>Ga0118677_10011032_pt1 | contig 13659 bp, 16 predicted proteins | sample AliMusrvi5mmetaG_FD_86154 | JGI IMG/M metagenome (GOLD analysis project Ga0118677, IMG submission 86154)
GGCGAAGGTGGGGGAGAAGGCGGCTCGGACATAATGGGACTTTGCATCGGGGCGGCGGCACCATTCACTTTTTTTGACTTCCCTTTCGTAAAAGAATAGTCACACTTTGCTCTAAAGGCGTATGGTATACTATAGTAGCATGGCTGCGGAAAATGATTCCTACCAGTACGTTTACAATGTCGGTCTCCTTGACGATCTGCACAATTACTTTCCCGCTTTTTTGTACGATAGTGGAAGATTTCAGACACCAGCCCAGATGTTTCAGTATCTCAGAACCCAGATAAATGAGCGGTTCAATCTTCCTGCTCGTGGAGCACGCCTCGCTGGATTTTCTCCAGGGCCAAGGCCCGCCCACGGCGGGCAAGGGGTGGAAGAAGTTCCTGCACCCGCCCCTCCCAGGGTGAACCGCAGATTCGACCAGGCAGCGGCGGCTGCTCTTGTTGGCCTCTTAGATTTATCTGGAGCATTTCTTGGAGAGAATTCCTACTTTTACTCAGCAGGAATTCCTGTCATTTCGGGCAGTTCGGGCAGTTCGGGCAGTTCGGGCAGTCCATTCATGGACCCTGTAATAGTACGTCCATCAAATGAGGTTATTTCTAGAAACACATCCGTACAGCCAGGAAACGAGTGTCCTCCTGGCTCAGCATGTGCAATCTGTCAAGACAGTATTGAAGATAACGATGTATGTAGAGTTCTGAATACATGCAATCATGTCTATCATAAGACCTGCATTGATCAGTGGTTTCTGTCAAATGTGCACTGTCCCACCTGCAGGAGGGATATTCGTGAAACAGTTTCTGCGGGTGATGCAGATGCAGGAGTGGCAGCCCCTAGCACAGGGACATAAACCCGTCATGCATGTAGTATACAATGCCACTAACTCATCACTATTATTCTGATAGGCAATGGTACGACGGGTTTTACTGCGGAGTTCTCGTTGGGTTTGCCATCTTCGCCGTAGTCAGCCACAGAGGATGATCCATAGGGGTCAACCCATAGGGACCGATCCATAGGGAAAAAATACATACGCATGATGAAGTATTCAGCATGCATATGTGTCATGTTTCTTTTTAGGGTCTGGTCCACCTTATAGGTTCTGGTCCACCTTACAGGTTCAATGCCTTCAGGTCACCAGGCAGGGGATTCATCTCCATACCAAACTTCTTACCAATCTCCCCCATCAGCGTCTCCTCATTCTTGCCAATCAGATTAATCGTCGTACCCTTCCTGCCAAAGCGGCCCGCCCTGCCAATACGGTGCACATAACTCTCCATAATCTCAGGCAGCTCGTAATTGATGACCAGGCTCACCTGCTGCACATCAATGCCTCTGCCCAGCATATCCGTACTCACTAGTACACGGCAATCCCCACTCAGGAAATCCTTCATCCTCTGTGCCCGCTCCGCCTTTGGCAGTTCACCGTGGATGCAGGCAATAGGGAAACCCTGGTCGCCCATCTTGTTCGCCAGCATCTCTGCATTCTTCCGCATGTTGCAGAAGATAACCGCCTGAGTGATATTCAGATTCTTGTACAGATCGCAAATACACTCGAACTTGTGGTCCTCGTGGTCCAGCTTCACGTAGAACTGCTGGATACCCTCCAGGCGAACCTCCGTAGCAGGAATGAGAATCCTCACCGGATTCTGCAGAATCTTATTCGCCACCGCAATGACCGGCTCGGCCATCGTCGCCGAGAACAGTGCAACCTGGGTCTTCTCAGGAAATCCCCTCTCCAGGATACACATCACCTGCTTGTAAAACAGCTCCTCCAGCATCTGGTCTGCCTCGTCCATGATAAGAACCCGAATCTCGCTCGTGTTCAGTGCATTGCGAGACATCAGATCATAAATACGACCAGGAGTACCAACGATGAACTGTGCACCCGCATCCAGTGCCCTGAGGTCATCGCGCACCGGATTTCCGCCCACCGCAGTGAGCACATTCAGCTTCATATACTGTCCAAGGTTCGTTGCCACCCTCGCAATTTGCTCGGCCAGCTCACGCACGTGCACCATAATCAGCACCTGCGGCTTCTTAATGGTCTCATCAACCTGTGTAAGAGAACCAATAACAAAGGCACCCGTCTTACCGGTACCCGACTGAGCCTGGGCAATAATATCACGTCTGCTCTTCATCGGCATAATGGCCTTTGCCTGGATGGGGCTCGGCTTGGTGAAGCCGTGAGCATAGATACCACGAAGAAGGTTCTCAGAGAAATCCATCTCGTCGAACGTCGGGTACTCCTTCACAGAGTCCTCGATCACATTCCCAGACGCATCAATAATAGCAGGAGTAGGGCTATCCATATTTGTATAGTGTTGGACTTCACTTAAGCCCTGGTGAAACAATCAACTTTTTTCGGGGCTCTACGAGCCCAGACAGGCGTCAGCCAAAGACGGGGCTCATATTAGTTATGCCCTGCCCCTATTCCACCTTACTTGGTATTCCAGGACAGGGAGTACATGCTGCCAGGTTTCTCGGCCTAGCACTCAACGACACCCTTATGACACTTATTGCCGCCGCCCTCACGGCATTCTTCTTCAAGATAGACCTTGTCACCTCTATCGTTGCCTGGTTTGTGGCGGGAGAAGTTCTGCATTACATGTTTGGAGTAAATACTGCTTTCTTGAAGATGATCGGCATTACACCGTGCCCTTCTGGCCCAGAACCGCCCCTAGGCTAACACCTTCCTGGCCCAAGGGGCCCGGAAAAGTTGAATGGCTAAAGGGTTTTCTTATAGGTCCTTACCAGAATGGCCGATGACGAAGAGGAGTTCGCCGGAGACGAGTATGCAATTGACGATGGCGGTCTCATCGACGAGGTCGTAGCAGAACCCAAGGCCGAAGACCCCCTAGATTCTCTCAGAAAGCACCACCCAGAGTGCACTGTACATTACTCCGAGACCATCCTCCCGAAACTGCAACTCACCACCTTTCCGCCCCAGGGCACAGACGCGAACCACCGCTCCCCGCCCTTCCTTTCGCAGTACGAGAAAACGCACATCCTCGGCAAGAGGGCAAATATGCTAAGTCAAGGTGCCCGTCCCTTTGTGGCCGTTCCCCCCCATATGACCGATGTCCTAGATATTGCGAAGCTGGAACTGGAGAAGCGGTGCATTCCCTTCATTCTCTGTCGCACGATGCCCGATGGCTCTCATGAGATGTGGAGAGTTTCCGATCTCATGATGCTCAACTAGTTCTTAAAAATTGACCCCCGTCGCTGTGTATTTTTTGGTCCCGCATGCAAAAGGTCGCAGATATAAAGTTTCTAAAGGTTTACTGGGATCACGGTCACAATAGTGTTCCTGATATGAAAGACCATATGGATAAGGTTATGGATAAGGCATATGCCGAGTTAGAGGCTAGCATTTCAGAATATCTTAAGAAGGGGTGGGTAATGAAAGGCGAGCTAATAGAAAAGACCCGCGGCCACGTTCATAGATTCAACGGCTATATACTCCAGACTATGGTAAAATACGAGACAACCAAAGAAGCGGAATTACTTACATTCTAGTCCCTAAAAAAACCGAATCCGATCCTCAGGCTTGACGTACAGAGGAGAATGGGAATCAATATCAAACGCCTCATAGAATTCATCCATTTGCGAGACAACCTTGTTTACTCGCACATAGGCTGGAGAATGCACATCCGTCGCCAGGCTACTCTTTAACTTTTTGTTTCGGTACAGTGTTCTCCACGAGGTTGCGTAGGAAATGAAGAAAATCCGATATTCCTTGGCAATTTCCTCTCGCCCCGTAATTCCCCGTGAACACAAATTTGCCCGAAGAGCTTCCAGGCAAATCGAAAGTCCAGCAATATCGGCGATGTTTTCGCTGAGAGTATTCTCTCCATCGAGGTGTTTTCCCAACACTTTTACCGAACTGTAGATCTTCTCAAGTGCCTTGGCCTTCTTCGTAAACCGACGAATATCTCGGTCAGACCACCATCTACGAACCATTCCATACTGGTCGTATTCTTTCCCCTCGTCGTCAAAGGCGTGGCAGAGTTCGTGGCCAAACGTTGCACCGATTCCTCCGTAATTCCACGTTGGATTCTCACCCTTCTTGTAAAACGGTGAAACGAGAATTCCATACGGAAAAACAATTTCGTTGAACTCGCTATAATAATACGCATTCACACGGTAAATTCCTTCCTCCCAGAACGTGTGGCGTTTCCCCAAGCGACTCTGCAATTTCTGCATTGCCGCTTCGCCTAACAAAAACCGATTCTTAATAAAATCGGTTTTGCTAAGTTCAACCTCGGGCGAATCTTCCCAGGTTGCTGGTCGGCCAATTTTGTACGATATTGCCTTAATTTTCTCAATTGATGCCATCTTGGAACCCGTGCTTAGCCACGTATTTTCCCGCATTCGTGAAATCGCCGCCTTGTGAATTCCCTCTGCAATCTTCTCAGCCCCTGTAACAACGGCCTGGTCGCCGCATCTCTGCCAAAAGAGTTTGGAGATCGTATCTGGAAGAGTATCGTAGGCGAAGTTAACAAATACTTCCTTGGGAGGCGGTTTCTCTTTTCCTTGCAGATACTTTCCAATAAACTCTTGATACACTTCGTCGAACGGTGCACCCATATATTTAATGAGTGGTGTCAGGTAACATTTTATAACATAGGCCTTCCACATCGATAGGGGAACTTGGTTGAGCAAACCTCTTAGCTTCCGTATCATCTTGGGATATTTGTAAAAAAGGTGCATAGACTCCCAGCGAGCAAAGCCAGTGGCTTCGAAAAAAGCATCCCAGGGAAGCTTAAATTTGCGGGTAAGGCCGTGCCCCTTTGTTTGGGTGAGTTTTTCATCCTCATCGTCGTCGAAGAGTTGCACCATCTTCTTCTCGAAGGGTACGACTCGTTCGAGGGTATCGATGCCCAAGGCCTTTCCCACCTTATGTAAGAAGTCCTTGTACTTGTGGATGAACTCTGGAGAGTCGTAGAGCTTCGGGGCCATTCCTGGTATATTCGGTACTAGGCTCACCTCAAGACGTTTTTCCTTTGTGTTCACATAGTCGAGGGAAAAAATACTAGGTAATCTGTACCTGCATAATAGCCCCATGTGTTTTAGTATATCACGCACCGATTGAATACAATTCGCCCGTTCAATATGTTCTTTTACAAAGACCAGGGATTCTGCTCGGCTATGATAAAAGGAGGCATGGAGGTTCTGCACCAGTGTCTCCTCTTGGTTCGGCTTCGGTTTCGCCAAAATCTCATGAAAAATAGACGTTATCTCGTCTTCTATGCACTCTTCAATTTCTTCACTTGCTCCAAAGTCGGCTTCAAAGGCTGGAATCGTTGTGTCGGAAATCCATTCCTTGTTCACCCAGGTATAAAAGTCGTCACCTATCCATTTAGAGGAATACGTTAAAGCAGGATACGTCACGATTTGACAGTTCAGTCCTTTTGTAGGGTTCTTCTTTTGACGGCGGGTTTTTCGGTTTCGGCTCGACTTGTAATAGCCGTCGCTCATCTACTCTCCTGTATATTTCCGAATACGACCGCCGTTTCTCCATCCCTTTTACCTTGGGAGAGTTCATGCTACACTTTGGGAAGAGTTTTTTTGGCTTGCAGGATGCGGCCTTTGGCTGCGGCCTACTGAGTCAGGCCGAAGGCCTAACGAAGTTCGACCCATGGTCTTACTGAGTCCATCTCTTCCCGCAATTCAGGCACACCCGTGGTCTTACTGAGTCAGGCCAAAGGCCTAACGAAGTTCGACCCGTGGTCTTACTGAGTCCATCTCTTCCCGCAATTCAGGCACTGGATGAAGATAGTCATCGGCTCATCTGCCGATCTCGTCTGCAACTCGTAGTACGTGCACTTCCGCATCTTACAGCCATTACACAGCCACTTGTCCGTTGCACGAGAGAAGTCACCCTCCAACTGAATTCTCTCTCGCTTCGCCTGGTCGTCCACCAGAGTCTTCCAGTTCTCAGGAAACAACTCGTAGTAATTCTTCGATGTGAGTTCTTCCAAGGTCACCTCGTTGCTGGCCAACCTAATCCAGAGAGAATTGTTCTTCACGTAGCTCGTCGGATCCAGATTCCCCACGACACGGCGTGCAATAGCAGAATAGACATCGCAGAATGCAGGATACGACCAGTTCTTCCGAATGTCCTCAGCCTCCGCTGTGCGAAGGGATGCCTGGAAGATACAGGTCTCGAGTGTTGCAGTCTGTTCCTCTGTGAGTGTATTGACGAATCGTCCCCGGATAACGTCCAGCATTCTTGCGCGAATGGGGGACTGGGAGTCTACGGAAAGCTCTGTTAAATCGGCTGGTGCGGCCGCAGCAACCGTCTTACGAACTCGGGCAGCACGAATCGGCTTCTCCTCTGGCTCTGGTGGGGCATCCTCTTCCTCCTCTGGCTCAACTCTTGGCTCTGCATCTGCATCTGCATCTGCGTCTGCATCACCGTCCTCATCCTCATCAACCTCTTCGATTGCCTCTTCGGTAGTACTCTCCTCATCCTCTTCCTCTCCCTCCAGGAGGGTGGTGTAGAGGGTCTCGTACTCGGCAGTCTTTAGTGGAATGGGTGTAGTGTACGATGCAGGATCTTCCGATGCGAGAACCATAATGTCTCCGTAGAAGGTAATACCCTCGAGGGGAGGAGGCAGATGGTGCTGATTCTCAGTGGCATCTGGTCCCTCGACATATCCAAAGAGGAAGAGTGCCTTTTGCTTACACGGATACGTTCCGAGGAGAGAAGGGGGCTCCTTCTTTTTCAGCAGACGCATCATGTCGGCAGTCTGGACAGACTTGAGCTTCCCCTGCTTAATATCCCCTGACTGACCGAGGAGAACGACTTGGATGTCTGCTTTCGTTGTGCTAGCAGGTGGCATTGAATGGACTAGATGTTTGCTTAAACTCGAGATTCAACTTTTACCTAATGCAGGAGCAACGTGTCTGGTCGGTTGCTTCAGCAACAAAGGTTGCTCAAGCAACCGTAAGCCAGAAGCTGACCCCTCTACATATCTGGGATGCAGGGGGCGAAGTGTGGGAGTTACACGGCACAGAAGTTCGGCATTATCGTGTCATTGACCGTATTTTTCTAAACAAGGAGATGACACGGATGAAAGAGACCCTAGAGCGTTTAGAGGAATCGGCTATTCCTAAAGAGATTTATGCAAAACACTCGAGGACAACAATGAAATGGCAGGTCGAGCCAGCTGTGGAGGAAGTCGAAGTACAAGCACCTGCCGTCTGGGAATTAACCTCTCTCGCCCCGTGGATACCTTCCAATGTCCTTCTTCCTCTTACCGCTCCCGCAATCGAAGGAGATGCGATTTGTACGCCCACGGCGGGCAAAGGCCAGTAGGTTAATTGTTATCTTAATCAGATGAGCGGTAGATTGTATGTTTCCATTGCGATCGTCCTAATTCTTTACCTAGGATATTGCTGGTATATGTACGATCCTTCCTTTGCCTTACGTACATCAACGGCTCATGCGGTGGCCAGCCCTGTCCCTGTACAGCCCATTCCTCCCCCGCCCCTTATGGAAAAGGTGGGCACGGAAGCCCCTGCGGCGGTACAGCATAGACAGAAGACAGTCGAGGGTATGAACAACACTGCTAATACTCCTCCCATGCAACCCCTTTTACAGCCAAAGGTGAGGGCCAGCCCTCCCAAGGAGGAGGTCCCCTTTGACAAGGAGGAGAGCACCTATGAGTCTGCCCAGATCCCCGAACGTCTCCGTCATCCCGAGCGGTCCTTTAGCCCCGGCTTTATCAATGATGAAACGGGTGGGGCGGTAGCTTCTGGAGTGGCCAGTTATTCTGCGGGAGTAACACGCAAGGCCGAGCAGACCTTTGGACCTGAGTTTGTGCAAAATGGGGGTCAGTTCATGGGTGGTGTCACGGCAAATGATGATAGCATTGCTGTCGCCTACTCTGGCTTCTAGTCGAAAGAGCTTCTGAGGCAAGTGGGCTAAAGGTGTCGTGCTATGTCATGTAGATGGAGGCGAGTATCCGTTCAAGTGCTCCAAAGGCTCTCAGCGTACGATTTACCAAGACTGAACCGGCTCTCCACGAAGCGACGCAACGATTCGTGGAGAGCCATATGCGTGATGTGCGTGTGAGCCAATTTGCTGACCTGAGCTATGCCTCAACCCTTTTGCAGAAGGGAACATGGTACTGGCTTAGTGGGAGTCAGGGTAAATCCGGCTTCCTCGCAATGGCTCCCAAGTCGCCTGTGGTGTGGCTCGATGAGCAGGGCAAGGTGTCCTATAAGATTAATATGCGGGTGTCAAAGGAGTGGTCTGAGCGTGGAAGTGTCTTTCTCGCCTCGCTGAACATGAATGACGGAATTCTTCGGTTAGAGGACCTTCGCTTTGCCAGCGGGAAGTCCATCGAGGGAGATGTCTTTTCCAAGAGATGGGATGCTCTGCTCGACTTTTACCGTAACTCGTACATTCATGATTCTCTGCTCCAAGGTGGACTGACTATTGAGCCTGCTACCTATAGCTCATTGGACTCAGCTGCAGGGTGGCAGGATCCTCCGATGTATATGATTGCTCAGGGCGAGACATTTAAGAAGCGGGTGCGTGTACAGGTCCGTGATAGGGATAGGACGCCGATTGTGGAGAGGGTATACCCGCCGACGAGAGAGCCGTCACAGCTCGTGCGACAAAAGGTTCGGCCTGGGGCTCCGAGACCTCCAGGTGAAAGGCCTCATGCTCATGCTCATGCTCATGCTCACGCTCGGATTCAGACGCCACAGCCTCCTGTGAAACACGAGCAGATCCAGGGACTGTCTAGCCCGAAGGCCAGTGGCCATGAACTAGATGCCTACGTTGTTCCGTCAAAGGATTTCCCCGATACGTATGTCTTGTTTGTGAAGGGAGAGAGTAAGGGGTTCGCTGCTGTCCAGGGCCTATCCCTCAGTCGTTCTCTCAGGGAGGCAAGCAAGACGAGTGACAAAATCCCTGTTTCTGTCACATGGAATGCTGAATTTTCGTCGCACGAGATTGTTTCTATTGCATAGTAGAATGGTTAAGAGAGGTACCAGACGCCTGCGTACACTTCGTGGCGGCGGTACTACTTCCTACGGGTTTGTGTCCCCCCCAGACTTTTCTCGCACGGTAAATAATGGGATGGTAGCAAGTGATATTGGCCCTGGTGCTCCCACTCATGTGCCTGCTCCTTATGAGGGTGGCGGTGGTCTGCCTGGTCTGAGTACCGGCCATGGCGTTTCTCTCCAGAAGGGCGGTGGTGGCGGTACTCACTATGGCTTCAACGGGGGCGGCCTTGCAGGAGGAAATACGGCAATTGCCACGAACTGTGCGTTCCCTCAATCCGGCGGTTCTGGGCAACTGAATGTCCCTGTTGGCCAGTCTCCCCTTGGCACAATGGCTGGTGGCCGTAGACACAGGAGACGTCAGCAGAAGAATACAAGGAAAAACAAGTCTAGACGCAACAAGCAGTCTAGACGCCGTTAATCGTCCTCAAACATGTAGCGGGTTGGAATGCCTTGAATGCCTTGAATGTCTGCCACAGGTTTGTTCTCAGCCTTCGTCTTCGGTGCCACACTATCCGGTCCAGGAAGCTCGTAGTCTCCCACGACATCCTGAATCTTATACGCACATTTCTTGTAATAGGCCTTCCTCTTTCCCCACTGGCCTTGGTAGACTCCGTGCATATCTACCATATCAATAATCAACGGTGCTATGTTACGAGCATCCTTCTGTGTTCGTAAGATACGACCTGTACTCTGTTCGATCTTCTTCCTCGGGCTAATCATAATCATCGTATTCAGCGTCTTCACATTCATAGCCTCCGAGGCCATTGCGTATGTTCCTAGCAAGACCCGGGCCGTCGCCGCCCCGTTCTGCCGAGTATCGCTGTCCATTCCGCCAATGTAATAACTCGATGTTGTTCCTGGGGGGAGATTTGCGTTGATCCGATGCAGATGTTCTTTCCGTTCACTCAAGACTAGAATTTTCCGAAGCGGTTCTTCCAGAACCTTTCGCAAAATACCGTCGATCAGAACATTTCTCTCTTCGCATCCAACAACCTGGCCGAGAAGTCGGGCTAGAACCGGTTCTCCCCGAGCGTCCACAGGAACCTCGGTATAGGCAGGATCCTCGGAAGAGAAACCGATTCGCTGAACAATCACATCCGGATCCGCCTCACGAGTTTTCTCCCAGTACACCGGCTTCCCAATGAACCACTCAAATACCTTTGACAGACCATCGTCCCTCGTCGGCGTTGCACTCAGTCCGAGCATCCACTTCGTCTGAACTTTTAGGAGCGAACGAGAGAAATGCTCCGCACCCAAGTGGTGGCATTCGTCAAAGATAGTTAGACCGAAATTCTGGAATTCATCGTGGCCGAATTCTCTCTGTGAAAGGGTCTGGATCATCGCAATACAGCAATCGTATCTCTGTGCCGGCTCTTCCGGAACAACTGTGCGAAGACGTTGCAAAAGGGCCGTTTTTGTGCCAGAAACAGGAAGACCGGCTTTCCTCAGTTCCGCCTTGAGTTCATCAGTGGTGAGCGGTTTTCTCTCGATCTCGCCCAACTGTTTTACATCGCCCTGGAGAATTCCCACTCGCAGGCCAGGAAGAAGCGTTTTTAGTTCTCCCATCCACTGGTCGAGAAGGAATTCCTTGTCGACGATAATCATGAACTTGTGGCCGAGTTTTGCGGCGATCATAATCGCCATAAACGTTTTTCCTCGCCCGCACGGAACACAGATTAACCCGTTTCCTGCGGCGACGAAGGTATCAACAATCGCTTTCTGATAGTCATAGGGCGTTCCTGCAAAGACGAGTTCGGGCCGAAGCGGTTCGCCCGAGGTAAGACTCGTTTTCGTTGCGGGACCAAAGACCTCTGTTGCCCACACACGAGGAAGATAATATTGCGTGAGAGATTCGGCGAAGATGCGAAAGGTTGGTGGAGAACCGAATCGTTTCGCCTGCATAGGGACGGCGGGGGCAACGTTCAGATCTTTCATAATCTTGGTAATCTTGTCGGCGGCGAGTCCCTCTTTGGCAACCGCATAACCTCTCCGAGTTAACATCGTGGACTCATGGTTCGACGAGTTCGCTATATCAACTTTAAGCTATGATAATACAGATGGATCAGAGTACCTTAACCACTGTATCCCTGATAGGCATTGTAGGTGCACCCTGGCTTGGCTCTGCCTCAGAGATAGCTTCTAATACCATGGTACGCCTGGCTCTCATAGGATTTATTCTGTATTCTATCCACGTCTCGGAACTGACGGGACTTCTTGCCATGCTCGCTGCGGTTTCCGTGATTTCCGAGAGAAACTACAGGACGATTACAGGAATCCCGTCTAGGGGGCACATTCCGATGAAGAAGGATTCTGTTTTTGAGAACGCTGCGGCACACGCTATGCCGACTGCCCACGGATTAGTGGAAGAGACCAGTGAGTACAAGGATGGCAATCCGCGTCTGAGTCCAGCCCCCACAGGAGCCAAATCGGCCCAGTTTTACATGGATAAGAAGCTGGCAGTTTAGTTAGGCTAAACTGTCGTCTTAATTGAGACGCACATGAGTTGGGCTAGGGATAAATCCTTCCACTCAATCTTGAATGTAATAGAACCAGTTAGGCTGCCATCAAAGGGAATTGATGACACCGTATCGAGTTTACCTGGGCGAATAGGACACCCTCCGGGTGAAACTGTGCAGAGATCCTCTGTAGTGGGTGAAAGAGGAATAAAGTTATACGTTACCGAATACTGTGCGGTTCCACCCGTAACTTCGCTGGGAACATCCATCGAAAGAAGGAGCGTTGAGTTCTGCCCCTTTACGGGAGGATCGGGCGAAAAGGAGAGAGACGTCAGGGTGAAGAGAGCAGTGGACTTCGAACAATCTGTTACAGATGCGTTGGCAGAAAGGAGCAGGGCGAGGATGGCTGTAAGTAACATATGTATACCTACAGTCAGCGGGTTTATGCCTTATGCCTTATGCCTTATGCCTTATGCCTTATGCTTTATGTCTTATGCTTTATCTTTACAGAACAGATGCAGCCTTGAGGGCAGTGTCCGATAGTGTCTTTGTAATCTTAGTACGTTCAAGGATATTGCAAAAGGTGTTCTTCTTATCATCAGACCACGTATCCGAGGTTTCTAAGTTGTGACTGGAAGATGCATACATGCTAGGATACAGGTTTTTGATGGAATCGATCCATGAGACATAACTCTGGAGTTCTGTGCAGTTATATGTGACCGATTCTGGAGAGAAGATATCTGTTGTTACGAGCTTTGCTTTAATGATTTCACCAGAATAACTGGTCACGGGAGGAATGAAGCTGAACGTTTGTACCTGGTCGGATATTAGTTGGTATGGTTGTACATAATAGGTAGACGTTGTAGACTCCAAACGTAAACCGTAGTTTGTTATACGTTCAGTACAACAATCAGAGCGATTATATAAGGTAATAGATGATATATCAACTGGCGTGCTAAAGGTTAAGATAACACCATCATTTCCTGTGTTTTTACTGTGATAAATGTAAGGATATGGCCTCGGTGCTTCTGTTCCATCCACTAAGGTATGAATGCTTGTACCATAGTCTTCTCCATTCCCGCCACCTGCATCATAGCATGTTATAGCTGCCTTTCCTGCAATATTTACGCCATTTACATCTCGTACAACGAGCTGGGATATATTAATCCATTGTTTATCTGTATTACCCCATTTAAAAAGATTTACCGTAGTGATCCCTTCACCAGAGGTCAGTTGTTGTTGAGACACAAGCCCCTGGGTGGCTAAGGTCGCCACGACATTTCTCGCCGCTGTCCATTTAGAATTTAGGGCGTTTTGTGCTGCAATCTCCCTTTGCTGGGCAGCCTCTGCTGCTGCATTCGTATCCTCTGTCTTTGTGCCTGTCTGAACCTGCTCTATTTGACTGAATGTGCATTCCACATAGGGGCTCCCGTAGCTATTCGGTTTTAGGACCTTCGTCACGCCGGCCACTCCTGAAGAAAAGCACTGGGCCGATTCGAGGCGTTTACTATTGGTACAACTATCCAGCTTCTCCAGATCGTCCTTCTGGCTTGTATAGATTATACAACGCTTATCTCCAGATGCCGGGGATTTCCCGTCAGGAGTCCTTGCACCAGCAGTACATCCACGCACAGACTTATCTACGTTATTCACATACTTCAGGTCCTGAAAGTAGTTGGGCATTGATACGGGGCAACGGGTTGTCGCCTTGGATTGTAAGAGGGCAAGGTAGTACTGGGTGCAAGACGCTGGATCCGAACGTTCAACGGAGAGAGAACATTTATGCTGACCTCCATCGTCACAGTATGTGGTAGTATTTCCTGCGGGAACCTGGGACTGCATCATCTTCGACTCGTCGGCTTCAGATGGTGGACAGGTAGTAAGGGAGATATCCGAGGTTTGCACGGCGAATCCTTCAACCGTATCCTTAAAGCTCTCATAGACCTTCCAGCCGTAGAGGCTGAAGAAGAGTATGTATGTTAGAATGAGTAGTGTGAATAGTGAAGTAAGACTTAGTCTCATCTAAAGTATGCTTTTATTGTATTAGGGTTTCAGTAAGGCTGCACGTACCCCTGCACGTCGTTGATTAAATGCTGCCTGTTCCGCTGCAAGTTCTTGCTGTGCTTGTATAGCTGCTGCTAAAGCGGGGTTCCCTTTTAGCTGTCGTGGAGAATATTGTGGGGGC
>Ga0118677_10011033_pt1 | contig 13657 bp, 11 predicted proteins | sample AliMusrvi5mmetaG_FD_86154 | JGI IMG/M metagenome (GOLD analysis project Ga0118677, IMG submission 86154)
GTCCAACCGCAGCGTTGAGCTCATCCACCGCACCGCAGGCTTCCACGCGCGGATGGCACTTCGACACCTTCCGCTTGTACATCAGGCATGTGTTCCCCTGATCTCCGGTCCTGGTTATAATGCTCATTCAAGAAGAGGGAATGGTGCGCGAGGCGGGGGTCGAACCCACAACCTTCGGCTCCGGAGGCCGACGCTCTATCCAATTGAGCTACTCGCGCAGATCGGTTTTATACTAGATGAGATTCCGAAGCAGCGCAACCTGATCTTCTAACTCTGCCCTCCAGGGGGGATGCGGCGAATCGCGTCCGTGCCGGGTTTATCACGGCTTGGCGGGCGGCGAGGCAGGTCGGCGGCGCAGCTTGTTCTGGAATAACAAACGCCAGACCATGATGAGGGCCTCGCTGATAATATGGCCAGACATCTTCGAATGGCCGTGAAACCGCTCGGTGAAGATGATGGGCACCTCAACAACCCTCATGCCCTGGCGCCAAAGCTTGTGGGTCATCTCGACCTGGAAGCTGTAGCCATTGGAGTGGATATCCTCGAGCTTGCCAGCCTCAAGGGCGCGGCGGCGAAAACACTTGTAACCGCCAGTCGGGTCCGTCATGGGCATCCCGGTGATGATCCGGACGTAGGTCGCGGCGCACTTGCTCAGCATCAGGCGGCTCAGGGGCCAGTTTATGATGCGGATGCCGTTGATGTAACGCGACCCGAGCACCAGGTCGGCATTCTGCGCCGCCTCCAGGCACATGGGGATGTCGTCCGGGTTGTGGGAGAAGTCGCCATCCAGCTCGAAGATGAACTCGTAGCCTCGCGACAGCGCCCACTTGAAGCCGGCAATGTAGGCCCGGCCCAGACCGTTCTTTTCGGTGCGGTGCAGGACGTGAATAGAGGGATGTTTGGCCGCGAGCTCATCGGCAAGCTTCCCGGTGCCATCGGGCGAATTATCATCCACCACCAGCATGTCCACGGGGACCGGCAAAGAGAGAAGACGTTGCGCGAGCGGAAGAAGATTCTCCCGCTCATTGTAAGTTGGCACAACGACGAGGGTCTGGTTCATGCAGTTAAAACCCGGGGGATAAATAGGCCACCTGCGACCGGAAGACAAGCGCGATTTCTCCGCGGCAAATAGAAGATTGCCTCGATGGAGGTGAGGCTGCTAGGCTGACCGTGTCACTGCAGAGGCATTCCTTTGCTGGCGTGTGCGCATGGAAATTCCGCCCCAACCTGAACGCCGATTCGTCCGAGCTGGCTTGCCATGGGCAATCGCAGTCGTCGGCGCGCTGATCTACATAGCCACGCTGAGCCGCTGGCTGACGCTGAACAGCTTGCCGCTGGTTGCGGAGGTCAGCCGGTGGCAATGGCAGCCGCTGCTTTCAAAGCCCGTGCTCTTTCTGCTGACGTTCCCGGTGAAGTGGCTGCCGGCGCCTTGGACGCCGCTGGCCTTGAACCTCTTCGCCGCCGTGTGCGGATCCCTGACGCTAGCCCTTCTGGCGCGCTCGGTGGCACTGTTGCCGCAGGATCGGCTGCAGCAGCAGCGCCTGCTGCTGCAGGACGAACACGGGCTGCTGACCCTGCGCAACGCCTGGGTCGCCCCGGCACTGGCCGCCGTGGCTTTGGGGCTGCAATTGTCTTTCTGGGAGAATGCCACCGCGGCATCCGGCGAAATGCTGGACCTGCTGCTGTTCGCCACGGTGATCTGGTGCCTCTTGGAACACCGATGCGATCCGAGACCCCGCTGGCTGGATCGGGCAGCGCTGGTCTGCGGCCTCGCCTTGGCAAACAGTTGGGCGATGGCGGTTTTCGTGCCGCTCGTCGCAGTGGCGCTGATCTGGAGCAGGCGGCTGAAGTTCTTCAATGTGCGGTTCCTGCAGCGCATCGAGTCGTCTGCGTGGAAGAAAACGATCCCCGCCCTGTCCTCGGATGGCCGCTTCTTCCTGCGGATGATGCTGTTCGGGCTGGCCGGGCTGTCGCTGCTGCTGCTGCTGCCGCTGCTCCAGGCGTTCTCGCCTGATTCGGCATTGAGCTTTTGGCAGGCCCTCCGCGGAGTTCTCGGCGCCTACAAGAGCACCATCATGCTGCTGGCAGGCCGGTGTTTTCTCGCCAATCGCGACGTGTCGCTGCTGATGATAGCGGTTTCGCTGGCACCGGTGCTGTTTCTGAGCATCCGGTGGCGCGCAGCCGGGGGCCTGGAAAGCTCACGGCAGCTTGACCCCATGTCTATCGTCTTCTACGTCGCCCATGCCTTCCTGCTTCTGGTTTGCCTTTCCATCCCCTTCGACCCGCCGTTCAGCCCGCGTCAGTTGGGTCGCAGGCTCGGGCTTGGCCTGCCCTTTCTCCCGCTCTACTACTTGAGCGCGCTGAGCATCGGCTATTACAGCGGCTTCTTCCTGTTGATCTTTACCGGGTATCCGGGCCGGCGCAAGGCCGTCCTGCGCGCGTTGCGATGGACGGCACCCAAGCTCGTTTATGCGCTGCTTGGCATCACGCTCGCGGGCCTGCTCTGGAAGAACCTGCCCACCATCCGGGTGAAGAACGGGCGCCAGCTTGAACACTATGCCGGTTTCGTGACGCACTCGTTGCCGCCCGGAGGGGCGGTGATCTGCAGTTACGATGCGAGTGGCCTGGCGCTTGTGCGTGCCGCCCTGGAGCGGGAAGGCAAAGCGGGGCGCTACGTGCCGGTGGACGCAAATGCCTTGCCTTACGGAAGCTACCGCGCCTGGCTCCGGAGGAACTACCCGAAGCAATGGACGGAACCGGCGGTGGAGGCAACCCCGGAGAATCAAGCACTGGACGCGGGAGGCTTCCTTCGCCTGATGTCCTGGCTGGCTCAGAGCAACCGTGTCTGCTACCTCCAGCCAAGCTACGATTACCTGGCCGAACAATTCCATTTGCAGCCGCGCGGCCTTGTTTATGAACTGAAACCATATCCGACAAATTCGTTCAGCGGCTCACCGCTCACCAAGGTGGAGTTGGCGGAGAGCGAGATGTTTTGCAAGCGCGTGATCGAAACGGAAGCGGGGCCGCTCGCGAGGTTGATCACGGAGGCCGAGCAAGGGACGCCTGGCTTTGCCGGACGGCTCATGAAGAAGGCGCACATCACCCCGGTGCTGCCCGACTCTGTGCGGGTGTTGGCGAACTGGTACTCGACCGCGCTCAATGGCTGGGGCGCCACGCTGCAGCGCCACGGCCGGTGGCAGGCCGCCACGCCCTGCTTTGCCACAGCCATCGAATTAAACCCGGACAACCTTTCTGCCGTGGTGAACCTGCAGTGCAACAGCAATCGGCTCGCGGGCCGGGAAATGACGCTGGGGCCAGCCAGGTCCCAGGAAGACCTCCTTGGCAAGTATCGCAACTGGAACCAGGTCCTGACCATCAATGGCCCGCTCGACGAACCGAACTTCTGCTATCACCTGGGCCTGGCCTATGCGCAGGGAAAGCTGTTGCGCCAGGCCGCCCAGCATCTCGACCGCGTTCGAGTGCTGGCGCCGAGGGACATCAACGCGCGGCTCCTGCTGGGCGAGTTCTGGTACCAGTGCCGGATGCCCGACCGGGCGCTTCAGATTGCCACCGACATCAAGACTGATCCCGCCCTCCAGCCGATCGGGCCCAAGGAACAGGCTGGAGTTGCATTCCTGGAAGCCAAAGTGTGGCTGGCCAAGACCAACCAGGCTAAGGCAGCGGCGATTCTTCAGTCGGTGGCACCCAAGGCCATCAACGGCTGGCTGTTGCTGGGCCAGTTGTGGATCCGCTGCCAGCAGCCCGACCGGGCGCTCCAGGTTGTCACCAGGATACAGGCTGCCCCCAGCCTGCAGCCGCTCGGCTCGAAGGAGAAAATAGAAATTGGTTTCATGGAAGCCGAAGCGTGGCTGGCCAAGACCAACCAGGCTAAAGCAGCGGCGATTCTCCAGGGTCTGCTGAACTCCAACCCCGGTGATCCCGTCCTGCTGGACCGGGCCAAGGTCGCCTTCGCGCAGTTGAGAAGCTACACCAACGCCATCCATGCCACCGACCAGCAGCTGCAGCTCGCCCCGGATAACATGGAGGTGTTGCTGCAGAAGGGCCTTCTGTGCTTGCAGGCGGGCGAGTTCTCCAACGCCATCCCGGCGCTCACGCGCCTGCTGTCGCTGACCAACATCTACACCGGCCGGATGTATCGCGCCCAGGCTTACGCCCAAAGCGGCCAGTGGGACGCGGCAGCGGCCGATTGCCAGGAAGCGCTTCGCGCGTTCCCCGCATCCTTCGAGCCCTACCAGGGCCTGGCGGAAGCCGCTCTCCACAGGGGCGACACCAATGCCGCAAACCAGTACCACAAACAGTACCTCTCCAACGCCCTCCACGTCACCGAGCAGCAGTTGCGGCTCGCCCCGGATAACCCCGATGGGTTGCTGCAGAAGGGCCTTCTGTGCGTGCAGGCGGGCGACTTCTCCAATGCGATCCCGACGCTCACCCGCCTCTTGTCACTGACCAACACCTACGCCGGCCGGATGTCCCGCGCCCAGGCTTACGCCCAAAGCGGCCAGTGGGACGCGGCGACGGCCGATTACCAGACCACGCTCCGGCTCGTTCCAGCCGCTTACCAGCCTTTCTACGGCCTGGCGGAAGTGGCACGCTCGAAAGGAGACACCAACGCCGCAATCGGATACTACCAACAGTACCTTTCCAGGGCGCCGACGAATCAATTTGAATTCCGCGCAGTCATGGCGCGGCTCCAGTCACTGCAGCCCCGCGCGCCGTAGGCCCGCCCGGTGAGGGAGCCGGGCCTACAAGTTATCGGAGCGCGGAAATTCTTGTCCGGCCCGGGGCTTCCCAACGCGGCTGAGGCGGACATGAATGTCCGCGCTCCCTTCGCATTCTTACACGTCGTCGGAAACTGTGAGTGGCGTCCGCCCATCGGAAGTGCCGGGTTTTCTCCTTGCGCGAGCCGCGCGGGGACGGAAAGCTGGTCGTGATGAACTTGATAGTACTTCGGGCGGTTTGGGTGGTGGTCGCCGGATGGCTGGCGGGGTCCGTGTTTGCCGCGGATCAGCCGCTCTGGAAAGCGGGCACAGCCAGGGCCAGGATCACACCCGCGGAGCCGCTCTGGATGGCCGGGTTCGCCTCGCGCACCAAGCCCGCCGAGGGCAAGGAGATGGACCTCTGGATCAAGGTGCTGGCCCTCGAAGACGCGGGCGGCCATCGCGCCGTCATCGTCACAGCCGATCTCCTCGGTTTTCCCCAATCCATCTACCAGCACACCTGCGCGGCGCTGAAGGAGAAGTTCGCGCTTGAGCCGGACCGGATTATCCTTTCCGTCTCCCATACCCACTGCTCGCCGGTTTTGCGCAGCGCGCTATACGATGTTTACCCGCTGGATGCCGCACAGATCGGCTTGATTGAGAAATACTCGGACGACCTGGAGGCCAAGCTGGTGGAGAACGTGGGCAAGGCCATTTCCGACCTGGCGCCGGCGCGGCTGGCGGCTGCCGATGGGGTGGCCGGGTTCGCAGTCAATCGCCGGAACAACCTGGAGCCGGACGTGCCGCGCCTCATTGAGCAAGGCACCCTCAAAGGCCCGGTGGACCATTCCGTGCCGGTGCTGGCTGTGTATCTGCCCGACGGCAGGCTCAAGGCGGTGCTCTTCGGCTACGCCTGTCACAACACGGTGATGGATTTCAACAAGTGGTGCGGCGACTACGCCGGGTTCGCCCAACTGGCTATCGAGAAGAGCCACCCCGACGCCAACGCCATGTTCTTCATCGGGTGCGGCGCAGACCAGAACGCCTTGCCGCGGCACCAGCTCGCCCTGGCGGAGCGCTACGGCAACATGCTTGCCGCCGCGGTTGAAGAGGCCCTGCTCGCGCCGCCACAGACGCTTGCAGCCGGGCTGAAGACCGCCATGGAGATGGTGCCGCTTAACCTTGGCCCGCCCCCAACCGAGGCCGAGCTGGAGAAGCTGAAGGACGATAAGTCCCCCATGACGAGCCGCTGGGCAACGCGCCTGCTGGCGGACTTGAGGGCGGGCAAGCCGTTTATCCGCACCTACCCGTTGCCGCTGCAGGCCTGGCAGTTCGGCGGCCGGCAGCTCCTGGTCACGCTCGGAGGCGAGCCTGTGGTGGATTGGTCCCTCAAGTTCAAACAGGAGTTCGGTCCCCGCACCTGGGTCGCCGGCTACTGCAACGATGTCATGACTTACATTCCATCCCTGCGCGTGCTCAAGGAGGATGTGCCGCCACTGGCGCAGGCGCGTTGGGGCTACGAGGGCGCTCACGCCATGACCGTCTATGGATTGCCCGCATCACGCTGGGCGGACGACGTCGAGGACCTCGTCAACGCAGGCGCACGGCGCGTGATGCAACGCCTCCAGGCCAGCGGTCGTTGACGCTCTGGATCCGGTTGCCGGAACCCCCTGCCCCGGCGGCAGGGAGCCCGGTTATTCCCGGCTCAACCGGTCAGTCCACCGCGATCTTCCGCGGCTTGACCTGCTCGGACTTCGGCAGCATGAGGGTGAGAACCCCCTGATCCATCTTCGCCGAAACCTTGGCCGCATCTATGGCCGGATCCAGATCGAACACCCGGCGGTAATCCGCCAGGCGACGCTCCCGGAAGAGCAGTTCGCCGGCCACCTCCTCGGGATGCCTATGGCCGAGAATCGTGATTTCGTTGCCTTCGAGTGTGATCTCCAGGCCCTCTTTGCCCACGCCCGGCATTTCCGCTTCGAGGACGTAGCCGTCCTTGGTTTCGAAGATATTCACATCCGGCAGAAGGTAATCCTGACGGGAGGCCCGGTCTGCTGCCGGACGCACTTCCTGTTGAACGGTTGCATTCATGTTCTTATGCTTTCTTGGCTGTTGTATTGTTTGGTTGCTTCCCGGCAGGCATGCCTGCCGGGAGAGCGGTTTAGTTCACGTTGACTTCGATCTGCTTTGGCTTGGCTTCCTCGGTCTTGGGAAGGGTCACGGTCAGCACGCCGTCCTTGTAGGCCGCCTTCACCTTGTCCCCCGCCACCGGAGTCGGGAGCATTACGGTTCGCTGGAACCGCCCAAAGAAGCGCTCGGTCCGATACACCTCGGCATCGGCATGCTTCTCCTCGCTCTTGCGTTCGCCGGAGATGCTGATGCCTCCCTCGTGCAGAGATACCTCAATATCCTCCCGCTTCATGCCAGGCAGCTCCGCCTTCACGACGAAGTTGTCCTTGTCCTCATACAGATCCAGCGCCGGCGTCCAGCCGCTCAGGAGCTGGGAAGTGCGGGCCAGTTCCGTCAACGGCGACTCGAACAACCGGCCTATCTCATCACGGAGATCGGTCAGCCGCCCGAATCCTGGCCACGCTGCAATGTCTGGTCTGTTCCATCTAATCAGGCTATTCATATCAGTTCCTATTCGTTTATATTGTTGACTATGTGCCTGATTGAGTAGCTTTGGGGATGCCAACACGGGTATGTATTGGTAACTGATTAGTAATGAATACATTACTGCATTCAATACAGCCTCCAGATGGCCAATAGTAGCGCCATAGTGGCACACACTCCAATTGCAAGGCACACCTTTATGTGCCATTATAGCTCACACAGGCCTGGCTGAATCAGGTTAACGGAACTGCGGATGCTGCTGCAGCATTTCCCAGGATGTCGGGGTGAGCGGGGCCTGCCGATAGACGGGCTCCGCCAGCGGCTCGGCGCTGGTTGATCGGTGCGCCCGCTGCAGCCATCGACGGTCCAGCGGCTCGGCAATGAGGTCGGGCGTGTTCGCGGCCAGGGTCGTCTCCTCCTTCTCACCCGTGGAGTGCCCGACCCCGACATAAAACCCGGCAAGTAGCAGGGTGACCCGCAATAGGGTGCTGCGGGAGTAGGTCGGCAGCGAACAGGGCCGGTCCGGGGCAAGCAGTCGGAACAGATCCGAGAACAGGGGCAGCGTCCACATTGCGGGGTTGGTCGCAGGTGAGAAGGCGTCGAACATGATCACGTGCGGGCTGGCAAATGTCCGGGCAACGGGCTGGGCCACCAACGTTGGGAAGTCCGCCACGTGCATGTCCCACTTCACGGTCTGAAGGCCCTCCTGGAATGTGCAATGACCGTCGCGCAGCAGGCCCTCGAGGTGCGGTTCATAGCCCCGCAGGTAGCCGAGCGCGTCTATGTTCTGCAGCGCGAACTCCAGCGGCTCCAGGGTATGGTCAAAGCTCAATAGGTGGATGGTGCAGGGATAGTCGCGGGTTGCCCGCAAAGCGGTCAGCGCGTTGGCGGCGGCGCCGAGGCCTACGTCCCACAGGACAAACTCGCCCGTGTGCTGCCGGACGCGCTCGGCCAGGCCCAGTTGCCGGACATACAACACCTCAGCTTCGGCCACCGGGCCGACCACAGGATGGAAGGTCTCATGATGCGCCAGGGAATGGACGCTGTGCGCGCCATTGGGGAGCTTGACGATTCGATATCCGGCAGATGATTGCACGGTGCCAATTTCAAGCACACCGCCCCCAAGGCCAAGCTCAAACCGCTCTTTAGTAGAGCAAGCCTCCGGCTTGCTTCGGGCTTACTCCGGCTTGCTTTGTCCCGCCAACCCTCCGGGTTGGCGCTTCCGCTTCGGTCTGGCAAGCCGGAGGCTTGCCCGGACGAGCGCAAGCCGGAGGCTTACGCTACTACCAGCAGTTTCAGGCGCCGCCCTTCAGCCCGGCTGACACCTTCTCAACCTCGCGCATGACCCGCAGCAGATTGAGGCCGGCCAGCTTCTTGATCTCCTCCCCCGTATAGCCGCGCCGCATCAACTCCGCCAGCAGCGCGGGGTAGCAGGAAACATCCTCCAACCCATCGGTCGTGCCGTCAAAGCCCTCGAAGTCCGAGCCGATGCCGACGTGGTCTATGCCGGCGACCTTGCGAATGTGGTCAATGTGGTCGGCCACATCGTTCAGGCTCGCTTCGTGCGGCGAGGGGTTTGCCTGGTGCCAGCCATCCATTTCCCGCCTCACGCGCTCCGCGTCATCCGGGTAAAGCTTCCGCAGCCGCTCTCGCTCGGCTCCGGCCGCCGCCATGGCGAGCCGCCCTCGCTCAGTCACATAGCCGGGGAGAAAACAGACCATGACCAGCCCGCCGTTGCGGGCGGTGAGCTTGAGCACATCGTCCGGCACATTGCGCGGGGAATTGCACACCGCCCACGCCGAGGAATGGGAGAAAACCACCGGCGCACGGGCGACCTTCAGGGCGGCGCGCATCGTCTCATCGGTAACGTGCGAAAGGTCCACCAACATGCCCAGCCGGTTCATCTCGCGCACCACTTCCTCGCCAAACGGAGTCAGGCCGTGATGCACGGGTTTGTCGAACGCCGCATCGGCCCAGTCCGTGTTCTTGATGTGCGTCAGGGTCAGGTAACGGGCGCCCAGGGCGTAAGTCATGCGGAGCACGGCCAGCGAGTTGTTGATGGCATGGCCGCCTTCGAGGCCGATCAGCGAGGCGATCCTGCCTTGCCGATGGATGCGCTCGACGTCGGCAGCGGTCAGTGCCAGCTCGAAGGATTCGGGATATCGCGCCACCATCTGGTGGACCACGTCTATCTGCTCGAACATCATCTGCACCCCCGTCGGGCCGCCCGGCTCCGGCGGCACGTACACCGCCCAGAACTGGGCGCCGACGCCGCCGGCGCGCAGACGAGGGATGTCGGTGATCAGGGGCGGACTGAGCTTGCTGGTGTCGTGCCGCAGGTCTATGGCGCTGAAGTCGTTGCTGTGCTTGCGGTATTGCCACGGCAGATCGTTGTGACCGTCAATCAGCGGCGCCTCGCGAAGCAGCCGCCGGACCTCGGCGAGGGTGGCTGGATTCGGTTGTGCCGACGAGGGCTGGCTGGCGGCGCCATGGGACGCAATCATAAGCAAGAGAGTGGCTCCAAGGGCGGAGCGAAGATTCATGATTCCTGAACGTGCAGTCAAGCGGGCATCATTCCTCAACCTGCGTCAGCCGCGCGAGAACGCCCAAATCCTCCAGCGTGGTGGTGTCGCCCTTGATCTCCGTGCCCGAGGCGATCTGCTTGAGCAGGCGGCGCATGATCTTGCCGGAGCGAGTCTTTGGCAGCGCCTCGGCGAAACGGATGTCGTCCGGCTTCGCCACCGGGCCGATTTCCTTGGCCACGTGCTGGCGCAGCTCCTCGCGCAACGCGGCATCCGCGTGCACCCCGCTCTTGACGGTCACGAAGGCGACGAGGGCCTGTCCTTTCATGGCGTCCGGCCGTCCCACCACCGCGGCTTCGGCCACCTTCAGATGGCTCACCAGCGCGCTCTCAACCTCTGCGGTCCCAATGCGGTGCCCGGCCACGTTAAGCACATCGTCAATGCGGCCGACGATCCAGTAATATCCGTCCTTGTCCTGTCGGCAGCCGTCTCCCGTGAAGTAGCTGTTGTCCACCTCGGTCCAATAGACCTCCTTGTAGCGCTTCGGGTCCCCCCACAAACCGCGGAGCATGCCCGGCCACGGCTTGCGAATGACGAGCTTGCCGCCCGAATTGCGCGGCACCGGCTGGCCGTAATCGTCCACCACTTCAGGCACGATGCCGAAGAACGGCAGCGTTGCGGACCCCGGCTTGGTGGGGGTGGCGCCCGGCAGCGGCGAAATCATGATGCCGCCCGTCTCGGTCTGCCACCACGTATCCACAATCGGGCACCGCTTGCCGCCGATGACTTCGTTATACCAGATCCACGCCTCGGGATTGATCGGCTCGCCGACGGTGCCCAGCAGCCGGAGCGAGGTTAAATCGTGCTTGGCGGGCCATTCGACGCCCCACTTCATGAACGCCCGAATCGCCGTGGGAGCCGTGTAAAGGATCGTCACGCCATACTTCGCGACGATGCGCCAGAAGCGGTCAGGCTCCGGGCAGTTGGGCGCGCCCTCGTACATCAGGCTCGTCGCGCCGTTGGCCAGCGGGCCATAGACCACGTAGCTGTGGCCGGTCACCCACCCTATGTCGGCCGTGCACCAGTAAACGTCCTCGTCGCGGAGATCGAAGACGTATCTGGACGTCATTTTGGCATACAGCAGGTAGCCGCCGGTGGTGTGCAGGATGCCCTTGGGCTTGCCGGTCGAGCCGCTGGTGTAAAGGATGAAGAGGGGCGCCTCGCTATCCATCTTCTCGGCGGGGCAATTTGCATCCACGTGCTCGAGCTCCTGGTGCCACCACACGTCGCGGCCTTCGCGGAACTGCACCTCGTTCTGGGTGCGGCGGAGCACGATCACCTTCTCGGTGGACTTGGCGAGCAGCTCGCCTTGGGGATCCTTGAGCAAGAGCGCGTCGTCCACGTTCTGCTTGAGCGGCACCACAACGCCCCGCCGGAATCCGCCGTCGGCGGTGATGACGAGCTTGGCCTGGGAATCCTGGATGCGGTCGGCGACGGACTGCGCGCTAAACCCGCCGAATACCACCGAATGCACCGCGCCGATGCGGGCGCAGGCGAGCATGGCGATGGCAGCCTCGGGCACCATTGGCAGGTAGATCAGGACGCGGTCGCCAGGCTTGATGCCGTTGCGCTTGAGGACATTGGCGAACTTGCAAACCTCGTGGTGAAGCTGCTTGTAGGTGAGGGTACGCTCCTCACCAGCCTTGCCGGGCGCCGCCGGCTCGCCTTCCCAGATCAGGGCCGCCTTGTTGGCCCGGGGCGTGCCGAGGTGGCGGTCCAGGCAGTTGTAGCTGACATTGAGCTGCCCGCCGACGAACCATTTGGCATAGGGCTCCTCCCATTTCAGCACCTTGGTCCACGGCTTGAACCAGGTGAGCTCCGCCTTTGCCTGCTTGCCCCAGAACTTTTCCGGGAAGGCAATGGACTCGCGGTAGAGCTTGCGGTATTCGGCCAGCGACTTGATGTGGGCGCTCTTGGCAAACCCTTTGGGCGGCGGGAATACGCGTATTTCGTGAAGGACAGACTCGATGCTCGAGGGGGTCTGAGTTGCAGCCATAGTTATAGAGTGCGTTAGTGCGCTCATTGTATTCAGTTCCCTTCCGCCGTCAACGGCCCAGCCCGGTTTATTCGCGGCAGGAGGTGGGCGAAATTGCGAACTGTGGGGGGCCGGGAGTTGCAAAACCCTTGCACATCGGGGCATTCAGTTCTTGAAGGCGTTTGGCGCCGGGTGTTAAACTGAATCGCTGATGACGCCACTACGAGTCGTGCTGGATACGAATGTGCTGATCGCCGCGTTACGTTCGCGCAGCGGGGCCTCGGCAGCACTGCTTCAGAATCTGGGAGCCGACGCGCGTTGGCAGATGAACCTGTCGGTGTCGCTGGTGGCGGAATACACTGAGATCGTTCACCGGGAAGGCCGACCTCTGGGCTATTCGTGGCAGGACTGCGAGGACTTCCTTGACTACGTCTGCGCGGCGGGAATTGAGCGGCCAATCTATTTTCGCTGGCGTCCGGTGTTGCCGGACCCGGATGACGACTTGGTCCTGGAATTGGCCGTGGCTTGCGGGGCGGCGCACATCATCACGCACAACCGACGGGATTTTACAGAAGCCGAGCGGTTTGGTATTGTGCCCTTGAGTCCGGGCGAGTTCCTGACAAAACTGAGGACGTTGATATGACGACGATGCAAACAGAAGTGCCCGACGCGATCTACAAACAGGCAGTCGCGATGGCGGAGCGTGAAAAAGTGCCGGTGGAGCGTTTGCTCTCCTTGGCTCTGGCTCAGGCGATGGGCGCGTGGCAGACCGAGAGCATCCTCGCCGAGCGGGCGAAGCGTGGGAGCCGGGAGAAGTTCCTCGCGGTGTTGTCGAAAGCTCCGGACGTGCCACCGGTGGCGGGCGATGAACGGCCCGCGCGTTGAACTCGGAAACCGAAGGCCAAAAGTGAGAGGGTCGCCCCTGAAAGGTGATACATTGCGCTTGAGCGACGGGGTTGCGGCAGGGTAATCAGCCCAAGCGATGGCCAGACCGATTTGCATCCAGTTGTTACGAACTGTGTTCTCACCGTGCTTTCTGCCGATGTGCCGTCCTAAGCGTTTTGCCCAGTTGCCACGATGCTCGAAAGGGCAGACACAGCGGAAGCCATTGGTCTAAACCAGCGCGCCTCCGCTCTACTCGACCATTCAGCAAGGTATTGATCAGCTCATCCAGTTTGTTCGCAATCGCCTGCACCTGGGCCTGGGGGGCGGATTGGACACCGTCAGGCCCAGCGGCTGGACGATCTGGAGCTGCTCGCGGACGGCGTCAATGTTGTTCTGGATGGCCTGGAACTGGTTGCGCATTTCCGCGGAGGACAGCGGCGAGTGATCGGCGGGCACGTTGGGGTTGAATGGCATAAGCAATCTTTGGTTTGTTTTCCGTCGCCCCAGTTCTACGCCCGCCGGCCAACTCAAGCCAGGAAAGCACCACATCGTTGCTTTCGCCCCGCCGCCCGGCTACCCTCGGCGCATGGGCACGCTTTGTTATCGTCACAACCTCTGCGGGCGGGGTCCGGCTTACTGTGGCTAAATACAGGATAAAGATAGGCCGCAACGTACTGGAATCCTCACTCCGTTACGCGCTGTCGTCGGACGCGCTGCAAAGGACCTTCTTCGCAGCCTTGAGATTCGGCATCCGCACGTCCATCAGCGAACTGCTAAAGAACGCGGGCGTCGCCGCCAGAATCGTAAGCCCCCTCCCGAGATACTTCCGCCCTAAACGAGCCCTTGTCTCGGTTGAACCGATAGAGGTCGGGGGTGAAGTACTC
>Ga0118677_10011034_pt1 | contig 13656 bp, 7 predicted proteins | sample AliMusrvi5mmetaG_FD_86154 | JGI IMG/M metagenome (GOLD analysis project Ga0118677, IMG submission 86154)
AATCCTGGTCCTGATGGCCCGGCTGGTCCTGTTGGCCCCGATGGCAACCCTGGTGCTAATGGTAATCCTGGTCCCGATGGAATGATTGGTATGATTGGTCCTGACGGTAATCCTGGTCCTGATGGCCCGGCTGGTCCTGTTGGCCCCGATGGCAACCCTGGTGCTAATGGTAATCCTGGTCCCGATGGAATGATTGGTATGATTGGTCCTGACGGTAATCCTGGTCCTGTTGGCCCCGATGGCAACCCTGGTGCTAATGGTAATCCTGGTCCTGACGGAATGATTGGTATGATTGGTCCTGACGGTAATCCTGGTCCTGATGGCCCGGCTGGTCTTGTTGGCCCCGATGGTAATCCTGGTCCTGATGGTAATCCTGGTCCTGATGGCAACCCTGGTCCTGACGGTATGATTGGAATGAACGGTCCGGATGGTAATCCTGGCCCGATTGGTCCCGATGGGAATGTTGGTCCGATAGGTCCTGCTGGCAACCCTGGTCCTGACGGTATGATTGGTATGAACGGTCCGGATGGTAATCCTGGTCCGATAGGTCCGGATGGTAATAAAGGGCCCGATGGCAACCAGGGTCCGGATGGCAATCAGGGTCCAATGGGTCCGGATGGTAACCAGGGGATGAATGGAAATGATTTTTATCTGACAGGATCTTCAAATGAATTTCTCAAAGGTGACGGATCGTATGATAACAATTCCTATGCCCCTATTGACAGTCCTGCACTAACTGGTACTCCGACGGCACCAACTCCGTCTAACTAGGATAATTCAACTACGATTGCTACTACAGCGTTTGTGGTGAATTCCATATCAGCAGGAGGTCACACAACAGACCTTAGCACTGGTGTTACGGGTACATTGCCAGTGGCCAATGGTGGAACAGGAGCTGCCACACTGACAGTAAACAATGTATTATTAGGAAACGGAACCAGCGCCTTGCAGGCTATAGCTCCCGGAACAACGGGTAATATCCTTACCTCCGACGGTACCACATGGACCTCTGCAGCAGCACCTGCAAGCGGTGTAACCTCGATAGCCACAATCGGTAACAGCTCAACAGCCGATGGAGCCTCCATAAGCGGTAGTACATTAACCCTTACACCGGCCGATGGAACCAATGGAGGTATCGTTACAAACAGTTGGCAAACTTTTTCAGGCAACAAAACTTTCGCTAGTGACCTAACAATTAATTCAGTGGTAATTGGATTAGGCGGTGGTTCACAAGAAAATAATACAGATGTTGGATTTCACGGCCTTCAAAATAATACAACCGGAAATAACGTAACTGCCATAGGGAGTATTTCCCTGTTCAATAATACAACTGGAGGCGATAACACGGCTATTGGCAATGGTTCCTTATACACCAACACAACCGGATATAAGAATACGGCTTTGGGGTCTTTAGCCAATGTAGCCACAAACGATCTTACCAACACTACGGCAATCGGGTACAACGCAACTGCAAGGGCAAGCAATACCATCCAGCTCGGAGATAGCTATATAACCAATGTAATAACCAGCGGCGCATTAACAGCCGGTGCAGTTACTTATCCAAATAATGATGGAACCTTAGGGCAAGTGCTCACTGCCAATGCAAACGGATTACCAACCTGGCAGTCGGTTTCTGCAGGAACTGTAAACCTTACAAGTGGCGTAATGGGTACCTTGCCGGTAGCTAACGGAGGTACAGGAGTAACCACTTCAACCGGAACAGGAAATGTTGTGTTATCAGCTACTCCAACTTTTACAGGAACCCCACTGGCTCCAACAGCATCGGCGGGTACGAACACTACCCAACTTGCAACTACTGCATTTGTTACCACAGCAGTGGCCGCAGCAGTTAGGGATGTAACCGATGAGTTTACAGCTACTGCTGCTCAGATTACTTTTACACTGACTCAGACACCCTCTGCAAACAGCAAGGTGAAGATGTATGTAAACGGAATTCGGATCAGCAATTCGGCCTATTCTATTTCGGGAACCACATTGACCTATGTTCCTGCCAGCAATGGGGCATACGCCTTATCCGTGAGTGACAGGATCCAGTGTGATTATTTCTATTAATCATACTTTTTCGAATGAAAAATAGAATTCAAATCTTTAGATCTTTCGCTATTCTTTTACTTCTGGTAATAGGATCGCGAGGCTTATTTTGTTTTAGTGTCCCAGTGGGAGGCTTAACAAGTATTGTGTTGAACAGCGGAACATTATCACCAACCTATTCCGTTGGAATAACTAGTTATACCTGCCCGGAATTCTATGCAATATCTTCGGTTACAGTAACACCGACGGCTAGTACCGGCACGATTCAGGTAAAGGTAAATAGCGGATCGTATGCAACAGTTACAACCGGCACTGCCTCGGCTGCATTACCACTGAGCGTAGGAAGTAATACTATTTCTGTCCAATATAATGGTTCTGCAACTTATACCATTACAGTTACCAGGGCAGCAGCCCCCCCGACAAACAAATATGGGAAGATTACCGGCGGGGTTGATTATCTCGACAGGAATGGAAAGTCAGGGGGTACCGCATCGGTTAATTTAAACGGAAAGATTTCGACAGTACCCTGACCATAGTCAGTAAACCGGAAACCGGAGCAAAAACGAAGTTACAACCAATAATCGTTGGTCACTATAAAAATATATATATCGAATAAAGATGAATAAAATTGTAATCACCCTTTTGATTGTATCCTGCTGTTTTTGGGTACATCGGGCCGATGCGCAGCTAATATCTGTGGGGCCGGATGCATCGCTGAATATCGAGGCGGGTACGTCGTTTAATATTGGCGGCTTAACCCTGATCCCGTCGTCGAAGTTTACCCTTGGAGGGACTTCTCTGACTCAAAATAGTGCGGTTACAAATTCAACATCCAAATCGATAATTACTGATGAATATAAATTCAGCAATACGACAAATTCCTATATTGGGGAGATAAAATATAGGTATGATGTAGTCAATCTTAATTCCATTTTAGAGGCGGACCTTAATCTTTTTATCCACAATGGGTCTGCCTGGCAGTATTTTAGTGGAGGAAGCGTCGATGTACTAAATAAAATTGTAAGTTATACTCTGCTAAGTTCTTTGACGCTGAAAGAATTAACACTTGGACAGGGGTGTCCTTCAATTCCGGCAACTCCTACTGCCTCTGTAACGGTTCAGCCAACTTGTGTCGTTCAAACCGGAACAATTGTTATCTCCGATCCGGTTGGTGCAACTTATGAATATCAATTGGATGGCGGTTCTTTCCAATCTGGTGCAACCTTCTCTGAAGTAACAGTTGGCGATCATACCGTTACGGCCCGGCTTTCAGCATCAGCAACCTGTACCTCGGCAGTTAGCTCAACACTTACAGTTTTGGCACCGGCCATTTGTGCACCCTCAACGCAGGCATCGGATATTGTATTCTCAGCCATTCAAACGACCCAGCTTGCCGCTTCGTGGACCATTGGCAATGGAAGCAGCCGGGCTGTGTTTATTAAACAAGCCAATACAGGCACTACAACTCCGGTTGATGGGACAACCTATGCGGCCAATACCGTCTTCGGTAGCGGAGATCCGATCGCCCCGGGCTGGTGTTGCGTTTACAATGGCACAGGAAATACGGTTACAATTACAAATCTGACCGCCGGTACCGATTATATCATTGAGGTATTTGAATACAATGGCACAACAGGCGCAGAGAAGTACAATACGACAACCGCATCTGATAATCCAAAGAGTCAGACTACCCAGAGTGCAGGCTGCCTTGCTGCGATCGAAGTTCAGAATACTAACGATGCAGGGTTAGGCTCTCTTCGTATGGCCATACACGATTTGTGCGTCGATGGAACAATCACCTTCAACAGTTCCCTCTCCGGTCAGACAGTCACCCTTTCGAGTGCAGAACTGCTTATCGACAAAGGGATGACAATCGATGGATCTGCCTTGGCAGTACCGGTTACAATCAGTGGAAATTCGGCCCTTCGTGTTTTCAATGTTAATGCACCTTTGGCGAAGGTGACACTCCAGGGTGTGGCCATTACCAACGGTTTTACCACCGGCGACGGCGGGGGAATCTATTTAGTGGACTCCGATCCGTTCCTGTTAACCGATGTTACGGTTTCCAACTCTCATTCCGACACCGGTGGAGGCGGAGGTCTGTATAAACTCAGTTCAGGTACTTCAACATTCACCGGGGTTAACTTTACTGGCAACGCTGCGCTTTGGGGTGCTGCGATTTATTTGCAGGAGGGTGTCTCAACAATTAACGGAAGTACAATTAACGGGAACAGTGCCGTGGGTACAGGGGCTGCTGCAGGTGGTATTTATCAGCGCAACGGAAACCTGAGTGTTTCTAACACTACGATTTCAAATAATACGGCTGCTGCCTGGGGCGGGGGAATCTATCTGGAGAACCCACTTTTATCGGGGCAGCCAAGTCTCGAACTAAGCGGGTGTATTCTCTCGGGTAATACGGTTCCCGATGGCCGTGGGGGCGCTATTTATATTAATAATGCGAATGTAAACCTGACAAATAAAACTAAAATCATCAACAACCATGTAGGGCATATTACCCAATATGGCGATGGTGGTGGTATCTATCTTGTTCATGGGTCTTTGATTAGTAATTCCAGTGCAATCCGGGGCAACTCTGCTGATAACTGTGGCGGCGGGGTTTATGTATATGATACCAACGCCTTCTTCAGCTCCACGAACGATTCAATAGCAACCAACACTGCCGTATCTTATGGAGGCGGAGTAGCTGTCTATAACGGTAATATCACACTTGGGACAGCAATAGTAAAGAGGAATATCTCTAACAGCAAGGGTGGTGGCATTTACCTTTGGGCACCAACTGGCACCATAACTATTGATGGCTCAGCATTCATCGAAAATGAAACAAAAAATGGTCTGACTAATGATGTCAACTATGGGGGAGCACTCTTTATCGATAATGCGCATGTTTCGATTACAGGTTCGGCTTTTGCCGGGAATAAGGCAAGCCGGACAGACAGTAACGGACCAAAGGGTGGCGCAATCTATCTTTATACCGGGGCACTCAACATTGGAGGAGCGACATCGTTTAATTCAAATACGACGAATACCACACAAGGCAAGGGTGGTGCAATCTTTAATGATGGAGGTACTTTAATCAATAACCCATCAGTAACACCACCTACGACGACCACACAACCAAATGGAAACTTTGCTGTTCCAGGTGCTTCTGCTCCAGTAGGTAGCAGGATCAATTTTACCTCCAACACAGCGGGACGCAGTGGTGGTGCGATCTTTACAAACCAGTCAACAGCAAGTACAACCAATATCAATTGTAATTTTACATCCAATACGGCGGTAAGGCTCGGTGGTTCAATCTATCTTCAGAATGGAACACTGGAAAATGACAGCTGTCTCTTTGAACTAAACACCACAACGGGTACAACAGGTCCTGAAGCTGGTGGTGCAATAAATCATAACAGCGGAACTTCTACGACAAAGGGCAGCACATTCAGGTACAACGGTTCAGTATCCGGAGGTGGCGTTTACTTTAAGGATGGAACGGCTTCCCTTGTCAACTCGCTTTTATACGGCAACACGGCCTCGGCAAAGGGTGGAGCGATCTATAGTGAGCTTGCCTCAGCCAATCTCACCCTTACCAATTCGACTTTGACTGCTAACAGCGCGACAACTTCGGGTGGCGGAATCTTCAACCTTGCTTCAACCGCCATAACGGTGAATAATTCAATTGTATGGAACAACAGTTCTGCCGGAATAGGCAAACAATTATCCAACTTGTCGGGGACTGCCTTTTCAATCAATAACAGCGATTATGGCAATGGTTCCAATGACGTCTCGGGTATTGCTGCTTTAGGTGCTTTTTCGATAAATAAAGATCCATTGTTTGTGGACACCACAGGCAGCGATTTCCGGCTCAAGTCTGATTCACCGGCTCTGGATGCGGGTGACAATACCAAATGTTCGGAAACGAATGATATCCGGAGTTCAGGTTTCCCACGTAAACTTGGTAAAGCAACCGGAACATCCGGCACTATTGATATGGGGGCTTATGAGTATTACTTTGGGGTAGATCCGGCATCCGATTGTGTTAATCCGACAGATGGAGGTATAATTGCAACAGATCAATCAATCTGCAGCGGGGAAACTCCTGCGCCATTTACAAATACAACCTCGGCTACGGGATCAACAGGTACGCTAACCTATAAATGGCAATGGTCCACAACAGGGGCTTCTGCCAATGATTTTACAGATATTAACGCTGCAAATTCGGATAGCTATACTCCTTCAGATCCGCTGACGGCAACAACATGGTACAGGCGACTGACATGGGTAGGTTGCAAGTTGGATTCATTGGGGGCTGCTAAATCAAACAGTATAAAAATTACAGTTTCAATATGTGCGCCCCCCACTCAGGCCTCGGCGATTAATTTTGTTTCGGTTGATCAAACTCAGTTTGATGTTGACTGGACTAATGGAGACGGAGCTACACGGGTTGTCTTTGTAAAACAGGTTACATCGGCACCGGGTCTTGTCCCAAATACACCGATAACACCTAATCAGGGAATACCTGTGGATGGAACCAATTACATTGCAAATACAATTTTTGGAAGCGGTGATCAGATTGAGACTTCTGGTTGGTACTGCGTTTACAATGGTACCGGATCAACAGTAACGGTTACTGGACTTACCGAAGTTACAGAATACTCAGTTAGGGTATTCGAATATAACGGTTCCGGGGCTACTGCAAAATATCAAACCTCGACGGGAACTAACAATCCAAAGAATGTTACAACATCTGCCAGTTGTACGAATCCGACATTAGGTGGTACCATTGCTACGGATCAAACAATCTGCGCAGGAGATACTCCTGCTCCGATAACAAGTACAACAGTTGCTTCCGGACAGACAGGCACGCTTGAGTACAAATGGCAGTCTTCTTCAACAAGCGATATCGCTGGATTTACTGATATTTCCTCTTCAAATTCTTTAACCTATTCACCGGGTATTCTCAGCATTTCGGCCTGGTACAAACGGTTGTCCAGGGTTAGTTGCAAGTCAGATTGGATCGGTGCGGCAGAATCAAATAGTGTAAAAATTACGGTGAATTTGCTACCGACTGTTTCTGCTATCGGAGGTGGAGCAGCCACGGTCTGTATAAATTCAGCCACTCCTCCCTTTACGGATGTCAATAGTGGCGGAGTTTGGTCCATAACCTCCGGCAGCGCAACAGCAAGCATCACAACCGGTGGTGTCGTTACAGGACTTACAGCAGGAACGGTAAGAGTAACCTATACCGTTACAGGTAGCGGATGTACCAATTCAGCAACCAAATCACTTAGGATTATTGCCCTTCCAACGGTAGCGGCAATTGGTGGCGGTGCAGGTTCTGTTTGTGTGAATTCCACTACTCCTCCCTTTACCGAAGTTACTGACGAAGGTGTTTGGTCAATAACCTCCGGCAGCGGCACGGCGAGCATCACAAACGGCGGTGTCGTTACTGGTCTTACTGCCGGAACGGTGTCTGTAACCTATACCGTTACAGGCAGCGGATGTACCAGTTCAGCAACCAAATCACTTACGATTAATGCCCTTCCAACGGTTACGGCAATCGGTGGCGGTGCAGGTTCTGTTTGCGTGAATTCAACAACCCCTGCCTATACAGATGTTACTGGTGGCGGAATATGGTCAATAACCTCCGGCAGCGGTACGGCGAGCATCACAACCGGTGGCATCGTTACGGGACTTACTGCAGGAACGGTGTCTGTAACCTATACCGTTTCAAGTGGCGGATGTACCAGTTCAGCAACCAAAGCACTCACAATTAATCCCCTTCCTTTGGTATCAGCAATCGGCGGTGGAGCCTTGGCAGTCTGCGTAAATTCTGCTACTCCGGCCTTTACCGACGGAACTACTGGCGGAACATGGTCAATTACTGCAGGTACAGGAACTGCCAGCGTAACCAGTGGTGGTATTGTTACGGGTCTTTCAGCCGGAACAGTAACAGTTCGCTATACGATTTCCACGGGATGCGGAAACTCGGCTACCAAATTGGTAACTGTTAATCCGATTCCCGCAGCACCTGCAGCGATTGTTGGAAAAAAGAGTGTCTGCGTTGGAAGCACTACTGTTTTAAGTGTGACGACCCCGGGAGGTGTATGGAGCAGCTCCGCACCTTCAGTGGCAACAGTTTTCAATTCCGGTATTGTTTCAGGCATTTCAGCAGGTACTACAACGATCTACTATACTGTTTCTAACGGAAGTGGTTGTTCAAACCGTGTAAGTGCTGCCATAACGGTGAATCCGCTTGCTGCACAGCCGGGAGCCTTTACTGTATCGGCATCTGTTATTAAAAGGGGAAGTTCGAATGTTATATTTACTGTGCCTAATGTTGCTGGTGTTTCGTATGCCTGGAACTATTCAGGCAGAGGGGCTACAATCAATGGAAATACGAATTCGGTGAAGGTCAGTTTTTCTTCAACCGCTACCTCCGGAACACTAAGTGTTACTGCCTCCAACGGTTGCGGAACAAGTAGTGCACGTACCGTGGCAATCATCCTGAACGATAACGGCACCAAATCCGATACACTGATCGTATTAAACCCACCGGTTAAACCCGCACTTCTTGATTTAACCAATGAATTTAAGGTCTTTCCGAATCCAACGGCCGGACCGGCAATCTTTGAGTTTAGAATTGGTGAAAATGCTCATGTTAAACTTGACATCTTCTCGATGAATGGTTCTCGCCTGGCCAGGATCTATGATGGAGATTTGGAGGCCGGAGTACCGCAAACTGCCTTGTTCGAGCAATATCTGCCAACCGGATTATACCCTTGCATACTTCAATACAATGGAAAAATCCTGACGCTTAAGTTTGCTGTGAGACATTAATACTCGTTGAATCATTAATAATTTAAAGGCCGTTCCAAATATATCCGGAACGGCTTTTTATTTTGAAGCAATTCACTTGTGTTTCGCGACTGAATTTGGCTCCTTTTTGGCTATATTTACATGACAATAATTTTAATTCGTATTATAATGAAAAACATCCTTCTTTCTAAAATAGGGTATTTTACCTTGATTTTTGTTTTATTTATTTGTTCCGGATCGGCACAAAATATAGCGGCTAAACCAAATACGAAAGTTTTAAAAGTTACTGTGTTTACCGACCGCGCGATGGTTTCCTCTGAGGCTGTTGTAGCTGTAATAAAAGGAGAGAATGTGATTCGGATATCCGGAATCACCCCAAACCTTGTCGATCAGTCTGTTCAGGTCTCTCTGTTGGGGCAGAGTGATTTGGCAATTTCGGAAGTGGCAGTGGAAGAGACATTTTTAAAGAAAACAGATCTTCCTGAAATTGGCAAACTTCAGGCTCAGCTTGATAACCTGCTTCGGGAGATCAGTAACAATTCCAATCAGGTTAGTGTAATTTCCAGCTCGAATGATTTTCTAAAGAGGGTTAATCCATTTGGTCAGAATTTAAAAGTTACAACGGGTGAGATTGAGGCTCATAACAGGTTTCTGGAAAAATCACTTTCAAGCAATTTTGAGCGTATAACGTTACTTGAATCAAAAATAAAGAAATTGAATGAAGACAAGGCTGCCCTGGAGAACGAAATTTCTTTAATAACCGCAGGAAATAATAAAAGTAAAACCATCGTTTGCCACCTCCTTTCTACGATAGAAAAGGGTAATGTCAAACTTGGTTTCTCATACCTCTCAACGCAGGCAGGCTGGTCATCTCAGTATGAGGCGCGGGGGGATTTCAATACGTCAAAAGTCGAATTTAATTACTTCGCCTCGATCTGGCAGTCCACAGGTGAGGACTGGCGTGATGCCAATATCGAAATTTCCACAGCTAAACCATTTGTTTATGGCAATATTTCGGAACTATCCCCCTGGTATGTAGATGTATTTACACCCAGATTTCTTCGCTCTAAGTCATTAGTCGGAATGGATCAGCAAAATGCACCACAGGCGATGATGCTGCAGTCTTCTGCCCCGATTGCAGACAAAATAGTTGAAGAAACCGGAATTCAGGAGGAAAACACCTCCTTTACCTTTATTCTGCCGCGCAAGGCAGACATCGCCTCCGATGGTCAACCACATCGGGTTTTAATTGCAAAGTCAACTGCAGATGCGAAATATAGTTGGTTCACAGTTCCTAAACTTGTTCAAAATGCACTTCTCAGGGCAACAATGAAAAACCCCTTTTCATTCCCTTTATTGAGCGGACAGATGAATGTCTTTTCAGATCAGAAACTGGTAGGAACAGCATCAATCAATACAGCAGTTCTTCCTGAAGGAGAACTTGAACTCTCTTTAGGAATTGATGAAGGGATCAAAATAGAACGGAAACTACTGAACAAGTATACCGATTATACTGGAATATTAACTAAAGAAGCGACTGTTAATTATGAATACGGGATCGATATTACAAATGGTAAGAGCAAGGAGATTACCCTCGATCTGAACGATCAGTTTCCAGTTTCCCGGAACGAAAAGATCAGAATTGAACGAAAATCGCCATCCGGTAATGAGGCTTTGATTAATGAGGAGGGCAAAATTACCTGGAAGATAACTTTAGCACCCGGAGCTAAGAAAATTGTTGTGCTTAAATTCAGTATCTCTTATCCAAAAGAACTCTCAGTTAGCGGACTTTAAAGCTTCGGGTTATTTTTTTTATAAAACCGAAACGGAAAAACCAGTAATCCGTAATTTGTAAAATCAGTTCGGCTCTTAGGCCTGTGATGGGCCAGATGGGCATTGATAATGGCGCGGGTAAATGAGTTGTCGATTTTGGAAAAGTATGGAATCTTAATGCGCTGATGAATAAGAATATCATGAATCCAGAAATAGGTAAAACCATACAAGGAGATCCCTATGCCGCTAAAAATCATTTTAGGGTAATCAAAGTAGAATCCGAAAACTAAAAGCACAATGGCAGGTGTGGCATACACAATGAAAAACAGATCGTTTTTTTCCATTCCTGAAAAAGTCATTTCATGCATGGCGACTTTCTTGTGGTCATTGATATGATGATCCTGATGCCATCTCCACAAAAATCCGTGCATCACAAATTTGTGATTCGACCACGCCACAAACTCCATAAAGCAATAGGCTCCTACCAAAAAAACAAGGTTTAACATAAAATTTGATTCTATTTTTATCCAAATATAGGTTTTTTTTTATTTTGGATCATTAAGAAAACGGCGCTTAATATTTAACTATTTTTGAGAAGAACCAATTTTTCAAATAGATGATCGATTTTATAGGTGACATCCACGGCCATGCAGACAAGCTGATTGAATTACTCAGAAAGCTTGGATATGGATTGAAAAATGGCGTCTACTGTCACCCTGAACGGAAAGTTTTTTTTATCGGCGACTATATCGATCGTGGCCCCCAAATCAGGGAGACACTGGCGATAGTCCGGTCAATGACTGAAAGTGGAAATGCATTTGCAATTATGGGGAATCACGAATACAATGCACTCTGCTTCCACCGCGAGGAACGTGAAGGAGGGCATCTGCGAAAGCATCTGATAATTAATGTTATTCAGCATTTCGAGACACTCAGGCAGTTTCAAAACCGGCAGCATGAATATGAAGATTATCTTGAATGGTTTAAAACTTTACCGCTCTTTTATGAGACGGAAGAATTCAGGGCGGTTCATGCCTGTTGGGATGGAGACCATATTGATTACCTGCGTTCAATTTTAAAACACGACCGCCTCACAGAAAAAGTTCTGCATGAGTCGGTACGAATGGGAACCGAAATATTTCAAATCTTCGATGAAACCTTAAAGGGAAAGGAGGTCTTCATGCCAAAAGGGCTATATTTTAAGGATAAAGATGCGAATGTGCGCAACGAGGTCAGAATAAAATGGTGGAAAGATCCTGTAAATTCGACCTATCGTGAGATGAGCGTATTGCCCATCGAAAATCTTCCGGAGACAACCATCGATGAATCTTTAACAGGACATATAAAATTCTATTCGCCGGACGAACGGCCCGTCTTTTTTGGTCACTACTGGCTTTCAGGAACACCACAATTGCTCAGGAAAAATGTGTGTTGCCTTGATTTTAGCGTCGCCAAACATGGCTATCTTACGGCCTATCGTTTCGATGGGGAGAAGGAGTTGTCGAATGAGAAGTTCGTATTTGTGTAACGAAATAGTAATTTAGATTGAATCTCTTCCAAATTGTATGGGTATGGGAGCTGACTGACCATCTCCCCATCTCCCCATCAGCTTGCCGCCATTTCATTCGGATTTTTGTTTACCAGTTGAGCCCGTAGAATTGTTTATAAATCATGCCGCCCTTTCCAGGTTTTGCAGGTGATAATAACGTGGTTTCTGCTACCATCATTTTACCCCTTCGGGATTGGAAATTTCAATGGATTCAGTCGTGCCGTCGTACTGTACTTAATGAATCAAAGAACACCCTCGTTTTTGGGATAGCCGCATAGGCCGATTGCGTATGGCTCAGTTCTCCAAGACCGATCAGTTCAACATTTCCGCCCAATTGTTTCATGTGAGAATAGGCATTTATGGCATCCTGCGGCGAAACGTCTTTGTCTTTGGAACCATAATACATTCTGAATAATGCATTGGGCTTCCAGTCGAAGGTCTGATTCTCACTAATTTTATCGGTAAACCAATCGTGATTTCCTGAAATAAAATCATCCAGAATATCTTTCCGGTATAAACTTTCCGGTGTTTTGGGAAGTCTGGCAATTACCTGTTCGTAGGTATGATTTCCATCAAATATCCGCGGAACTATTGTGTCGTAAGGAGCCAATAAAATAGAATTAAGGGGATGTTTGTAAATGTGACAATAGGAATGGGCCAGATATCCGAGGTAAAAAACACTTTTATTTTCGATGGCATAGGGTATACTAATCTCCTTCAGATTATAAGCCCCTACGATTGATGAAGTTGCTATAAGTCGTAGCCCGCTGACCGGGTTCTTTTCTATCTCTCGGTGGACAGCCGCAGTGGCATGCCCGCCCTGCGAAATTCCGATTAGAAAAAGATAGTTGGTCTCTTTATTAGTTAAGCTGGTGCAGATTTCGGATCCTATCTTCAGAAAATCAACAACTGCATTGGTCGTTGTTTCTGCATGAAGGTAGGTGTGAATTTCCGTTGAGACACCAAATCCGATATAATCCGGAATCAGACATAAATAACCGCCACCGGCAAAAACAGCAGCAATCCCCAGCCCTTCATCCTCTGATGGTTTTGACGGAGCGTTCATTCGCTCGCTGTTTGTCCCATGCTGGTAACTGACCACCCCTTTGATCTTTTTATTCCTGGGAAATGCCAGCAACCCTGAAACAGGGGTCTTCCTGTTATTTTCGTCTTTGGTGAAATAGGATACCCGGTATAGCTCTACTCCACTGGTGATGCTGATTTTATCCGGCGTTTTTATCTTTTTTACGAAATAGTTTATAACAGGGCGGGGATAGATTCCTTTTGGTTCAAATTTTATACTATCCTGATCCGGAATTAGCCTGGTTAGCTTACTGATCCTGATGCGTGGAGAACAACTGCAAAGGATAATAACGAATAATAAGAGTTTTATTAATTTGATTGGACACAGATGGTCACCCTATTTTTCTGAAGAAACGGGTAGGACCGTATAGATA
>Ga0118677_10011035_pt1 | contig 13656 bp, 15 predicted proteins | sample AliMusrvi5mmetaG_FD_86154 | JGI IMG/M metagenome (GOLD analysis project Ga0118677, IMG submission 86154)
GACAACGTCCACGGGCGGCTCGCCGCCCTCCGCAGCCGAGCGAAAGCATCCCAATCCCGAACTGGTACCCAACCAGAGGTCCCCATTCGGCTCGAGCCGAAGCCCCTGGGTCGTGGCATCGGCTCCGGGGAGGCCATCTCCAGGCCTGAACCAGGCTTCCCGGGTGCGGGCGCCGGGGTCCAGGCGCCCAAGCCCCTGGCTGGTACCCACCCAGAGGCGTCCGGAAGGCGTCCCGGCCAGGGAGAACACGACCAGGCCATCTTTGTCAGGGAAGGGCCACCATTCCCCGACCTGCCTCCAGACGCCACCCTGGAAACGATGGTGGGTGAGGACCGGGCGGTCCAGGTAGGCCACCCAGATGTCCCCCCCTACCATGCGCTGGGCGCTGAGGGGCGTGTAGGGCAGGGTAGCGCCGAGGGACTCCCAGCGGCCTCCTGAGCGCAGGTAGACCGCCGACTTCGTGGGAAGGTAGACCGAACCGGTACTGTCCTGAACCACTTCGAACAGGCCCTCAGGTGCTTGGCCGTTGATGGTTCCAGGTTTCCAGGCCCAGCTGCCGGCCACCCGTACCCCCTGCGCGAGGCGATGGCGGTAGTCGGAAATCCAGACCGTGCCGTCAGCCTCGACCCCAAGTCCCCTGGAAACATCGGTGGGTTCCATGCAGGTGGCCCGGTGCCCCAGCACCCCCAGGGACAGCGGGTTGACCGTGTAGACCGTGCCACCGGGGCTTCCCACCGCGAGAATGGTGCCGTCCGGGTGGACCCGCACCCGGGAAAACTGTCCCCTGGCGACCACTTTCCAGCCGCCTGCCCCAAGGACCACGAGGCCGCCATCCGTGGCGGCCCACAGGCGCCCCTGCCGATCCCGCACCGTGGTCCAGACCACATTGCTGGGCAGGCCATCCTCGACATCATGGTTCATCCAGAGGGCGCGTCCGAGAACCTGGGTCACGCCAAGGGAAGCAATCCAGGGCGAACCTTCCTGATCGAGGAAGCCCGTCACGGGCACGTAACCCCTGGGGCCAGCCACCACAGGCAGGACCTCGACCCCCCTGCACCTCAGCAGTCCGGTGGCGGTGTTGATCCAGAGCCATCCGGCGCGGTCGCGGGTGATCCCGAAATGATCCGGGACCGCTTCCGAGAAGGGGCTCCTGAGGCGCGTCCAGGGGCCATTGCCGGGGGCCTGGCGCCAAAAGCTCGACCGGGTCCGGAGCCAGGTGTAGCCGGCCCCGTCCCGCCCGAAGGCCAGGGGCTCATCCTTGGCCAGGATGGGCATCCGGTCCAGGTTCCAGGTCCCCTGGACCGGGTCCAGGGTCCAGACCCCCTGCCTTCCGAGGACCCTGACGTTGGGGTCAGCTGGATCCGTGAAGACCTGAATGATTTCCGGCGCCTTGGGATTCAGGGGGGCGGGCGAGAAGGACCCGCCGGATCGCACGAACAATTCTTCCCCGGCGTGCACCCACAAATTCCCCCGGGCATCGAACCCCGTGGAGTAGACCCGCTGGGAGAGGGGACCCCCTTCCACATGGAATGCCCAGGAGGCATCCAGCCAGCCGAGGCCATTCCGGGTCCCCACCCAGAGTCGACCCTCCTGCCCAGCCAAGAGGGTGGTGATGAACTGGTGGTCAGAGGGCAGGTTGAGGCGCTCGAACCGACGCCCATCGAACCGGAAGAGTCCCCCTTCGGTTCCCGCGTAGATGAGTCCGTCTCCCCCCTGCGCCAGGGCGATGACCGAGGTGTTGGTCAATCCCTCCGCAAAACCGAAGGTCCGACCGGGGAAGTGCCCGGGTTCGAGGCCGCCCATCGCGACCATGGGGAGGAGCATGCCGAGTAGCAGGCTCCAGAGGAAGCGAGGTGAAGGAACGGGAAGCTGGATCATAGGTTCCGGGGAGCGGACAATCCTGCCAGGGGCCAATGCGAGGCTGAATGATCCCCAATGGACCACAGCTACAGATCCTGTTCGGGAATCCCGCCCAGCATGATTAAGCGTGTAGAGGAGCCGCCGGGCCGCTGGCCTTCGACCGCCCGCCCTTCTGCATGTTGGCCTCCAGCCGGCCGTGCCAAACTGAGAGGCTGGAGACACGCATGACGAAGATCAGCCGGGCCGCCCTCTTTGAAACCCTGAACGCCTACGTCGTCCCAGGGACCAGCGCCAGCCTCACCACCCTCAAGGCCGTGAAGGGCATCGATGTCTCGGAGGGCAAGGTGACCGTGCTCCTCCAGCTCCTGGAGGCCTACCAGGACCGGGTCCAGGTGATCAAGCAGGCCCTGGAAGAACTGATTCTCAAACAGCCCGGGGTGACTTCGGCGGAGATCGAAATCGGCTGGGAGAAGATGGCCCAGGTGACCTTCAAGAACCTCATTCCCGGCATCAAGCGCTGCGTGGTGGTGGGCTCGGGCAAGGGGGGCGTGGGAAAGAGCACCGTCACCGTGAACCTCGCCATCGCCATGGCCCAGCTGGGACTGAAGGTGGGTCTGCTGGACTCGGACATCTACGGACCCTCCATCCCCATGATGCTGGCCCTGAAGGATTCGCCCCTCGGCACCCCCGAGGGCAAGATCCTGCCGCTGGAGGTGTTCGGGGTGAAGGTCATGTCCATGGGCCTGCTCATCGAGGAGGATCGGCCCGTCATCTGGCGCGGGGCCATGCTCAACAAGGCTCTCCAACAGTTCCTGGGGGACGTGGCCTGGGGCGACCTGGACGTGCTCCTCATCGACCTGCCGCCTGGCACTGGCGACGTTCAGCTCACGCTGATCCAGAATGCGCAGGTGGATGGTGCGGTCATCGTCAGCACGCCCCAGGATGTGGCCTTCCTGGATGCGAAGAAGGCCATCGGGATGTTCGGGACCGTGAAGGTCCCCATCGTCGGCATCATCGAGAACATGAGCAGCTTCATCTGCCCCGGCTGCGGCCAGGAGACGCAGATCTTCGGGCACGGGGGCGTGAAGGCCGCGGCTCTGCGCATGAACCTGCCCTTCCTGGGGGAAGTGCCCATCGACCTGGCCATCCGCGAGGGCGGGGACAGCGGCCAGCCCCTGGTGGCGGCCCACCCGGACAGTCCCCAGACGAAGGTGTTCCAGGAGATGGCGAGCACCCTGAAGGGTGTGCTGAAGCTCTGATCGCCTCCACGCTATTGGGCTGCGTACCGGCTCCCGCCGGATACACTCAAGCATGGCCAAGCCGCAGATCCCAGAGACCCTCGCTCCGGATCTTCTGGAGCGCCTGCGCGCGCGCTTCCACCCCTGGGAACTCATCAAGGACTGGGGGCTCACCATCGAGTCGGTCTCTCCGGGCAGGGCCTGCATGCACCTGGTTCCCACCAAGGCCGTCATCAACGGTTCCCGGGGCACCGTCAATGGCGGGGTCCTGGCCACCATGGCGGACATGGTGGGGGCGCTCGCCCTCAGCACGGCCTTTGATGGCGCCATGCCCTTCGCCACCTCGGACCTGCACATCCGCTACCTGGAGCCCGCCAAGGGCGAGGTGCGGGGTGAAGGAAAGGTGATCCGGTTCTCGGGCCGGGGGGCCATCCTCGAATGCCGCCTCAGCTGTGGTGAGCACCTGGTCGCGCTCTGCACGGCCAACTTTGCCATCAAGCATGGCATTGGCGGCTGACATGCGCATCCACGCCCCGTTCCCCCACGTCGAGGACCACCAGGCCGATGCCCCGCTCCGGCGGTTGCGCTACGCCCTGGTCCTCCTGGCCGCAGTGATCCTCGCGGGGGGCCTGGGGTATCACCTGCTGTCGAGACTGGACACCCTCGACAGCTTTTACATGGCGATCACGACGCTCTTCACGGTGGGCTTCCGGGAACTGGGCGAGGTGAATGCCTGGACGAAGCTCTTCACGATCTTCTATCTCATCATCGGCCTAGGCGTGGCCACCTACGCCATCTCGAACCTCACCGCCCTGCTCCTCGAGGGCGATCTTCGGGGCTATCTCATGGAGCGCCGCATGCAGAAGCGTCTGGACGATCTCAGCGACCACGTCATCGTCTGCGGCTTCGGGAAGATGGGCTTCCAGGCCGCCTGGGAGCTGAAGAAGGCGGGGGTCCCCTTCGTCATCATCGAGCAGGACGAGGCCAAGGGCCGCAGCCCCCGCTTCGCGGGCGAACTGATCCTCTACGGTAATGCCATGGACGACATGATGCTCGAGAGGGCCGGCATCCGGCGGGCGAAGGGCCTCATCACCGCCCTCACCACGGATGCGGACAACGTGCTGGTCACCCTGACGGTCAAGCAGATCCGGCCCGACCTGCCCGTGGTGGCCCGCAGTGCGAAGCTGGGCACGGAGCGGCAGCTGAAGGCGGCCGGAGCCGACCACATCGTGAGCCCCTACGAGATCGGCGGGCGCCGCATGGCGGGCCTGCTGCTCAGGCCCGAGATGATGAACTTCTTCGACATCGTCCTGCAGCAGGAACAACTGGAACTGGGGCTGGAGCGGATCGCCATCTCCAAGGGCAGCGTGCTGGTGGGGAAGACCCTCCGGGAGGTGCGCCGCCACCAGGCCGTCGGGTCGCTGATCGTGGGCCTGACCCACCCCGGGACCGGGCTCCGGTTCAAGCCCTCCGGCGACGAGTGCTTCCAGATCGGCGACGAGCTTCTGATCATGGGCCCCGCCGACGCCCTGGCCGACATGACCCTCATCGCCCGGGGGGAAGGGACCTCGCGGTAGCCCTCACAGGAGCAGGTGTTATTTGCCCTCGGAATGAATGAAATATATGAATTAATGCACTAAATTGCGATCTAAAGCTTTATCAGGCTGAAAGCCTTGCTGTTGGAGTCGATGCCAAGATAGTAAGTCTTGTCGATGTTGGTCACATCACCCCAGAGGGTGGAAGACAGCAGCGAAAAATTCCAGCTTTCGTTGTAGCCAACGCCCCCCGGAGAGGAACCTACATGGAAGGTGAAGGTCTGGACGCCGTTCGCCAAGGTGGGCTTGCTCCCCCACCCCACGCAGAGGGTGGCGGGCTTGGTCGTATCGAGCTGCAGCTGGGTGCAGTAATCGATGGAGGTGGCTGCGAGGGTTGGTTCCGGAGTGCCGGCGAAATTGTCGGCATTCGGGATCTGGGCCTGGGTGACCTCGCTGAAGCCGAACTCGCAGTCCTGGACGAGCAACGTGATGGGGTCGCGCTTGATGACCATCCAGGGCTTTCCCGTGACCTGGACGGCCCTATCGCCATAAATGTTCAAGCTATAATAGGTACAAGCAATCGACCCCTTCCAGAGCTCGTAGGTCGGGGCCGGACCACTGGGTGTGTTAGTGCTGGAAGGGGAGGTGGACCCGCCGCTGCAGCCGATCATTGCAAGGAGTGAGAACGCGCATGAAGCCGCCATGAAAAAGGTCTTAATTTTCATAAGTTATCCTTTATAAAGATAAGTTAGAAAGGATTTTACTGAAGGCTATAGGCCTTCATAATGCTGACGCTACTTGTCAAAATGTTAGAATTGAAATAAAGGACGTTCCCGCTGCCGTCGTTCAAGCAGTAGTTGGCCAGGACGGCACCGAAGGCTGGGTTGACCTGCTGGACGTTCGGGTTGTTCGAAACCCAGAGGTAGCCCCCACCGTAGTCGAGCTTGTTGGCCTGGCCAGCCGTGGTGAGGAGCGCCGGGGACAGGGGGACCTGGGCGCTGGTGGCCGGGTTGAACTTGACGATCACGTGCGTGGCGGGCGCGGGGGCGTCGTTCCGGTCGATGGCCGCATAGAGGTTGGTGCCATCGCTGGCCAGACCCTGGAGGATCAGCGTCTCCCCGGCGAGGCCTGCGGCGACGGGGATCTGGGCCTCGGAGAGGCCGGAGCTCAGGTTGATCCGGAACACCCCTTGCGGCAGGGACCCGTCCTGGGCGATGTAGCTGCCTGAGGCCCAAAGCGCGCCGTTGTGCCAGGCGATGTCCGCGATGAACTGGATGCCATACAGAGGCGTGCTGGCATTGCTGGCCACGAGTGGGACTGGGGTCGTGCTTAGGATCGTGCCGCTGGTGGGGTCGATCTTGTACAGGGTGCCGAAGGTGGCCAGCACGTCGGTCTGTTTCCAGAGGTAGATCGACGTGCCATCCGTGGCCAGGCTTGGATTCGTATAGGCCTGTCCCAGGTTGAGGCTGAACTGCTTGACCTGCGTGAGGGCGCTGCAGTCGCTGGTAATGAAGCTCCAGGAAAAGGGACTGGCCAGGGCGTTTCCTGCCAGGTCCTTGATGCCGGTGGTGGCGGTAGCGGTGTAAGACAAATTGCTGCCGAGTTTGGCGCTGGGGGTGAAGGTGGCCGTGCTGCCCGAGAAGGCCACGGTTCCGGGGACCGGCGTGCCGGCCTGGGTCAGGGTCAGGGCGGCCGAGGGGGTCGCGGCGGTGATGTTTTCAGAGAAGGTGGCGCTGACCTGGGTGTTGAGGGGAATGCCGCTGTTGAGGTTGGACGGATTGGTGCTCATGAGAACGGGGGGGGTGGTGTCCTGGGACCCGTTCCCCGCGCTTCCGGAGTTGGAGCCACCCCCGCCACCCCCGCAGGAAAGCCACAGGATTGCCGTCAGGGAAGTGCAAACCAGACGCTGGATGTATGTCATGACAGGTCCTTTGTTGTTAAGAACTTGCGAGTCCAATATAGGTTCCATACGCGGCGGACGCCGGACGAAATTTTCGATTCGAAAAGCTACCGCCAGTAAACCTAGCTCTCTCTCCATGCTGCCAGTCCCATGGAACCTTTTAATGGGGTTGACCTGCAAAATGGCTTACGAAGCGAAAGAATGGAGGTAATCTAAGGCTGTTTCGGAAAAACTCGAAATGACGACAGACACCCTCCGCCCCCTCGTGGACACCCTCAAGGCCCTGGCCCACCCCGTGCGCCTGCGCATCCTCGCGCTCCTGCGCAACGGCGAGCTCTGTGTCTGCGAGGTGGCCGGCGTGCTGGGACTGGCGCCCTCCACCGTGTCCGAGCACCTCACCGACCTGCGTCGCACGGGGCTGGTGCGGGAGTGGAAGGTCGGCCGCTGGGTCCATGTGGCCCTTTCGGACGAAGCCACGACCCGGCCTGTCCTGGAATCCCTCTGGCCCCTCATGACCGCCGCGGAAACCGAACTGGGCAGGGACCTCGCCCAGGCCAGGGCCCTGCGCTGCGAAACCTGCGACCCCTCCGGTTGTTCCACCCTCACTGCCGCCAATACGTGAATCCCACCCCTCATCCCTTTCCAAGGAGCGCCCATGACAACCCAGACCGATCCCCAGCTTGAGACCGGACTCAGCGAGATCACCCTCAACCTCGTGGCGCTGGGCGCGGCCATCGGCGCCAGCGCCGAGCGCGCCTTCCGGGCCCACCAGTCTCGGCTCGAGGCCCTCGGCGTGTCCAAGGAAGCCATGATCGAGGCCGTGAACATGGCCCTGCGGGTGAAGGGCGATCCCCACGCCATCATGATGGCCCTGGCGGAATCCACCCTCACCGAGGGCGGTGGCTGCTGCGGTGGCGCCTGCGCCTGCGAGGCCGAGGGCAAGGCGAAGGGCGACTGCGGCGACGACTGCGACTGCCGGTAGGCACGAGCATGCCCACGGGCCGGCTCTCCTTCCTGGATCGCTACCTGACCCTGTGGATCTTCCTGGCCATGGCAGCGGGCATCCTGCTGGGCCGCTTCGCACCGGGCTTCAACGGGGCCCTCAACGCCTGGAACGTGGGCACTACCAGCGTGCCCCTGGCCGTGGGCCTCATCGTGATGATGTATCCGCCCCTGGCCAAGGTGCGCTACGAGGAACTGCACCTGGTCTTCGAAAACCGCAAGGTGCTGGGGCTGTCGCTGGTGCAGAACTGGATCATCGGGCCCCTGCTGATGACGGGGCTGGCCATCCTCTTCCTGCGGGGCCGGCCCGAGCTCATGGTGGGCCTCATCCTCATCGGCCTGGCCCGCTGCATCGCCATGGTCATCGTGTGGAACGACCTGGCGAAGGGCGATACCGAGTACTGCGCGGGCCTGGTGGCCTTCAACTCCATCTTCCAGGTGCTGTTCTTCAGCGTGTACGCCTGGTTCTTCATCACGGTGCTGCCGCCCCTGTTGGGCCTCCGGGGCGCCCAGGTGGCCATCACCATCCGGCAGATCGCCCTAAGTGTCTTCATCTACCTGGGGATTCCCTTCCTGGCGGGGTTCCTGTCCCGGAAGATCCTGGGCGGGATCAAGGGCCTGGACTGGTACCACCGGGTCTTCGTGCCGAGGATCAGCCCCGTGACGCTCGTGGCCCTGCTCTTCACCATCGTGGCGATGTTCAGCCTCCAGGGTCGCCAGATCCTGGCGCGGCCCACGGACGTGCTGCGGGTGGCCCTGCCGCTGCTGATCTACTTCCTCCTGATGTTCCTGGTGAGCTTCGGGCTCTCGAAGAAGGCCGGGGCCAACTACGCCCAGAGCGCCACACTCAGCTTCACGGCCGCCAGCAACAACTTCGAGCTGGCCATCGCCGTGGCGGTCGCCACCTTCGGTCTGGGCAGCGGCGCCGCCTTCGCCGCGGTCATCGGCCCCCTGGTGGAAGTGCCCGTCCTTATCGGGCTGGTGAACGTGTCGCTCTGGCTGAAGCGGCGCTGGTTCCCGGGTGATACCGGGGACCTCGCAGGGGCCACCTGCTGTCCGGCGGTCGACCCCGGACCCCGTCCCTAGAGGAACCCCATGCTCCGACCCGTGCAGCCGACCGACGCCCAGGCCCTGGTGGACATCTACAACCCCTTCATCCGGGACACCATCATCACCTTCGAGGAAGAGCTTATCTCCGCAGAGGAGATGGCTTCGCGCATCGCCAAGGTGACGGCCGCCTATCCCTGGCTCGTGTGGGAGGAGGAGGGTGAGGTCCTGGGCTACGCCTACGGATCCACCTGGCGAACCCGCCACGCCTACCGCTACGCCGTGGAGACCACCGTCTACCTCGCCATGGGCCAGCAGGGGAGGGGCGTCGGCGCTCAGCTCTACGAGGCCCTGCTGGCGGAGCTGCGAGGGCGGGGGTTCCACTCGGCGCTGGGCTGCCTCTCCCTGCCCAACGAACCCAGCGTGCGGCTCCACGAGAAGCTCGGGTTCCAGAAGGTGGGACACATGCGGGAGGCCGGCTGGAAGTTCGGCGCCTGGGTGGACGTGGGGTTCTGGGAACGCATGCTCTGAACGCGGCTTCAACGGAGGCAACCGCATGGCGTCCATCCTCTTCCTGTGCGTGGCCAACAGCGCCCGGTCCCAGCTGGGTGAGGGCCTGGCCCGCCACCTCTTCCCCGGCCTCCGCATCCAGAGCGCGGGCAGCCGGCCCAGCACCGTGAACCCTTATGCCATCGAGGCCCTGGAGGACCTGGGCATCGACGCCTCCGCGCAGTCCTCGAAATCCGTGGTGGACATCGACCCCGCTGCGGTGGACCTGGTCATCACCCTCTGTGCCGAAGAGGTCTGCCCCGCCTTTCTCGGGAAGGCGGAGCGGCTGCACTGGCCCATTCCCGACCCGGCCAGCGACGATCCGGCCCTCTCGCAGGAAGACCTGCGCCGGCGGTTTCGAACGGCCCGGGAGGCGATCCGCCACCGCCTTGAGGCTCTGGGACTGGAGCGGGGCTGGATTATTTAATTTCGAGTTAATTCGAAATTAGGTCTTGCATAATATTTCGACAATTTTAGAATTATGCCAGGAGGAAGCCATGACGGGGCAGCTGCAACAGGCGGCAGGACGGCTGAAGGCCCTCGGGCATCCCGTGCGCCTGTCCATCCTGCGCCGGGTGGTGCAGGGACCCGAGGCGGGGACGCCCGCCGGGGAACTGCAGACGCGCCTGGACATTCCGGCCTCCACCCTGAGCCACCACCTGGCAACCCTCTCCGACGCGGGGTTGGTCCTGGTCGCCCGGGAAGGGACCACCCTCCGCTATCGCGCCGATTTCGGCGTGCTGCACGCCCTTACCGAGTACCTCTGGCAGGACTGCTGCTCCGGTGGCACGGAGCCCAAGCCCGAACCCGACCCCTCACCCTGCTGCCGCAGGGACTGACCTTCCACTTCCCTGGGACCTGGATGCCTCTGCGTCCCTGTGATCCTCCGTCTTGAAAGGCCCACCCATGGACTCCCAAACCATCAAAGCCGCCGTCCGCGACCGCTACGCCCACGTCGTCACCCACAACCAGAACTGCTGTGGTCCCACCTCGTCCTGCAGTTGCACGGCGGAGGACCCGAGTCTCAGCCTGGGCTACGCGACCCAGGACCTCCAGGCCGTACCCGAAGGCGCCAATCTTGGCCTGGGCTGCGGCAACCCCGTGGCCCTGGCCTCCCTGGAACCGGGAGAGACCGTGCTCGACCTGGGCTCCGGCGCGGGGTTCGACGCCTTCCTGGCCTCGAAGCGGGTGGGCCCCGAAGGCCGGGTAATCGGGGTGGACCTGACGCCGGCGATGATCGCGCGGGCCACCACCCTGGCGAGGGCCCACGGGTACGCCAACGTCGAGTTCCGCCTGGGCGATATCGAGGCGCTGCCCGTGGCTGACGCCTCCGTGGACGCCATCATCTCGAACTGTGTCGTGAACCTCTGCACCGACAAGGGCCGTGCCTTCCGCGAGGCTTTCCGCGTGCTGAAACCCGGCGGGCGGCTCATGGTCTCGGACATTGTGCTCGAGCGGCCCCTCCCTGAAGCCATCCGCCAGGACCTGGATGCCTACGGAGCCTGCATCGGGGGCGCCCTGCTGAAGTCCGACTACCTGGCCGCCATCGAGGCCGCCGGCTTCACGGGCCTGGGCATCGTTGGGGAACGGCGCCATGGCCTCGATTTCTATTCGCCGGATCTCCTGGAAGCGGCCCGCCACAGATATCCGGAACTGGACCCTGCGGAATTGGAGGCCGCAGCAGGGACCGTGCTGAGCCTCCAGATCGAGGCGAAGAAGGCTCCTCGGGCCTGTGGCTGCGCCCCCACCTGCTGCGGAGGATGAGACTGTGACCCTGGAATCGAATGGCTGTGCCTGCTCGACCCCGACCCCCGCTCCGGGCCCGGGGTTCTGGAAATCCGGGGGCTGGCTGCTGGCCGCCCTTCCGGCCTGGGTGGCGCTCTACCTGGGCCTGAAGCCCCTGGCGGACTGGCTGGCCTTCCGGGTCCTGGGCCTCCAGCCGGGCAGCCGCCTGGGGGAGGCCGTGGCCTTCTTCGCCTATGACGGACCCAAGGTGCTCCTGCTCCTCGGGTTCGTGGTACTGGGCGTGAGCTTCGTGCAGACCTTCATCAGTCCGGAACGCACCCGCGACCTGTTGGCCAAGCGCACGGGCGCCTGGGGCAACCTGCTGGCGGCCCTGCTGGGCATCGCCACCCCCTTCTGCTCCTGCTCCGCCGTGCCCCTCTTCATCGGCTTCGTGCGGGTGGGAGTGCCCCTGGGCGCCACCTTCAGCTTCCTCGTCTCGGCACCCATGGTGAACGAGGTCGCGCTGTTCCTGCTGCTCAGCCTCTTCGGCTGGCGCATCGCCCTCATCTACACCGCCACCGGCGTGGCCGTGGCCTTCCTGTCGGGTTGGATCATCGGGAGACTCAGGATGGAAGGCCATCTGGAGCCCTGGGTGATGGACATCCCCTTCGAGGCCAGTGTGGCCACCGGGGGTCCCTCCGGCCTGCCCGCCCGGTTGGCCGTCTCCGTCGAGGGCGTCCGGGACATCGTCGGAAAGGTGTGGATCTACATCCTCCTGGGCATCGCCGTAGGGGCCTTCCTGCATGGCTATGTCCCGGCCGAATTCATGGTGCGGTTCATGGGCCGGTCGGCCTGGTGGAGCGTGCCGCTGGCGGTCCTGATCGGTGTCCCGCTCTACGCCAACGCCGCGGGCATCATCCCCATCGTGCAGGTGCTCCTCGCCAAGGGCGCCGCCCTGGGCACGACCCTGGCCTTCATGATGGCCGTCACCGGACTGTCGCTGCCCGAAAGCGTGATCCTGCGCAAGGTCATGCGTCCTTCCCTGCTGGCCGTCTTCCTCGGCGTCGTCGCGGCCGGCATCGTGCTGGTGGGGTACCTTTTCAACCTGCTGATGTAGGAGCGGACATGAAGATCGAGGTGCTGGGCAGCGGCTGCAGCAAGTGCAAGCTGCTGGCGGAACGGACCGAAGAGGCCGCGAAAGGCCTGGGACTGGCCTTCACCCTGGTGAAGGTCACCGAGTACCCCGACATCGTGGTGCGAGGCGTCATGACCACGCCAGGGCTGGTGGTCGACGGCATCCTGAAGTGCCAGGGCCATGTGCCCACGGTGAAGGCCATCCAGGACTTCCTGCGGTAGGATGGCCCCTTAACGCTGGAGTGGTTCCATGGGCATCGGCATCCTGGGTCATGGCCGTTTCGGGAGGGCGCTGGGGGCGCTGCTCCTGGAGGCCGGGCACGGCTACCGGGCCTGGGATCCGATCGCAGAGATTCCCGCGGAACATCGGGTCGCCGGTCCCCGCGACCTGATCGACGGCAGCGAGGTCCTGGTGCTGGCCATGCCCGTGCCTGCCCTCTCCGGCGTCCTGGTCGGACTCCGGCCCATGCTGCGGCCCGATCACCTGGTGATCGATGTCTGCAGCGTGAAAGTCGGTCCCTGCGCTCTGCTGGAGGAGCACCTGGGCGCCGCCATCCCCCATGCGGGGACCCATCCGCTCTTCGGGCCCGTGAGCCTGGCCCGGGCGGAGCGGCCCCTCCGGGTGGTGCTCTGCGCCTCGCCCCGGCACCCCGCCGCCGCGCAGCGCACCGAGGAGCTGTTCCGGAGCCTGGGCTGCGAGGTGCTGCGCCAGAGCCCCGAGGACCATGACCGGGTGATGGCCACCACCCATGCCCTCACGTTCTTCATCGCCAAGGGGCTCCTGGCCGTGGGCGCCGGGGCCGAACTGCCCTTCACCCCCCCCTCCTTCCATGCCATCGCCCGCACCCTGGAATCCGTCCGGGAGGACGCGGGCCATCTGTTCGCGGCCCTGCAGAACGAGAATCCCTTTGCGAGCGGGGCCCGGGAGGGCCTGCTGGAGGCCCTGTCCGCCATCCACCGGAGCCTGGCAGAGGCCGCCGCGACGGGTGGGGGCGAACAGCTGTCCATTCCGGACCTGGGCGCGCGGTCTCCCGCCCTGCAGGAGGCGAGGGATCACATCGATGTCCTGGACCGGGAGCTCGTGGGCCTCCTGGCCCGCCGGAAGGAACTCGTCCTTCGGGCCGGCCGCGCCAAGGCCGAGCTCAACCTCCCGGTGCACGACCCCGAGCGCGAAGCCTCCCAGCTCCAGGCCCGGCGGGCCTGGGCCGACGAGGCTGGCCTCGAGGCCCAGGGGGTGGAAGAGGTCTTCCGGGCCGTGCTGAGGTCTTCCCGCTCCGCTCAGGGGAGCGCGAGCTGATCCTGGGGCGGCTGCCAGCTGACCAGTCCCGGCGCCGAAGGCCCGTCGGCTGAGCGGGTATCGCTGGTGATGCGGAGCTCCAGGGGCCAGGCTTCGACGAGTCCGGTCCCCTCGAGAATCTGGAGGACCCTGCCATCACGGTCGGGCCCCTGCAGGTCCAGGTGCCGCCATCCCCGGGCGTTCCGAAGCCAGAGCACGTAGTGGGCCCCGGGGGGCGGGACGGGGAAGCGCGTCAAGGTCAGCACGGCGAGGTCCGAGCCGAGGGCTCCCCGGAAGGTGGCGTGTATGCCGGTCTCCGAAGGGGCAGGGGCCTTCCCGGGAACCAGACGCAGGGCCCTCGTCTGGCTGTCCGCCAGCAGGTGCAGGGCC
>Ga0118677_10011036_pt1 | contig 13655 bp, 11 predicted proteins | sample AliMusrvi5mmetaG_FD_86154 | JGI IMG/M metagenome (GOLD analysis project Ga0118677, IMG submission 86154)
GTATTGTTCCAGCTCGAAGCGGAGGCGCAACAGGATGCCTTTTTCCAGGATGCCGGGCTGGACCATCGGGTGACCGACGGCACCGAGGAAGATGGCCTTGAACTTGCGGAGTTCGTCCACCGCGCTGTCGGGCAGGACTTCGCCGGTTCTGAGGTAGCGGTCGCCGCCGAAATCGAAGGGGTGCCAATTGAGTTTGAAGCCGAATTTGAGGGCTGCCGCTTCGGAGACCTTGAGCGCTTCGCTCGTCACTTCCGGACCGGTGCCGTCGCCGCCAATAACCGCGATGTCGTATGTTTTCATGGATCGTGTCTGCCCGCCGGGCAGGGGCCGGATGCTAGGGAATCGGCGCTGGCTGGCAATGGAATATTGCGGATCACCTCAGTTTGCAGGTGATCATGGCGGCCAGCGATTGCGGGGTGGCCAGTTGCTCACGGGTGAGGTCGGCGGGGACGAATTCTACCCCGTATTTGTCCTCGAGGGCGACCACCATGAGTTGGACGACTGAGGGCGAGTCGAGTCCGGCGGCGAACAGATCGCCGTCAATGGGGAAATCCCAATCCAAATCCATCACACCCTCGGCATTCAACCAATCGATCAAATCCGTGGGACTGGGCGATAAACGTTTCGGCAGTTGCATGCGGGGAAACGGTGCGATGGCTCCCCCGGATTCCGCAAGTGGAAATGTTTGTGGTGTGAAAATCAGTGTGCGTGACCAATGTTCAAGGAGGGGCGGACTCCCGATCCGCCGCTGGCCATGGGATGCCAATGAGCTGAGGCAAGCCGCAGATCATTGGCGCTTCATGGGCAGGCGAGTCGGGAGACTCGCGGTCCTTGAGGAGCCGTACGATTAGACTTGGCCGGGGCGGGGATCCGGCCTATGGCGGGGGAGTTCGCGATGTCGTTTTCCGTTCTAACCACCGATCCCATGAGTTCCGCGCGCGTCGGCCGGCTGGAGCTGGCGCACGGTGTGGTGGCAACGCCGATGTTCATGCCGGTGGGCACCCAGGGATCGGTGAAGACCATGCATCCGGCGGAACTTGGAGAGATCGGCGCGCAAATCATCCTGGCCAACACCTATCACCTGTGGCTGCGCCCGGGCCATGAAATGATCCGGGAATTGGGTGGCCTGCATGGGTTTTGCGCCTGGGACAAGCCGTTTCTGACGGATTCCGGTGGGTTTCAGGTGTGGTCGCTGGCCAAGCTCCGCAAGATCACCGAGGAGGGTGTGCGTTTCCAAAACCATCTCGACGGATCGAGGATGATGCTGACTCCGGAGCTGAGCATGGAGATCCAGGGCGCGCTCGGGGCGGACATTGCCATGCTCTTCGACGAATGCCCGCCATACCCGTGCGACGAGGCCTACGCTGCGGAGTCCGCAGCCCTGACCACCCGCTGGGCTCGCCGGTGCAAGGAGTGGGTGAGTGCCAACGACCCGCGCTCCGGCACTGGCCGGCAACTCCACTTCGGCATCGTGCAAGGCTCGGTGTTTGCGGAATTGCGCGAACAATCGGCCTGCGAACTGGTGGCGATGGATTGGGACGGCTACGCCATCGGCGGAGTTTCGGTGGGAGAACCCGAAACCGAGATGTTCCGCGCCATTGAACACGCGGTGCCGTTTTTGCCGCCTGGCAAGCCGCGTTACGCCATGGGGCTGGGCACGCCGCCGCAGATTTTGGAAATGATCGCCCGCGGAGTGGACCTGTTCGATTGCGTGATGCCGACCCGGGTGGCCCGCCACGGGCTGGCCTTCACGCTCGACGGTCCCCTGCAAATCAAGAACCTGATTCACGCCAAAGACCCGCGTCCGTTGTGCGAATCCGCCCACCCGCACGTCGCCGGATTTTCCCGCGCTTACCTCCGTCACTTGTTCCGGGCGGGGGAAATCCTTGCTTTACGGTTGCTTTCCTTCCATAATCTGCATTTCTACCTGCGCCTCGTTGCCGGGGCGAGGGATGCGCTTGCCACCGGGACCTTCTCCGAGTATCGAACTTCCTTCATCCGGCGCTACACCCGATCCGAAATTCCATGATCCAGATACACACCCTGTTTTTCACCGCCCCGCTTGCCGATTCCACGGTCCCGGACAATCAAGGGATGCACACGATGATCATGATTGGCCTGATGGCCGTCATGTTCTATTTCCTGCTCATCCGCCCGCAACAACGGCAGCGCAAGGAACAAATCGCGCGCATTGCCGCCCTCCAGTCCGGTGACAAGGTGGTCACCAGTTCGGGCATCCACGGTATCGTCCACGTCGTGAGAGAACTCACCGTGGTGGTCAAAGTCGCCGAGGGTGTCATGATCGAATTCGACAAACTCGCCATCGCCATCGCTCACAAAAGAGACGCCGTCGCCAAATAATCCGCTTTCCGAATCATGATCACACCCATACTCGCCGCCGCATCGATTGCCAAGCACCTCGCCGTGCTCGGCATCGGTCTTTCCCTGTTGTTCCTGTTTTTCTGGTATTTCGCCACCGAGTTCGAGAACCGGAAACGGTGGGTCGGAACTTTCCTGAGCATCGGCATCTGCGTCATTTGCATCTTGGCGGTTATTCCTCCCAAGGAAAGCCTCAAGGGCGGCATTGACATTGTCGGCGGATCATCATTCTCACTGCACATCCAGCCGCGAAAGGATGCCAACGGCAACCCGATGGAAATCACGCCGAGCCAGGTGGAGCAGGCGATCCTGGTCATCGAGAAGCGGCTCAACAGCGCGGGCACCAAGGAGCCGATCATCCAGCGCCAAGGGAAGGATGGCATCTTGCTGCAAATGCCCGGCGTTGAAGAGAAGGAATCCAACAGCATTCGCGAAACACTCCAAAAGGTCGCCAAACTCGAACTTCACGAAGTCAGCCCGCGCAGTGAGGAACCCGGTGCCGATGGCAAGACCTTGGCCGCCCGGGCGCTCGAAGGAACCCAGATCGTTCCCGGTTGTCATGCCTACCTGTACAAGCACACCGATCGGAAAGCCAAGATCAAGGATCCGAAATCCAAGGATACTGAAATCAAAACCCCGATCCTGCTCCGGCGCATGACGGCCCTCGGCGGTTCGGACATCGCCCTGGCCACCCCGTCTCAGCAGCAGAACGATGCCGTGTCCATCACGCTCAACGGCCCTGGCACCGACAAGATGATCGCCCTGACCAAAAACATGACACCCGGCAGGGACCGGATCGCCATTGTGCTCGATGATGAGGTGATCAGTGCGCCGGTGGTCAATCAGGTGCCGCTGGGCAGACAGTTCATCATCGAAGGTTTGCGCGAACAAGGCGAAGTCGAGAGTCTTGCCAAGTCGCTGATGAATCCCTTGGAAAACGCGTTGGTGGTCGATGAAATGAGTTTAGTTTCCCCCACGCTCGGTGCGGCGGTTGTCCATCAGGGGCTGCTTGCGGGGGTGCTTGCGTTGACCATGACCTTCCTGTTCGTGCTGGTTTACTATCGCGTTTCCGGTTTCATCGCGATTGTCGGTCTGATCGTCAACACGATCATTCTGTTCGGGGTGATGGCGATGTTCGAGTTCACATTCACCCTGCCCGGCATAGCCGGCATGGTGCTGACCATCGGCATGGCCGTGGATGCCAACGTGCTGATCTACGAACGATTGCGCGAGGAAATGGCGCACGGCAAATCCCTCAAGCACGCGATCGAAGCATCCTACGACCGGGCGTTCTCCGCGATTTTCGATTCGCACGTCACCTCGCTGATTACTGCGGTCATCCTCTTTTGGTTGGGTAGCGGCACCATCAAGGGTTTCGCCGTCACGCTGATGATCGGGGTCACGGCCTCGTTGTTCTCGGCGATTCTGGTTACCCGCGTCATCTTCCGCTGGGGGCTGCAATGCAATTGGTTCAAGCATCTTTCGTTCCTGCATCTCATCAAATCCGCCCATTATGATTTCATGGGCAAACGCCGGATCTGCATCATCGGCGCGCTCGCCACCATCGTCATGTCCCTCGGCGCATTCGTCTATCGCAACGACCGCGCGCTGGGCATCGACTTCACCGGCGGCACGCGCATCATGTTCCAGCTCGGCAAGGAAACCAAGATTGCCCAAGACGATGTGGAAAAGGCCTTGAGCGGACTCAAGCTGTCCAAGGCGGCCTATCCGCAGCAGGAAAGCAATCCCACCACCGGCACGCTGCTGACCGTGCGCTGCTCCACCAAGGATGCGGCTGCCATCACGAAGCAACTGCGCAATTCCATCCCCGAGCTCGGTGCCAGAGGCGATAAAACCAACATCCGGATCCAACTCGGCAAGGATGACAGAGTCACGATCGCGGAGATCAAGAATGTCCTGAAAGACAACGAAGGCAGCCTCTCGAAACCCGCCACCGTCAATGAGGAGAGCAATCCGAACGGCCCCCCGGTGATGACCGTGAGCTGTGCTGCCAAGGACTCCTCCGCCCTGATCGACAAATTGGTGGAAAAAATCCCCGCCCTTGCCTCGAAAACAACCACTTCTCGCGACTTTGCCATCGGGGCCAGCCAGAAGGATGTCTCGGCATTGATCGGCGGATCATTCCTCACCCAATCGCTCATTGCCATCGCGCTGGGGTTCGTCGGGATCGTCTTGTACATGACCTTCCGCTTCGAGTTCTCGTTCGCGCTGGGTGGATTTGTGGCGATTTTCCATGATGTCATCATCTGCGTCGGCATCATCGTGCTGATGGGCAGGGAACTTTCCCTGATCCACGTCGGTGCCGTGCTTACCATCGCCGGTTATTCCATCAGCGACACGATCGTCGTCTTCGACCGGATCCGGGAGATGTTGCTGATCCGCACCGATTCGATCGAAAAGATCATGAACGAGGCGATCAACGCCACCTTGTCGCGGACCCTGCTTACCTCCGGCGCCACCTTGATCAGCGTGGGCATCCTCGCCTTCCTCGGCGGCACCGCGCTGCGCGACTTCGGCGAAATCATCTTCATCGGCATCGTGGTCGGCACCTTCTCGTCGATCTTCATCGCCTCACCCATCGTGCTCTGGTGGAGCCACCGCAAGGGAGTCAACATCCGCGATGATATCCGGGCCGCCGCCGCCAAGGCAGAGGCTATGTCCGCCGCGCCGTGAGATAAGTCGAAAAGTCGAAAGTCGAAAGTCGAAAGTCGAAAGTCGAAAGTCGAAAGTCGAAAGTCGAAAGTCGAAAGTCGAAAGTCGAAAGTCGAAAGTCGAAAGTCGAAGAAGCAATGCGCTTCGCGCCGCACTTCTTCTCTATGACTTTCAGACTTTCAGACTTTCAGACTTTTTGTCTTACGCGAGTTCGCAGGCGAGGCGGATGGCGGCGAGCATGGACGAGGGGTCGGCGATGTTTTGGCCGGCGATGGCGAAGGCCGTGCCATGGTCGGGACTGGTGCGCGGGATGGGCAGTCCGAGGGTCACGTTGACGGCACTGTCGAAATCCAACAATTTGAGCGGGATCAATCCCTGGTCGTGATACATGGCCAGCACGGCATCGAAGTGGCCGCGGGCCGCATCGCGGAAGACCGCATCCGGCACGGCCGGACCACTGAACGACGCGGTTTCGCATGCGTTAAGGTGGCGGATGGCGGGCAGGATGATGCGGGTTTCCTCGTCGCCGAAGGCACCGTTTTCGCCGGCATGCGGGTTGAGGCCAGCTACGGCGATGCGCGGGCGGGCGATGCCCCGCCTCCTCAGGAACCCGGCGATGAGCCTGCCGATTCGGACAATCCGCTGCGGACTCAGCAATGCCGGGACCTCGGCGAGCGCTTCGTGAATGGTCGCCAGCCCGACGGTCAGCGTGGGACCGGTGAGCAGCATGCCGAAATCCGCGATGCCGAAGGCGTGGGCGAAGTATTCCGTCTGTCCGGGGAACGGAAATCCGATCGCTTGCAAGCCCTCTTTCGAGACGGGGCCGGTGACCACGGCGGCGGCACGGCCATGTTTCAATTCCACGACCGCCTGATCCAAGGCGGCGAGCGCGGCGGCGGCTGAGCGGGCGTTCGGGTGGCCGGGCACCCCCGCGTGGCGATCCCCGAGCACATCGAACTCGAAGCCGCCAGGCAGTTGGCCCGAGTCCAAAGCGCCCGCGATGATTTCCGGACCGATGCCGGCGGGGTCGCCCAAGGTGATGACGATGCGGGACATGGCCTGACTATCGGCCCATCACGGCATTCTGCCAAGCGGGGAATCCATGGCAGGCGATGTCATCTCTGTACTTGCCCGCAGGCCGGTTTTCCTGCTATCCTACCAATCATGTTGAGATTCGCATGGAAGATTGTGATGTTATCGGCGATGTGCGGTGTCCTGAGCGAGTGCGGGGCACCGTCGTATGGACCGCCGAATCTGGGGGGGCCGACACTTGAGGAACGCACCGCGAAAACCGCCTCGGAACCCACCGGGAATTTTTATTACGGGCGGCGGTACTACGTGGCCAAGACCCGGTTCTGGGGGTATCTGCGGCAGCCGCGGCAACCGTGGGATCAGGGGAAACTGGTCATCATGCGCGAGGATAAGAAACACACGCCCGACCGCTTGTCGGAAAGCGCACCTCCAGGCGAGGGCTACGGCTACGACAACAACTACGAGTATCGGATCCACGGCTATTTCACCGGCAAGCAGCAATACGAGCCAAACAGCAACCAGTTCCTTGCGGAGTTCATGCTTACCGGTTATGAGTTGGTGGATCAGCACCCTGGCTGGCTGTTCCGCCCCAGTGATCACTACGACCCATTCCGAATCACGATTTATCATTGATGATCGTAGGTTCCAGCCCGCATCACGCGTATTTCCATGAAATCCAAATCTATCCAACGTGGGATCGAGTCGCCCCATGCGCGGGAAATGGGACCGGTTCCCCTGATGCGCAAGGTGTCGAAACTGCGTGACAACGACTCCCGCGACGGATCCCAAACAAGCGAGAGTTTGCTTGCGGCCATGGCCCGCCGCCGCCGCTTGATTCTGATTTGGTCTGCGGTTCTTTCGCTGGTGACTGCGTTGGTCGTGGGAGGGGGCCTGGCGGTTTGGCTGAAACACCACAAAAACATCAAATACGTGAAGACCGGCGAACGGACCGATGATGAAATGAGAATCTCCTCCAAATTCGTTTCTCCGGATGAGGACGTGGCGCTCAGGATAGTGAAACGCGCGCTCACCAATCGTGACCCGGCCCAAGTCGAATTCTTGGTCCATCCTGGCGGAGCGACTCCTGCTGAGGTGATTGGATTCATGCGGGACTCCGATGCCCGGGATGGCAAGATTGATCGCTATATTTGGCTCAGCAGCATGGATGTCGAGGGCTTGCAGATGGAAGGGGTGCTCGTCATTTATGCCGGCAAGGAGCCACCCGGTGAACGGTTGGCATTTCTAACACCCGATGACAAGGGGGTCTGGAAGCTGGATTTCGACGGATTTGCGAGATCGAGCAGGCCATCATGGAAGGATTTGCTGGACGAGCGCGTGGATCGCGCGCAGGTGAGGGTTTTCATTGCCAAGGACGAGTACTTCAACGGGATCTATGACAACGACACCCACTGGACTAGTTTTGGCATGGTTTCAATCGAGTCGAACGCGTTGTTGCCGGAAGGACAACAATTGTTGCGTGGATACTGCAAGGTGGGGTCGCCCCAGGCCAAGGCCATGGCCCGGATCTTTGACACCGAGACGCGGGTACACCGGGTGACCTTGGAGGTACTCCGGGTCAAGGGTGCCGATCCGCGGCAATTCCAGATTACCCGGGTGCTGGGAGAAGATTGGGTGCTGACCTCCAAGCCGTTTGACGAGAGGTTCAACTGAGGTCAAGGCATCCGCCGGCGGTGGCGCGTCACGAGTAGGACGATTCCACCCGGTGCGCGACGTCGCGGTACCCGTAATCCACCTCATAGATTTGCTTGAAACATTCCAGGGCGGTGGTCTTATCGCCGATTTCCTCGTGGATGAGGCCTTTTTCGTAGAGGACCTCCTTCTTGACGTGATCCATCGTGTGGAGGTCGGCGAGCGCGTCGGAGAGTTGTTTGATGGAAAGGTCGAACATGCCCTTGGCCCTGAAGGTGCGGCCTAACAGAAGTAGCACCCGGGTGCGGACATGCGGGTTGCGGGTGGCCTGCTGGAGGTGAGGAATCGCGGCGCTGAAATCACCGGCGTTGTAGAGCGCGTTGCCAAGATCGAAGCGCAACTGGGGATCGGTCGGGTTTTGGTCCACGCGGCGCTGGGCCTCCAGGATTTGCTCGGCGAGGCGGTCCGCGCGGCGTGCCTCAAGGGCGGCCTTGAGTTCGAGGTTGTCGGGATCGGCGGCGGCGGCGGTGCTGAGGTTCTTGAGGTCCTGATCGATGGCGCGACTCTTCATGGCAGAGGCCTTGGAGGCGAGGGCGACGTCTCCGGCGCTGAGGGTGTGGGCCCAGTTGTAGAAGGTTTGGGCGTTATGCCAGTCTTCGAGTTGCTCGTACATGCCGGCGAGTTCCTTGACGGTGGCCAGGTTGTTGGGATCGGCGTTGTATTTGTCGATCACTCCGTTGCGGCGTTCCTCGAGTTGTTCCCGGGTCAGGCCGGTGCGGGACGCTTTTTCCAGTTCCTCGACCTGGGTGATGTCGCGCATGAGGTCGCGCATGCTGGCGTTTTCATCCCATTTTTGTTTTTTCATTGAGGCCCGGGCGGAGGCGTCCTTGGATCCTTTGATGGCGATGCCGTCGGTCGGGTGGTGTTTGATGATGTCGTTGTAAACTTCGGAGGCCAACAGCGGTTGTTCGCGGCTGAGGTAGAATTCGGCGAGTTTGTGGAGGAGTTTGGCGTTTTCCGGGTTGCCCTTGCGAATGGTTTCCAGGGCGAAGGCGGCCGTCTCATGCAGGCCGAGTTTGAGGCTGAGATCGTGGAGCAGGTCGTTGGCTTGATCGTTGAGGGGATCCTTTTCGAGTTCCTTCTCGATGAGCGGCAACGTGGCAAGAGGGTCTTTCTTGGCCTGACTATGGAGTTTCATCACGCCCATGCCACCGGTGGAGAGTCCGAACAGTCCGCCCTTTTTTTTGCCGCCACCGGTGAGCTGGAGTTCGCATTTGCGCAGCAACTTGCGGCCCTCCAGAAAGCCCGCGTTCTCCTTGAGAACCGCTTGCAGCAGGGAGACGGCATAGTCGAGATTCGCAGCTTGGACAGCGGTGAGAGCCTTAAGCCACAATGGTTTGACGTTGGGCGGAAGTTCTTTTTCGGTGATCTCAGGCATGACGGTGAAGCTTGATGGGTTCTTGGAGGCTCTGGAGCGGGTCGGAGGACGGGATGCACGATGAATGTTGTGCGGGGACTTGGCAAGCTTGGTTGCTGGGGAAAAAAGCCGGGATCGCAGCCAAGATGTGTTTTTTGGATTGATGGTCGCATGCCGATGGGCTACGAAGCGCCGCGGTTGGGGCGAGTCCCCGACCATCCAGCATTATCCCAAGCCATCATGCCTCCGCGCCCAAAAAAGACGGGACGACGTCCTGCGAAGAACCGAAACCGTTACGGACCTCCCAAACGTTCCACCAAGGATGAGGAAGAAAAGGCGGTCGAAGTGGATGGCGAAATCTCGGCGGTCCTGGCCGGAACCATGTTTCGCGTGAAACTCGAAAGCGGCCACGAGGTGCTGGCTCACATCTCCGGCAAAATGCGCAAACGCTTCATCCGCCTGGTCGTCGGTGACAAAGTCAAAATGGAAATGTCCCCCTACGACCTCACCAAGGCCCGCATCGTCTTCCGCATGAGCTGAGGAAGAGATCCGAGATCTTTCGGACTGCGGTGAAGCGTGCTTCACCGCTTTGGGACCAGCGGGGCGCACCTGGCTGTCCTGAATCCCGAAGCCGTCTTTGAGTTCGCGGTGTGCCACTTCGATCTGCCAACGGTCCACATATCATGACGTTGGCCCCTCCTCCATAAGCAGGGCAAACGTATTGGGAGCGGTGCGGCGGAAGCGGTCCGAATGCTGGGTGCGTTTGGTGAGGGCGCTGACCACCGAATCCCTGTCGAGCGCCAAGCCTGCCGCAGCGCTGCGGGCGACGATCTCCGATATGTGCAGCGGCCCCCCGGCGGACTTGAGTAGGTTGTACACGATATCCAATGGAGAATTACCCTTTCGCGGTGCCCCGCGACGCCGTGGAGGCGCGCAGCCCGCAACGCCAGCGGATGACGGGGACTGGCGCTGGAAGCTCCAGCCACTTTGGAGCACAGTCACATTTTTCAGACCGCCTTGGGCATGGCGACCCAGGCACCTTTTTTCTTGCTGCTCTTGAGGCAGGTTTCGATGAAGGCGATACCGGTCCATCCGTCATCGACGGTGGCGTATTTGCTGCCGTCGGTGACGAACTTCTTGCCATCCTTCCATTTCCGGACATCGGCCTCGAAGCAGCGGTGGAGGCGGGCGAATGCGTCATGGAACGCTTCGGGGTGGCCGGCAGGGATGGTCGGTTCGGCCATCAGGTCGGCCGGGACGTTTTTCGGCAGGAAGCCGTCGCCCGGGGAGACTGCACCGCGCCAATAGATGCGGTCGGGTTGGTCGGGCAGGCAGATGGTGAGGCATTCGGGGTCTTCCTGGCGCCAGCGCAGGGTGCCCTTGGTGCCGGAGATGGCGATGCCGAGGTCGTTCTTGTGGCCGATGCAGATTTGGGATGCGCGGACGAGGGCTTTGGCACCGTTGTTGAGTTTGCAGTAGATGGTGAAGTGGTCGTCGAGCTGGCGGCCTTCGACAAAGGTTTCCATGTGAGCGGAAACCTCGGTGATTTCCAGGCCGGTGACGTAGCGGAGTTGCATCAGGGCGTGGGTGCCGATATCGCCGCCGCAGCCGGAACCGCCGGCGCGTTTGGGATCGACCCGCCAGGCCGCCTGTTGCTGGCCGGTGGCTTCGAGTTTGGACGCGAGCCAGCCCTGGATGTAATAACTGTCAACCCAGCGGATATCTCCTAACAGCCCGCTGCGGACGATGTAGCGGCTGAGGCGGCTGGTCCAGTGGCCGAGGTAGGTGTGGGCCAATGCGAAGGGCACGCCGAGTTTGCGGGAAGCTTTGACCAATTCGGCGGCTTCCTTGAGGTTGAGGCACAGCGGTTTCTCGCAGAACACGGCGATGCCGGCGTTCATCGCCTTCATGGCCGGATCGAAGTGCACGAAGTTGGGCGTGACGATGAGGATGTAGTCGAGTTTTTCATCGGCGGGCAGTTTGGCATTGGCGGCGATCATTTCGTCATAAGACCCGTAGCCCTTGATCGGATAGGGCCAGTTGGCGGCTTCCTCAAGCGCGACCTTGGGATCCGGGAACAACGCGCCGGCGACGATCCGGCGGGTGCCATCCATGAAAATGGCTTTCTGATGGGGGTGAACGATGAAGGCGCCTTTGCCGCCTCCGACAAGACCGACGTTGAGTGGTTTGTTAGACATGGTGATGGTTGTGGTTGATTATTGTTATGGGAAATGTTCCGGAAATGGCTCCCAAGCGGACAACAGGACAGGTTCGGGGTGGAAGTTGGTTTTGAGTGTGACGTTGCGACCGGGGTCGGGCAACTCTTTTTGCGAAGGATTTCCGCTAGGGGGGGGACGCCAAGGACCGTGAGTCTCCCCACTAACTTGAAATTCCACCACTGATTTCCAATGGGTTACAAAACGGGTTTTCCTGACTGACTTTGTGCGTTTCCTTCCAAGTTAGTCTCGTCGTTGTCAGCCCATCGGCGGCGGATGCTCCAGACTCGCATGCCCATGAAGTGCGAAAGGAATGCGCCTCTGGCTCCACGCCTTCACTGATCATGGACTGGCGAGTCTGGAGACTCGCGGTCCCAGCCGCAGGATTTGACACCCGCCGCCGGACGGCTATCTTCCGCGCCGATCCAACCAACCACACCCAACCATGAGCGACACGACCCCTGAAAAACATGTTTTCCAAGCCGAGATCCAGCAATTGCTCGATCTGGTCGTCCATTCCCTTTACACCGACAAGGAGATATTCCTGCGCGAATTGATCTCGAACGCGTCGGACGCGATGGAACGGTTGCGCCACATCGAGGCGACCGAGAAGAACATCCACCAACCGACGTTGCCGATGGAGATCCACATCACCACCGATGAGGAAGCCAAGACCCTAACCATCGCCGATCACGGGATCGGCATGAGCCACGACGAGTTGGTGAAAAACCTTGGCACCATCGCCCACTCGGGAACCAAGGCGTTTCTCAAATCGATCAAGGAAGGTGGTGCCAATCCGGCCAACATGATCGGTCAATTCGGAGTCGGGTTCTACTCGTCCTTCATGGTGGCGGACAAGGTGGACGTGCATTCCCGCGGTTGGCACACCGACTCCCCCGAACTCGTCTGGACCAGCGATGGCAAAAGCGGTTATGAAATCGGCGAGTCCCCCGGACTCGACCGCGGCACCAAAATCGTCATGCACCTCAAGGAGGATTGCAAGGAATACGCCACGGAATTCCGCATCAAGCACCTCGTCGAAACATATAGCAATTTCGTCGGTTTCCCGATCCTGCTCAACGGCAAACGCATCAACGAGGTCGAGGCATTGTGGTTGAAAAACAAATCCGATATCACCGACGACCAATACAAGGCGTTCTATCAATTCGCCTGCAAGGCCTTCGACGATCCGTCCTACCGCCTGCACTTCAGTGCCGACGCACCGCTGGCGATCAACGCGCTGGTGTTCGCGCCAGCCGAAAACCCGGAACGCATGGGCTTCACCAAGGCCGAATGCGGGGTCGCGCTCTACAGCAGCAAGGTGCTCATCGATGCCTCGCCCAAGGAGCTGTTGCCCGATTGGATGCGCTTCATGAAAGGCGTCATCGATAGCGCCGACCTGCCGCTCAACATCTCCCGCGAATCCATGCAGGACAGCGCACTCATCCGCAAACTCGGCAGCGTCATCAGCAAACGCGTCATCCGCATGTTCGAAAAAGAAGCCGAGGCCGAGCCTGAAAAATACCGCGTGTTCTATCGGAAATTCGAGCGCTTTTTCAAGGAAGGTGTGGCTACCGACTATGCCAACCGCGAGGCGCTCGCCAAACTCCTGCGCATCGAATCGTCCCTGACGGCTCCCGGCACCGCCTGCGGGTTCACTGACTATGTTTCCCGTATGAAGGACGGCCAGGAGTCGATCTTCTATCTGGTGGGTCCGGCTCGCGAACGCATCGAAAGCAGCCCCTACCTCGAAGCCTTCAAGGCCCGTGGCCTGGAGGTGATCTATTTCACCGACCCGGTCGATGAATACGTCGTCGATTCGCTTGGCGCCTTCGATGGCAAAAAGCTCGTCTCGGTCCGCCATGGCGGCGTCGAACTGGACGATCAACCGGCGGCAGGCGAAACACTTTCCGCCGAACAAACCACCGCGCTCTGCGATTTCCTCGCCAATCAACTCGGTGATCGCGTGACCTCCGTCGCCAGCGGCAAACGTCTGGTCGATCACCCGGTCATCGCGCTGGTGCCACCCGATGGCATGAGTCCGCAGATGCGCCAAATGATGAAAGCCATGGACGAGAACTTCAAGGATGAGGTGAAAGTCGAACTGGAGATCAATCCCCGCCATCCGCTCATCCGCAAACTCGCCGCCACCATGGACACCGACCCCGCCCTCGCCGGCTTGGTCGCCAACCAGTTGTTCGATAACGCCCTGATCTCCGCCGGCCTGTTAGAAGACGCCCGCGACACCATCAGCCGCATGAACACGCTGATGGAGAAAGCGCTGGGCA
>Ga0118677_10011037_pt1 | contig 13655 bp, 8 predicted proteins | sample AliMusrvi5mmetaG_FD_86154 | JGI IMG/M metagenome (GOLD analysis project Ga0118677, IMG submission 86154)
GTCTACTAAAAACTCAATTAAAGTTATTTTTGTGTGAATTTTCACCTCAAGTGCTCCAGAGTACTTGTCTACATAAAAACCACCGTTAAAGATTGGAAGTATTTCAGAAAAATACTTTTTGAACTCTCCGAAATATATATTCAAATCAAAAGGGAAGATATTAAACCATTTTTGATATACTAAATTAAGTTCATTCATGTCAGATTCTGAATTATCATTTTGTTTCTGTCCAAGATATCCATCAAAATATTCAATTAGTTTGATTTTCTTTTCTTCTGGTAGATTCTTCTCAGATTTTATATATTTGACAATTGTTGCAATATAGCCGCCAAGAAATACACTCTCACCATATTCAATGGGAAACTTCCCAAAACTTTCTATAACCCAATCGATGTATTCAGTAATTGAGTTGTACCAATCTTCAGACACACAATTATTTATTATGTGTTGCTGAGTGTATATCACTTTTCTGGCGACCATTTCTGGCGTATTAGCAAAATCACTCAAACTAAAATCAGGGAAATTAACCAGTTTGGAATGATAAAGATTCCAGTTTGGAAATCCTTGCGTCATGCTATTTCCATCGAATAATTTTCTAAGTTTTATTGTCAAATCGCCTAATGCCTTTAAAGCCTCCGGAGAATTATTAAAGTCAAACTCACCTTTAGTCGCTTCTATTTCAAAAGGTAATATGTAGAAATCTGCTTCGTAATTTATTATTTTGCAATTCGTTTCAGATGGAACCCCATTACTAAGGTACATTTTAATTTGTTTTTCATTCATAAGGTTTGCTTTAATATTTTCTATAATACTTTTACTGCTTGGTCTATAACGCTGCTTTCAAAACTATCCAAATAAGTGTTTGTGGTCTCAAGGTCTTTGTGACCAAGTATCTGACTAATAATTTCTCTTGGTACTTCGTTACCTTGTAAAGCCATTGACATAGAATGCCTAGAAACATAACTAGTGATATGTACATCATCAAGTTCAAGCTCTTTTGATAATTCAATTAGATATTTATCGAATTTTTTCAATCTGCCCTTTATATGATTGTACAAGGTTCTTCCTGAGTAACCACCAATAGTTACAATTGGCAAAATATAATTTTCAACAGGCGTCATTATGGCACAAAGGTCAGAAATTATGATATTTAGCTCATCAGTTATCTTTATTTTCATTGATGCAGACTTCTTGCTGTTTTTGGTTTTTTGTCGTTTGAAAACAAGATATTGTCCATTTTCAAATCTTTTAATATTATCATAGGTTAACCGTGCCATGTCTGTAAAACTCATCCCATATGTGAAGTACGAAAATAAGAATAATTTCCGAGCGTATTCATTTTCCCATTTAGACGAAGCAGTAGTTTTTATTTTCAATAAATATGCTGATGGTAGGTATCTTTTATCGGTTTCCTCCTCCAATGCCGCCACTATAAAACCTCCTTTTCCAAATGGATATGTAGTTTGGCTGGCTTCTTTGTCTTGAATAGCTCTATTGAGTACAGCTCTTAATTCTCTAAAATATCCTTTTCTAGTATTACCTGAGCAACCTTTTCTTTGTATAGTCCTTACATTTCCTGATTTTAGGACCATAGTTGTAACTCTTGGAGTCTGCAAAAATACATCAAATGCTTTGACGTAAGCCAAATCAATCTCGGAAAAAACCCGGTCATTAATTCTCTTATCAAATAGACAAAGCATCTGTAAAGTACTGGCGTACCGTAGTGCATTTCCTGTATGGTCGGTATCGTGTAAAGTTTGAATAAGAGTTTCGAAGTACAACTTAACTTTTCCCTTTTTAGCCTTGTGTAAGAATGCAACTTCAAACTGCGACAAAGTCCAATCAATTTTATTTTTGTCAAAATCCTGAATTATCTCTTTAGCCTTAATTTCTTGTCTACTTAAGTTATCATTAATCTCAATACAATTTTTGTGTACAGAAATAGTTTTATCATTCAATTCCTTCTTAGTCTGTTTTGTATGCATACGTCCTGTAGACTCACTCCATTGATTAGGAAGTACGTTTTCATTTAATCCGATGTGTTTTTCTTGGCTATTCTTTGATATTCTTAAACGCAAAGGATACAAACCATCTTTGTTTACATTGTTTTTTCCAATGATTATTGTTATCTTTGCCATAGCTATATAATTTAAAAAGTAAGACTTTTAGTAAGACTTTAGTAAGACTTTATTTTGAATTTTATATTACTTTTTTGCAAAATATAACTTAGAAACATTATTTTAGAATTATGCGAGATGATGTTTACCTTTTATGATAATATACATTTTAAGTCCTTAGTTCAAGTCCAAGAGGGAGGGCTATTAAAAAGCTAAATCGCAATTAATAAGCGTTTTAGCTTTTTTGATTATGTAAATAACCTTGTATTTACCTTGTAACTTTTGGATGATTTGTACGCTTACACTCCCTAATCTGTTCTTTAAATTCCGTAAAAACATAACTCAAATATTTTGCAACATCCAAAATTATAAAATTATTCTTGCCATAAGCTGATTTACTTATATTTAATTCATTGGAATATTTTTGGCGGAAAATAGGTAAAAAATGCAAAGCGAAATTCAATGTATAAAAAAAATGCTGCCAGACTTCTCCAGCAGCGCTCCTAACAATCAAAAAAATCAAATTTTTGAAATCATTATCGCCGTACCTCCTCCCGGAGCGAGCCTTAATTTGAGGTTAGTATCTGATGTCACATCCATACTTTCAATAATAATAGGATAAGGATTCGTTTTGTAGTCTGCGCCCTTTCCATCCCGGAAAATTTTTGCTTTGTATTTTGCTCCCTTGTCAAGAAACGACAGTTGAAGGGTGAGCTCTCTGGCATTTTCGTTGGTTATACTGCCCACGAACCAATTGCTGGATTTACGATCTTTTCGTGCTATAATTTCATAAGCACCTATTTGGGCTTCAGGAACAACTGTTTTGGCCCAGTTGGTGGGACATGAAGTAATAAATTCAAAAGCCGGATTATTTTCGTAGTTTTCAATCATATCCGATGCCATTTGTATCGGGCTGAAAAGAACTACATTGAGCGCGAGTTGTTTAGCCAGTGTGGTTTGTACATGTGTTCCGGGTTTAGCGGGATTCGAGAAATTGAATGTACCCGGTGTAAAATCCATCGGTCCTGCCAATCCGCGGGTGAACGGAATAATGGTAGTATGACAGGGAGGATTGCCACCATCTGGTGACCATGCATCATACTCCTGTCCACGTACACCTTCCTGTGAAAGTAAATTAGGGAATGTTCGTTGCAGACCGGTAGGTGTCATGGGTTCGTGATTGTCAATGGAGACATGATATCGTGCAGCTGTTTCAATCACTTTACGGTAATGCCTAACCGAATATTGGCAGCTGTGCAATTCTTTGTTGTCAAGTAAGGGGTTTACATAACCCGTTTTTACGGTACTAATTCCATATTTATTACAGAACTTATAAGCATCTTCCAACTGGTTTTCGTAATTTTTTGCCGCACCTCCTGTTTCGTGATGTCCGATGATTCTGACGTGCCTTTGAGCAGCATAGTCAGCAATTTTCTGTATATCAAAATCCGGATAGGGTTTGCTGAAATTGAATAAATTGCCGTTTTTGGTCCAGTCGCCATCCCAACCCTCGTTCCAACCTTCGACCAACACACCCGAAAATCCGTATTTTGCTGCAAAATCGATATAACGCAGGGTATTCTCGGTGGTTGCTCCGTGTTTATTGCTTTGTCCCCAGGTATAGTTGGTAAGATGCATACCCCACCAGATACCAATGTATCTTCCGGGTTCGATCCATGATGTGTCATTAATTTTTGAAGGTTCATTCAGGTTAAGCATCATTCTTGAAAGAATTAAATCACCCGGTTTAGAGGCAATAATAATGGTTCGCCACGGACTCTGAAACGGCGTTTGGGCAAATACTTTCTCGCCTGTCGACCAGGGAGTTAAATCTGCTTTTAATGTGTTTGAACCATTCATTACAGCCAGATTCAGACCTGCATAATCAGTCAGATTTGCTTCGTGGATGGCCAGATACAAGCCGTTGTTCATTTCTATAGTCAATGGAGTACAAGCTGTATCCATTTTTGAAACCGGTACTTTTGTATATAGATTCTCAAAAAAGTTGGTGTGATTGGATGGAATTGACCATGCCTGTGGCTGTCCGGTAAGGGCAAACTCGGTAAGTTCGTCCATGATCACAAAATCCTTCAAATTTTCCTGTTTCGGAAATGCATAACGGAAACCTACACCATCGTTGAAAACCCGGAAAATAATATCTAATTTGCGGAGTTTTCCTGTAGTTTCCACCAAATGAAAGGTGGTTTCATTGAAGTTATTGCGCACTGTACTTTCTTCGCCCCAGGGTTCTGCCCATTTCTCATCTACTGTTCGGTTTGCTGATGATTGTAATTTGAAATTTGCACAGAAACAATCCTTGTTTTTCAGAACAAATCCCAGAAATGATTTTTCAATAATCGGGTTGCCCGATTTTGAAACCTGATAATAAGGCTTTCCGTTATCGACTCCTATTGTTGCACGTATGGTGCCATCGGGTGAAATAACATCGGCTTTTACTCCAAAAAAAGATATGAATCCTAGAAAAAAGGCAATAGGTATCCTTCGGCATGTTAACTTTTTCATACTGTTACGGGTTTTTTAGTTTTCTATATCTGTCAGTAAATCAACAGCTTTCTGATCCTGCATAGACACAAAGTAGTAGAAAGCCTGGTTCATTTTGGATTGTTTATACGAATCAAGTTTGTATTTTTTCCGCAAATCAAACAAACGTTTTATGTTTTCCAACTGTGTTTGGTTGGAAGAAACTCCAAAAGCCGTTTGAATGGAAGTAAGAAAAGAATATCCAAACTCCTGTGTAGGCTCTATCATGGTTCCTTCGCCAAAGTCATTCCAGGTAATCAGCTGAATTTGAGGCATATTTCTCTTTTTGGCTTCGGCAAGCATATCATTCCATAGCTCACCTTTACGGTAATCGACAAAAAACAAACTGTCTTTGCCATCTCCCTGATAATAAAAGGAATGGAATCCGGGCCATGCACCTGCAAATGCAGGTATATTTTTGGCGGCTAAATCATCGTAAATAGCGCGTGAATGGGTTATATCAAGTCCGTGATCATTTTTATCATCAGTTGCTGACCATGGTCCCCACGCGCCCCACGGCCACAGAAATACCGCACTAACGTTTGATGCCCCTACTTTTGGATAGAAATAATTGTAATTATTGCCCGGTACATCCCTGCCATAAGGTATCATAAAATAGGGTTTTGTAGGATAAATTCCCAAGAGCGAGGACCATTGTGACGGTTTATTTATAAAATCGGGACCAAACACGCCCAACAACGGTGCGTTATTCACTTTAATGTAATTGCTTTTGGTCATGTAACTATTCATGATATACGCCATATCAGTTACCGCCAGTTCAACCGTATCTTTTGAGCCTGTGTTAATCATTACATTCGGAATGGTTCGGTCTTCGTAAATAATAGCAAACTCAAGTCCCACTTTTTTACAGGCTTCAATAATTGCATTGGAATTACGGGTAAGTTTGTAGGTATCGTTGATATTATACGATCCGTACCAGTCAATCAAAATCCCATCAATTCCGGCATATTTCATCAATAGTAGGTGATATTCTATCAAATCAGGATCGCTGGAGGCATAGGGTCCAACAAGTGGATAATAATGCGACGCTATTTGCCGGCGACCGTTAGCATCCATACTGTCGGGGTTGCATTTACTCATTTTCCAGTGAACGCCCCATGTACCGCCATTGCTTGCCTTGTTTTCGAACCAGGGCATATAATGCACATATACTTTCATGGAATTACTTTTGCTAACCGCTATCGGACTAAGGGTGGTTACAGTATAAGTAGGTTCTGTAGGATTACAGCCTGCCATCAGGATGAGGCAAACACCACATATGATATTGAAAATTGACTTTCTCATAATTAATATCCCTGATTTTGAGTAAGGTTTTTATTTAAATCCAGCACGTTTTGGGGAATTGGGAAAACTCCGCGATAAGCAGGCGTTACACCTTTATTCCAACCGGCATTAAAGAATGTTCCAAAACGTATATTGGTGTTTCGGCGAAGTCCTTCAAAGATAAATTCATGCAGCCATTCTGTTTCGAGTGAAGCATCATCGAGCGTAGAGATATCACCTAATCCGGCTCTTTTACGCAACTGATTCACTAATCCAACAGCTGTAGTGGTAAATCCCTGACGGTAATTAGCTTCGGCTTTCATCATAACTACCTCTGCATAGCGCATCAACACCAAATCATTGTCGCGTTCCCATTTATCATCGGCACGCCACTGGTACTTGTTCAAGCGGGCACCTTCATTTTGAATGGCTTTGGTATAATCGGCAATATCGACTGTGTAGCTCAGTGGACTACCATTATCCATCATGATTACTTCACCGGTGGCTTTACTAATCTGATCACCAACCATCAACGAATTACGTCGGATATCGCTTGCATCGAATGTGGCATAAACAGGTGGTTTGGCACAGATACCATTTCCACACCAGGGATATGTTCCATCGGCTGAGAAAGCATATTTTTGATTATAATGATAGCTCATGGAAGGTAAATAATTACCCACCGTATTCTGCTTGTGGTCATACGGAATTGCAAAAATGATTTCATCCGCTTTCTGGTCATTGTCGGTAGCAAAATTGTCGAAATAATTGTTATTCAAACTGAAACCTTTCACCTTTTCGCAAGCGGTCTGACAGTCTTTCCAGCGGGGAGTTCCGGTATAAACACCAGCATTCAGATACAAGCGGGCAAGTAAAGTATACGCTACGTTTTGAGTGAATCGTCCATAAGCAACACCTGCAGGAAGGTAATCAACCACCGATGTAAGCTCTTTTTCCACAAAACGGAAAACCGAATCACGACTTACCTGAGCGGGCACGTCAGCCGTTTCAAAGCTGGTAACGATAGGCACTCCGCCAAACAAATCGAGCAGATTGTAGTAGTAATAGGCACGCAGTCCGCGAAGTTCGGCATTCACCACATTTTTTTGTGCATCTGTCAATGAAGATTTATTCACCATGTAGATGATTGTATTCACATTGGCTACACCCTGAAAGTTATACTTCCAACCACTTAATATGGTTTTGTTTCTGGCATCCCAGGTATGATATTGCAATTGCTGATACACACCACCATCATACCAGTCGGTACCACGGGTAGGAATACAGGCCTCGTCAGAAGTACATTCGTTAAGGAAAAATACAAATTCTGATGTTGGGTAGCAAATAGTTCCACCGGTTTTAGTATCGTCGAAACCCCGTAAGGTTGCATATGCTCCACCCACAATGGTTTGAACTTCACTGGAAGTTTTCCCGTAATTATCCATTGTAATTGTATTATACAAAACTTCGTCAAGATTGGTACACCCAACTGAAAGTGTCGTTAGAATTACCAATGCTATATAGTTGATTTTCATAAGGAAATAATTTTTATGTTTAAAATGAAATATTTAATCCGAGTGAAAATGTTCGTGGACGGGGATAATAATTAAAACGGTCGATACCCGGTGAATCCAGCCCATTGTTACCTACTTCGGGGTCAGTGCCACTGTAACTGGTCAGTACAAAGAGGTTTTCGCCCGTGAGATATACCCTTAATTTTTCAAGACCCAAGCGGTAATTTTTAGGTAGATTATACCCTAATGTGACGGATTGCAAGCGGAAAAAATCGCCATTTTCAATCCAATAGCTTGAGAAAGTCGGATCGGAAGTGATTCCTGTTTTCAGAAAGGCATCCGTTACATTCTGCGAAGGCAAACGGGTTGGATCGGCCATGCTCATGGCGGTGGCGTTGAGCACTTTTTGTCCAAACATGCCATACGTACTGATATTCAAATCGAAATCGTGATACCCGAAATTCATTGCAAAACCCAGGTTGAATTTAGGTTGAGCGCTACCCAGGAATTCATTTATCACATTTCCATTGGCATCCTTGTTCAGAATATATTCACCATCGGTGTCAATTCCCAAACATTTTGGACCCCAGAATGCACCGGCCGGATAACCTTCTTTTATTATCTGCGTGTAAGTGCCAGTCATACCGCGGATTCCAGTCATGCTTCCTGACTTCAAATCCGATGCTGAGCCGAATAAATCGTTGGTCAGTTTATCAATTTTCTGATCATTGTACGAGCCAGTCAGGGTTGCATCAAGCGAGAAATCCTTTGATTTGACGATGCTTGCATTCAGCGTTAGTTCCACCCCTTTGTTACTCAAACTTCCCAAATTCAGCAACATGGTATTTACCAGATAAGGTGGCTGAGGAACCGGATACGTCCAGAGCAAATCGTTGGTTTGTTTCAGGTAAAATTCCAGTGTACCGGATAATTTTCCAAAGAAGCCAAAATCAATACCGAGGTTGGTTTGTGCGGTGGATTCCCATTTCAAATCCGGATTGGCATTCTGAATTGGTGAATAGGCTTTTTTCCACTTACCATCAGTGGGGTCGTAATACGAAGCTCCGGTAGCACTGAGTAATTGCAACGATTTATAATCGCCAATTCCATCCTGATTACCTGTTACACCATATCCCAGACGAACTTTCAGATTATTGAGCCAGCCCGAAGTTTCTTTCATAAATGCCTCATCTGAAGCACGCCAGGCAAAAGAAGCCGACGGGAACATCCCCCATTTGTTATTTGCTCCGAAACGACTTGAACCATCTTCACGCAGTGTACCGGTAAACAGATATCTGCCTAAATAATTAAAGTTCAAACGACCGTAGAACGAGACCAAATGGGAAATACCTTTATAGGAATACACATCGCCCGAAGTATAATCGAATCCTGCTCCAAGGTTATTGTATAGGAAAGCATCGGTATCAAATCCGCTGCGGATAGCACCAAAACCTTCATAAATCGATTCCAGATACGAATATCCGGCCATTATGTTCAGTTTGGTGTTGTTTTGAAACTTCAGGTCTTCGGTAAGGTAGGATTCAAGTTGAAAGGACGAATTGTCACCGAGCGTGCGTTGACCCTGTCCGCTCAGCGATGCTCCGGTCATAACAGCATACGAGGGCAGATAATAACGGGTTTGGTACGAATTATATTCATACGAACCATTCACAACCCCTTTCAATCCTTTGAAAAACTCAATTTCAGCTTTGGCAAAACCCAGTAAGCGGTGGCGTGAATCATCGCGGAAACGGTCGTTATTTATCTCTACCGGATTTTCGGTATTTGTACCACTAATAGAAGTGTATGTTCCGCTTTGCGTATAAATGGGCACTGTTGGGTTCAGGTTGCATTCACGTTCGATAATGGATAAGTCAATCGGTGTCCAGTTATCGGTGCTGGCGTTGATTCCAGCCTCCAGTTTCAGTTTCTTGTTTAGTCCGTATTGATGAGCCGAAATACTTCCTGCCAAACGGTTGAGTGAGCTGCGCTGCAATACTCCTTCGTTGTTTTGATACGAAAGCGAAGTCCGGAATCCGCTGTTTGAATTCACATTACTGAAAAATAGATTATGTTGTTGGGAAATGGCAGTACGTTCCAACGATTTTTGCCAGTCGGTATTAGCACCATAATCCACCGCATTCAATACATTGTTGGTTCGTACATAGTCGCGCCATTGGTTGGCCGAAAGCAAATCCATGTGTTTTGCAACATTTGAAACGCCCATATACCCACTGTACGACATACTTTTTACTTCAGTAGTTCCACCAGAGCGATTTGTAGTAATGATAATTACCCCGTTTGCACCACGTGAACCGTAGATGGCTGCTGCCGAAGCATCTTTCAGTACATCCACACTCACAATTTCGGAAGGTTGAACCGAGTTCATATCCACTCCGGGAATTCCGTCAACCACAACCAGTGGCGAGTTTCCAGCAGAAAGTGATGTTCCACCGCGAAGTTTCATACTTGCACCTGCTGCGGGGTCGCCCGAGCCCTGTACAACTGACAGACCCGCTACTTTTCCCTGCAAGAGCTGTTCTGCTGAAGTTACAACGCCCTGTTTCAGGTCTTTGGCACTTACCGAAGTAATGGCACCCGTGAGGTCAGCTTTGCGAATGCTACCGTAACCAATCCCAACCACGACAGTTTCCTGCAGGGTTATTGAACTTTGTGATAGTTGCACTTTAACTTTTTCCTGTGCTTTCACTTTTTGAGATGAATACCCAATGTAAGAAACTTCGAGGCTACTGCCAGCCGGACATTCGAATTTGAATTCACCATTAAAATCTGTTATTGCGGCTATTTTAGTGCCTGTTACTTTAATACTGGCGCCAATAATCGTTTCATTTTTTTCGTCCACAATCACACCCGATACCTTGATGTTTTGCGCCTGAAGTATCAGAACAGAGAACATCAGTCCGAAAAAAACCGCACTGGTTTTACGCAACCGGAAGAATCTGTTTTTATTTTTCTGCATAGTATTTTTTTCGTTAGAGTGATTACTGGAGGTCGGTAAGTGCTACGAGTGGAAGATCGGAATTGTAAACCTCAATCGTATTTACACCCTTTACCACATTGATTTTTAAATTCAGTTTGGTCAGTTCTGTCAGTGAACCAATTTTCTCCATCAGGTTTATTGAAGCCGACATAGAAGCAGTACTACCGGTCATTGTACCTGAGATTGTGGTAGTTCCCGCTGTGATGGTATAATTTACAGAAGTGGCTGATTTCTCGTTATTGGACCGGGTAATAGTCAGAATATCGTACTGACAGAATTTTTGAGGGAAATACGATACTACCGGAACATTGGTATTTCCAATCAGGTAATTTTTTCCGGCGGCATCGGCTGTTCCTTTAGAGCCATCGAGTGCCCAAAGGAAAAAGGTCAGGTTGTCGAAGCTAAGTGATTGCGAAACACTAAAATACTGATACGGAATCATATCTATTTTATAAACATTGGTAGCCATCTTTTTCATGGACGTTTTGGCATGAGTAGAAATATTGTTAGGGTCGAACGGGAAATGAGCATCCAGAAAATTATTAATACCGCTTTCGAAGAAAATGGAGTCTTTTCCGGCTAAACCACCTAAGACGCCGTTCACATAGGCTTTTGAGGTATTTACCAGAATAGAAACCGGGGTGTCAATTCCGAAATTTGAAGGAAATACCTGCAATGGCGCTCCCGAAGTTTTGAAAGTTCCAATCTGAACCCGTGGGCACATTAAATTAAATGCACCACTAACAGTTGAACCATCTTTCGATTTTAATAGCATCCAGAAATAATTATCGAAATTCGCCAAATCGGTCACCGTTTTTTTGAAATATGTAGTTGGAGTAAGCGTAAAACTCCACACCATGTTTCCTTTGGTGGGTTCGTATTTAAGCTTGGCAAAATCGGAGGAGTTTGTCCAGTTACCTGCATCCGGCTCAGAAGGTTGCCATACCCACATGTAAACATCCTGACCTGCCGTAAAATTCGTTCCGGTCAAATCGAAATACCAGCTTACCTGTTCGTCCACGTTCCAGATAATGGGAAAGGACCAGGTACTGGTGGGTATGGGATCAACCGCTTTTGCCGACATGCTTATAAAGAGCAATCCTGCTGCAAGCATCCATCCCGAAAATAGTCGGCACAAATGCGAACAAATTGATTTTTTTCCAAATAGTATCATTTTGTTTTAAGATTAATCATCCTAATATCACGAACCGTAAACAAGGATGGATTTAAAAAAGTATTGGAGTTTTTTTGTAACTCTGTGTCACTGATTCCGAACAGCAACACAGAGTTTTGAAAGTTTAAGTAAGATTTTCGGCACGAATTCCGTCCGGGGATTATTTGGTTACTTTAAACGATTCTGATTTGCCATTTCCGGTCAATACAACAAGGTATACTCCTTTGGCAAACGATGTGAAACCAACATTCAACTGTTGTTGATCGGCCGAAACCGGCATGCGACTCATCACCGAACCTTTAAAATCGTAAACCGAAACCTGACTGAAGCTATTGTCCTTCAATGAAATATTCAGATTATCAAGCACGGGATTAGGATAAGCTGTAAAACTGTTTGTGTATGGGCTGTTTACGTTGCTGGTAACGGTTACATTGGTTGGAACTGAGAAAGCCTGTGTTTCAATCAATCCATTGCTACTTCGAATTTTCATCCAAAATCCGCTTGGATTGCTGGTTTGAAGTTCCGATACTGTTTTTCCGTAGAAAGTTGTTGGAGTAATTGTTATGCTCCATGTTTGAGCACCAACGCGGGTAAGTTTGGTTACATTATCGGCACTTGGCACATTCCATGTTCCGGTACGTCCGTTCAAAGTTTCAGGATTGGTTGGGTCCCATGCCCAGATGTACAGTGAGTCTTTTCCAAAAATACTACCCGTCAAATCAAGAGTCCAAGTAACAGGCTGATTTAAAGTATATGAACCGGTTGACAAACCGTTTTGTGTACAGGTAACTTTTGGTCCTTTATCAACAAAGGTAGTTGCTGTCAGGAAAGGATTGATTTTACTGATAGGAAAAGTATAATTCAACGTGCCAGAATCATCTCCGGGCGTAGATGTTTGAATATTATACCAGCAAGCATTTTTTCCACCGGCTAAAAATTCAGTTTGAGTATGATTAAAAGCAACTGCCGGAATAAAAGATACTGTCCATTTCAATGTACCTACCACATGTACCATGCTTGCTGAACCTCCCCAGTAGAATGTCCAAGGAGCCCAAAAGTAAGCATACAAGGTTTCAGTACCATTTAGGGTTGTACCACTGTTCGTAAAGTCGGCTGTAAAAGTAATTGTTTTGTTTGCCAAGCCCGGAAGTGAGTCGGTAACTGCTAAATCGGTAGTTACAACAGGAGCTTTTCCACCGATTAATCCTGCCTGAGCAGTAAATGATAAGCAAATGATTGCCAAAAAAGCAAGAGTCAAAGTAATTTTCTTCATGATTTCTAATTTTTAGATGATTGATATTTAAGTATTTAATATTATAAGGATTTTTCAAATTTACTAATTCACCTTACACAACCGATAGGTGTAAGAGACGAAAGCCACTCCATTGGTGCGACGTGTGAGTTTAAATTCAAACACATCCAGCAGGCCAGGAACTGAACCCAGGGTAAGCGCAGCTATTTTCTGAGTTTTTGCCATATCTGCATACAGGTAAATTTCGTTGGGAGTGGCGTCGGTGTTTATAAATAAGTTGGGCATACTCCAGTAACCGCTTGCAGGGATCAGTGCAGGAGCATTACCGGTTATGGCATATGAAGTCGGATTGTTTTTATCGTCAGTATTAAACTGTACGTTAAACGAGGTGAAATTGAACTGGCGTGAAAGACCCAAATCTGTTGGAGTCTGACCGGCTGTTTTGGCTATTTCGTCTGTTTGCTTCACACTGATAGCTGCCCAGGTTCCGTGTATTTTCTCCGAAACAGAAATGGGAGTTACATAGGCACCATCGTTGGTATCGGTACAGGATGTAAGCGACAAGGCAATTGTGAAAAGCACTGCTAAGGAAAGTCGGATTGTTTTCATATGATGTATTGCAAAATTTATAGGTTGAAAATCTTGTTGACGATTTCTGATGCAAATTTAAACGCTTTTATCATTGATTATTTGAAGCAAAAAAAAGATATAATGAATTTTGATAAAATAAATTTACAAATCATTGTTTTACTGATATTTATCAAATCAAAAT
>Ga0118677_10011038_pt1 | contig 13653 bp, 5 predicted proteins | sample AliMusrvi5mmetaG_FD_86154 | JGI IMG/M metagenome (GOLD analysis project Ga0118677, IMG submission 86154)
CACGATGATCGGAGTCTTCCTGGACATTTATGTCTTTGCAGGGCGGCTGGCGCTTGGGTGGGCTTATAAAGTGGGGAATCCGCACCGCCGTAAACTGGGGAATCTTAGACCGCCGCCTTCAATTCGATCTGCGGATCTCTAGCCTGGGGTTCTACATGTCGCTGATGCCGCTCTCAATGGCAGCGGGAGGGCTGATCGGACCGTGGCTGGTGACAAGAAAAGGCCAGGTGCGCGCGATGATAATATTGCAGTCGCTCTCCATCCCTTTCCTGGCCACCATGGGCTTCTCCGGCCTGATCCTGCCGACGGTGACGGCCGCGTTCATCCGCACGATGCTTATGAACGCCAGCTCGCCGGTCTACAGCGTGTTCATGCTCTCTCACTTTAAAAAAGAGCTGCATCCTCTGGCCAGCGCGGTCTACACCTCTTTCTGGAGTCTGCTGTGGGCCTTCGGAGCCAAGCTCAGCGGCGTTCTGCAGATGGATTTCGGCTTCAAGATGTCCTTCCTTATCACCATCGTCTGCTACAGCCTGGGCACCATCGTGCTCTCGCGGCGCTTCCTGCGCGAAGACGGCGGGATAGCGGCCGCGGGCGCGCCGGCATTTACGGCGAAGACCGATCCGAGGGGTTATTTGGCGGGAAATGAGGAAATGGAATAGCCGCAATCAGGAATTACAAGTTACGGGGAGCAGAAGTTCCCTTCCGTTCCGCAACAGCCGCGAATGGTCTCTGAGCCATTTTTTGCGGGCTTTATAGTCCGGACAGGCCTCGCGGACCAGGCTCCAGAATCGTTTCGAGTGGTTCATCTCGCGAAGATGGCAAAGTTCGTGGATCACGACGTAATCAAGGATCTCGGGGGGAGCTGCGGCCAGCCGCCAGTTAAAATTCAGATTCCTTTTGCCGGAACAGCTCGCCCACAAAGTCTTCTGGTCCTTTATGAAAACCCGGCCGTATTCCAGCCCCATGGAACCGCCGACACTTTCTATCCGTCCCTTAATTATCTCTCCGGCTTTTTTCCTGCTTATCCCAACGGACTCCGAGAGATCTCCGGTCCCCGGCTCCGCGCGGCGGAGCGGAGGCAACACTGCCGGACCGGCTGAAGGCCGGAAGGCGGGACTTGTCCGGCTTTTCGGCGCGGCCGGAAAACGGGACTGGCGGCCGGAAAAGATCCCCGGCAATTCGCGCCGCAGACTTTCCAGAAAGCCCATCACTTCTTGGCAGATATCGTTCATTAGCAGGAAATAAGCTGCACGTCGAAAACTACCTCGTTAAGGACCAGATTCAGCGATCTGCCCGAAGCCTCTCCGTAGACATGTGTCGACTCCTTTAGAGCCGCGGTCCACCTGGCGAAGTCCTCTTTCGGCCAGGCCCAGACCTCTATCCTTTCGCCCTTGGAAATTTCTTTTTTTATCACTTCCCGGAAACGCATCCCGTCTTCGGGGCTCTCCTTAAGCACCACCAGTCTGGCTTCGCGCAGACGCCTGGCGACCTTGGTCAGTTTATTTACGGCGACGGTCCCGCACTCTATCCAGATCTCCGGCCCACCGGCCTCGTTCGTGACCAGCAGGTCCGGATAGAAACCTATATCCGTCACGGCCGGGTGGCTGGGGCCGGCCTCCAGCGCCGGTTCCCGGTCGAAAAAAAGTATCGCCGCCGCGAGGCGCAAAGCCACATGCTCGGGGGTCTCTTCATCCTTGGCGACTAGCAGTATCCGCCTGCTCCCGCCATTTATATTAAGCTCGCATCTTAGTGTCATCGTAACTTAATTCTATAATTTATAAGGTTCAGGTAAAAGCCGGGGCCTGAAAGCTTCTCAGGCGGCCTTCACGTCTTTGCCTATCCAGATGAACGCGGAGGGAAGGATCAAACATTGACAGTGGTTGCTCAGTATAGAGTTGGGCTCCGGCAGTATGGATACTATGCCGTTGGTCCAGCTGACATAGCGGATATGCTCCGCGTCAAGCCATTCATAAACTCTGGGACCGACCCTGGGCATAATCGTCCAGACCACGGCCTTATCCCAGGGGATCTCTTCCGCGTCGGAGGAGAATTTTATCTCCGGTATCTTCTTTGCCAATGAATCCATAAGCAGCTCCTAAGTTATACCGGCGGGCCGGCGCGAACCCGGGCGCCCGTCCGGCTTGTTAACACGAATATGGCCGTTTCACGCCGGCGCAATATCTAAGACGCTGAATACATCGATCGCGGACTGTACCCCGAATTCTGTCTTTCCCCCCACGCGCCTGCGCCGTGGCGGGGAGAGAGGATCATTTATCTATTGCGGCCCACTCTGCGCTTCCCCCCCATCCGCAAGCGGATGGGGGGTAGGACGGGCAGTCCGTAACGCATGTTTGGCCTTGCTCCGGGCGGGGTTTACAATGCTCCCATCCCTATTGGGCTGGGACGGTGCGCTCTTACCGCACCTTTTCACCCTTACCCCACCATCCGCAAGCGGATGGTGGGGCGGTATACTTTCTGTTGCACTTTCCGTGGCCCAGGGATATAGCCCTGAGCCCCCGGCCTATGGCCGCTCCTTTTACCTTGAAGGAAAAAGCGGAGCGGCTTTGGACCGGCGCCTTGCCGTATGGAGTTCGGAAGTTCCTCCCCCCCATAATCTCAAAGGTTATAGGGGGGCGACCCTCCGTCCGCGATCAAAAATTTCCATGCTATGAAACAGCGACGCAACCGTATAAAGATCCGGCATTCTGCGAAGCCCCGCTCTAAAGCGGCTCTTTAACGGCGGTTTCCCCGAAAATGGTCCTGTCGAGATAGATCATCCTCTGACAGTTGTCGCAAAAAACCACGACGTCATGGGTCTTGATATCGACTATTTTTTGCGCCGTAAGCCCCATATTGCAGCCGCCGCAGGAGATATGGCCGGTCTTGTCTTCCATAACGCGGGCTATCGCCAGCCCCTTGCGCTGTGCCCTGATGAACTCGTATTTTTCCAGCAATTCGCCGCCGATCTTCTCGGCGAAAGCCGCCCGCTCCGTTTTAGCGGCGCCAAGCGTCGATTCCATCTCTTTCTTCGCCGCCTCCAGTTCTTTTGTCCTGAGGTTCTTCTCCTCCTCCAGTTTTTTCACTTCCTGCTGAAGCTTTTTATCCTCCGCGGCGGCCTTGTCGACGGAATCCATAAGGTCCAGAATAGCTGTTTCAGTTTCATCCTGGTCTTTCCTGGCCCTTTCTATCTCGGCCAGAAGCGCCTTGAAAGCGTTATTTTCCTTGACCATGTTCAATTCGCGCTGGTGCTTCCTTATCTCTTCCTCTTTCTCGGCTATCAGCAGTTCCTTGGCTTTTTTTTCGACCTGAAGCTTTAAGAGCGTCTCTCTGGCCGTCTGCATAGCGCCCTTTTTTTCCTCGAAGACCTCGTTAAGCTTCCGGATCTCCGAAGGCACCGCCGCGATCTTTCTGCTCCGGTCGTCTATCCCCTTATCCAGGGCCTGAAGTTCTATTATGGACCGTATTTCCGTAGTGTGGATCAAATTCATATTTTCCTCCTTGGCGGGGATATTCCAGGGCTCACCCGGACCGGGCCGATCGCGTTCGCCGCGGAACAACGGCGCGGACGGGTTTTGGATATTCCCCACACGTCTGAAATAGCGGCCCGGAGTTAACATGGACCCCACTGGAATTATATCAATAAAAGCGGAAGGACGGATAAATGATGTTCAGGGAGGCCGGCGCATAGGAGGGGCCGCTCCGGGTAGTATCCCGCGATTCCCGCCGGAGGATCAATCCTTTTCACAGACCAGGAATTGGATGTATGGCGCTGGCGTGACGTCCAGAACTGCGGGCGCTACCGGCGAGTTATCTATAACAATGCCCGTGCCGGTATCGCCTGCGATCGCGTTCGTATTGGGCGTCGAGCCGTTTTCGTACGACGCAACACCTTGCGTGGCGGCGATGGTGGAGCTGGCGGTATGATTATGCACGCCGGAAGTCCTGACCTCAAGGTCGGTCAAAGCCTGGCCGGTCGTGCCGCCCAGCAAACCTCCGCTGGTCAGGCCGACTATATACCGGCCGCGGGCGGCTGTAAACTCGGTCCACCCCTGAGGACAGCTCGCCGAATTCACCATCGTAACCGCATGTCTGGGGACGAAAGCGTCGTTGACGCCGTCAACCGTGATCGATTCCGTGAACGATGATATACCTACCACTTGCAGGGCCGCCTGCGGGGACGCCGTCCCTATACCGACACCGGAGCTGACATACAGCCCGTAACCGGCCGTAGTGGTCGTCGCAAGATGCACACCCGGCCAAACGACAGACTCCAACGCGTAAGCCGGGCTTGTAGTACCTATACCCACCCTGCCGTTCATAACAAATATATTCGTGCTGAAAGCTACGCCGGCGCCAGTGGATGTTATCACACTTACGGACAGCGTTGAAACGTTTACGATATCAAAACCGCTCATGGTCAAGGTTTTAGTGGCGACGTGGTTGCCCAGATTATCTCCCAGCGAGGTCACGGCGCCCCATGTCAAGCCGCCCGCGCCATTGTTTATCAATGCCTGGCTTGCGGTGCCGCCGGGGATGTTGATATTACCCACGTTCGTAAAGGTGGTTACGCCCGTGATGTACATGCTGGCCGTGAACGTGGACGCGCCGGTAACGCTCATCGTCGTTATAGAGGTATAGCCCATCAGCGTGGCCGATCCATAGACCACCAGCTGGTCGCTCAGGGTCACGCTCGACGCCGTAACATACTTCAGCGTGGTCGTGCCGTACACTATCAGCTGGTCGCTTAAGGTAATGCTCGACGCCGTCATATATTTCAGCGTGGTCGTGCCGTACACTATCAGCTGGTCGCTCAGCGTCGCGCTCGACGCCGTGACATACTTCAGCGTGGTCGTGCCGTATACCACCAGCTGGTCGCTCAGCGTTATGCTTGACGCCGTTACATATCTCAAAGTGGCCGTGCCGTACACCACCAGCTCGTCGCTCAGGGTAACGCTGGACGCAGACACGTTACGCAGCGTGGTTGTGCCGTACACCACCAGCTGGTCGCTCAGCGCAGCGCTGGACGCAGACACGTTACGCAGCGTAGCCGTGCCGTACACCACCAGCTGGTCGCTCAGCGTTACGCTCGAAGCAGACACATTTCTCAGCGTTGTCGTGCCGTACACCACCAGCTCGTCGCTCAGCGTTATGCTTGACGCCGTTACATACCTTAACGTGGTAGTGCCGTACACCACAAGCTGGTCGCTCAGCGTCACGCTCGACGCCGACACATTCCTTAATGTTGTCGTGCCGAAGACCATCAGCTGATCGCTCAGCGTCGCGCTCGACGCCGACACGTATTTCAGCGTGGTAGTGCCGTATACCACCAGCTGGTCGCTCAGCGTTACGCTCGACGCAGACACGTTACGCAACGTTGTGGTGCCGTACACCACCAGCTGATCGCTCAGTGTCACGCTCGAAGCCATTACGTTCCTTAGCGTCGTAGTGCCGTATACTATCAGCTGATCGCTCAGCGCCGCGCTCGACGCCGTCACGTATCTCAAAGTGGTCGTGCCGTACACTATCAGCTGGTCGCTTAAGGTAATGCTCGACGCCGTCACGTATCTCAAAGTGGTCGTGCCGTACACTATCAGCTGGTCGCTCAGCGTCGCGCTCGAAGCCGTCACGTATTTCAAAGTTGTCGTGCCGTATACGACCAACTGGTCGGTCAAGGTCATGCTCGACGCCGTCACGTTCCGGAACGTGGCGGTTCCATACACCACCAATTGGTCGGTCAAGGTCATGCTTGAAGCGGCAGCGTTCCTAAGCGTCGTAGTACCATACACGACCAACTGGTCGGTCAGCGTCAGGCTGGAAGCCGTGACATACCTTAATGTGGCCGTACCGTACACCACCAGCTGGTCGCTCAGGGTAACGCTCGACGCCGCCACGTTCCTCAGGGTTGTCGTACCATACACCACCAGCTCATCGGTCAAGGTTACGCTCGAAGCAGACACATTACGCAGCGTCGCCGTACCGTAAACCACCAACTGGTCGCTCAGCGTGACGCTTGACGCCGCCACATATCTAAGTGTGGTCGTACCGTATACTACCAACTGATCGCTTAGCGTTACGCTCGACGCCGTCACATATCTCAAGGTGGTGGTGCCATACACCACCAGCTGGTCGCTCAAGGTAATACTCGACGCCGTCACATATCTCAAAGTGGTCGTGCCGTATACTATCAACTGATCGCTTAAAGTCACGCTCGACGCCGCCACGTTGCGCAGCGTCGTAGTGCCGTACACCATCAACTGGTCGGTTAATGTCACGCTCGATGCCATCACGTTGCGCAGCGTCGCCGTGCCGTACACCACCAGTTGATCGCTCAGCGTCACGCTCGACGCGGTCACATATCTCAAAGTGGTCGTGCCGTACACTATCAGCTGGTCGCTCAGCGTTACGCTCGACGCCGACACATTCCTAAGCGTGGTCGTACCGTACACCACCAGCTCGTCGCTCAGCGTCGCGCTCGACGCTGACACGTTACGCAGCGTGGTCGTGCCGTACACCACCAGCTCGTCGCTCAGCGTCACGCTCGATGCCATTACGTTCCTCAGTGTCGTAGTACCATATACCACCAGCTGGTCGCTCAGCGTCGCGCTCGACGCTGACACATATCTAAGCGTGGTCGTGCCGTACACCACCAGCTGGTCGCTCAGCGTTACGCTCGACGCAGACACATTTCTAAGCGTCGTCGTGCCGTATACTGTCAGCTGATCGCTGAAGGTCACGCTCGACGCTATTACGTTCCTCAGCGTCGTAGTACCATATACCACCAGCTGATCGCTCAAGGTAACGCTCGACGCAGTCACATACCTCAATGTAGCCGTGCCGTATACCACCAGCTGGTCGCTCAGCGTCGCGCTCGACGCAGTCACATACCTCAAAGTGGTCGTGCCGTACACCACCAGCTCGTCGCTCAGCGTCACGCTCGAAGCAGACACATTCCTAAGCGTCGTAGTACCGTATACTGTCAGCTGGTCGCTCAACGTCACGCTCGACGCCATTACGTTCCTCAGTGTCGTCGTACCATATACCACCAGCTGGTCGCTTAGTGTGGCGCTTGAAGCCGTCACATACCTTAGCGTGGTCGTGCCGTACACCACCAGCTCGTCGCTTAAGGTAACGCTAGACGCAGTCACATATCTCAAAGTGGTCGTGCCGTACACCACCAGCTCGTCGCTTAAGGTAACGCTAGACGCAGTCACATATCTCAAAGTGGTCGTACCGTACACCACCAGCTCGTCGCTCAGCGTCACGCTCGACGCCATTACGTTCCTAAGCGTAGTAGTGCCGTATACCACCAGCTCGTCGCTCAGCGTCGCGCTCGACGCCGCCACGTTTCTAAGCGTCGTCGTGCCGTACACCACCAGCTGGTCGCTCAGCGTCGCGCTCGACGCAGTCACATATCTCAAAGTAGTCGTGCCGTACACCACCAGCTCGTCGCTCAGCGTCGCGCTCGACGCCATTACGTTTCTGAGCGTCGTCGTGCCGTACACTATCAGCTGGTCGCTCAGCGTTACGCTCGACGCCATTACGTTCCTAAGCGTAGTAGTGCCGTATACTACCAGCTCGTCGCTCAGCGTCGCGCTCGACGCCGCCACAAATCTAAGCGTTGCGGTACCGTACACCACCAGCTGGTCGCTTAAGGTAATGCTCGACGCAGTCACATATCTCAATGTGGTCGTGCCGTATACTATCAACTGGTCGCTAAGCGCCGCGCTCGACGCTGACACGTTACGCAGCGTGGTCGTGCCGTACACCACCAGTTGGTCGCTCAGCGTCACGCTCGACGCCATTACGTTCCTCAGTGTCGTCGTACCATATACCACCAGCTGGTCGCTCAGCGCCGCGCTCGACGCTGACACATATCTAAGCGTGGTCGTGCCGTACACCACCAGCTGGTCGCTCAGCGTTACGCTCGACGCAGACACATTTCTAAGCGTCGTCGTGCCGTATACTGTCAGCTGATCGCTGAAGGTCACGCTCGACGCTATTACGTTCCTCAGCGTCGTAGTACCATATACCACCAGCTGATCGCTCAAGGTAACGCTCGACGCAGTCACATACCTCAATGTAGCCGTGCCGTATACCACCAGCTGGTCGCTCAGCGTCGCGCTCGACGCAGTCACATACCTCAAAGTGGTCGTGCCGTACACCACCAGCTCGTCGCTCAGCGTCACGCTCGAAGCAGACACATTCCTAAGCGTCGTAGTACCGTATACTGTCAGCTGGTCGCTCAACGTCACGCTCGACGCCATTACGTTCCTCAGTGTCGTCGTACCATATACCACCAGCTGGTCGCTTAGTGTGGCGCTTGAAGCCGTCACATACCTTAGCGTGGTCGTGCCGTACACCACCAGCTCGTCGCTTAAGGTAACGCTAGACGCAGTCACATATCTCAAAGTGGTCGTGCCGTACACCACCAGCTCGTCGCTTAAGGTAACGCTAGACGCAGTCACATATCTCAAAGTGGTCGTACCGTACACCACCAGCTCGTCGCTCAGCGTCACGCTCGACGCCATTACGTTCCTAAGCGTAGTAGTGCCGTATACCACCAGCTCGTCGCTCAGCGTCGCGCTCGACGCCGCCACGTTTCTAAGCGTCGTCGTGCCGTACACCACCAGCTGGTCGCTCAGCGTCGCGCTCGACGCAGTCACATATCTCAAAGTAGTCGTGCCGTACACCACCAGCTCGTCGCTCAGCGTCGCGCTCGACGCCATTACGTTTCTGAGCGTCGTCGTGCCGTACACTATCAGCTGGTCGCTCAGCGTTACGCTCGACGCCATTACGTTCCTAAGCGTAGTAGTGCCGTATACTACCAGCTCGTCGCTCAGCGTCGCGCTCGACGCCGCCACAAATCTAAGCGTTGCGGTACCGTACACCACCAGCTGGTCGCTTAAGGTAATGCTCGACGCAGTCACATATCTCAATGTGGTCGTGCCGTATACTATCAACTGGTCGCTAAGCGCCGCGCTCGACGCTGACACGTTACGCAGCGTGGTCGTGCCGTACACCACCAGTTGGTCGCTCAGCGTCACGCTCGACGCCATTACGTTCCTCAGTGTCGTCGTACCATATACCACCAGCTGGTCGCTCAGCGCCGCGCTCGACGCCGTCACATATCTCAAAGTGGTCGTGCCGTACACCACCAGCTGGTCGCTCAGCGTTACGCTCGATGCCGTCACATATCTCAGGGTCGTGGTTCCGTATACTATCAGCTGATCGCTGAACGTGACGCTCGACGCTGACACATAACGCAGCGTCGTCGTGCCGTACACCACCAGTTGGTCGCTCAGCGTCATGCTCGATGCCATTACGTTCCGCAGCGTCGTTGTGCCGTACACCACCAGCTCGTCGCTCAAGGTCATGCTTGATGCTGTTACATATCTTAATGTGGTAGTACCGTACACTATCAGCTGGTCGGTCAGCGTCGCACTCGACGCCGTCACATAACGCAGAGTAGTGGTACCATATACTATCAATTGATCGCTGAACGTCACGCTCGACGCCATTACGTTCCTAAGCGTCGTTGTGCCGTACACTACCAGCTGGTCGCTCAGCGTCACGCTCGACGCCATTACGTTCCTAAGCGTCGTAGTGCCGTATACCACCAGCTGGTCGCTCAACGTCACACTCGACGCCGTTACATATCTTAATGTAGTAGTACCGTACACTATCAATTGGTCGCTCAGCGTCGCGCTCGACGCCGTTACATACCTCAAAGTGGTGGTGCCGTACACTACCAGCTCGTCGCTCAGCGTCACGCTCGAAGCTATTACGTTCTTAAGCGTCGTCGTGCCGTACACCACCAGCTCGTCGCTCAGCGTCGCGCTCGACGCCGCCACGTTCCTAAGCGTCGTCGTGCCGTACACCACCAACTGGTCGCTCAGCGTCACGCTCGACGCAGTCACATATCTCAAAGTAGTCGTGCCGTACACCACCAGCTGATCGCTCAGCGTCGCGCTCGACGCCATTACGTTTCTGAGCGTCGTCGTGCCGTATACTATCAGCTGGTCGCTCAGCGTCACGCTCGAAGCCATTACGTTCCTAAGCGTCGTCGTGCCGTACACTACCAGCTCGTCGCTCAGCGCCGCGCTAGACGCCGCTACATATCTCAAAGTGGTCGTGCCGTACACCACCAGCTCGTCGCTTAAGGTAATGCTCGACGCGGTTACATACCTCAGCGAGGTCGTACCATATACGATCAACTGGTCGCTGAACGTCACGCTCGACGCCGACACGTTACGCAGCGTCGTAGTGCCATACACTACCAGCTGATCGCTCAGCGTCGCGCTCGACGCCATTACGTTTCTGAGCGTCGTCGTGCCGTACACCACCAGCTCGTCGCTCAGCGCCGCGCTTGACGCCGTCACATATCTCAAAGTGGTCGTGCCGTACACCACCAGCTCGTCGCTCAGCGTTACGCTCGACGCCGTCACGTATCTCAGGGTTGTGGTTCCGTATACGATCAACTGATCGCTGAACGTCACGCTCGACGCAGACACGTTCCTCAGCGTCGTCGTGCCGTACACCACCAGCTGGTCGCTCAGCGTTATACTCGATGCCATGACGTTCCGCAGCGTTGTCGTGCCATACACTATCAGCTGATCGCTCAAGGTCATACTGGACGCTGTTACGTACCTTAAAGTGGTCGTGCCGTATACAATCAGCTGGTCGCTCAACGTAGCGCTCGAGGCAGTCACGTACCTCAGTGTGGTCGTCCCATATACGATCAACTGATCGCTGAAAGTCACGCTTGACGCGGACACGTTACGCAGCGTCGCCGAGCCGTACACTATCAGCTGGTCGGTTAGCGCTACACTGGACGCGGTCACGGCCCTCAGCGTCGTAGTACCATATACGACCAGCTGATCGCTCAAGGTCACGCTTGAAGCCGTTACATACCTTAAAGTAGTCGTGCCGTACACCACCAGCTGGTCGCTCAGCGTTGCGCTCGACGCCGTCACATAACGCAGCGAGGTCGTGCCGTACACTATCAGCTGATCGCTCAGCGTCACGCTCGACGCCATCACGCTGCGCAGCGTCACCGAGCCGTATACCACCAGCTGGTCGCTCAACGTCACACTGGACGCGGCCACGCTCCTCAGCGTCGTAGTTCCATACACGATCAACTGATCGCTCAAGGTCATGCTGGACGCCGTCACATATCTCAAAGTGGTCGTGCCGTACACCACCAGCTGATCGCTCAGCGTCGCGCTCGACGCCGTCATATATCTCAAAGTGGTCGTGCCGTACACCACCAGCTGGTCGCTCAGCGTCACGCTCGACGCCATTACGTTGCGCAAAGTCGCCGTGCCGTACACTATCAGCTGGTCGCTCAGCGCCGCGCTCGACGCCGACACATAGCGCAGCGTCGTAGTACCGTATACCACCAGCTGATCGCTCAAGGTCACACTAGACGCCGTTACATATCTTAACGTGGTCGTACCATAGACTATTAACTGGTCGCTCAGCGTCGCGCTCGACGCTGACACATAACGCAGCGTGGTCGTGCCGTATACCACCAGCTGGTCGCTCAGCGTCACGCTGGACGCCATTACGTTGCGCAGCGTGGTCGTGCCGTATACCACCAGCTGGTCGCTCAGCGCCGCGCTTGACGCCGTCATATATCTCAAAGTGGTCGTGCCGTACACCACCAGCTGGTCGCTCAGCGTCACGCTCGACGCCGTCACGTATCTCAGAGTTGTGGTTCCGTATACGATCAACTGATCACTGAACGTCACGCTCGACGCAGTCACGTTCCTCAGCGTCGTAGTGCCGTACACCACCAGCTGGTCGCTCAGCGTTATACTCGATGCCATGACGTTCCGCAGAGTTGTCGTGCCATACACTATCAGCTGATCGCTCAAGGTCATGCTGGACGCTGTTACGTACCTTAAAGTGGTCGTGCCGTATACAATCAGCTGGTCGCTCAACGTAGCGCTCGAGGCAGTCACGTACCTCAGTGTGGTCGTCCCATATACGATCAACTGATCGCTGAAAGTCACGCTTGACGCGGACACGTTACGCAGCGTCGCCGAGCCGTACACTATCAGCTGGTCGGTTAGCGCTACACTGGACGCGGTCACGGCCCTCAGCGTCGTAGTACCATATACGACCAGCTGATCGCTCAAGGTCACGCTTGAAGCCGTTACATACCTTAAAGTAGTCGTGCCGTACACCACCAGCTGGTCGCTCAGCGTTGCGCTCGACGCCGTCACATAACGCAGCGAGGTCGTGCCGTACACTATCAGCTGATCGCTCAGCGTCACGCTCGACGCCATCACGCTGCGCAGCGTCACCGAGCCGTATACCACCAGCTGGTCGCTCAACGTCACACTGGACGCGGCCACGCTCCTCAGCGTCGTAGTTCCATACACGATCAACTGATCGCTCAAGGTCATGCTGGACGCCGTCACATATCTCAAAGTGGTCGTGCCGTACACCACCAGCTGATCGCTCAGCGTCGCGCTCGACGCCGTCATATATCTCAAAGTGGTCGTGCCGTACACCACCAGCTGGTCGCTCAGCGTCACGCTCGACGCCATTACGTTGCGCAAAGTCGCCGTGCCGTACACTATCAGCTGGTCGCTCAGCGCCGCGCTCGACGCCGACACATAGCGCAGCGTCGTAGTACCGTATACCACCAGCTGATCGCTCAAGGTCACACTAGACGCCGTTACATATCTTAACGTGGTCGTACCATAGACTATTAACTGGTCGCTCAGCGTCGCGCTCGACGCTGACACATAACGCAGCGTGGTCGTGCCGTATACCACCAGCTGGTCGCTCAGCGTCACGCTGGACGCCATTACGTTGCGCAGCGTGGTCGTGCCGTATACCACCAGCTGGTCGCTCAGCGCCGCGCTTGACGCCGTCATATATCTCAAAGTGGTCGTGCCGTACACCACCAGCTGGTCGCTCAGCGTCACGCTCGACGCCGTCACGTATCTCAGAGTTGTGGTTCCGTATACGATCAACTGATCACTGAACGTCACGCTCGACGCAGTCACGTTCCTCAGCGTCGTAGTGCCGTACACCACCAGCTGGTCGCTCAGCGTTATACTCGATGCCATGACGTTCCGCAGAGTTGTCGTGCCATATACTATCAGCTGATCGCTCAAGGTCATGCTGGACGCTGTTACGTACCTTAAAGTGGTCGTGCCGTATACAATCAGCTGGTCGCTCAACGTCATACTAGACGCCGTCACATACCGCAAGGTCGTCGTACCGAACACTATCAACTGATCGCTAAAAGCCAAACATGACCCTGACACGTTTCTTAACGTGGTTGTTCCGTACACTATCAGTTCATCGCTGAATGTCGCGCTTGAAGCGGTAAAGTATCTTAAAGTTGTCGTGCCATAGACCACCAGCTGGTCGCTCAAAGCTGCGCTCGACGCCGTTACATATCTTAGAGTAGTCGTGCCGTACACTATCAGTTGGTCGCTCAGCGTCGCGCTTGACGCCGTCACATACCTTAAAGTGGTGGTGCCGTACACCACCAGCTGGTCGCTCAGCGTCACGCTCGACGCCATCACGTTGCGCAGTGTCGCCGAACCGTACACTACCAGCTGGTCGCTCAGCGTCACGCTCGACGCCGCCACGTTCCTAAGCGTCGTTGTGCCGTACACTATCAGCTGGTCG
>Ga0118677_10011041_pt1 | contig 13649 bp, 17 predicted proteins | sample AliMusrvi5mmetaG_FD_86154 | JGI IMG/M metagenome (GOLD analysis project Ga0118677, IMG submission 86154)
CTTATATTCGATTGACGACGTATTGAGATAGAGTGTCGTTTCGATTGCTCCGTCTCGGTGGATGGTTTGCATGCGGATTCCACCAAGATGCCCGCTCGCGGCTGACTCCGGCAAGTAGCGGTACCTGACTGAGGGCACGGTGCCGGTGTGAATCGGATAGGTGTTTTGTCCCGAAGGAATGGCTTCGTCATAGTCTCCCTTTTCAAATATTCTGACCTCGAATCCGCCACCGCTGATATCCTGGATGTCCGCAAGTCGCACGGAAGACTTCACCTGGCGCAGGACCTGGGAAACAGTTACGGACGTGAGGCAGCCGAACGGATTGCGCAACGCGACATTGGCCCGTGAGGGCAAACTGTTGGATAGTGGACCGTCCATCACCAATGAACCTGCGTTGAAGCGACCTGTTTCCGATGTGGCTCCAAGCGGTACACGGGTTGAGTACGCAGCCGGAGATGTCTGCCATCCGTTGCTGTCATGCGAGATCGTTTGCGGAGTCACTGAGGTCACAGCCGCCGGTGCCGTAGCCCTCCCTTGGTCGGTGCGGAGCACGCGCACCTTGTAATCAATGGAAGCGGAGGTCAGGTTCCCGTCGAACGACCACGAGGGATTCGACGATGACGACCAATCGCCGTAGTTGGTATCCGTGGAGAGCTTGGAGCAGGATTCGACGACTTCGTCGCAGCCATGGCTCGTGTCGAAGGAAGCCATCACGTTCCAGACATTTTGGGAAGCCTGATGACCCGTGGCGAATACCGTGCCAAAAATGATGGTCTCCGGTTGAATAATAGCCAATCCGTCCGATGTGTCCGTCACGCCGCTTACCGTTGTTTGGTCCAGGGTGATGCCAACAGTGCCGGAAGTCGAGGTGTCCGCCCAGGCATGGAAGGTCACGTCCGCATGGTCGTCGCCGCTACAGACCGAGCAAGAGGGCGGTGCCACTGTTGTCGCGGAAACATGTCCGGCTAATAGGAACGCCAGAATAACGGCAAGCGTGGCCAGGGAAAATCGTCTTGTTTCATGTATGCGTGCCGGGTTTCGCAGGAGATAGGGAGTATCCATGACAATGATATGCTTGTGAAAATGAATTGGATAAAGGGAATGAGGGTTTGGCGTTCGGGTGATCATCCTCGCGGCGTCCACACGGTCAGAGTGTCCGAGGAATACATCTGTACGAAATTAGCGGTCGTCGGATCCTCGTCCTCACCGTCCGGAATACCATCATGATCGGTGTCGGCATCATTCGGATTGGTGTGGGTGCCTTCAACACTATCGGGGATCCCGTCCCCATCACTATCTATCGTGTCAGAGTAGCCGTTGGTGACATCCATGGAATGAATGCGGAAGAAAAGCGCCGGGGCGTCAGCCTGGAAGCCGGTGATGGAAGGATTGTCGGGCAACGACACGACCTGTCCGACACAATACCAATTTATCAAGTCCGGCGAGACCTGCAAATAGCTGGCGTATAACCCCGACCGGTCGTCCTGCCATTCCACCGCTCCGGTCGGCTGAGTTCCGGGATAGGTGTGGATCACCGCGGCGGGAATGTCGTCGCAACGTCCGGCGGGCCAGAATGCCAAGATCGTGGCGATGATGAGGATCCGGGTCTTCATGGTTGTGCTTCTCCTTTCAAGCTCTCGGCCTGGTCGGCCGACATGTTCCAAACACGGATCGTGACATTTTCGGGTTGCGGCGGATGCGCCTTTTCCCATGCTTGCGCCGCCGCCTGATAGCGCAATTGCTGCTCGTAGGCCGCGACGAGCTGGTCCCGTTTGAATTGGTAATAATCGTGCAGTTCGCTAACGACCCGCAGGGCACCCTCATCCGAGGGATCGCCCTGGATGACCACAAAGCCCGGTTCTTCGGGCAACAAAGGGATTTCCGGCTGTTTGGGCGTGATTACCCGTCCCGAGCGGAGCCTGCGCGGCGCGGTGGACTGGTCGCTGAACATCATGAAAAGATGATAGGTCGTGCCGTCCATTTCCACCTGAGAGATTCCCCTGAAGAGATTGAAATCCACGTTGCTCCATGCCTGATACTCGACATCGCCATACCTCCACCACAGAAGGGTCGTCTTGTGATCATAAATCATGCCGGACAGGCCCGCCATCACAACCGGGTGGGCGCGGCGACCTGCCAACCAAGCGGCACGCCGTGCAGCCATCTCCTCCGGGGTGAGCCTGGGAACAGCGAGGTTGGGAGGTTCCGGCAAATCGGGAGGTTGGATGCGCTCCAACGTGATCGTGCGGCCTCCTTCCAAAACACGAGCCCTGCTGATGACTTGCGATTCGTCTATCGCTGGCAACGGCTGCCTCGGGGCCGGAGGCACGAACCCCCCCGTATCGACAGGCGCGATTGTCTGCGCGGCTTGAGAGGCGGTGGCCGCCGGCGCGGTGACCGGTTGGGAAACCGCCTGCCCGCTTTCCTGTGAGTGGCCGGAAATGGCAATAGCCATGAAAGCCACAAAAACGATCAGATTTGTTTTCATTAGACCTATCACGGGCATATCCAAAGACACTGTGATAGGTCAAGAACTATTTCAGAAAAAAAATCGACATGCGCGGACCCGCAGAGCCAACATGCCCACCCGTCCATTCCCGAATCCAATACCTGTTATTCCACATCCCATGCATATCGGAAATCAGCCATCGCAACACTAACACCTCCCTTGGGTGCCATCGACGACCTGGCGGGTGACGGTGACGGGAATGCCCAGCGCCGGGCGAGCAATGTCACAGGAACCCATGAGAGGCTCGTTTCCGGTGGCTGGGGGCGGATCGATTGGAAGCGGGTCTGGAAGCGTTCCGGTAGCCATTCGCTGACAATCATCTCAAATAACAAAACCCGTTTGCAACTCCCACAATAACAGCTAGATTGGCCATGAGGAAAACCTCCAACTCCAACAACCAGACCCCCATGAAATCGATCAAGAACCTGACGCGCTTCACCTACGAGACATCCGCCTTCCAGGGCTGGCGTCTGTCCATCAGCCGCAAGGGCGCGGCTTTCACCAGGTACTTCTCCGACAAGGTTTACGGCGACGAGGCGAAAGCGTTTGCGGCTGCCGAGGCGGCACTGGCCGGGGTGAAGGCCATCCTTGAAGGTGGCAAGCTGGCCAACGGGAAGCACACGGCCGCGACCGTCCGCAATGTGGAGAAGCTGTTGGGGAATGCGTAGGCATCAATTTCCTGGCCCCTGACTCCATGCCATGCGCGTTCCCAGTCTGGTCATTGTTCTGACAAACATGATCTCCGCGGCGGAGCCCGCTCCCGTCGTGATCGCGCTGCAACCTCTCGGCGAGGTGAAGGCCGAACGCCTGTCGGTGGTCAGACAAGGACTGGAAAAGGCATACGGCCTGAAGTTGGAAACCCTGTCCGTGAAGCCGCTGCCCAAGGCTGCCTGGTATGAACCCCGCGCCCCGCTATCGCGCCGATATCCTGCTGGATGAACTGACTGGCCACACGCCCGGCACCTATCGGATTGTGGTCGGGCTCACGGCCAAGGACATTTCCGTGACCAAGGACCAGCACGAGGACTGGGGGATATTCGGGCTCGGCCAGCTTGACGGGCGGACCTGTGTGGTATCCACCTTCCGGCTTGGCGCACGGGGGGCGGACGAGACGAAGTCGTGCGAACGACTGCGAAAGGTTGCGATCCACGAGGCGGGTCACATGATGGGCCTGCCGCACTGCCCGCACGAGGGTTGTGTGATGCGCGACGCGGAAGCCAGCGTCGCCACGGTGGACGCCGAAACGGGCATATTCTGCGAGTCCTGCGCCAAGGCATGGCGGGAGTGGCTCCAACGAAAAAACAACTGATCGGCCGGCATGTGCCGCGTCGGCGTGGAGGACGAAACCGCCAGTCGCGGCACCCGCCTGCGAACTCAGGTGGAGTCGCTCCTCGACATCTCGACATCGAATTCCTCAAAATAAATTTGCCATCGCGCCAAGCGTGGGCTAAACCCTCCTCCGAGATGACGATGAGCCAAAGCCAACCCCGCTGGATGCGCGTTTTCGCGCCTCTGGTGTGGCTTGCCCTTATCCAAGTCATTGTCGTCTCGATGCTCGGCTCGTCGCCGGAGTTGCACCAGTGCGTCCACCCGGACTCGCACGACTCCGACCACCACTGTCTCGCCACCGATTTCCAGGCGGGACTCATCGACCAACCGCTCGTGGTGCCGGTCGTCGCGCCGGCATTTGCGCCGCTAGCCTGTGAGATCGTGGTGGATTCCGCGTATGCCTGGCATTCGCTACCCCACCACTTGTGCGGCAGTTTGCTCGAGCACGGGCCGCCCACGTCTGCCTGAACGACCAGCAGTGATTCGCGGGGAATCGTTTTCCCTTGCGCATGACCTTTGTGGCTAACACCCACGTTTTCCGGCTATTCATTTCAATCAGGCAGAACCATGTACTTTACCAAAACTATACCCATTTATCTCGCTTCAATTCTCTGTTCCATCCAACCTCAGGCGCAAGAAACCGCCAACACATCCCCCGGCGGCACCCTGCCCAAGCAGCATACGCAAACCGATGCCCAGCAACCCGACGCATCCTCACGGCCAGCGGCCCCCGACGCGGGACGCGATTCCGCGAGCCTGCCCGAAGTGGAGGTTATTGCGAAGTCGCTCGACGAATCCCGTGACGCGATCGACCCATCCCTAGGAGCGACCAAATACACGCTCAGCAGCAAGCAACTCGCCGATCAGGCACAGGGCGAAGCGGCGCCGTTCAACGGCACGCTGCTGCGCTTTCCTGGCGTGGCCCAGGATTCGTATGGACAGCTCCATGTGCGCGGCGAACATGCCAACCTGCAATACCGGATCAATGGCGTCCTGTTGCCGGAGGGAATTTCCGGCTTCGGTCAGGAGTTGAGCACACGCTTTGTGGATCACATGTCACTGATTACCGGAGCGCTGCCAGCCCAATACGGCTACCGCACCGCCGGAATCGTGGATATTTATACGAAAAGCGGCTCGGTCCCTCCCGGTGGGGAGCTTTCGCTTTATGGAGGCAGCTACGACACCATCACTCCGAGCATCGAATATGGGGGGATAAGCGGCCGGTTGAGTTATTATTTCACCGGCAGTTTCCTGCACAACGGGATTGGCATTGAAAACCCCACTCCTAGCAAAAATCCCATCCATGACGACACGAACCAATACAAGGGGTTCAGCTACCTGTCCTATATTATTGATGACACGAGCCGCCTGAGCCTGATTTTGAGCGGTGCACAAAGCGATTTCCAAATCCCCAACAATCCGGGCCAGGTGGGCACGCCCTTCCTGGGCGTTCCTGCCTTCGATTCGGCAAACCTGAACGAAAACCAGACCGAGTCCAACGCCTACTCCACCCTGTCCTATCAGAAAAAGGCAGGTGACGCGGATTTTGTGATTTCGGCATTCACGCGGCACAGTGGCATTTTGTTCACCCCGGACGAGAATGGCGATCTTTTCTTCAACGGCGTGGCTACCCGTGTGGAGCGTGATATCTTCTCCAACGGCTTGCAGGCGGACTCCAGTTGGAAGCTCAATGACCGGCATACGCTGCGAGGCGGAGCCAACTTCACGGCGGAGCGCGTCTCGCAGAATACCGACACTTCCGTCTTCGCCGTTGACAGCTTTGGCAACGTGGGCACCACGCCGTTCACAATCTCGGATGACACCCGCCAGACGGGCTATCTCTACGGGGTATATCTCCAGGACGAATGGAAATTCTTCGACCGCTTCACGCTCAACTACGGAGGTCGCTTCGACGTGTCGGATGCCTACATCAGCGAGAACCAGTTCAGTCCACGGATCAATCTGGTATGGCAACCCACTGACAAGACCACCGCACACATCGGCTATGCGCGCTATTTCACGCCGCCTCCGATGGAACTTGTCTCCGCGGAAACCGTGTCGAAATTCGTCGGAACCACCAATGCCAATCCGGACGGGATCACGCAAAGTTCGCCGGTCAAGGCGGAACGGGCGAATTATTTCGACGTTGGAGCAACTCAACAGGTGACCCCCGAATTCCAGTTTGGTTTGGATGCCTATTACAAAACCGCCACCAACCAACTTGACGAGGGTCAGTTCGGTAACGCGCTGATTTTCTCGCCGTTCAATTACAAGCAAGGGAAGGTATATGGCGCTGAGATGACCGCCAATTACCAGAAAGACAGCTTCAGCGCTTATGCCAACGTGGGTTACAGCCACGCAATGGGCAAGCAAATCACCTCGGGCGAATTCCAGTTCGGGCAGGATGAACTCGCCTACATCGCCGACAACTGGGTATTCCTTGACCACGACCAGCGCATCACAACCTCGCTCGGCGCGTCCTACGCGTGGGAGACCACGAAGGTTTATAGCGACTTCATCTGCGGCACCGGACTGCGCAAGGGGTTCGCAAACACGGAGCAGGGACAGGGTTATGCAACGGTCAATCTCGGCATCGAGCATACCTTGAAACTGGCCAATTCCGATAGTGTGAAGGTCCGTTTCGACATCATCAATCTGTTTGACCAGTCGTATGAACTGCGCGATGGCTCAGGCATTGGCGTGGGCGCTCCCCAGTTCGGCGCCCGGCGTGGCGTCTATACCGGCATCTCCTACAAGTTCTGAGCAGATTAACCTTCACTCACTCCATGATCGAAATCTTCCTCAAAGGAGGTCCCGTGATGTGGCCGCTGCTGGCCACATCCCTTGTCGCGCTGACGGTCGTATTCGAACGGCTTGTCTTCACGCTGAGAGAATCCTCGCGGCGCGACCCGAAGGCTGTCGCCAGGATTCTGGCATGTGTCGAGCGGGATGACTGGGACGGCGCGCTCGCGGTGGCCAAAGGGTCGCGCGATTATCGAGCGCGGGTCCTAACCAACGTGATCGAGCACCGCGACGTGTCGTTTTCCGGCGCGCTGCTTCAGGCATCCAGTGTGGAATTGCAGCGCTACAACCGGGGGATTTCGTTGCTCGACACCATTGTCACGCTGGCACCCTTGGAAGGTCTGTTCGGCACCGTCACCGGCATGATCCGGGCGTTCGGCTTGCTCGGGGCGAGCGAACTGGGCGCTCCCACCGCGATCACGGGTGGCATCGCGGAGGCTCTGATCGCCACGGCGTTCGGACTGCTCATCGCGATGGTCGCCCTGTTGCCCTTCAATTATCTCACGACAAGGCTCGAACTGGCACGTCAGGAGATCGAAACCTCCGCCGCACAGATCGAAATGCTGCTGTTACGGTCGGTAAAGCAAACCCCTTAACTGACATGACACCCATTCCATCACCCCGCAGCAAGAAGAAGGCGCGTATCGAAATCATTCCGCTGATTGATATCATCTTCTTCTTGCTTGCAACATTCGTGATGGTGTCCATGTCGATGGTGAAAAACCGTGCCATTCCCCTGATCCTGCCTGCCGCCTCAAGCGGCGTGCAGCAGGATCAAAAGGATTTCACGACCATATCCATCGACTCGCACGGTGCGATCTTCTTCGACAAGCGACCCGTTGACGGAGCGCAACTTGATGAGGAATTAAAGCATATCAAAGCCGCGAGTGCGGATTCCAGAATCCTCATCGCTGGTGATGCGAAGGCGGAACTTGGAACGGCAATTGCCGTGCTAGATGCCGCGAGGAGACTCGGCCTGACCAAGGTTGCCATTGAAACCCAGCCACTGAAACCGCCGCCGTGAAACCACAGCTTGTCATCAGCTTTGTTGCAGCGGCGGGTTTTCATCTGTTGCTGCTATTCGGAATCAATGTCAGCAAGGCCGCGCGACCGCTGGCCATGTCCAACGAGCCGGACAACCTGGTGGTTGATCTGGTTGAAGCATCGCCCGAGCCGCCGCCTGAGCAACCGCCTCCGCCGGACCCTGTGCCGGAAGAACCGCCGCCGGTGCCCCCCCCGCCGGCCGAGCCAGCTCCCGAGCCCATGCCCATCGCAGCTCCGGCACCCAAGCCGGAACCTGATACATTCCCCGACCAGCCACCCGCAACCCTGCCAGTGGTCAAGCCCATGCCGCCTCCGCCGGTGGCAAAGCCGCGCAACGAGACGCACCTGCCAAAGTCAAGTGCCACGCCGCACCCGGCGCAGGCCGCGAGCGCCAGAGCAGGCACCAACGCAAAGCCTCGTTACCGCAGCAATCCGCCCCCTGACTACCCGCTTGAAGCAAGGCGGCTCAAACAACAGGGCGTAGTCATCCTCTCAGTCGCCGTGAATGCCGCAGGCCATCCAATCAGCGTGAGCCTATCGCGCGGCTCAGGCTTTCCGTCACTCGACAAGGCCGCGCTTGACGCGGTCTCCAGGTGGTCGTTTGAGCCGGCGCAAACTGCCGGCATGCCGATGGCAAGCCATGTCGAAGTGCCGGTGCGCTTCAGTCTCTCCCGCTGATTTCATGACCCCCGAACTAACGACATTCCAATCGCCAGACACCATGCACACAAACCAAATGAACACCATGCCCGAATTCACCATCGCCATCCACGCGGGAAATCCCGCCAACCCGAGCGCCTCGACAGCCCCTCGTGGGCTGGGTCGAGCGCATCCATCCCAAGCGTGGACCCTTGCCCCCAGCGGCCGGTTCCATCAGATGGGGCGTCCCCTCGCCCGCATCCTGGTTCTGCTAGGTGTCATCTCACTAGCTCAGGCGGCGACACCGCAACCTCTTAGCTTCGAGCTTTTGGCAAAGACAACGGTGAAAGAACCGCCATCGACCGCAGTGCACAAGGGCTTGGAGTCGCTGCGCGGAGGGGCCGCGGATGAAAGCCAATCGCCCGTCTTTCCTGATGAACTCCGCAAACTCGATGGCAAGCGCGTCAGCCTCTCCGGCTTTGTCATCCCTTATGCCGATCCGGACAAGATGTCAAAGATGATGCTAACCAAAGCGCCGGTCGGCTGCTTTTTCTGCAACCCGCCGAAGGAAAACGGGGTTGTGTTTGTCCGGCTCGCCGCCACCGAGAAGCCGATCAATATGGACAGCGAGACGATTACCGTCGAGGGCACGCTCCGCTTGGTGCAACCTGCTGGCAAAGACGAAGAAGCCCAGCAGTTTTTCTTCACCATCGACGATGCGAAGGTGACCAAGTCCACCCCTAACCAATAAGAATCATGCACATTTCCAAAATCATTCCCAGTTGTTTCATTTCAAAGCCTCTCTCCACCCAACCCCAGGCGGCAGCGACCGCCAACACTCCACTTTGCGGCGGCGCACTACCCAAGAGTGGCGTCATCACCGTTCCGTTCACTCCAACAGGACATTGCGCCAAGCAATCGAGATCAAGCGGCGACGCAGGTTCCGACCTGGCTCGGCGGTCGCAAGCGCGACCTGGGACCGTTGCCTCCATGTTCCGGTTCCATCTGCCGCGACACCACTTCGTTTGCATGCTGGCGCTGCTATTCGTCCTTTCCGTGGCTCAGGCGGCGGCGGCGGGGGTGCAATGGCCTTCGTTGAAAAAGTTAGACGATTTGGCGGAACGCTGCGAGGCCTTGTCCGAAAAGAAAGACGTGAGCGGGCTGCGGAAGATCGCCGCGGAGGTGAAGAGCGCCATGAAGGTTGTTACAAGCGACTCGGTTCCCAAAGGCGCGAAGCAGCCCAGCCAAGTGAAGGTTCTGCAAGGCGATTTGAAGAGCCTGGCGGATTCGATCGGTGATCCCAGGAAACAGGACGGCGAGGAACTCACCGCGATTCTCGCGGGAGTGCATCCGATTGTCGAGGCGCTCATGGAAGCGTCCGGCATGCCGCATGTTCACGAAGGCGCGGAGAAGGAAGGAAAACCCAAATGAGCGCACTTCCCCCGGCAGTTGAAATCAGCAATTGCGGCCTGCGACTCGGCATTGCGGCAGGTGCCGTGGTCACTTTTAAGCTCGAGTATTTCCAGTTGGACGCGGGCGGAGAAGTCGCCCTGACCGGACCGAGCGGCTGCGGAAAATCCACGCTGCTCAATCTGGTGGCAGGTCTGCGCCGCTCGCATGAAGGCCGCATTTGCGTTCAGGGAACCGATTTGAAACCACTCTCATCCTCAGGGCTCGACGCCTTCCGCGGACGCACCATGGGATTTGTGTTTCAAAGCTTCAATTTGTTAGAAGGCTTCTCGGCGCTTGAGAACGTGCTCGTCGGCATGCGCTTCGGACGCTCCTGCCCGCATGCCAAACGCCGGGCGCGGGCGGTGGCGCTGCTGGAACGGGTGGGCTTGCAACGCCGCCTCGACTCGCTGCCGGGGCGGCTGTCGGTCGGCGAACGGCAGCGGGTGGCAATTGCCCGGGCCTTGGCGAACCGACCGGCCTTGTTGCTGGCAGACGAACCCACCGGCGCACTCGATCCCACAACCGCGGAGGCAGTCTTCGGTTTGATTCGAGAGGTCTGCCGGGAGGAGCAATGCGCACTGATTCTGGTGACGCACGATCTCGAGCTGGCGGCGCAATTGCCCAGGCAGTTCGATTGCCGGGGCCTGATCCATCATGTGTCCGGATCGGAGGTGGCGCGATGAGTCTCTGGCGCATGGCATGGCGCTATTTGTGGGCGCGGGCGCTGGTGACCGTGCTGACGCTCACGGGCATCGCCTTGGGAACCTCGCTGATTTGCAGCGTGCTGACGTTGCGGCGGGAAAGCGAAGCTGGGTTTCTGCAGGAAAGCGGCCAGTTCGATCTCGCCGTGGGCGCAAAAGGCAGCCCGCTGCAACTCGTGTTGAGCAGCATCTATCAACTCGACGTGCCAACAGGCAACATCCCATACACCCGCTATGAAGCCCTGCGCGATGACAAGCGCATCGCGAGTGCGATCCCACTGGGCCTTGGCGACAATTTCCAGGGTTATCGCATCGTCGGCACCGAAGACAAACTCTTCTCGCTAACCGACCGCAAGGACCCGCAAAAACGCCTGTATCAACTCGCCGGAGGACGGCTTTTCCAAACCGACTTCGAGGCTGTCATCGGCGCGCAAGTCGCCCGTCGCGCGGGATTGAAACTCGGCGATTCTTTCGTCGGCACACATGGTCTGGTGGTCACGGCGGGTTCGTCCGAGCACACGGATTTTCCTTACAAAGTCGTCGGCATCCTGGCCCCCAATGGCAGTTCGTTCGACCGTGCGATCTATGTCACTTTGCCGTCGGTTTGGCGCATCCACGACAAGGAGACGGAGGTTCACAAAAAGCTTGCGGGAGTCGAATCCAGCGGCGGGCCTGCGGCGCGCAACGACGCCGAGGTGACCGCCGTGCTGGTCCGGCTGAAAGCCGTCGGGCTGCGGCTATGGATGGCGCAGGAAATCCAGAAGCGAACCGAGTCGATGGCGGCCATTCCGGTCAACGAGATGCTGCGGCTCTATCAGCAAGTGCTGGGGCCGATGCAGCGAGTGCTGTTAGGAGTCGCGGCGCTGGTGGTTGTCGTCTCAGCGCTGAGCATCACTGCCACTCTCTATCAATCCGCCGAGCGCCGCCGTCGCGATCTGGCGGTCATGCGCGCGCTCGGCGCGCACCCGCGGGAAATCTTCGCGCTGGTGGTGCTCGAAGCGCTGCTGCTGAGTTTGCTGGGGCTGTCCGCCGGCTGGCTCATCGGTCACGGCGGCTTGGCATTGGCTGGCCCGTATTTGAGCGACAGTCTCGGCATCAGTGTCTCCTTCTGGACGACGGATCGGCTCGAATGGCTCGCCCTCGCAGCCGTGGCTGGCGGTGGTCTGTTGGCTGGATTGCTGCCAGCGGTCTTGGCCTACCGGCGCGAACCGGTGACCGACCTCGCATCCATTTAACACTACATCCGAACGTCAACAGATACCTAACATAAACATTACAACCTCAACCTCGACTCCTCCATGAAATCACCTAATTTTGTTCCAAGAATCGCGTTTGCCGCCGGGCTTTGCCTATGCACTGCGTTTGCCGGGCCGGCAGCGGAAGCGCCCAAACCGCTCAGCTTCAAACTGCTGGGGAAAACGCTTCACAAAGAGAACGCTGCCACGGCTTTTCCGGCAGAATTGCGCAAGTTGGATGGCAAGCGGGTCCGCATCGCTGGCTTTGCGTCGCCGTATGATGACCCGGAAAAGATGGATAAAATCTTGCTGACAGGCACCTCTGTCGGCTGCTTTTTCTGCAACCCTCCGGAGGAAAACGGCGTGGTCTTCGTCCGGCGCTCGCCGCATGAGAAACGCCCCGAGATGGACAGCGACAGCGTCACCGTCGAAGGTACGCTGCACCTCGTTAGCCCCAATTCCAAAGACGAGGAAGCCAAGCAGTTCATCTTCATGATCGATGATGCCAAGATCATCCCGCGAAAGGGATGACTCACGCCGCCCCCAGGCGGCGCGGGGCACAACCGAAAGACCATGAAGACAGACGAGATGCTCATGCTGACGGGGCTGGCCTTGGTGGGGCTGGCGTTGGCAATCACGGTCCCAAGCCCCTTCCCGCTTGGGGCTCCTCGCATGCATTCGGATGGGTCAGTCGCGATCTCGTTCGGGCTTCTCGGCAAAACCCAGCATCACAGTGGTGCCGCTCCGGTCTATCCGAAAGAACTCCTGGCCTGCGACGGCCGGCTGGTGGTTCTTTGCGGGTTTGCCGCTCCCTATGATGATCCGCAGCATGCGACGAAATTGCTCCTAACCGAGGCCAGCCCTGGCTGCTTTTTCTGCGCTCCACCCTGCACGGGCGGGGTGGTACTGGTCAGGCGTTCAGCGATGGATGGGCCGCTGACCTGGACCCAGGGTTCCATCACCTTTGAGGGCACGCTTCATCTCACCCACCTGAATTCCACCGATGAGGAAGCCAACCGGTTTCTTTTTACCATTGACGGTGCCACAGTGGTCAACGATTGACCCGAAAAGCTTCCCCCTGTAGACATTTCGTTGCCATCTGAGCAGACAATTTGATTTTTCATGAAGCAAAGACAAACATAATTGTTGGAATCATTCATTCTCACAATCAAACGAACACCTTTATAATCCAAGGTGTTACTATCGCCACTCATCGTAAAACTTGTACTTAAAACAAATGTATCACTGGTTGCCAATGGTATGTTTTGAAAGAAAGCAGGCATTTGCACGCCGTATGTTGTGTTTTGAAGAATGCCATCTTCATATCGTGCGTTCAAATTTCCAAAAATTGCTACATACATAGAATCAGCATAATTAATTGCAGAGCTGGGTTTGACTGGTATTGCAAGTGGTGTTGGCGGTTCGGGAGGCACAACAGTATTATAGATATGAAAATTTTCAAATTTTCCGGATGAATTGCAGAACAAAATGCCTGTTTGTGCAGGATAGTTGGGATCGATTGCGACTGAGTCAAATATATTTTTGCCATCAATCCATACAGAAACAGAGCTCGGCGATGTTTCGATGTCGATTTTATATTTTTGCCCGATTGTTCTTGCAAAGGGCGAAGATGCTTCCGTATTCCAGCCTAAAACATCTTTGAAATAACCTTCATGCAAAATCTCTACCTGATCTCCGATAAAGGTTACGCAATAGAGCCAGTCTGAGTTTACATATCTGAAGATTAGACGTGGTGACTGCTGATTTGCATCTGATCCGCTGATAAAGGTTTCGTCCACACTATAAACATAGGTGTCAGCTGTGACCAACGGGATATTATTGAATAAAGCAGGCGCAATTGCACCATTGGCAGTATTTGTGAGAATTCCGCCGGTATAGGTTGCATTTAAACCGGGATCAATATTCACCGTCATATTG
>Ga0118677_10011044_pt1 | contig 13646 bp, 14 predicted proteins | sample AliMusrvi5mmetaG_FD_86154 | JGI IMG/M metagenome (GOLD analysis project Ga0118677, IMG submission 86154)
CTTTTAGCCGTTTTGCCTTGGCAAGGGCATCATGGCAGAGAGCTGCTGGATCAGCTCCGTATTCACTGCTTACAACCTCCACCCCGAGTCGCTCTCCCCACGCGTTAAGCTGTTCCACGGCAGCGGCGCGAAAGGTGTCGGCCGCACAGAGAAGGACACTCTGTCCGCGTGATTTCAGAAGGAATGCAAGCTTGGCGCAGCTGGTGGTCTTGCCTGTACCGTTCACTCCCACCATTAGGATAACAACCGGTCCATTTGGGGACGGGGCGAGGTCTTTCCCCTTGGCCACGAGATGGTGCGCGGCTTCCGCGCGGGCCGCTGCGAGAACATTCCCCTCATGTAGTGCGAGTCCCTTTTCCCGGAGTGATTCCATGATCGCCGTGACGGCAGAAACACCAAGATCCGACTGCCAGAGCACCGATTCGATCTCCTCCCAGTCAACCGCCCTGTGGGCGCCGGTCATGCGCCCTAACACTCCCTTGAGCCAGCCAGCCATCAGTTTCCGGAGGGTGTCGCTTGCGCCGCATTAGGCGCAGGTGGGGAGGATGAAGGGGTGCGGTCGGGGCGTTTGAGCGTTGCCTTGATCTTGTCTAGGACGCCGTTTACGAAGCGACCCGATTCTTCGGTGCCGTATTTCTTGGCAATGTCGATAGCCTCATTGATAGAGACGACCGGAGGGATATCGTCGCAGAAAAGCATCTCATGGATGGCAAGCCTTAGGATATTGCGATCCACAGCTGAGAGACGATCTAGCTCGTAATTCTGGGTGTGTTCCCGGAGAGCATCATCAACTTCCTTTACGTGATCCAGCAACCCCCGAACCAACCCCTCGCAGAATCGCCGTGCCGAAGGACTTAATCCTCGGAATGCATAGAAATCATCAAGATCCTTAACCCCTGCTCCTCCTCCTTGGTCTCGTTGATAAAGGAACTGTATTGCGGCCTCTCGCCCTTCACGTCGTACACCCATGACTTCTATTGCTGGGAGATGGAACGCGAAGTGCGCAAGATCTCTATGGCTGCCCGTGCCGCTTCGGTGCCGCGGTTTACGGTATCCCCTAAGCATCGTTCTCGTGCCTGATCCTCATCCTTGAGAAGCAGCACGGCATGTATCACCGGTGTCATGGTATCAGTGGAAAGCATGCAAAGGCAGTCACTTACTGCGGAAGCAATAAGCTGTGCGTGGCCGGACTCCCCTTGAAATATCACCCCGAGACAGATCACGACATCCGGTTTACGGCGGGTGATGACCTGACGTGCTAGAAAGGGTATTTCGAAGGATCCAGGTGCACGAAAGACCTCTGCTTGCGAATCCGGCTCAATGGAACGTATTTCCTCCAAGGCATGCGCGATCATGGGTTCGACGAATTCCCCGTTGTAGTTGCTGGCCACTAGGGCAATCCTGTTGGTCGCAAGTGGGGAAAGGCGCGGTCTGGCTGGAAGCGGCTTTAGCATGCTGTGGCCACCATAGTTCAGCATAGTGGCTGTCGGTGCAACACCCAAGCGACATGAAGGTACTCCGGGCCCTTTTTGGCCAGCATCTCTCCAAATCCTTCCTAAAGCATGTGTCCCAACTTCTTTTTCTTTGTGAAAAGATAGCGGGAATTGTGCTTGTTCGGCTTCTGTTGGATTGGGACGCGCTCGACAATTTCCAAGCCGTATCCTTCCAGACCAACGACCTTCCGCGGATTGTTGGTGAGAAGGCGAATTTTACGAATTCCCAGATCGGCCAAAATCTGAGCGCCCGTTCCGTATTCGCGGAGATCCGGTGGATATCCAAGGCGTTCGTTGGCCTGCACCGTATCGAGGCCTTCTTCCTGAAGTTTGTAGGCATGGATCTTGGCGGCCAAGCCGATGCCGCGACCTTCCTGCCGCATGTAGACGAGGACTCCGTGTCCACTTGCTGAGATCTGAGAAAGGGCGCTGTGCAGTTGGCTGCCGCAATCGCAACGCCGTGATCCGAAGACGTCGCCGGTCAGGCATTCGCTATGTACCCGGACAAGTGCGGGCTTCTCCGGGTTAATGGGGCCTTTCACAAGCGCAAGATGGTGATGGTTGTCCACATCGGCGTGGTAAAGAACCATTCTGAACTCACCGAAATCCGTCGGCATCATGATTTCCTGCTCCCGTCGGACTAATTTCTCGCTCATGCGCCTGTGGGCTATCAGATCCTTGATAGAGCAGATGAGGAGGCCGTGTTTTTTTTTGAATTTCAAGAGATCGGGCAACCGTGCCATTGATCCATCCTCGTTGAGGATCTCACAGATGACTCCCGAGGGGTCAAGACCGGCCAAGCGCGCCAGATCGACGCCAGCCTCGGTGTGTCCCGCCCTTCTCAGCACTCCACCCTCAGCTGCACGAAGGGGAAAAATATGGCCGGGTTGACGAAGATCCTCCGCCGTGGCATTCGGATTGCCTAGGACCCTGATTGTGGCGGCCCTGTCCCGTGCGCTGATTCCAGTGGTCGTGCCGTTTGTTGCATCGACGGAAACGGTGAATTCCGTGGCGTGGAGTTCACGATTGCGTGCCACCATTCGCTGAAGCCCCAGATGAGCTGCCCGGTGGTCGGTGACCGGAACACAGATCAGGCCCCTCCCGTATCTGGCCATGAAGTTGACCGCCTGCGGAGTAACCTTGGAGGCGGCCATCACAAGATCACCTTCGTTTTCACGGTCCTCGTCGTCAGTGACTATCACCATTTTTCCCCGGCGAATCTCTTCAACCACCCTTGGAATTGAGTCAAACGGATGTGGCCCCGCGGTACGTTTTCCGACGGACAGTTTCGTTGCTGCCTTGGGCTTCCTTGTGGGTGATGCGGGTGATTTTTTCACGCCAAGGACTCCTCGGCAAGTTGGCCCGGATCTATTGTTACTTGGGTGCTCTGAGTATGAATCAATTCGCGACGAGCGATCCATCCCCCGCCAACGACCCGGTCTTGATCGTAGAAGACAGCCGCCTGTCCTGGAGTGACGGCACGAACGGGTTCGGCAAGACGAATGACAGCGGTGAGGTCCTTTTTCATGGTGATCTCGGCTGCATGCCCTGCATGACCGTGCCTCACCTTGACGGATATCCTACGTGGTTGAACCGGTGGGGGCTCGAGCCAGTTGACCCTATCGACAGTGAATTCACTGCAGAGGAGATTTTCCTCTCCTCCCAGAACGACTCGTCCCCCAGCGGCGTCTATATCGATGACATAAAGTGGCACGGGGGAACCTCCCGGCAGTCCCTTGCGCTGTCCAATGGTGAACAGTTCGATTCCGTCATGGGCTCCTAAATAATTTCCCTCAGTGTCGTAGAATCCACCGGCTTGGAAGGTCTCTCCACGGTTCATAAGTCGATCCTTTAGGAATGCCTTGTAGTCCTTGCCCGGCACAAAGCAGATCTCCTGACTGTCTTCCTTATCCGCTACCTTTAAGCCGAGATTTCTGGCAATACCTCGGATTTCCTCCTTTGTGAGCGAACCAAGTGGGAAAAGAGCCCTCCCAAGCTGCTCTTTTCGCAGGCTGAACAAGAAATATGACTGGTCCTTTTTCGGGTCGAGTCCTTTGCGAAGGGTCGGGTCCCCATCCTCCGGATGCTCTACGATGGCATAGTGACCTGTCGCGATAAATTCGGCACCAAGAGCCGCCGCTTTTTCCCAAAGATTGCCGAATTTCAGCTTTTCATTGCACATGACGCAAGGATTTGGGGTCCTTCCTGCACGATATTCCTCAGCAAAGTAATCAATAACCATCCGGTCGAAGGGGACAGCCTCGTCCATGACATAGTGGGGTATTCCAAGAGAATGGGCCACCCCTCGGGCATCAGCTATAGCCTGAGGGCCACAACACTTGTCTTCGGCCCGTGTCATGCAGTCCTGGGGCCAGAGTTTCATTGTAACACCAATCACTTCCCATCCCTGTTCCTTGAGGAGCCACGCAGCCACACTTGAATCGACGCCTCCGCTCATGCCGACGACGACGCGACGTGATGGTGTGGTTGGTAAGAGTGTTCTCATAAGAAAGACGGCAGATTCTGTAAACCTACAGAGATGACGAATAGGCGTCAACGTAGGCGATGCCCGTATTCCACACAAAAAAAGGCCCCGGAGAAAACTCCGGGGCCTTCAAAGGGTTTCTAATTTCTATATTTTAGAAAGCGAAACGGAAACCGACGCGCTCGAGGCTCTCGTTTAGGCCGTTGCTACCGTAGATATAACGGGAATCAACGAACATACCGATTGTGCGGTTGAAGCGATATTCAAGACCGCCTCCGACGTTGCCGTTACCCTGTGCCTTGTTGTTGCCCCAGGTAGATCCACCACCGACCTCAATATATGGGGCGAGGTGCCAGCTTTCGATAGGCAGACGACCGATGAGGTTGCCCTGAAGGTTGTCGAATACTTTTCCGGTAGCCGTGCTCAACCCACCGAGGGTGTCATCAATTCCGATACCGAAGTAGCGGGTGAAGAAGTAGCTAGCACCGAGGCCTCCACCGACGCCATTGGCGTTCTTGCCATTGAAGCGACCGGCAGCACCTGCGAAGAAGGCATCGACATCGACCTCACCTGCGCGGAACAATTGCTCCGGTTGGGGGGCTACGACGACCTTCTTGGAAACGTCTCCAGCGAAGGTGGTCGCTGCTGTTGCAAGAACGACTGCGAGTAGTGTAAGTGTTTTGTTCATGTAGTTTGTGGTTTGTAGTTGGACTGAATGACTATCGAGGCTTTGGTTTAGGTTACGGGATGATAACTGTCAATTAAATTATATGTTTTCTTTATCGAATGAAATTTGATCACTTCCATGTTACAAGCCTCTCTTTTTCAAACATTCTCTCTTGAAGGGTAGCGATGTCATGCTAATCTGCGCAACCGTTGCCAGGGTAGCTCAGCGGTAGAGCAGGGGACTCATAAGCCCTTGGTCGGGAGTTCGATTCTCCCCTCTGGCACATCCGATCATCTACTAATCCCAACCAAACCAAGAGAAATTTCCATGGCCACCACTAAAGCACCCGTCAAAAAAAGCTCCTCAGCCATCAAGCGCTCCAGACAGGGAGAAGAGCGTCATGCACGCAATTCTAGCGTGATCAGCCGTTTGAAGACCGAGGAAAAAAAGCTTCGTTCCGCCCTTGAAACAGGAGCCGACGAGGTAAAGGCCCTCTACCAAAGGTTTGCATCGGCCCTCGATAAGGCTGCAAAAAGGGGGGTTATCCACAAAAACGCCGCAGCACGTAAAAAGAGCCGTCTCAATACCCGCATCACTGGTGGCGTCAAACAGGCAGTCGTGGCAAAGCCAAAGAAGGCAGCTCCAAAAAAGGGAGTTTCCAAATCCAGCTCAAAGCCGAAGAAATAGTAGTTAGTTCCCATAGGTCCTCGGGGATATTAGCTGGCAGTCAACCCCCTTTAAAGGCGGGGCTTTTTTCATGAGTTACATGAGTTCGTGAGTGCTCGATGATGGGATAGTCTGAGTGGGTTTGGGAGATTGCAAACATTTCGAGCCCATTTGCATCTTCCAAAAGCTCATGACTGAGCCTCGGTTCCGAGGATTTCAACGGGAACGGACGAATGCCGAGAGCTCTTCAGTGGTCTGGTAGGCAAGAAAAGGGGTCATGAAATATACACCCGGAAAGTGATTCAGGACAGCCCGCGTGACTTCTTTGGCAATGGCAACGCCCTCCTTGCGCCCCTCCAAGCCTTCAAGACCTTCCATTCTGGCCATGACTGGGGCTGGAATCGAAATGCCAGGAACCTCGTTGTGCAGAAATCGTGCCTGACGTCCATTTAGTAGAGGCCATACCCCGAGAAATACCGGCACCCCGAACCGACTGGTTCTTTCCGCTGTTTCCTCGACAAGCCGGGTCTCAAATACTGGTTGGGTCATCACATAGCGAGCGCCAGCGTTGATCTTGCGTTCTAGTCTCTGGATTTGGGCGTCAATATTTTTAGCATTGGGATTGAAAGTGCATCCTGGGATCAGGTCGGGCCTGGACTGCAGGTCTGTTCCGGATTGGGTGAATCCCTCATTCAGCCTTCTGATGATTTCAAGTAACCCGATGGAGTTTACATCGTAGACGGAAGTGGCATCCGGGTGATCACCCCCCTTGGCGGGATCGCCGGTGAGGGCCAGCACATGGCGCATTCCCATGGCTGCCATGCCAAGAAGTTCGCTTTGCAATCCGATGATGTTGCTGTCTCGGCAGCTCAGATGGAGCAGTGGGGTGATGCCTCGCTGCTTAAGCATGGCTGCCACCGCAAAATTGCTGACCCGCAGAATGGCGAGTGAATTGTCGGCCAGCGTGATGGCATTGCTTCCGGCCCGGGTCAGTGCCTCAGCGGCCGCAAAGAACTTCTCCAAGGGAAGGGTCTTCGGCGGATCGAGTTCAGTCACGACGACGGGTTTCCCTTCGGCGATTAGATCCAGGAGGGAGGGATCATGTCGATCGGTGAGATCGATCGGCTCCTCGAGGGTCGTCACGGTCGGTTTTTTTGCAAGAATCGGTTTTAATCCCCGAAGTGCAAGAGAGAGAGCCTTGATGTGAACAGGGGAGGTCCCGCAGCACCCACCCACCAGTACCGCACCCGCCAAAGCCATGCGTTTCCCTAGATCGGCAAAGTACTCCGGTGGGGTTTCATAGACGATTCTTCTTTCCTGATAGTAGGGGCGACCCGAATTGGGATAGACAGCCAAGGGTCGGGAGGGGGAAATTTTTTCCAGCAACCGAAGCATCCCTTGGGGGCCATTCACACAATTGAGTCCCACGACGTCGGCACCTTCGACGCCGAGAGATTCAAGAATATCACCGATCCAAGCCCCCCCGGGCAGGCGACCGCTCTCGGGCGAGGCGATCAGAGTGACGACCGGTTTGTCACTAAGAGATCTGGCGACCCTGAGAGCAAGGGAGAGTTCCTCCGGATCTTGAAACGTTTCCAGTAGGATAAGATCCACTCCCCCCTCCAGAAGGGCGGTCATCTGAATCCGGAAAAGCAATTCCCGCTCAACTCCGTATTCTCCGGCATTTCCTCCGGTTGGGATTCCAATCGGCCCGACACTCCCAGCTACCCATGCATCGGCACTAGATGCAAGGATGGAAGTCCTGGCAAGTTCCGCAGCTGCATGGTTGATCCTTGAGGTTTGGGTCTCGAGCCCGAAGGACGCAAGTTTACTGGCATTGGCGCCGAATGAATTTGTCGTGATAAGCCGGGCTCCAGCATCAAGATATTCTCGATGAATGGCAGATATGAGTCCGGGTTTTGACAGGCAGAGCTCCTCAAAGCAACTTCCTGCAGGAATTCCCCTTTCTGCAAACAGAGTCCCCATGGCCCCATCGCCACAAATGACACTTGATTTCAGGCTGTCGATCAGATTTCCCATGAAAACCGCATTAAGCGCGTTGTGATCGTTTTGAGACAAGGTGGACGCTAATCGCAAAAGTGAGGGCACCAAAGAATGCCGTGACGAGTAGTCCTGCCAGATATCCAGGGGGTAGTCCTGCGATATGACCCGATTGAAACGCCGAGCGTATCGCACCCACCCCGTAGCTGACCGGATTGAGCGCACCAACCCAGTAGAGCCAACCCGTTCCGGATGGCATCGGGAAGAGCGCCCCGGACATCATCCACAAAGGCATTAAGAAAATGTTCATGATAGCGTGGAATCCTTGTGTGGAGTCCATGGGCCAGGCGACAAGGAAACCCAGCCCTGTCATGCTGAAACCGACGAGTATCAACGCGGGCAAAAGAAGGAGGATTTGATGCCAACCAATCGGCATTCCTGCAAGCGGGGCAAGTACGCAGAAAATCCCTGCCTGCAGAACGGCTAGAGTAGTACCACCAAGGAATTTGCCGAGTGGTATGGCAACTGGGGACAGAGGCGCTACCAAGGCCCCCTGAAGGAAGCCTTCACGCCTGTCCTCAATGACTGATATCGTGGAAAAGATTGCGGTAAATAGCATGATTAAGACCAGTGTGCCGGGGAAAAAATAGGCTAGGTAGCTGCCCCCAGCAGCTGCCGCGGCGGGGTTACGGAAGGATGGGCCGAATCCCGAGCCAACCAGAAGCCAGAAGACAAGGGGAGTCGCTAGGGCGCCAATGATTCTGTTGCGTTGACGGAGAAAGCGTATTACATCGCGCCACCATAGGGCTGAAGCCGGAATCAGGATTAGACGGGTGGGTTTCATAGTCTTTAGTGTCTTCCTTTTGATTTTCCGGCGGACTCGCCGATTTTTTCCATATCCTGATCGGCAAAAAGACGGCCAGTCCGGGCTATAAACACATCTTCAAGCGTCGGCCTGGCGATCCGCAAAGAGACGATTTCTGTAGGAAATTCGGAAGCAAGCCGAGCAGCGAGTGCATAGGCGGTATGGTGTTCGATTCGAACTTCCCCTTCGACGACGGTGGATGGAATGCCGAGTCGCTCCCTGATTAGTGTTGCAAGCCGTTCGGCTCCGGTTTCCTTTGAGACTCCCAGACTCACGACGTCGCCTCCAATTGCTCCGGTGAGCTCTTCCGGCGTTCCGATAGCAACAAGTTTGCCAGCACTCACGATGCCTACACGGTCGGCGCGCTCAGCCTCCTCCATCAGGTGGGTGGTGCAGAGAGCCGTCACTCCGTGCTCGCGGCGGAGGGTTTCCAAAGCTGCCCAGAGATCAATCCTGGCACCTGGATCGAGACCAGTTGAGGGTTCGTCCAACAACAGCACCTCAGGACGGATAAGTAGGCATTTAGCGATTTCTGCTCTCCTCTGAAGTCCTCCCGAAAGTGTTTCGACCGGATCGTTCATACGCCCCGTGAGATTCAGTGCAGATACAGCCTCGTCGATTCGGGCTTCCAATTTTACTCCCCGCAGACCGTAGAGTGCCCCCCCGCACCGAAGGTTTTCCTGAACTGTGAGTTTTCCATCAAGGCTTGGGGACTGGAAGACAACGCCAAGTCGCGCACGTACGCCTGCGGCATCTGAAACAACATCATGACCAGAAACCTCTGCGGATCCGGAGTCCGGCAACGAGAGAGTGGCTAGGATTCTAAAGAGGGTGCTCTTTCCGCCTCCGTTGGGACCAAGAAGGCAGAAAAGCTCCCCGCGTCGGATTTCGAATGAGATGCCGTCAAGGGCCCTTCGATCCCCGTATGACTTGACGAGATCGCGGATGACGATGGTGTGGGTAATGTCGGGAGCTCTCATTCGGGGTGAAGTTTCTCCAGCCCTTGTGTCAAAGGCAAGGCATCCGGAATACTGAGTGCTCCGATGGCGGACATGACGCGATCGGATAGGCGCTGGTATAGGGCCCGGTCATCCCCGTGCGACTGAAGCTCCTCATCTGTGAAACGGATCGGTTCTCCCACAACTATTGTGATCGGCACGGCTGAGATTTTTTTTGAACCTTTCGGGAAAGCCTCGTGGGAACCAAAAATCCGCACGGGTTGCACCGGGGCGCGTGTCTTTGCAATAATCAGGCCAATGCCGGGTTTCCCTGGCTGAAGGCATCCGTCTGGGGAGCGTGTTCCTTCAGGAAAAAGCAGGACGCTACGGCCGTTTTTCACAAGACCGATAATAGTTTTAAGTGCCGACATATCGTTTCCGTCCCGATCGACGGGAATGACATTGATGCGAGGCAGCAGATGACCGAGCAAGGGGATCGATAGAAGGGTCTTTCGGGCCAGATAATAGACGTCCCTGCGAGATGAAATGCCCACCAGAGGCGGGTCGAAATAACTTTGGTGGTTGGATGCCAGTATAACCGGCCCCTCCTCAATCATGCGCTCGGGGTGGACAACATGGTAGCTGAAGAAAAAACGAGCTGCGATCTTCGATAGAGTGTACCAGAAATAGTAGGTGAAGGTCATTGTGATCGCTTCAGTTGCAGTTTATTCAACCGTTTCAGAACGGTCTCAATCACTTCCTCAAGGGTGAGATGAGTGGTGTCGATTACCTCCGCTCCCTCCGGAATAGTCAGGGGTGATGTCATTCGCGTCGAGTCAAGGTGATCTCGTACGGATATCATGTCCACCGCTCCCTCCGCGCCTCGTCGTCGCGCCCGTTCCTCGGGCGAGGCATCGAGATAGAATTTAAATGGTGTATTTGGAAAAACCACAGAGCCGATGTCACGTCCCTCCATAACCAGATCACGTTCCGTCGCCAGAGCCCGCAGGCGCTCATTCACAAAATCCCTCACCAGTGAATTGCCGGCTAGCCGTGATACCATCGCCACGACGTCAGGGTCAGAAAGATGGGCTGTCGCATCCTGGCCATCGAGCCTGATCCGGATCGTGTTCTTGAATTCCTCACTTTGGAGATTCAGTGCTCTGAGCCAATCGATTTCCGCGGCAGGGTTGTCGCGAACGTAGGCCCATGCAAGGGCTCGATAAAAATGACCCGAGCTTACAAAGAGGAATCCTAGTGCGCAGGCCACACCCCGTGAGACGGAGCTTTTTCCGGATGCGGCCGGCCCGTCGATCGCGATGACACTGCCCATGGTTATTTCAGCCCGTTAGCAATCCGGTGAGTGTGGCCCCGAAAGTCGGGTAAGAGGTTGCAACGCATTCAACCCCTTCGATCACCGTCTCCCCTTCTGCAAAAAGGCCAGCAATGGCAAAGGCCATCGCGATACGGTGATCGCCAAAACTTTTCAGGCAAGCTCCACGCAGCTTGTGCCCTCCCTCGATTTCCATCCCATCCGGGGTTTCGTTGACAGGGACTCCCATTGCACGGAGATTGCCGGCAACGGCGGCTATGCGATCCGTTTCCTTAACCCGGAGTTCCGCTGCATCACGAATGGTTGTGTTTCCCGCGGCGAGGGCTCCTGCTACGGCCAGTATGGGGAGCTCGTCTATGACATTCGGGATCTCGGGACCACCTATCGAAGTCCCACGCAGCTTGCTGCCGAGAACCCGCACCGTACCGAAGGGTTCGGCGGAAGGTGGGCTGACAGGTGTGACGTCAATTGAAGCTCCCATACGTTGCAGGACCGCGATGACGCCAGTTCTCGTGGGGTTCAGGCCGACGCCTGAGATGGTCATGTCCGAGCCGGCTTTGGCAGAGGCACCTACAAGCCAGAAAGCGGCACTTGATATATCTCCAGGAACAATGAAGTCGCGTGCCTTCAGAGATTGGGGGCCTTTCAGCGATATGCGGCGGCTTCCATTTATGTCAGCGGTTTCCAGCTCAAGATGTATGCCGAATTCTTGGAGCATCCTCTCCGTATGGTCACGGCACGGCGCCGGCTCGATAACGCTTGTTGTCCCGTGAGCAAAAAGACCTGCGAGCAGGACAGCGCTTTTCACTTGAGCACTGGCCACAGGCATTTTGTAGGCAAGGGGTTTCAACGAGCCCCCCTCGATTCGTAGGGGGGGTCTGCCCTGCTCCCCTTCAGCGGTGAAGCGGGCACCCATTTCAACGAGAGGTTTGATCACTCGACCCATCGGCCGCGCGGAGAGAGAGGGATCGCCCGTCAGGCGACTGGAAAATGTCTGTGCGGCAAGAATACCAGAGAGCAGGCGCATCGTGGTTCCCGAATTGCCACAATCAACATCACCCTTGGGAGCCGTAAATCTGCCACCTTGACCATGAACGATGAAAGTGCCCGGACCATCCTGTTCTATTGGCACCCCGAGGCTGCGCATCGCATTGACTGTTGACAGGCAGTCTTCACTCTCCAGAAATCCTGTGATTTTGCATCGGCCATCAGATAGCGATGCGAACATGGCGCTACGGTGGGAGATACTCTTGTCTCCCGGAACGATGATGTTTTGGTGGATTGGACCGCATCTGCGGACGGTATAAGTTTTCAAGATACTTCGGTAATTGGCTTCGGGGTGGCCGACTTGGTATGGGAGTGGCAATGCTCCCCCGCTCTCATCAAAAAATCGAGGATCGAGTCGGTTTTTTTCGCTTCGAGGTTTCCTGCCAACGACTCGAGTTCGGCCGACATCTCGCGAAGGGCCGCAACCAACTCCTCACGGTTCGCGTTGAAGATTCCGGTCCATAAAGAGGGATCGCTCGCCGCGACTCTGGTTGCATCACGGAAGCTGCCTCCTGCCAGATGCATCGAGCCGGCAGGAAGAGAGGAAGCAGTGAGGCAGACCAGCGCATATGCCAAGGCGTGAGGGAGATGGCTAATGCGAGCAACAACTCTGTCGTGAGCTGATGGGGACATGGTGGTGACGCTTGCACCAAGAAGTGTCCAGAAGGATATAATTGATTCCAGTGACTTCCCATTTGTCGATCCGACAGGAGTCACAATGCATGGGGCGTCGACGAAAAGATCCGCGCGTGCAGCCGTAAGACCTGACCTTTCACTGCCGGCCATCGGATGAGACCCAACAAATCGCTCGCCGAAAATCGGTCCCAGTAGGTTCTGCACACATCCCTTCACGCTTCCAACATCGGTGACAATAGCTCCGGGTGTAAGACTTGGTGCAATGGCAACTGCAAGATCCGGCATGGCTTGCACGGGTGTACAGAGGACGACAACATCGGCTTTTGCAACCGCATTGCGAGGGTCGGTGTAGACATAATCGGCAAGGTCTCTTTCCCGTACTTCGGCAAGAAGTTGAGGCTTGCGTCCCCAGATATCGATAATCGTGGATGGTGACCTGCTTCTAAGCCCCATCGCCACTGATCCCCCGATCAGACCTGGTCCGAAGATTGCAACGCGTCCAGGGACTTCCGTGACAGGGAGAAGGCTCAAGAGAGTTGTGTCAGGGGACGAGGAAAATCTTCCCCGAATAAGGGTCCTTAACCTCCGACCCGGGAGGAAATCCCCTGACATCGACATATCCTGCCGTAGGTGAATGGGGGCTTGTCACAAAACCGGGTTTTCCAGGAACCGGAGTGCCATAGGGCAGATCGCGCACCGGAGCGACGGGGACGGGAGTAGGGGTGGCAAAAGGATTGGCAACGCTGGCATCTGCGTTGGTTGTCACAGCATTGGTTCCGCCATTGGTAGCGTTGGTGTCCAGCAGGGAGGTGTCGGGCGTTGTTGCAGAGTTGCTCCCAGTCGTGAATTGAGAGTCACTCACACCTGTCATCTTTTTTTGGGGGCGTGGCGTTTCGTTGTCCGCGCACCCCGATACAAGCAGCAGTGCGAGGAGTGAAAGAATTCGGGTTGGCTGATTCATAGTGATGGCAATACACAAGTTGATCCCCGATTTAGCGCATAACATCAATTGTTTTCCGATCCAATGGTCGTAGCAGAGCAACGAAAGGTATGGTGACAAATTCGTTGCAAAGTCAATTTTCTGCAATTTTCTGTTGCCAAATCCCGCATTGGGCACCATAGCTTTGCACCGAAGTTCGATGATAGCGTTTCAGGCAATGCAGGTTCCCCGCTGCGCGGGAGGGCTGCTCCGATTAACCTCAAGTGAGGTGACGGTGCATTCCACGAAGTAGCCGTCAGCGTAACAGGAACCAACAAACAAATAGCAGTATGAAACTCTACATAGGGAACCTTCCCTTTTCAGCCACAGATGCCGATCTCCGCGAGGTTTTTGGCCAACACGGCACAGTCACGGATGTCGTCGTCATGATGGATCGTGTCACCGGTCGTTCACGCGGATTCGGATTCGTTACCATGAGCACTCCCGAAGAGGGGCGTGCAGCGATCACGGCCCTTAGCGGTGCCGACATGGGAGGCCGCAACCTCACCGTCAATGAAGCCCGTCCCATGGAGGAT
>Ga0118677_10011047_pt1 | contig 13645 bp, 11 predicted proteins | sample AliMusrvi5mmetaG_FD_86154 | JGI IMG/M metagenome (GOLD analysis project Ga0118677, IMG submission 86154)
GTCACTGACGTTGTGACCCCGGGACCGGGCCGGTAGGCCCCGACGCGCGCTTCGGAAAATTCGTAGTGGTGTTTGATCCGCCGCCAGTCATCCATGTTGGCGACCGGATAAGTTGTCGGCAGCGCAATTGTCGCAGCCTGTTTTTGCAACTCCATCCGCCGGCCCATCTGGTCGCGATACATCAACATCTCGGCCGTCTCTTCGAGGATGACCGGCGCATCGCCGCCGAGCCAGCCGGTGTTGACCGGCAGCCCCATTTCCGCAGGATACCGGAACCGAAAGGCCGACAAGTCAATCTCCGACGGCAGCGCCCCTTGCGCCGCCCATTCCTCCTTCAAGCCAAGCAGCGGCCCGAAAATCTCGGTGAAAAGCGGCCGGCTGTTCGCCCGGAACGTCATGTAATCGAGATACTCTTCCCGGGGTACGACTTCGCCACAGCGGCGGATGGCGAGCGCGGCGTGGAACGACTGGATGTGCTTGGCCACTGAGTTTGGCATGGTTGTTGTCTAGTCAGTTCCCGAAAATCAGACTGATTTCCGATTGAAGGGACGGGTCGAGTTTCGCGGCGAGGCCGCGGTCTTCAGCAAACTTCAGGTTGAATTGTTTGGCGAAAACTGCCGTGGCGAGATACCGGCGCGCCCGGTCGGCGGGCTTGCCGGTCTGCGCGTAAGACTCGCCCAACTGTTGAATCGTTGCCGGCGGCAAATCGCGCCAAAAAATGGTCAGCGCGCCATATGGCAAGGTGAACGTCAACTCTGTCTCCGTCGCGCCGGTCAGCTTGCCGTCCACATGCGCGCCACGCGTGACGATTTTGCTGGCGTCGACCGGCTGCCGGGCGAAATCGGCGGCCAATAGTTTTTTCAACTCCTCCAACCAGTGCAACACGGCGCGCCGCTGGGCGAGCGCTTGCTTGCCGGCCGGGGTGATAAGTTTCGGCAGCAAGTCATCGAGCTTGGCAAGTGCTGCTTTGAAATCGTAATTGGGCAACGGCGTCTCGAGCGCCTGAACTTGCCGGACCTCGGCGTCGGCGTGTTGCTGGGATTGTTCTTCAGCGACACGTTGCCGGGCTTCGGCGTCGGCGGCGCGCTTCGCCTCCTCGAGTTTCTGCTGGGCAGCTTGTTGGGCTTTCAGGATGCCCGCCTCGCGTTCGTCGAGTTGCGCCTTAAATCCGGCCAAGGGCAGCTTGGTGCGGGCGACATTTAAGGCTTGGAGCGCCTCGTCAAACTTGCCGGCTTGCTGGAGCCGGTCAAGGTCGGCCAGCGCGACCGGGATGCGGCTGATTTCGCCGGCAAGCTTTTGAGCCAATGGCTGGAGCGCGTAAGCCCAACGCTGACCGGGATCGGGCGGTAGTTGCCGGTATTTATCGAAGGCCGCTTGCGCGACGTCAAGCTGACCGGCTGACAGGTGTTTGAGGCCGCGAAGTAATTGTGAGAAATCAGCGGCCCAGCCCGGCCAGTTGGTTGTGGCCGCGGCCGGTAAGTCATCAAGCATCAGCGCGGCGAGCGGCTCGGCTAGATTGGTAGTGGTGATTTTCCACGGCAAGGCGGGGTTGGCTTTCTGCAAAACCGGCCCGGCTTCAGCAGTCCGCCCGGCGGCGACAAGGGTAATGCCTTCGAGCAATTGGGCCCATTGCCGGTGATATGGCTGGCCGCGGGTGAGTTGCTTGAGGTTTTCGCATTCGGTGAGCGTAGCTTGGATGTTGTTTTGGGCGAGCTGCGCGAGGGCATTGCTCCACGCATCGGCCCACGGAGTGGATTCGTTGAAGTTCACTTCTTCGACCGGAATGACGGCAACTGGTGTGCCGTTAGTGGCGGCCGGCAGCGGTGCCGGCGGTGGCGCGCTGGTTTCGATGCCAAATTTGGCGCGATTGAACCAGAGGAAGGCGATGACAACGACTGTCGCAACGACGGCGGAAATTGTGGCGATTACTGAAAGCAACGGAATGCGTTCGCCGGTCGCAGTGACGAGCGACGGCGCGGCTTGTTTTTCGTGGAGCAAATGTTCGGCTTGGTGAAGTTCCTGAATAAGCGCATCGTAAGTGGCGAAGCGTTCGGTCGGGTTCTTGGCCAGCGTCCGGCCGATGACGTTCGCGGTGAAATCTTGCACGGCCGGATTGTAGGTCTTGAGGTTGAAGGCCGGTGCGGTGGCTTGTTTGGCCAACACTTCAGCGGCGGTCTGGGCATCAAATGGCGGTCGGCCGGCAAGCGCGTGAAACAATGTCGCGCCGAGTGAATACATGTCGCTGTGGAAATCTTCCAGTTGGCCGCGGAGTTTTTCCGGAGCGATATAGTAAGGTGTGCCCCAAATGACGCCGGCACCGGGGCCGGCAGCTTCGTGTTGAGCACCGGCCAAGCCAAAGTCCACAAGCTTGGCGACGCCATCGTCGTTGAAGAGAATGTTGCCAGGTTTGATGTCGCGATGGAGCAGGCCGCGATGGTGGGCGGCATTGAGGCCGGCAGCGATGCCGGCGCCAACGGCGAGCACATCAACTTCCGGCATTTTACCGAGCTTGGTGATGCGGTCATCGAGGCTGCCGCGTTCAAGCAATTCCATCATGAGATAATATTGGCCACCGTGTTCGGCGAAGGAATAGACTTGCGCGACATTGTGATGGTTGATGGCGGCGGCGGAGCGCGCTTCACGGGCGAACGCCTCGATGAATTGCGGGTTGCCGGCAAATTTTGGACGGAGGATTTTGACAGCAACGTGCCGGTTGAGTTGGAGATCAATGCCTTTGTAGACGGTCCCCATGCCACCGATACCGAGCACATTCAGCAGCAGCAAATTGCCAAATTGAAGCGGCACGACTGAGACCGCACCGCAGCGCGAACATTCCACCTGCGTGAACGCCGCTTGACCGGCCGGGTCAATCGGCGCGTTGCAGGCATGGCAATTGATGGATTCAGGCACAATGCCGGGGGTATCCATGTCGGCAGGTTAGCACGCGGGCACTTGCGCCGGCAAGCTTGCCGGCGTAGGTTGCCGGATTAAACAATGAATGGAGAAATTAAGTCATGAAAAAATGGTTCTATAGTTTGCTAGCCGTGATCGCAGCCGGAACGTTGGCGTTGGCCGACGATGTGAAGAAGTCGGAGGCAGTTGAACTCCAAGGCACGCTCGGTTGTGGGCATTGCCAGTTTCACAAGACGAGCAGTTGTGCCACGGCATTTAAGGCAGCCGACAGCAAAATCTACGTGATCGACAATGCCACACCACAAGTGATGGAAGCGCGCGACAATGGCGGCAAGATTACCGTTACCGGGACAGTGACTGAGAAGAATGGCGTTTCGCACGTCCAAGCAACAAAGCAAGAATTGACGAAGTAGGCTACCGGTAAAAAGTGGGTTGTTTGCACCGGCAGCTTCTGCTAGAAGCGCCGGTATGCCTGAAACCTATTTCATCGTACCGGCGTCCCAACACAACCAACTCGTCGAACGCGCTTACCGGCACCGCGGCTATTTGCCTGACGAAGCTGCGGATGGCGCGCGGTTTTGTGAATTAGCTGCAACGCACGGCATTCGCACGCACAACGCCATCAAGGCAATCCACCTCGACGAGCTGTTCGGTTCGAAGGTCGGCGGCTGCACGCCGGGCGCGAAGCTGGAGAAGTTGCCAACCAAATTCAAAGCCGTCCAGCGCTGGAACGCCAACAAGAAACTCGGCCAGTCTGTCGCGTTCGCGGCGATGGATGCCTGCATGAAAATGGCCGATGAATACGGCGTCGGCATCGTCACTGTGGACAATGCGTTTCATTATCTCTGGGGCGGCGGCTACGTGATTGACGCGGCAAAGCGCGGTTACATCGCATATACATGTTGCACCGCCGGCACCAGTGAAGTCGTGCCATTCCTCGGCAAGTTTCCAACCATGGGCACAAATCCGCATTCGTGGGGCTTCCCGACGACCGACGCCATCGGCTACCCGATCTGCATTGACTGGGCCACCAGCACAGTGGCGATGGGCCGCGTCCAGCAACTCGCCCGCGAAGGCAAACAACTTCCCGCCGGCGCCGCCGTGGACGCCGCCGGCAACCTGACGACCGACCCGGCAAAAGCAAAGTCACTCTTGTTTTTCGGCCAGCATAAAGGTTACGGCCTCGCGCTGGTGAATGAACTTCTGGCAGCTTTTACCGGCAGTGGCATCCCGTATTTGCGCGGCAAATGGAATGAAGGCCCGGCGGATGAAAAACACACGCCGCATTTCTTCTTTCAGTGCATCAAGGCTGAAGCGCTCAACTGCGGCAACTTCCCGGCCGGCCGGCAGCAGAAAACCAATGTCAAAGCGGTGCTCGACGACATTCGCGGTCATGGCAATGACAAGGTCATGTTGCCGGGCCAACTCGAAGCCAATGCCGCCGCGCTCACCGCGAAACACGGCGGCTTGCTGTTCACGAAAGCCGAGATCGAAGCCTTCAACGAGATTGCCAAAGAATGCGACGCACAGCCGTGGGACACGGCAAAGTTGAAAACGATTACGGCCTAACAAAGTTTGTAACGCAACCGGTTGAAAACGCCGCGCCGAGCGCTGCGATTAAATCCGTCGCCAACATTGCCGGTTCGCCAACTCGTTGTGCGGCCAGATCGCCGGCGCGTCCGTGCAAAAACACACCAGCCTTCGCCGCTTCCAACGCCGGCAAGCCTTGCGCTAGCAACGCGCCGATGATGCCGGTGAGCGCATCGCCCATTCCGCCTTTTGCCATGCCAGGATTACCGGTCATGTTAATCCATAACTTACCGGTCGCATCCGTCACTACCGTGCCGGCACCTTTTAGTGCGAGCGTCACATTTTTCTCCCGCGCGAATTGCCGGGCCATCTCCCACCGGTTGGCCTGCACTTCCTGCGTAGTCTTGCCGGTCAACCGGGCCATCTCGCCGGGATGCGGCGTCAACACCAAACCCGGTCGCCATGCCACTGTCGACAACGCATCGGCATCCACCACCGCCGGCATTGTCGTCCGCGCCAACAAATCGCGCACGAATTTCTCCGTAACCGGCGCGCGACCGAGACCGGGGCCGATGGCGAGCGCGTTGAAAGTTTCCAAAGCCGGTAACTTGTCGAGCGGCACCGGCATGACTTCGGGCGGACAGTTACCGGCAACAATTCCATAAATTTCGCGCGGCACCGCGAGTGTGATCAAGCCGACACCCGACCGCGCCGCCGCGTGCGCGCACAAGACAGGCGCGCCGGTATAACCTTCCGCGCCGGCAATAATCAGCAAATGTCCGAATGCGCCTTTGTGCGCCGACCGCTTGCGTTCCGGTACGACGATGTCCGCGCGCGTGATCAATTCCACATCGCTGGTCACGTCGGCGACAAGCAGGCCAATGTCGGCGACTTCGAGCCGTCCGACGAAATCTGCAGCGGCCGGTTTGAGCAAATCAATTTTCGGCAGGCCAAAGGTCACCGTCACGTCTGCGCGAACGCAAATGCCGGTGCCCAGTCCCGACGGCACATCAATCGCAATGACAAAACTCCGGCTGTTGTTAATGAATTCGATAGCCGACCGGTACGGTTCGCGAACTTCGCCGGTCAGTCCGGTGCCGAGCAACCCGTCCACGATCAACGGCGTTGCCGGCAACTTACCGGCGAGTTGGTCATGTGTGACCAGCGTCGGCGCAAAACCGGCATCGGCAAGAAACTTTGCCGCGACGATGGCATCGCCGCCGTTGTTGCCTTTGCCGGCGAGCAGCAAAACTTCGCGGGCGTTGTGTTGTCGGAGAAACTTGCCGGCCTGTTCGGCGACGGCGCGCCCGGCACGTTCCATCAGTACCGCGCCCGGCGTCCCGGCGGCGATGGTGCGCGCGTCGAGTTGCCGCATTTGCGCGGTGGTGACGGTTTTCATTAGGCACCGAATTTATCGAGGCGCTTGGCGTTCGCTTGCATGAAGCGAATCAGATATTTCGCGTCGAAAATGCCGAGACTGCCGTGGTTGGCGGCGCGTTCGGTGAATCGCTCCATGCCATCCCAGCCGGCAATTTCGCCGACGATCATCACTGGTTGCGGATGCCAACTGTGGCCTTTCACCGGCACCGGCGTGGAATGGTCACCAGTCACGACGAGCACGTCGGGCTGCGCAGCGATCAAGGTCGCGAGACCGGCATCGGCTTCTTCGATGGCTTTCACTTTGGCGTCGAAGTTGCCGTCTTCACCGGCAGCGTCAGTCGGCTTGATATGGATAAAAACGTAGTCGAAAGTTTTGAGCGCTTCGACAGCCATCGCAAATTCTTCGGCTAGCGAGTGCGCGCCTTCAAGCTTGGTCATGCCGACGAGTTGGGCGAGGCCTTTGTACATCGGGTAAATCGCGATGCAGGCCGCCTTCAGGCCGTACCGGTCCTGGAACGTCGGGATGTGCGGCTGGTGGGCGATGCCGCGGAGGAGAAAGCCGTTGGCAGGCCGGCAGTTTTTCAACAGCGGCAATGCTTGCCGGTAAAATTCCGCGACGACTTTCGCGGACTTGGCGGTCTTGGCGGTTTTCTTGACTGGCTTGGCAATGGCAACCGGCTGGCCTTCCCGGCCGGGATCGGAATTGGTCAATGGCCCTTCGAGCCCCTTGCCGCGGAACACGACGACAAACCGGTGGCCTTTACCGGCTTTGATGATGATCTCGACGTCGCCAATTTTTTTGATTTTCTTTTTCAGGATTTCGACCTGTGCCTCGCACACGCTGGTGTCAATGCGACCGGCCCGGCGGTCGGTCACGAGCCCTTTGGCGTCGAGCGTGCAGAAGTTGGCACGCGCAGCGACGTCGCCGGCTTTGAGGTCAATGCCGACGCCGAGCGCTTCGATAACGCCGCGGCCGACTTCAAATTCGAGCGGGTCGTAGCCGAACAAGCCAAGGTGGCCGGGACCGCTGCCGGGCGTGATGCCGGGCGCGACAGGCGTCATGCGACCCATCGCGGAATGTTTGGCGAGCGCGTCGAGGTTGGGCGTTTTGGCGACTTCGAGCGGCGTGCGGAAGCCGGTGGATTCGGTGGCGATGTCACCAACGCCATCATAAACGACGAGCGCAAGTTTGGATTGGTTCGGAATGGTGAGACCGGAATAAATTTTATCAAGATTCATAGTGCCCGGTTTGTAGCACTTGGGGACACCTGCCGGCAAGTCTGCGCTGCGAATTACCGGTTGATGTGAACGATTTCGGCGGGCGGGAAACCGTTGAAATAGGTGGACGAAGCGTGGCTGTACGCGCCGATGTTCTCGCTGTAGAGCAAATCACCGAGTTCCAGGTTTGCCGGCAACTGTTCCGCCATCGAAACCACATCCAGCGCGTCGCAGGTCGGTCCGAACACGGAACAGATCTGCGTCGGACCTTTCTTGAACGCCTTCAAGTGATAGTGGCAATGGTCGAAGATGACGCCGGAGAAAGTGTGATAAACGCCGTCGTCGATGTAATAGCAGAGCTTGCTGTCGCGCACGGCTTTGCCGATGATCCGCGAAACGGCGATGCCGGCGGTGGCGACCATGAACCGGCCCGGTTCGGCGAGGATTTGGATTTCTTTCGGGAAAAGCCGGTCAAGTTCGCGGTTGATCGTGACCGCCAATTCAGCGAACGGCTTGACCGAGGCATCGTACGGCGCCGGAAAACCACCGCCGATATCGAGCACGTTCATCTTGGCGTAGCCGCGTTCCTTGGCTTCCTTGAAAATGTTGGCGGCGAGGTTGAGCGCCTGGACGTAGTTCTCGAAGTTGGTCGTCTGGCTGCCGACGTGAAAGCTCAGTCCTTCGACGGTGAGGCCGGCTTTGGCGGCCGCCAGAATCAAATCCACCGCTTCACCGGGCGCCGCGCCGAATTTCGACGACAGCTCGACCATCGCGCCGGTATTGGCTACCTTCAGTCGTAACGCGAGGCCGGCGTTGGGCGCGAACTTTTTGATTTTGCGGATTTCCTCGGCGTTGTCGTAGGTCACGAGCGGGTTGTAGTGATCCAGCTCGGCGAGGGTCTCGTTGGCTTTGATCGGATTGGCGTAAATGATCTTGTCCCAAATCCACTGCTGCCGCTTTTTTGCCGGCAAATCCTTGATGTTCTCGCAGACAATCCGAAGTTCCGGCAACGAGGCGACATCGAAACTCGCGCCGGCCTTGAACAGCGTGCGGACAATTTCCGGATTCGGGTTGGCCTTGACCGCGTAGTAGGCTTGGACGCGCGGCAGGTATTTCTTGAACGTAGCGAAGTTCCGTCGCAGTTCAGCGTGATTCACCACAAACAGCGGCGTTCCGTGTTCCCCGGCAAGCCTTTTGAGCGTGGTGAGCGAAACCATGATTAGTCTCCGTCAGTGATCAGGAAATTCTTGAACTGCCACGGGTCGCGCCGGTCAATGTTCGGTTTGTTGTAACCGGGGAAGGCGTTTTGGTAATGCTTCAGCGGCGTCCAGTCCGATGGCTTGGAAATCCATTTCCCAAGATATGGCTTGGCAATTTTCAGGACGTATTCGTGCGGCAAATCATCCGGAATGCAGACGCCCCGGGCCGGGTTCTCAATCATCCACGAGACAGCCGCGACAACGGAAATCGCCACCTGCATCGTCGTGGCGTTTTGGTGCGGCACCAGCCGGCGCGATTCTGCAATGCTCAGATCGCTGCCGATCCACCACGAATTGTAAGAATGCCCCATCAGCAACGAACCGAGAATGTCCGCGCCGCTGGTGATTTCGTCATTGAGGATGCGCTGCTTGACCGGCAGCTGGTAATCGTAGCCGCGCAGTTCATTGAGCGACGCGATAGCCACGTCAGCCGGGCAATAGGCGTAATGCACGGTGGGCCGGTAGACGGCTTTGCCATTTTTCCAGACCGTGAGCCGGTCGGAGATGGTGAACGCTTCGCCATGCCGGACGACCATGCCACGGATGCAGTAATTCGGCACCCAGGAAACGACCCAGGTGTTGATGCCCATGCGCGCGAGGCAAATTTGGTTGCGCGGCCCGGTCGCATGCTCGTAGGCGAGGTCCGGCAATTCCTTCTCGTGCGTGCCCCAGCCCATTTCCGCGGTGGTCGTTCCTTCTTCCCGGAACCCTTCGACGCTCCAGGTGTTGACGAACTCATCCACTTCTTTGGGCCGGTTGGTGATTTGTGTGTCGCGTTCGCTGCAATGAATCACTTTCACGCCGAGCTGCATCGCGAGCTCGTTGAACTTTTGGTCCGCGATGAGTTGCCCAAGTTTTTCCGCCGCGCGACCGGTTACGCGTTTGTCTTTGATGGTGCGCTTGCCAATGTCCAGCAGGCCTTGTTTGGTGAAATGGGAAATCAACCCGGGGTTCGCGCCGTGCTCCAAAACCGCGGTCGGTCCCGGTGTTTTCCATTTGGCCGTCATGGCGCGCAGCTTCATGTGCCGCCAGTAGAGCGTCATTTTTTGCGGAGCCGCATTTTTTGAGTTTTCGTACGGGTCCCACAATTCGACCGAAGTATTGACGTACAGTATGCCTTTGTCGTGGCACCACTGGACCAGCTCACAACAATCGATGTTCCACGCCAAGTCAATCAAGACATCGCCGGCGGAAAGATATTTGCCTAGCAACGCGCCCATGTTCGCGCGCGTCACGCGGTCGCGCACGAACTTGACGCCGCGTTTCAACCAAGGCTGGAGCGCCGCGCGCCGGTCCTCGAAGTCCATGATGGTGATGTCCCGGCAGGGCACGCCCAACTGCTTCACCAGAATTGGCAGCGTGCATTGCGCTACTGCGCCGTAACCGACAAATAAAATACGTTTTCCGAATTTAATCATAATATTCCTCAAAACCCGCCACCGCCAATGTGTCTGAAATTATTTTCCATGACAAGCGTTTTCCCTGACATTTCAAAATTTGAGCCTCGAATAAATGCAACCCGATTGCGCAAAAGAGAGCGCCACACCGCGGCACTCTCCACGCCGGAACAAATCATGACATTGACAAGCGCGGCATTTGACGGTAGAGGTAACGCCGCTTGGGCGCTTAGCTCAGCTGGCCAGAGCATCTGCTTTACACGCAGAGGGTCAAAGGTTCAAGTCCTTTAGCGCCCACCATCTGGTCCCGACCAAGCACAATGTAAATTTATTGGCGCGGGGGCGTAGCTCAATTGGTTTAGAGCGCTGCCCTGTCACGGCAGAGGTTGCGGGTTCGAGCCCCGTCGCTCCCGCCAATTTAATACTTTGACATCCCGGGACAATCTGGGACTTTCTGGGACTAACCTGTTGATTTTTAGCCTCTTCCCGAGCATTTCTGCCAAACCCAACTTTGACAATCTGCGACAATCAAAGACTATCTGGGAACATTTCTTGTGAACACCGGTGTGAACATGTTTATTTTGAGCTGAAACCCAGAAGCGATTGGAGGACGGTGTTGTAAATCTTGGCAGGTAGAATTGGGCGAGGCGAACGTAAATGTGCCGATTCAACTTGCGGTTAGTTTGAGCCAAAACTCGGCAGGCTCTGAACGGCAGCAGCGGTCGGCAACTGCATGGCATCAGTATAAATCTTGGCAGTGAGACGCATATCGCTGTGCCGCATCAATTCCATCGCAACCCGAGGTGCAACGTTCCCCTTCATCAAGTTCGTCCCAAAAGTTTTACGCAAGGCATGGAAATCAGCATATCGTCCCGAAACATCCACGTAAGCAATGCCCGCCTTTTTCAGATCCCGCTTAAACCGCTCAATTCGTGGAACCAGTTGAAAAACATTATCTTCGTTCTGGCTCCCGTTCCGTAATCCTTGTAACGCAACCACCACATCAGGGTGCAATGGAATGGTGGTGGCTTTGCCGTTCTTGGAAATGCTGGCCCGGACATGAACAACTGGAATGGCGGCAGATAATTCCAGATCCGACCAGAGGAGTTCCGACAGTTCTGATCGCCTTAATCCGGTGTCCACTGCCGTTAAATAGACCGCACGATATTTTCCAGCGGTATCGAGCAGCCGTTTGATTTCGTCGTCAGTGAATGCTCGGCGAATTCGTGTTTCCTCGCCAGTCGTGTCCACTTTTTTAACACCATCCAACGCATTGTCCAAAATCCGTTTGTTATGCTTCATCCAGTTCAGCAAGGAAATCGTCGCGCCGAGATAATCGTTAATGGTTTTGGCGGCCAAGTTGGTTTGTTTACCCCGCCAAGTGACAAATGAATCGGCGGTTACGTCTACGCCACGTTTCCATTGGCATTCTTGGATTAACCGACCGACTCGAAATTCAATATTGTTGATATGGCTGTCGGATCGACCGAGAGCCCGCAAATCCGCCACGTAATCGTTGAGGTGTTCGGTTATTGGGCGGGCCGCAGCATCTCGCATGGGTTTCGGCAGGAGGATGCCAGCCGCTTCCATTTCGAGTTCGGAAAGCAAGTCCCGTAGTCGTTGTTCCGCCACTCGTTTGTCGGAAGTATTGAGTGAGATGTCTTTGATCAAGGTATCGGTGTGCAAGCGATACCGGCACCGCCAAGTACGGCGACCCTTTTGCCTGATCAAAAACGCAACCATGGTCTTAATTACGGGACTGACGATTGATTCCGTCCCGCTTCCCTTTCAAATAGTTCGCAATGTCGGATGCAAACCACCGTCGTGAATGACCAACTAAAATCGGCTCCGGCAATTCGCCATTTGCAACCATCCGCCAGATTGACCGGGTGCAACGATTCAGTTTCATGGCGATTTCTCCGACGGTGAGCAACGGATCGGTTTTGTTGGCATTGTGCTCAACCAACTGTTTTGCTAGGTCAAACACTTTGTCTTTGTCACCGGCCGACACGGCTTGTTCGAGTTCTTCATAATCGTGAGCGTGATGGTCCCGTGCTGGCACTAAATCAATGTTTTTATGCCGACGGGTGTGCTGAGGCTTGGTGAGGTTTGTTGCATCGAGGATGTTCATTGGTGCTCCACGTTCGTTGCGGATGGATCACCAAGAAACCATTTTCCAGCGTCAGATCGGCTATGCTTTTCCCCTGCAAGAGCCTTTCCTTCTGCCACCAATTTCGCCCACGTAACTTTCCCTTTTCGTACATAATCACGTGCCGCCCAATAGTGCTCAGGACATAAACCGCGAGCGTGACAATAGGGGGCGGGACATTCAGGATACAAGCAACGTGGTTGAGTCGGATGCCCAGCGTTGGCGGTATGCTCAACAGGTGGCTGATTGAGGTTGTTCATATTATTTTGTACGGGTTGTGTCGCAGCCTCCGCCACGGTCGGTTCGGTATGCAGGTTTGTAATATTTGTCTTTGCGGGTTTTTGAAGTAAAACCGACGAGCCTGCCTGCTTCTTCCAAGCCTCATAACCCTTCAATGGATTACGGAAGATCTGCTTGAGGGGATATGTCTGGAAGACTGCCTCAATTTTTTGAGCGGTCACATACCGGACTTTCCCTCCTCGGCAGATCTGTCGTGCTGTTGTTTCTGAGACGCCGAACACTTGGCAGATTTCGGCGTAGTTAGTTTGTCCTTGAGTCAACAGTGCAATCAGTTGTTTTGATACTTTCATATTAGTTCCTCAGTTACGCGATCTCAGGATTGGCTGACGGCGGCATCTCATCCCATATGCGCCCGTCCAGAATCCGGCCCGCCTTTTTCTTCCGGACTCCGCCCCATTGTTTGAAGAAAAATGGGGTTTCTGCCGCAATGCATTGGTCGCGGATGTCGCGCACCCAATCGGGATTCATCGGCCGCGCCCCCGGGCCGGATTCCCCTCCAACGATGACCCAGTCGATGCCGTCGAGGTTCAGGTTAGGCAGTGCCCCCAGCAGCGGTTCAATGGACAGGAACTTGGTCTTCGCTCCGGTCTGGCGGAGATGATCAATACGGAACTGGTAATCCGCATTCTCGACGCTGACGCCCATCCAGATGTTGGGCAACCAATTCAGGTGCGGACTCAATTGCGCCAACCGTCCCGACCGTTTGGTCAGCATCTGGAATTGATGCTGCGGGCATTGAGCCGCGACGCCAAAGATTTGACTGATGAATGCCAACGGAACATCCACATGGAACAGATCAGACATACTGTTCACGAAGATGTATCGCGGTTTCTTCCAACCCAGCGGATCGGTGAGGGTTGTCGGATGTAGCGCCAGCTCAAAGCCGCTAGCGTATTTCTCCAGCCCCATGGCTTTGCAACGGCGTGCCATGATACAGGCGTAACAGTTGACTGACAAGCCAATTCGCAGCGTGAAGCGCTGCTAGGCTGGTTGGCAAGCGGTTGGTTCTGACGTTTAGCACTATCGCGTAGTTCAGCCTGTAGATCTGCGTGGACACTGTTAACAATCCGATCAAGACGCCTAATTTTGTCGGAGGAAGAAAACATTACCGCTTATGACGGCACTATTTCGCCATTGCGGCGTATCTCACACTGTACGGGCTACATACATGGTATGTAGGGGCTGGCGCCCGTCACTATTCACTTCCACGGCTTAACCGCCGCACCACTAGCTCCCCAACGTGTCGTCGGCTACGCCCGACTTTGTTTGACGCTTTTCCCCTTCGGGCTAACCGGATAAAGGACACACTAGCCGTTGTCCTTTATCTAAAATCATCAAACAAAGTCGGCCGGCGTCGGATTATCACCCTAGCCGACGACACGTTGGGGGACGGGTATTATTGATAACTGTATAATATAGTGAACAGTTTTAGGTTTGCGGTGTCCAAAGGAGCATGGGAAACTCCAAAGGATTGAAGCGCGATTTTAACCAACTCCAAC
>Ga0118677_10011049_pt1 | contig 13641 bp, 7 predicted proteins | sample AliMusrvi5mmetaG_FD_86154 | JGI IMG/M metagenome (GOLD analysis project Ga0118677, IMG submission 86154)
GGGGCCGACGGTCGCCTGGACGAGCGGTGTCCCGCGCTGCTGGGCCTGGCCCGCGCGGTGGAAGGGCAGGGGAGGACGGCCGAGGCGCTGGACCTGCTGACCTCCCTCGGTCGCGACTGCGCGTCGGTCCCGGAGGCCTCGGCCCGCGGCCTCGTCGAGGTGGCCGCGCTGGCAGAGCGCCTGGGCGACCGCGCGGTGGCCCTGCGCGCCTGGGCCCGGGTGGTGACGGCCTTCCCGGACGATCCGGCTGCCCATCGCGGCGCCGACGGGGTCCGCGCCCTGCGGCTGGATTCCGCCGGCCCCGACGCGGCCGTCGAGGCCCTGCGTCGCCTGTACCGCGCCGTGCCGGACCGCGACGTGTCGCCGTACCTGTTGTTCCTGGCGGCCGGCCTCACCGAGCCTGCACGGCCGGCGGCCGCGCTGGCCTTGTACCTCCGCATCGTGGACGCCCACTCCGCGTCCGGCCTCGCCAACGACGCGATGCTCGCCGCCGCGCGCCTGTCGCTGGCCCTCGGGCACGCCCCGGAGGCCGCCCGCCTGGCCGAGCGCCTGCTGTCCCAGCGCCAGTGGTCGTACCTGCTGGGTTCCTACGAACTGGACCTGTACCCGGACGCGGCGTTCCTGAGGGCCGAGGCCGCCGCCGCCGCTCGCGAACCCGCTTCCGCGGTGGCCGACTGGTACGACGCCTTCGTCCGGTGGTTCCCCCGGGATTCCCGGGCGCCGCTGGCCCGGAAGCGCGCGGCCGAGGCCCTCGCGAACCGGCCCTGATCCCGTGCTCTGGACACCGCACGTCGGGGCGCCTCCCATCCCCCGCTCTCCCTTGCGCCGCTGGCCCACCTCTGATAACTTTGCGCGGCCCCGAGGGAGGCACCCATGACGTTCCAGGACGTGATCCTCCGGCTCCAGCAGTTCTGGGCCCAGCGCGGTTGCCTGATCACGCAGCCGTACGACCTGGAAAAGGGCGCCGGCACGTTCAACCCCAAGACATTCCTGCACTGCCTGGGTCCGAAGCCGTGGAACTGCGCCTACGTGGAACCGTCGCGTCGCCCGACCGACGGCCGGTACGGCGACAACCCCTTCCGACTGCAGCACTACTACCAGTTCCAGGTGGTCCTGAAGCCCGCGCCGCTCAACGTCCAGGAACTGTACCTGGAAAGCCTGACCGCGCTGGGTATCGACCCCCGCGAGCACGACATCCGGTTCGTCGAGGACGACTGGGAATCGCCGACGCTGGGGGCCTGGGGCCTGGGCTGGGAAGTGTGGGTCGACGGCATGGAAGTGACCCAGTTCACCTACTTCCAGCAGTGCGGCGGCTATGATCTCAGCCCGATCACCGCGGAACTGACCTACGGGCTGGAACGCATCACGATGTACCTGTCGGGCATCGACAACGTGTACGACCTGGAATGGGGCCACGGCGTCAAGTACGGCGACGTGCACCACCGGTCGGAGGTCGAGTTCAGCACGTACAACTTCGAGCGGGCGGACGTCCCGCTGCATTTCGACCTGTTCAACCGGTACGAAGGCGAGTGCCAGCGCCTGCTGGCGATGGGCGACCTGGCCCTGCCGGCCTACGACTACTGCATGAAGTGCTCCCACGCCTTCAACGTGCTGGACGCACGCGGCGCCATTTCGGTGACCGAGCGCCAGTCGTACATCGGGCGCGTCCGGGCGCTGGCCCGCGGCTGCGCCAAGGCGTACCTCGAAGGCCAGGGCGGCGCCTGACCCGGACTCCGGAGGATACGGACGTGATTCAGACGCGAGACCTCCTGCTGGAAATCGGAACCGAGGAGATCCCGGCGCGCATGCTGGACAATGGCGTGGCCGACCTCGCCCGGCTGCTGGCCGAGGTCCTGACGGGCGCCGGGCTGGCCCCGGCGGGCGTGGAAACGTTCGCGACACCGCGGCGCATGTGCGTGCGGCTGGCGGGCCTGCCCACCGCGCAGGCGGATCGCGAGGAGCTGCTGACCGGTCCCCTGGTGTCGGTCGCCTTCGGTCCCGACGGCGTCGCCACGAAGGTCGGCGAGGGCTTCGCCCGTGCACGCGGCGTGGACCCCTCGGCGCTGGAACGCATCCCGGGCCCCAAGGGCGAGGTCGTCGCGGTCCGCAAGGCCGTGACCGGCCGTCCCACCGCGGACGTGCTGGCCGAGTCGCTCCCGGTGATCCTGGGGCGCCTGACCTTCCCGAAGTCCATGCGTTGGGGCTCCGGGACGGGCCCGTTCGTGCGCCCCGTCCACTGGATCGTCGCGCTGTTCGGCGCCGACGTGGTCCCGTTCACCTTCGTGGGCATCGAATCGGGGCGCACGACCTGCGGCCATCGTTTCCTGTTCCCGGATCCGGTCGACCTGTCGGACCCGTCGGTGTACGAAGCCACGCTGCGCGATCGCGGCGTGGAACCCGTCCCGACCGCCCGGAAGGCGGCGATCGTGGCCGCGATGGCCGCCGCCGAGGTCCAGCACGGCTGCCGCTTCCTGCCCAACGACGCGCTGCTGCACGAGGTGTCCAACCTCGTGGAGATGCCCGTGTTCGCCATCGCCCGCTTCGACGAGGACTTCCTGCGCCTGCCGCGCGAGGTGCTGGTCACGGCCATGGGCGCCCACCAGCGCTTTTTCGCGATGGAGGACGACCAGGGCCGCCTGATGCGCAGCTTTGGCGTGGTCAGCAACACGAAGGCCCGCGACATGTCCGTGGTGGCCCGCGGCAACGAGCGCGTGATCGCCGCCCGGCTGTTCGACGCGCGCTTCTTCTACCAGCAGGACCGCAAGCACGGCCTGGCGTCGCTGAAGGACCGCCTGCCCGAGCGCCTGTTCCTGAAGGGCGTGGGCGACATGGCCGTCAAGTCGGGCTGGGTGAAGGACCTGGCGCTGGCCCTGTGCGACGCCGCCGGTGTCGCCGCGGACGTCCGTGCCACGGTCGCCGAGTCGGCCGACCTGGCGAAGGCCGACCTGATGTCCGCGATGGTCGGGGAATTCCCGGAACTGCAGGGGATCATGGGCGCCTACTACGCCCGCCCGGCCGGCGAGCCGGAAACCCCGGTCGCCACCGCCATCCGCGAACACTACCTGCCCCGGTTCTCGGGCGACGCGATCCCGTCCACCGCCGCCGGCGCGATCCTCGCGGTCAGCGACCGCCTGGACAGCATCTTTCGGTGCTTCAAGGCCGGCGCGATCCCCACCGGTTCGAAGGACCCGCTGGCCCTGCGCCGCGCGGCGATCGGCCTGCTGCGGATCTGCATGGGCCGCCCCGAGCTGCAGTCCATCGCCTTCGGGCGCCTGCTGGCCCTGATCCACGATGACAAGGCGGGGGATGTCGCGCCCGCGCTGCAGTCCTTCTTCGAGGACCGCTTCCGCGGCATCCTGGCGGAAGACTTCGCGGTGCCGACCGACTTCGCCAACGCGATCACGCCGCTGCTGGCGACCGGCGCCCCCGGCGACCTGGCCGTCCGCGCACGGGCGCTGGCCGACTTCGCGACCGGCACGTCGGACTTCCGCGACTTCCTGGACAACGTGTTCAAGCGCGTCGGCAACCTGCTGAAGCAGGCCGACGAGAAGCTCCCCGGCTGGCGCGCCCAGGCGGAAGCCGCGGGGCTGCTGTCCGTCGACGCCGATCACACCGCCGCGCTGGCCAACGACCTGGAAAAGGCCGTGGAATCCACCCGGCACGCCGCGCTGGGCGCGTACCACCTCGCCCGCGAGTCCGGCGCCTACACGGAATTGATCGCGGCGATGTACTCGTTCAAGGACCCCCTCGCCCGGTTCTTCGGGACCGGTCGGGACGGTGTCCCCGTCCTCATCGAGGCCGACGAGGGCCTGCGGTTGGCGCGGCTTGCGCTGCTCCATCGCGTCCAGGCCCTCTTCGATTGGTTTGCCGAGTTCGGCAGGATTTCAACGAGGTGACGTGATGGGTACCAAGCACGTATACAAGTTCTCGAAGGAACTGGCGGAAGGCAGCCGCGAGCTGCGGAACCTGCTGGGCGGCAAGGGCGCGAACCTGGCGGAGATGTGCCGGATCGGCCTGGCGGTTCCCCCGGGCTTCACGATCACCACCGAAACCTGCGTTTCGTACTTCCAGAACGGCAACACCTGGGCCGCGGGCCTCGAGGAAGAAGTCCTGGAATCCGTGAAGTGGCTGGAAAAGACCACGGGCAAGGGCCTGGGCAACGTCGACAACCCGCTGCTGGTGTCGGTGCGCTCCGGTGCCCGCGCGTCGATGCCCGGCATGATGGACACCATCCTGAACCTGGGCCTCAACGACGACACGCTGGAAGGCATCGCCAAGCTGACGGGCAACCGCCGCTTCGCGCTGGATTCGTACCGCCGCTTCATCAAGATGTTCGGCGACGTCGTGCTGGGCATGAAGGCCAGGAAGGGCGAGCACGATCCCTTCGAAGAGATCCTCGAAGGCGTCAAGCACAAGGCCGGCGTGAAACTGGACACCGACCTGGGCGAGGCCCAACTGGAGGAGGTCGTCCGCCTGCAGAAGGACATCGTCCTGAAGGTCACCGGGAAGCCCTTCCCGACCGACCCCTGGACCCAGCTGAAGCTGTCGATCAACGCCGTGTTCGATTCGTGGACCAACGAGCGCGCGATCGAGTACCGCAAGCTGTACCGCATCCCGGATCTGTGGGGCACGGGCGTCACCGTCCAGACGATGGTCTTCGGCAACATGGGCCTCGACTCCGGCACCGGCGTCTGCTTCACCCGCGACCCCGGCACCGGCGAGAACACGTTCATCGGCGAGTTCCTGATGAACGCCCAGGGCGAGGACGTCGTCGCCGGCATCCGGACGCCGCTGAAGATCGCCGAGCTCGAAAAGGTGATGGCCCACGCCTACGACGAACTGATCCAGTCCAAGACCACGCTGGAAAAGCACTACGGCTGGATGCAGGACCTGGAATTCACGATCGAGAAGGGCAAGCTGTACTTCCTGCAGTGCCGTGACGGAAAGTCCACGCCGCTGGCCGCGATCCGCATCGGCGTGGAACTGCTGGACGAGGGCCTGACCTCGGAAGAGAACGTGCTGAACCACGTGGAAGCCGACGGCGTCACGTACCTGCTGCGCCCGATCTTCGACCGCGCCGCCCGCAAGAAGGCCGTCGACGAGGGCCGCCTGATCGCCAAGGGCCTCAACGCGGGCCCCGGCGCCGCGACGGGCCGCGTCTGCTTCTTCAGCGACGAGATGGCCGCCAAGCGCGACCTGTGGGCCACCACCGACAAGCACGGCAAGAAGGTGCTGGGCAAGACGATCCTGGTCCGCATCGAAACGTCGCCGGAAGACATCAAGGGCATGGAGCAGGCGGAAGGCATCCTGACCTGCCGTGGCGGCATGACGTCGCACGCCGCCCTCGTCGCCCGCCAGCGCGGCAAGGTCTGCGTGGCCGGCTGCGGCGTGCTGGAAGTGGACTACCAGGCCCGCACGCTGAAGGTCGGCGACAACCTGGCGAAGGAAGGCGATTGGGTGTCGCTGGACGGATCCACCGGCGACGTGTTCCTGGGCCAGATCCAGACGGCCCCGTCGGAAGTGCTGCAGGTGCTGAAGGACAAGACGCTGACGCCCGAGGAGGCGCCGGACTACCGCCGCTTCGCCCGCCTGATGGCGCTGGCCGACAAGTACCGCACGCTGGGCGTGCGCACCAACGCCGACGCCCCCGGGGAAGCCGCGCTGGCCGTGGCGTTCGGCGCGCAGGGCATCGGCCTGTGCCGCACGGAACACATGTTCTTCGAGGGTGACCGCATCACGTCGATGCGCAAGATGATCATGGCCGAAACCGAGGCCGACCGCCGCAAGGCGCTGGACGAGCTGCTGCCCCTGCAGCGGTCCGACTTCTACGGCATCTTCAAGGCCATGGAAGGCCGCCCGGTCACCATCCGGACGATCGACCCGCCGCTGCACGAGTTCCTGCCGCACGACGCGGCCAAGCAGCTGGAGTTCAGCCAGAAGACGGGCATCCCCCTCGCGCACATCCAGAAGCGCGTGGAAGACCTGCACGAATTCAATCCGATGCTGGGCCACCGCGGCTGCCGGCTGGGCATCACGTACCCGGAAATCACCGAGATGCAGGCCCGCGCGATCCTCGAAGCCGCCTGCGACATCAAGAAGGAAGGCCTGGATGTCCATCCGGAAATCATGATCCCGCTGGTCGGCCACGTGAACGAATTGAAGAACCAGGAGGCGATCGTCCGCGCCACGGCCGAAAAGGTTTTCGCCGAGAAGGGCATCCGGGTGGACTACCTGGTCGGCACGATGATCGAAGTGCCCCGCGCCGCGGTGATGGCGGATCAGATCGCCGAGGTGGCGGAGTTCTTCAGCTTCGGTACCAACGACCTGACCCAGATGGGCTTCGGCATGAGCCGCGACGACTACGGCAAGTTCATGCCCATCTACCTGTCCAACGAGAAGCACATCCTGAAGCAGGATCCCTTCGTCAGCCTGGACGACGGCATCGCGGAACTGGTGCGGCTGGCCGTCGAGCGGGGCCGCAAGACCCGCCCGAACATCAAGCTGGGCATCTGTGGCGAGCACGGCGGCGAGCCGCACTCGATCACCAAGTGCCACAACATCGGCCTGGCGTACGTTTCCTGCTCCCCGTACCGCGTCCCCGTCGCCCGCGTCGCGGCCGCCCAGGCGGCTCTCGGCGGCGCCAAGGAGGGCTGAACAGCATGGAACGGACCCGGACGGCAGGGATTGGGGCAGGCGGGGGGGTGGCCCTCGCGGCCCTGATCGCCCTTGCGGCGTGCGGCCAGGTCCGAGGCGAAGTGCCCGACACCAAGGTGTTTTCATACCCGACATCGGTCGTCGCCGACCCTGCCGGCGACGCCGTGTACGTGGTGTCCACCAACTTCGACAGCCGGTGGCAGTTCGGCTGGGTCACGCCCATCGACGGGGCCAGCAACACGATCCTGGACAAGGCCGCGGTTGAAACCGGATCGTTCGCCGGCCAGCCCGCGTTCGAGGCCCTGGCTGGCAAGGCGTCGCGGATGATCCTGCCGATCCGCGACGACGACAAGCTGACCCTGATCGACCTGGCGCGGGACGCGAACGGGAAACCCGTGCTGTCCTGCGGCGCCGCGCTGGCGGACGGCCGCAAGCGGTGCGGCGACGATCGCAGCACCCCGCTGGGGGGCATCGCCCACGATCCGGACGCCAACGTGATCGCCGTGAACGATCCGTTCGCCATCGCGGTGGGCCAGCCGGTGGTGATTCCCGGCGACCAGGGCACACCGGAGACCCTCGAACGCCCTCTGTACGTCGGGAGCCTGCTCGAGGGCACCCTGCTGGTCTTCGCCCTTCGCGACGGCGGCAAGCCCGTCTACCAGGGCTACCAGGTCCTGGAGCAGGGCCTCCACACGCTGATCGAGTGGCCCGTGTCCGACGACGAGCGCGTGGTGCTGGCGGGGACGCGATCCCGGAACGTCATCCACGTGGTGCGGATCATCCGGAAGGACGGGGCGTGGACCTCGATGACCGAGGAACCCGTGACGATCCCGCAGACCTCCGCCACGGGGGACTACGTGCGCGGCATGGCGCTGTCGCCCCGCGGCCCCGTCCTGTATGCGGCCTACCGGTCCCCGCCGTCGCTGGTGGTCTTCGACATCCCCGCCGACGGTCGGCCCATCCTGCGGAACTTCGTCGCTCTCAACGGCCTGCCTTCCGAGGTCGCGGTCTACGCGCCGGAAGGTGGTCCGGAAATCGTGTATGTTACGGATTACGAAGGTGATTCGGTCTACGCCGTGGACCCGGTGATCCCCCAGGTGCTCGACCGGATTTCCGTGGGGCAGGGCCCCTACGGGATCGCCATCGCGGCCGACCGGGCCTTCGTGGCCGACTTCGAGGAGCAGAAGGTCAGCGTCGTGGCGCTGGGCCTGGCGGACCCCGACCGACACAAGGAAATCAAGAGGCTCCCGTGAATCGAACGACCCTGATCCCGCCGGCCCTCGCCGTCCTCGTCGCCCTCGGGTGCTCCAGCACCACGAACACCCCGGCGCGGATCGCGCTGCGGCCGGTTTCGATGGCGGTGACGTGCGAGGACGCTGCGGGTGCGCCCCTGGACCTCGCCAGTTGCACCGACACGACCAGCACGGCTCGTGCGTGGGTGGTGGACGCGGACGTCCAGGGCCTGTCGATCTCGACGGCCCCTGGGGGCGCGCACTTCGACGCCGATCCGTTCGTGCCGGGCTTCACGTCCCTGCCGGTCGGCGGCGACCCGGTCGTCGTGCGGGCCCCGCTGTCGTCGGACCTGGTGCTGGTGGCCCTGCGGTCCGACACGACGACCGGAAGGCCGGCGATCGCGTGGTTGCGGCCGAAGGACCTGGCCCCGGGGCTCGAACTGTCCCGGGCCTCGCTGCCCTGCGCGCCGATCGACATGCAGGTCGCGGACATTCCCCCGACGGGCGGCGGGACCGGCGTCCGTTCGATCCTGCTGGCCTACAACTGCGCGGCTTTCACCGGGATCGCGGCGTTCCCGTTGACGGCCCTGTCCGACGCGGCCGATCCTCGTCCGGGCGAGCGGCGCTGGCCCCTGTCGGCTGCTCCCCGCGCCTTTTCGGTGCGTCCCGGTGGCGGGGTGGCATGGATCTCCCTTGCCGGCACCCCGGGCGATTCGGTCGGGCGCCTGGACCTTTCGAAGGACCCTTCGGATGCGTCGGCCGTGCAGGTCGCGGCGATCGATCCCCCCGTGCCGGCTTCGGGCCTGCCGGTTCCCGGATGCGTGGCGGCGTCGCAGGCGGGCCTGGGTACGCGCATGCTGGGCGCTCCCACCGCGACGCTCGACGGCGCCTTCGCCTACGTGCCGCTGGCCCGTCCGGCCGCGATGGCGGTGTTCGACGACGACATGAACCGTATCGACGTCAACGCGCCGGTCGATGGCGTGGATGGCTCGGGCAATCCCCTGCTTCAGCGCCTGGGCATCCGGGACCTGGAACTGGACGGGCCCGCGCGCGCCGTCGCGGTGTTCGACCTGGGCAAGGACGCGACCACCGGGGCGGCGCTGGGCGTCCGCGCCTTCGTGGCCGAACAGAACGGCACGCTGGCACGCGTGGTGGTCACGCCGAACACCGACAACCCGGTGGCGCACCGGCAGGAACACAGCATCACCGACGGGGTTTCCAACGACGTCAACAGCGTGGCCCAGATGCCGGTCCTGCGGGTCGATGGCCTGATCCTGACCCAGGGCATCGTGCAGAATCCCGAGTACCCGTCGTTCGGCATGGCCGACATCGAAAGCGACCCGTCCAACAGCGGGAAATCGCTGTACTACGGGATCCGGTTCGGCGGCGACCTCAAGAGCGAACTGTCCGAAATCTGGGACGTGACCTACGAAGGTGTCATCCCGGGCGCCTCGGGTTGCGGCACGCTCGCAGCCGATCCGGGCGCGACCCAGTCGGCCTTCTTCACCGACCCGACCGTCGATTTCTGTGCACTGGGGGTCCTGGAGGGCCAGGACGCGCATCCCGGCGACGTGCTGGTCATCACGCCCGATCCGAAGGCGAACTGCGCCCAGGCCGCGGACGAGGTGCTGGAATACCGCATCGTCGGCGTCCAGCCCGGCCGCCTGGCCATCGAGCCGGCCTACGTGTCCGTGCCGCTGCCGCCCGCCGGCTGCTTCGACGGCAGCCCGATGGCCTACGAGGTCCGGGCCTCCGGGGCGTGGACCGTCGTGGGGGCCCGGTCGGGCTTCCTCCACAACCGGATGTCCGCGAACGGCCAGTGCGTCGCCCGTACCGACTCGAACCCGCTGTTCACGGGCAGGGCATTCACCGCCCTTCCGGAGGACGGCGGGGCCGTGTTGCAGTACTGCCCGGCCCGGCTGGGTGACTCGAAGATCGGCGCCAATTTCGCGGCGTCGCGCTTCACCAACACGGCGCTGTCGTTCAACCTGGTCCCCGGGTGCAAGACCGATTCGCGCTTCCAGCCCATCTGGATTCCCCCGACGCGGGATACCCGGCTCAGTTTCCAGGCGACGTCGGGTGCCGTGCCGATGTCGGTGTCCGTCGGCGGCCTGCCGGAAGAGATGGTCGTGGCCGGAACCTCGGTATTCACCCTCGACTCGGGAACCGGCGTCGTGTACCGCGTGAACGCCGTCGATGACACCATCACCGAATCCTGGTACTAGCCAATCCCCCGTAATTGCATCTGCCCCCCTCCCCGTGGACGCCCGTGCCGTCGTCCAAAGGCGGTTTCCTCCCTTGTTCCGCGCGCTTCACAAACACCTGGGATGGGCTAAAAAAGCATTGACTTTTATTCGCCGGACCGGGATAAACTACCGCGGCGAACGGAGGCGGGGGCGGATCCTCGCCGGTATCTCCAGCGGAGTGGGTTTCATGACGCGATCGCACCTCGGACGGCGGGTTCGATGGGTTGCGCCGTGGCTCGGGGCGGCCTTGCTGCTACTCGGGGCCCTCGGGGCTTGCAATTACCGCTGGGTGGCTGTGCTCAGCACCTTCCAGTTCAAGAGCATGGACGTCCTCTCCGTGTTCCCGGCGCATCGCGATGACGCCGGAAACTACGAGCGTCAGTGCACTCCGCTGGACGGCAAGAACGCGACGGTCAATTCGCTGCTGTATTCGGTCAACCTCGTCGGTACCGAGGTCGGCGGCTCGGACACCTCGACGGAAAGCGACAACGACACGTCGATCCGCCCCGGCGACCTGGTCAAGAAGGGAACCAGCCAGCGCGCGGTGGTCACGGTCGGCGACACGATCACGGAAGCCCAGTTCCGCGTGGACGTCGAGTGCCTCGAAACGTATCCGGATCCGGACCTGATCGGGAACGCCGAGTGCCAGGGCGTGGTGGGTCCGCGGGCTGCGACGCCCCAGAAGCTCAACTACCGCAGCTATTTCACCACGGAATACCGCCCGTCGCCCTCCGACGCGAACGCGATGGCGATCGCCGTGCTGGTGGACCAGTCGGGTTCCATGAAGGGATTCGTCGAAACGGAAAGCAATCTCGAAGTCATCGGCAACAGTTCCGGCCCGTGGGATCCGGTCAACTTCAAGAACCATGCGTCGGACCCGGACGGCCAGCGCCTGACGGCGATCAAGTCGTTCTTCAGCCTGCTGAACCCGAACGACCGCGCCGGCGTGTTCCAGTTCGGCGAGTCGATCGGCTCGACCCCGAAGATCGTGTGCGACCTGTCGACCGGCGAAACGGAAGACATCCGGCGTCGCGACTGCTTCGGTTCGAACCGGAACGTCGTGTTCGGATGCAATTCGACGGAAAAGGCCGCGGGCTGCACGCTGACGGGCAAGGACTTCACGTCCCTGGGCGTCAACGCGAAGGGCCGCACCCCCCTGTGGGCCGGCGTGCTGGACGTCTACAAGTTCATGAAGAACAGCGTCGGGTCGAAGGTGCGTCACATCGTCGTCATCGGGGACGGCCCGGACACCTGCCACCCGGATTCGCCCGACTTCCAGCCGACCCTGCGACAGCTGAAGAACGGCAAGTACATCGCGTTCAAGCAGGACAACGCCTGCGCTGAAACGGGCTACGAGGACTTCATGACGGTCCTCGAAGCCGACCTGAAGGACGCCGACGGCAACTACCTGCCCGCGAACCTGGTGCCGGTGCACGTGTCCTTCATCCAGTTCCAGGCCCTGGGATACCTGGACCGCGATCCGCGCCAGCAGGAGGTCGCCTGCCGGACGGGCGGCCACTACACGTTCATCAATGCCCAGGACCTGGCTGCGGGCAGCTCGGGCGAGTCCCTGCGGTCGGCCCTGCTGATGGCCGTCCAGCGCCTGCGTGGCGCCCTGGCCGGTGCATGGACGCTGGCCGTGGACGTGCCGGACCTGGCGATCGGTCGCCTGCCCCTGGGTTCCGAGCTGGCGGTCGGCGGCTACATCAAGCTGCTGTCCGGCACCCTGACTCCCGACGCCCAGGTCGACCTGCGCGTCGGCTACGTCGATTCGTCGGCGGCCGGCCAGAACATTCCCAAGCTGGACATGCGTGGCTCGATCCGCGTTCCCTGCGCGGCGGGCGATTCCTGTGCGTGGTTCACCGGCGCCGGCGACTGCACGACGGTCGCCTGTCGCGGTGGCGACCAGTTGTGTGCCGTGTCCGACAAGCCGGACACGACCGCTTGCGGAACGGGTGGCGCCTGCTGCTGGGCCGGCTGCGTGACCCCGGCGGACGATTGCAAGGCGTTCGACGCCCTGTGCAACCCGGTGAACGCGACGGACGGCAAGACCTGCTCGACCGGGATCTGCTGCGCCGGCGCCTGCACGGCGGCGGCGGCGTGCCCGTGACGGGCTGGCTGGGCCGCCGGGTTTCCGGCCGGCCCGTGAAACAGGTTTCTCCGGCGCCTCGTGCGTCGTGGGACAGTACACATCAGCGAGGACAGACATGAACGGAAGGTGGGCGCTGCGGACCGTCATCGGCATCGTCATCCTGTGCGCCTGGATCCCGGTCGCTTCCGCCGAGGAAGGTGCCCCGGCGGTCCAGGAGGAGCGCACTGCCCTGGACAAGGACCTGGACAAGGTCTGGGGCAAGGAGCGTGACGTCAAGGTGATCCAGAAGCGAGTCTTCGAGAAGGACCAGCGGCACGAGATCGGCGTGCTGCTCGGGATCATCCCGAACGATTCCTTCTTCAACTACTTCCCGGTCGGCCTTCGCTACGACTACTTCTTCAACGAGTCGGTGGCGATCGAGCTGTCGGGCGCCTACGTGCCCGCCGTGGACACGAACCTGAGGAAGGATCTCCTGAAGTTCTCCGGGAACGCGATCTCCTCGGTGCAGATCCCCGAGCGCGTGAAATGGTACGCGGGCGTCAACGCCTACTGGGCGCCGGTCCACGGGAAGATTTCGATCTTCAACGCCAAGCTGACCTCGTTCGACATCGGCCTGCTGGTCGGGATCGGCGCGATCGGCTCGGATACGTACAACAACCTGAAGAAGAAGTGGGAGACCCGCTACTCCTACAGCGGGAAGGTGCCGTTGAACTTCCAGGCGAACCTGGGCCTGGGCCTGCACCTCTTCCTCACGGACTACCTGGCCCTCCGGCTGGACTACCGGCACTACATCTTCCCGGCCTACCCGGGGAAGAACGGCACCAAGTACAACTCGGAGTGGTCGGACGGCGTCCGGTCGCTGGCCGAGGTGACTCTTGGTCTCGGCTACTTCACGCCGGCACCGAAGTGACCCGGGATGGGCGCGGCGATGCGGGACGTGACCGCATCGCGATCCGAGGATACGGACCTCGCACGGAACGGGTGAGACGATGAAGCGAACCCTGACGCAGGCGCTCCTGGCGGCATTGATCGTCGCCGGTCTCGCCGTCTCGGCGCCCCCTGCCCTGGCCATCAGCCGGGACGAGGTGGTGACCCTGGTGAAGCTGGGGATTCCCGAGGCGGAAATCATCAAGTCGATCGACAAGGACCATACGGTCTTCGATCTGAAGATCCAGGACATCCTGGAACTGAAGAAGGCCGGGGTCCCCGACGGCGTGATCAAGTACATGCTGGCAACGGCCCAGAAGGCCGCGGCCCCGCAACCCGGCGCAGCCCCCGCGACCGCCGGGCAGCCCGCCGCGGCTGGCCGGCCCGCCGTGGCTCCGGCCCCGGCCCCCGTCGTCCACGAAAAGACGGCGGACGAAATCCGCGCGGAAGAAGAGCGGCAGCGCGAAGAGGCGAGGCGCCTGGCCGAGGA
>Ga0118677_10011050_pt1 | contig 13640 bp, 14 predicted proteins | sample AliMusrvi5mmetaG_FD_86154 | JGI IMG/M metagenome (GOLD analysis project Ga0118677, IMG submission 86154)
ATAATAACAGCGATGATAATGATTATTTTTTTTGACATTCGCGTGCACCTTTTTAGTAAATTGGAAATTATTTTCTGCGTTTTTTTTTGCAGAAATAATCTCGTTAACGCACTCATCAAGTTTATCCGGATTATGCATTTTGTCTTTAATGAAAAACCCGGTTCTGTTATAAATAAGGCATGAAACTGTTCGTCATCTCGGATACTCACGACAACTTCTTGCTCGCCCTGAAAGCTCACTCTATGTCGGAACAGATTGACACAATCGTTCATCTCGGAGACGGTTATTCTGACGGAGACTTGATGCGAGAGCTCCTTCATGCAAATGTTATAGGCGTAGCCGGCAACTGTGACCTCGGCTCAAACGCCCCGCGTGAACTGTTGTTGGAATGTGAGGGTAAGAGGGTATTTTTGACACACGGGGACGCCTATGGGGTCAAGACCGGGCTGGAAAAATTGAAACAACGGGCTCTGGAAGTCAGAGCCGACCTTGTCCTGTTTGGTCACAGCCACCTCGTCACACAGGAACTGCACTCGGACATTCTGTTCCTGAACCCCGGAACAATGATGAACGCCGCAATAAACAAGAGTTATGCCATTGTAGATGTGTCACATGACGGCATAACCGCTACTATCCACAACATCAGCTAATTCCCATCCGGAAACAAACCCTTAATCACGATGAACGGCTTCATGTCCTTTGTGGACGGCCTTCTCCAATCTGCGCCGCCTTGGCCAGGTCAGTACAAAATCAACCAGCCCGGAAAAAACGTAGATAAGCATGATTGTGAACATCATGACAACCGGCTCGGAAGCCACCACGATCAGCACTACCACAGCTAGAAGCAGAAAACCGAACGGCTGACGCTTGATCAGCGCCGGGTCCTTGAATGAATAATAGCGCAAGCTGGAAACCATCAGAAAAGCCAGCAGATAGATAAGACCAATTATAGCCAGCTTTTTATACGAGCTTGGCCATCCCAAGTGTTGGAACAACAGAACCGTTGAGGCAACCATGCAGGCGGCAGCCGGTATCGGCAGACCAACAAAACGCTTGCTCTCAACGGTATTGACCTGAACATTGAATCGAGCCAGACGCAACGCTCCACAAACAACAAACAAAAACGCCGCCAGCCAGCCGAGCCTGCCGAAAGGCTTAAGCGCCCAGGCATACATCATCAGGCCAGGCGTGACTCCAAAAGCGACCAGATCAGCCAGAGAATCAAACTCGACTCCAAACTTGCTTGTGGTGCCGGTCATGCGAGCCACCTTGCCATCAAGTCCGTCGCAGACAGCGGCTATGAAAATCCAGACTGCCGCCGCACTGTAATTACTGTTCAGAGTGGAGACCATACTGTAAAAACCGGCAAAAAGACTGCCCGCCGTAATAAGGTTGGGAAGGACGTAAATGCCGCGCTTGATACTTTCACCCTTGTCGATCGGTTTTTCCACTGTTTCATGGTTCATTCGGTATTTTCCCCACGTTACCGATTTTACCAAGAACAGTTTCACCTGCCACTGCTATGTCACCCAGCTTTACCAAAGGTTCCATATCAACCGGCAGGTATACGTCCAAACGGGATCCGAAGCGAATCAAACCGTAACGCTCGCCCCTCTTCAGATGATCACCGATAGTTGCATAACAAACTATGCGGCGTGCAATAAGGCCGGCGATCTGCACTAAAGCTATACGTGCGCCGCCCGGAATCTCAAGCAGGATGCCGTTACGTTCGTTCTCACAAGAGGCTCGGCCATCACGAGCGTCAAAAAACTTACCACGATGATAGAATACATCTACCACCGTTCCATCAAATGGAACCCTGTTTACGTGAACGTTGAAAACCGACATGAAAATACTGATTTTTAGTGCCGGACATCCCAGAGGGGTTTCCGAAACCCGCTCAACAACTACCACAACTCCATCGGCCGGAGACACCACCGCCTGAACATCTGCAGGAGGCGTTCTCTCCGGATTGCGGAAAAAATAGAGTACAAACAGTATCAGCAGAAAAGAGACTGCGGCAGGAATAGCCAGTACAAAAGAACAGAGTTTCCACGCCGAAAAGACGAGAAGGATTGTCAATCCGGCCGTATAGGCAATGAAAGGATAACCTTCTCTGGCAAAGGGGGAAGAATTGATCATGAACCTGCCTGTACCTAGTTTTTTGTCTTGTCTACGATCTTATTTTTACCGATCCATGGCATCATCGCGCGTAATTTGGCACCCACGGCCTCTATCTGGTGCTCGGCACCACGGCGGCGCAGGGCGTTGAAGGTCGGTTTGTTGGCCTTGTTCTCAAGAATCCACTCTTTGCAGAATTCGCCCGACTGGATTTCGTCCAGAATTTTTTTCATCTCCCACTTGGTCTCTTCGTTTATGATGCGCGGACCACGGGTCAGATCGCCAAACTCGGCAGTGTTGGAGACCGAATAGCGCATATTGGCAATGCCCCCCTCATAGTGCAGATCAACAATCAACTTGGTCTCGTGCAGACACTCAAAGTAAGCCATCTCCGGAGCATAACCAGCTTCAACCAAGGTCTCGAAACCGGCCTGGATCAGCGCAGAGATGCCGCCACAAAGAACGGCCTGTTCTCCGAACAGATCCGTCTCGGTTTCTTCCTTGAAGGTAGTCTCGATAATGCCGGAACGTCCGCCACCAACGGCGGAGGCATACGCCAATGCAACTTCTTTGGTTTTTTTGGATGGATCCTGATGAATGGCAACCAGACAGGGAACCCCTCCACCTTTGGAATACTCGTGTCGAACCATATGACCGGGACCTTTGGGAGAAACCATAAAAAAATTGATATCCTCACGGGGAACAATCTGGCCGAAATGGATATTGAAACCGTGGCCAAATGCTATGGAAGCGCCCTTCTTTAGATAGGGGCCTATCTCCTCGCGATAGACATCCCCCTGGACTTCATCCGGCAGAAGGATCATGACGATATCTGCGGTTTTTGCTGCTTCAGGAACCGTCACAACTTTGAGGCCGGCAGCTTTGGCCTTTTTGACGGAGGCGGAATCCTTCTTTAGAGCAACCATAACGTCGATGCCGGATTCCATCAGATTAAGAGCATGGGCATGTCCCTGCGAACCGTAGCCTATGATAGCCACCTTTTTCTTCTTCAATACCGCCAGGTTACAATCCTTGTCGTAATAAACTTTCATTTGGTCATTTCCTCCATGCAAAATATCCGGCAAACCGGTTCAACCTGCTGATAATGCGAATGATAGAAATAGTACAATCACCGTCAACTGTCAATGAAATGCGTAAAAAAGCCGCATAAGGTCCACCCCGATGCGGCCTGATTCCTTAATAACAATGAATTGAAGCACTATCCCTTCCACCCTTTGGCGCCGCGGCCGATTGCAACCGAACCGGTTCGCACCAGCTCTTTTAAACCCAAGGGACGAAGCAACTCGAGGATGGCGTCAATTTTAAGCGGGTTGCCAGTTGCCTCAATAGTGTAGGATTTGGATGTGACGTCAATGATCTTTGCGCGAAAAATATCCACGATGCGCAGCACCTCGGCACGGCATTCATCTTCGGCGGCCACCTTGATCAGGGCCATCTCCCTTTCTATAGCGCTGCCATCAGTGAAGTCGATCACCTTGAGCACATCGATCAACTTATTGAGCTGTTTGTTGATCTGTTCCAGAACTTTATCGTCACCGCGCGTAACGATAGTCATGCGTGAGAGGCCTTCTTCATTGGTGGGGGCCACAGAGAGTGAGTCGATGTTAAAGCCGCGGCCGGAAAAAAGGTTCGCTACGCGGGAGAGCACGCCAAACTCATTTTCAACCAGAACTGATATTGTATGCTGCATCGATATTCCACCCTTCTTATGCGTTTAGTACCATTTCATTCAGAGATGCCCCGGCCGGAACCATCGGCAACACCATTTCCTCACGGGCGACCTTGAATTCCATGATCACCGGTCCATTTACCGCAAATCCCTTCTTGATAACCTTTTCCACTTCGTCCGGCTTTGTAGCCAGAAATCCTTTTGCGCCATAGGCGTCAGCCAGCTTTATATAATCAATCGGCAGTTCCATGCAGGTCTGGGAGTAGCGCTTGTCGAAGAAAAGCTCCTGCCATTGACGAACCATGCCAAGGAAGTTGTTGTTGAGTATAATAATTTTCACAGGCAGCTTGTTCTGCACAAGGGTCGCCATTTCCTGAATATTCATCTGTACGCCGCCGTCTCCGCAGATGGTTATAACCTGACGCCCTGGAAACGCGGCCTGAGCGCCCATGGCGGCCGGCAGGCCGTAACCCATAGTACCCAGCCCGCCGGATGTCAGGAATGTGCGAGGACGGTTGAAATGGAAAAACTGGGCCGTCCACATCTGGTGCTGCCCAACGTCAGTTGAGATTATGGCATCTTTGTCGGACAATTCACGAAGTTTCTGGATCACAAACTGCGGTTTGATAATAGTTGAGCTGTTTTTGTAGCTGATCGGATGCTTCACCTTCCAGCCGCAAATTTCCTCGTGCCAGGGGGCAAGGGCGTCAATATATTCGGTCACCCTATCCTTCGCCTTGTCCGTCTGTTTGATCAATTTTGTCAGTACGTCCTTGACATCACCTACGATCGGCAGATCAACCCGGACATTTTTCTTGATCGAAGTCGGATCAACGTCAACGTGAATGATCCTTGCGTGAGGAGCAAACGTCGCAAGTTTCCCGGTCACACGATCATCAAAACGGGATCCGACAGCTATGATCAGATCGGAGTGGGTCATGGCCATGTTGGCACAATAGGCGCCGTGCATCCCGAGCATCCCGAGAGAGAGCGGGTCATCTCCGGGATAAGATCCAAGCCCCATCAGAGTGGTTGTTACCGGCACGCTCAAGCTACGAGCCAACGATGTCAGTTGATCGGACGCATTACCCAGTACGACTCCGCCGCCCACGTACAACACAGGCCTGCGCGACTCCAGAATCATCTTGAAGGCTTTTTCCACCTGCTTCGGATGACCTTCCAGATTCGGCTTGTAGCTACGGATTTCGACTGTTTCAGGATAGGTGAACTCAGTCTGGGCAACTTGAATATCCTTCGGAAAGTCAACAAGAACCGGGCCGGGACGTCCGGTGCGGGCGATAAAGAAGGCCTTTTTCATGATCAGGGCGATATCCTTGACGTCCCTGATCAGAAAACTGTGTTTGGTGCAGGGGCGGGTGATTCCAATTATATCCACCTCCTGGAAAGCATCGTTACCGATCAGAGGAGTCGGCACCTGGCCTGTAACGATAACCATCGGGATGGAGTCCATATAGGCCGTGGCGATGCCGGTCACAGTGTTGGTAGCGCCGGGTCCGGAGGTGGCGAATGCTACACCGACCTTGCCGGTGGCGCGGGCATAACCGTCAGCCGCGTGAGTGCCTGCCTGTTCGTGACGCGGCAGAATATGACGGATCTCCTTGAAGCTGTAGAGTTCATCATAGATGTTTATGACCGTACCGCCCGGATAGCCGAAAACAGTGTCAATACCCTCTTTTTTTAGACATTCCAGCATTATTCGTGCGCCGTTCATTTTCATGAATTACCTCATTATTAAAATTGCTGCCTGAAGAGTGTATGAAGTTCGGCAGTTCCATCAGATGTTGTTTGAACCGCTTCGCTTTTTCCGCCCTGCGTTATAAAACTTAAAAGTTGTTCGGATTGCCGGTCACTACGTTAACAACCGTCCACTTAAGGTCACCGTTCATATCGACCAGTTTGCGCTGTTGGGTTGTGTTGTCGAAGTAGACCTTGTAGCAGCCGCCGGGGGCTATACTTGAAGTCCAGTTGCTAATACACAGGCGCCCATCATCGGTGATGTTCCAGTTGCCTTTGGTATTGCCGCCGTAGGCCCCCTTGCCGAGCACGGAACCATTGGCATCCCAGTAGAAGGTTTCACCGGTGGCGGCAGTGACCGTATTGCCCTGAAAAACTTCACGGACCTCTCTGGTAGACAACAACAGAGCATTGGCGCCCTGCAAACCCTGTTCGACTGTAGCGCAACCGGCAAGCGACACAAACAGAGCAACGACAGCAGACAACGTAAAAAGCTTTTTCATGGTGACCTTCCTCCTTGTTTTATTTGTCGGTCAGGGAAGACTCTTCAACATTCAAAATTCAAAATTGCCTTCTTAATCAGCCGATGTGATTGCTCCGGTGTGGGCCGACGTCACCACTTTTGCATATCGTGCCAGCCAACCGGTCTTTATCTTCGGCTGCGGCGCCTGCCATTTTGCCCTGCGCGCAGCCATAGTGGCCTCATCAACCAGCAGTTCCAGTCGGCGAGCCGGTATATCAAGCAAGATTTTATCACCGTCCGCCACCAATGCAATCGGGCCACCCTCAGCAGCCTCGGGAGAGATGTGACCTATGCAGGGGCCGCGTGTACCCCCTGAAAAGCGCCCGTCAGTTATGAGAGCCACCGAATCGCCCAGGCCGAGCCCCATTATTGCCGCTGTTGGCGCAAGCATCTCACGCATTCCAGGTCCTCCCTTCGGGCCTTCGTACCGGATTACGACTACATCACCAGAGGTGATTTTACCCTCCATGATGGCCGCCATGGCAAGTTCTTCAGCATCAAAGCAGCGGGCGGTGCCTTCAAATTTCATCATTGGTGCGGAAACACCGGACTGTTTCACCACTGCGCCCCTGGGAGCGATATTACCATACAGAATGGCGATACCACCCTCCTTCTTTATCGGGTTATCGAGTGGATGAATGACCCCGTCATCCACATTCTGAATGCTCTCGGCCAATTGATGAGTAGTCAGTCCGAAGAGGGTTTGGGTATCTTTAATCTTGTTGCCCAATTGCTTTAACACCCCACTTACGCCGCCTGCAATGTCCAGATCCTCCATAAAGTGTTCCCCGGCCGGATTCATGGAAGCAAGCTGTGGTGTATCCTTGCCAAGGCTATCGAACAACTCGAGCGGCAGATCCACGCCTGCCTCATGGGCAATCGCCAGCAGGTGCAGCACGGTATTGGAGGAACCGCCCAGCGCCAGGTCGACGCGTATGGCGTTCTCGAAAGCCTCGCGGGTCATGATGCTGCGTGGGGTGACATTATTATGAACCAGCTCGACGATCTTTTCACCGGAAGCGAAGGCGATGCGGCGCTTCAAAGCCGAAACGGCCAGTGCGGTTCCGCAGCGGGGCAGACTCATGCCCATCGTCTCCGTCAGGATCGCCATCGTGTTGGCGGTGAACAACCCCTGGCAGGAGCCCATTCCTGGACAGGCGTTGTCCTCGCAGACCTGCAGTTCCTTGTCGCTGATCACGCCGGCCTTGTAGCGGGCCATTGCTTCAAAAGTATCGGAGACAAAAGAGAACTTGCGACCGGCCTGCCCGCGTCCGCTAAGCATAGGGCCGGCTGTCACCACGATGCAGGGAATATCCAGCCGGGCGGCAGCCATAAGCATGCCAGGGGTAATCTTGTCGCAGTTGGTCAGCAGCACCAGACCGTCCAGTCGATGCGCCTCGGCAACAGATTCCACCATATCGGCGATAAGTTCACGGGTCGGCAGTGAGTAGTGCATGCCCTTGTGGCCCATGGCCATTCCGTCGCAAACTCCGGGGATACCGAAGAAAAAGGCATAACCACCGCCGGAGTGAACACCCTTTTCGATAAAACGCTCCAGATCACGCATACCCACATGGCCCGGTATCAGATCGGTGAAACTGGTCGCCACGCCGATAAACGGTTTGTCCATCTGGCTCTGCGGCACACCGGTTCCTTTTAATAGCGCACGGTGAGGAGTTCGCTCCAGACCCTGTTTAATTAAATCACTGCGCATATATGGTTTGTCCTTCCAGATTTTCGAGTTGCTGTTTATTGCCGTCAAACAGCCGAATGCCAGACAATTAGGGGCGGTAAGGATAATGCATTAACCGGAATGTGTCAACCGGAATGCAGTGGGAGATTCCTGTTGCGGATCGTAAGCCCTTTCAGAAAATTCCTGAGAAACTGATCGCCGCACTCTTTGTAATTTTTGTGTTCATTATTCCTGAAGAGCGCACTAAGCTCGGATTTTGAGATAACGATATCAACAAGTTTCATTATTGTTATCATATCATCTTCCTTCAATTCCAGGGCGATCCTCAGCTTTTTTAAAATAATATTGTTCGTTAACGCGCCATCGGTTTTTGCTCTAGACCCGGGCGCAGTATCATTTAATCCCCTTTTTTGTATGATAAGCCCATCCAGAAAAAGCGCCGTCAGAATATCACTGCAATCGAGATAGCCCGCTTCGTCTTCTTTTTTCAGGAGATCTTTCAGGACGGATAGTTCGATGCCATGACCAGACAGCCCAAAGATAGCAATCATTGCCGGATCACTGATATCCAGTGCATAACGAAGTCTGCGCAGTATATCGTTATTTGTCACAAATTAGCCTCTCGCGTTGGTATGGTATCAGTCTGATGCAGCGTCTTTCCGTATAAGCTCGATGATGTTCCGGTACAATTCATCACCGTCCCTGCCGATAACCTTTTTTTTATCGACAGTGGCAGTAGGCATCTCACGGCAGGAACTGCACTGCTTGACGCACTCCTTGACTTTGACATTAAGGCCGGGAAATTCTTCCTGCAGTCGTCTGTATACCTTGCCCTTCCCTTTGTTGTTCTCGCAGAAGCGTATTTTCATAAATTGTCCTAGCCCTTATAAACAGGATAAGTGCGTTAACAAAATTATATTATTGCCAAAATGCGCAATAAAATAATTTCTAACTTACTAAACCACCAGCGGAGATCCGGCCGGCGCAACGAAGACGCGCTGTGCCATTTCGGCATCCACCATAAGTATGCCCTGGCCGTTGTCGCCGACCAGTTTTAGTTTTGCGATCAGATCACGGTCATTGTTCTCTTCCTCGATCTGTTCGGTGACAAACCACTGCAGGAATATCTGGGTGGCATGGTCCTTCCCTTGCACGGCCTGTTCGCTCAATTCATTGATACATTTTGTAATCATCTGCTCATGAGCAAGCGTTTTCTGAAACATCTCCAGCAGCGACTTGTATTTATTCGGTACGGCCTTGCTGGCAAGTAGGGAAATGATCACACCCTGGTCATTCAGATAGGTATAGAACTTCATGAAGTGAATCAGCTCTTCACGGTACTGTACAAAAAACCAGTTGGCTGCGCCTTTCAGCCCCATTTCATTACAGCAGGACGACATCGCCAGATACAGATGTGCAGAGTAGAGTTCCAGGTTCATATGACTGTTGAGTGCGTCCGACATTTTTTTGCTGATCATGGCAGTAAGACCTCCCTGTGATTTAAGTTTCCTGCAAAACTACTGCGGGATCGATCTGCTGTGTTGCCGCTCGCTCGAAAGTTCAACGTACATACGTGTACGCCTCACTTCCTCGCTCGCTTGCGCCTTGCATATCAACCTCCTCATCACGTTTTGCAAAAGACTCTGTTTTTTATACTATAAGCCAAAAAAAGACTTTTTCAATCCTGAATGATTTATCTGATTTTTTTGCGGGCAAGCAAAAATACCATGACACCGCCCAGCAGGAACATTGGCAGACTGAGCAACTGCCCCATCGAAAACAGCCCGAAGAAGATTCCCATCTGGGCGTCCGGCTGGCGGTAATATTCTACAATAAAGCGGAACAGTCCATAACCTGCGCAGGCCGTAAACGTGACCATACCGTTCACTTCCGTTCTTCTGGAGACAAACCTTACTATACTAAACAGAACAAACCCCTCCAGAAAAGCCTCGTAGATCTGGGACGGATGCCTCGGCAGACCGTCACTCCCCGGAAAAACCATACCCCAAGGCATATCGGTCGGGCGTCCGTATAATTCTCCGTTGATGAAATTTCCAATCCGGCCCAATCCCAGGCCAACCGGAGCGCAGAGGGCAGCCATGTCAATCAGTATAATAAATTGAAGCTTCTTACGACGGGCGTACAGTATAAAGGCCATGACAACCCCTATAGCCCCGCCGTGAAACGACATACCACCCTCCCAGACCGCCAGAAGCTTGAGCGGATTGGCAAGATAGAAACCCAGGTTGTAGAACAGGATATAGCCGAGTCGCCCCCCCAGTACGACACCCATGGCGCCGTAGAAGACCAGATCTGCTACATCATCGGTCGTCAAATGGAGCTGCTTGCGTCTGACTTCAGAGCGGATAATGAAGTAGGAGACGATGAAGGCCAGAACGTACATCAGTCCGTACCAGCGGAACTGGAGCGGGCCGATGCTGAGAAAAACAGGGTCTATATGGGGGAATTTCATCGACTCACATTCCGCAGCCGCAATTACGTGGACAGTTTCCCACCCGCATATGAAGCGCCTTTATAAAAGTTGCATCGGTAGCAGCCTTGATCTCATCAACAACATTTGCGGGTACGGCTGAATCGAGCGACAGGATGACCATGGCCTCACCTTTTTTTTCTCTTCGCCCCAGATTCATTGAAGCTATGTTGATTTCGTGCTGGCCCATGATGGTTCCGATCTTTCCGATCATGCCGGGGCGGTCGCCGTAATGAAGCATCAGCATATGCTCTTCGGGGCTGAAATCCATCGAATAGTCGCGCAGGCGGACGATTCGCGGAACACCTTCGAACAGGGTGCCGGAGATCAGCTTCCGAGTTCCGCCGGCTTCGATAACCAGGGTGATCATATTGGAAAAAGCATCGGCATTGGTCGATTTGGTCTCTTCCACCACAATGCCCATCTGCTCGGCAATCAGTGAGGCATTGACCATATTGACATCCTGGTCGACCATCCGGTTAAGAAGCGCCGACAGTCCGCAGACGGTAAGGGGCGAGCAGTCGTAATGGGCAATGCTTCCGGCAAAACCGAAGGTGACTTTTTCCAGATTTTTCTCGACCAGCTGGATGCCGAAGTCACACATAACACTCATCAGGTTCAGGAACGGGCGCATCTGGTCCATCAGAGCCAGATCGAAACGCGGGATATTTACGGCGTTCTCCAACGGTTTGTCATCAAGATAGTTGATAATCTCCCTGGAGACATCTATGGCTACGTTGACCTGAGCTTCGAAGGTATTAGCGCCCAGATGGGGCGTCACCACAAGATTTTTGTGGCCGATAAGGTTTTTAAGGAGATCGGTTACAGGCGGCTCTTCACTCCAGACATCAACCGCTCCGCCTATCACCTTGCCGGAGGTCAGGTTATCCAGCAGGGCCTGCTCGTCGATGATACCGCCCCGGGCCACGTTGAGGATAATGACGCCGCTCTTCATTAGCCCGAACTCACGCTGCCCGATCATACCTCTGGTCTCTTCGTTGAGTGGAGTGTGAACAGTTATAACGTCGCAGTTTTTGTAAATCTCGTCGTGTGAAACGAGTTTGACTCCGAGATCATGGGCGCGCTTTACAGAAATGTAAGGGTCACAGGCCAAAACATCGCATTCAAAAACCTTCAGTCGGGTCGCCACCCGGCCGCCGACCTTTCCTAGACCAATGACACCGGCTGTTTTCCCCTTAAGTTCGTGACCGGTAAAGGGGGCTCTTTTCCATTCGCCCGATTTTAGGCTGGCATTGGCAGCAGTGATGTTGCGGCAGAAAGAGAGCAGGAGCGCCATGGTATGCTCGGCGGCGCTGTTGGTGTTGCCAAAGGGGGCATTAACAACTATGACACCTTTGGAACTGGCATAATCCACGTCAACATTATCAATGCCTACCCCTGCGCGAGCCACAATTTTAAGTTTTTTGGCCGAATCGAGTAGATCCCGGTCAACGATGGTTCCGCTGCGAGTGATGATGGCTTCGTAGTCGCCTATTATCGCCAGCAATTCTTCTTTTTTCAATCCCAGCCTCACATCAAGCTGAATGCGAGGTTCCTGGGTCAGAAGGGCCAAACCCTCCGGCGAGACTTCGTCGGTAACTATTATTTTCATTGCTTATCTCCGGCTTCAATGGAATTTTATGCGGGCATACTAGCCCCGCATGTAAAAAAAAGCAAGCAAGGCCGCCGACGATGATATACATTCCATCCATGGAACCATTCAATATCGTGCTGATAGAACCTGAGATTCCCCCCAATACAGGCAATATAGCCCGTCTCTGCGCCGCAACCGGCACAGTCCTGCACCTTGTGGGGCGGCTCGGTTTTTCAATTGAAGACCGGTATCTCAGGAGGGCCGGACTCGACTACTGGGAGTTTGTCACCCTCCGGCAGTGGCCCGATTTGGCAACTCTTCACGCGTCTGCTCAAGAAGGTCGCTTCTTCTACCTGAGCACCAAGGTTTCCCGAAGCTATCTGGAAGCCGGTTTCAAGCCCGGAGATTTCATTGTTTTCGGCAAGGAGACCAAGGGACTGCCGGAGGAATTGCTGCTGGCCAATCCGGACACATCCATCACCATCCCGATGCCGGCGGAAAATGTCCGCAGCCTGAATCTCTCGACCTCGGCCGGGATCGTGCTCTACGAGGCGCTGCGGCAGAGTGGAATGATCGAGTGATTTGAAAAAGAAAGAACGAGTAAATACATGCACCCCTACCTGACCAGCCACATACCCGGCATCGGCGGAACGATCAAAAATTCGCCAGACGATTTCTTCGTCGAGGAGATTCCCTCCTATCTTCCCGGCGGTTCCGGCGAACATTGTTACCTGACGATCGAAAAACGGGGCATCACCACCCTGGAAGCGATTCGAAGGATTGCCGCCGCTTTGAAGTTTCCGGAGCGGGATATCGGCTATGCCGGCATGAAAGACGCTGTCGGAGTGACCCGTCAGACGATATCGGTTCAGCGTGTCACGCCGGAAAATGCGATGGGATTGGATCTGGAGGGTGTCAAGATCCTCGCCGCTTGTCGTCACAGCAACAAGCTCAAACTCGGGCATCTGAAAGGAAACCGTTTCCGGATCACTGTCAGGGGTGTTACTGAAGGGTCAGAAACAATTATCCGCTCAGTCCTCGAAATTATTCAGAATCGGGGCGTTCCCAACTACTTCGGCCTTCAGCGCTATGGAGCCCAGGGTAATTCTCACCTGATCGGCGCTGCCATGCTGAAACGTGACTGGCGTGCGGCCGTTGATGCATTGATCGGTCAGCCGGATCTGTTGCGGGACGATGAGTGGAGTGCGGCAATTGTTGCCTACCGGCAGGGAGAACTGAACAAATCGTTGCAGCTTTTTCCACGCCATTGCCGCAGCGAGCGGGATGTGCTGCAACGACTGGCGATCCGTCCGGGAGAGTATGAAAAAGCCTTTGCCGCCATTCATCCCCGACTGAAAAAGCTTTATCTTTCGGCTCTTCAGTCATTCCTCTTCGATCAGGTGGTGGCTCGGAGAATTGAGAATATCGACGAGCTGATGGCGGGCGACCTGGCCTGCAAGCATGCCAACGGCGCCTGCTTTCTGGTGGAAAACGCTGAAACGGAGATGAAGCGTGCCGGATCATTTGAAATATCGGCCAGCGGGCCTATGTTCGGCTGCAGGATGAAACAGCCTGAAGGCAGGCCTTTAAATATTGAACGTGAAACACTGGGAACCATGCAGATCGAACCGGATGATTTCAATCTGCCTGGCGGTCTGCGTATGGAAGGGGAGCGTCGTTCCTTGCGGGTGCCTCTGGATGCCTCTTCGTTCCGGTTGGATGGTGATTGTCTCCGCCTGGAGTTTGAGCTTCCGAAAGGGAGCTATGCTACAT
>Ga0118677_10011051_pt1 | contig 13640 bp, 10 predicted proteins | sample AliMusrvi5mmetaG_FD_86154 | JGI IMG/M metagenome (GOLD analysis project Ga0118677, IMG submission 86154)
ACGGCTTCCACGCTTGGCCGTCGAAATGGAAAGGAGGAAATTGCCCGGCGGTGCATATTTGCAGTGTTCCCTCATCCGCATCCGCCAGCAGCATGACCAGACTAATAAACCGCCCGGCCTTGAGTTCGCGAGTCAACAGCGGGTTCAGCTTCGTGACCCATTCTCCCAAATCGGCCTGGAGCTGATGGGTCATCGCCTCAATGACAGCAGTGGCGCGGGCCATGGTCAGCGCGGCAGGAATGCCTTTGCCGCAAACATCCCCCAGCCCCAGGAGCAATCGGTTCGCACCCAGTGCATGCACAAAACCAAAATCACCGCTCACCATTTGGGCCGGCAGGTGACTGTGGTAAACCTGGCAGAATGGAAACTGACTGAGCGTCGGCGGCAGGAAGGTGTCTTGGATTTCCCTGGCGAGGAGCAATTGTTGCCGCGCGCCCGCCCGTTCGATTTCTCGACGCTGCGCCTCCAATCGCAACAGGGCGTTTACAATGAGGCCGCCAAATCCCTCAAGAATCTCTTGGTCTTCGGCGTTGAACGATTCCCGCTCACGAGGGTTCAATGCTTGCAGCACGCCCAAACAGGATGCCCCATCCAATAACGGGATCGTCACCATGGCCCGCGTCACCATGCCGAGGTCGTTACCCAGGTTGGAATAGTGGCGCGGATCAGTTCGCGCATCCTTGACGTTGATGGTCTGTTTGGACTGAAAAGCCGCTCCGGCAATCCCTGCACCCGGCGGCACTCGCAACGGTTCGGGCAGATTCGCGATCCAGGGATCGGTGCTGTGAAGAATCAACTCGCCGGTCTTGGCGTCGGGCAACAGTAACGAACACGCGTCGGCGTGCATCACTTCCTCGGCTCGGCGGAGAATCTCATCAATCAAGGCCGTCAAATCCATGGCGCGGCTGAAAAAGCGGGCTGCGTCAAGTAGAGCCTGATACCGTTCCACTGGGCCTTTTGAGAGCATAACCAGGCTGCAAAATGGCTCGCTCACTCCTTGGGTTTTCGCTTGGTCGGGGCGGGCAAAGTCCTGCGAATCTCAGCCTCGGAGGGGACAGGATTGGTGCGTATCTGCCAGATCAACCGCGAGGGTCTTTCCGCGAGTCGGGCGGCAAGAACTTTCACATACTCCATCGTGATCTCGGTTCGGACCAGGAGGCTCGTGAGGTTTTTTATGGTCTGATCCAGGTTCGCAAGGAACTCGTTTGCCAGGAAAGCCTGCACATCAGCGGTAATAAGCCGCGTGTTATCAATCGTCCCGTTCAGGTTGGTGGCAACCGAAGATGCGTGGGTTAACAAATTGCTCACCTGCGGCCGGACGCCCGCGACGGTTTCATCTACCTGATGCAAAGTGCCGCGAACGTCGGCCACCGCCATCTGGGCATCGTTGACGAGGTTGGTCGCTGTGGTCAGGAGCGTGTCCCCACTGATCAGCAAACGGTTCAGGTTGGTAATCAACTCGGGATAGTCGCCGTTGAACTTCCTTAGGATCTCGGTCGCCACGGCCACGGTGTTCCCAAGTGACTGGGTCAGGTTCTCGATGCCGGAGAAGCTCTCGCCTTCAATAACTGCCCCCTCCGGCAAGAGGTTTACACCCGGGCTGCCAGCCGACAACGCGACGAATTTCTCCCCCAGGATGGTTTCGGAACTAATGGTGGCCTTGGTGTCCGAGGGCAGTGTCGGCACGCCTTGGTTGAGGCGGACCGTCACGCGAACGGCCAGGTCGCGTTTGGCAGATTGCTCACGTTCTGCGGGACTCAAGTAACGAATCGCCACCACCGAGCCGGCGACGGCCCCCGCATAGCGGACGGACGAATGCAATCTAATGCCGGTGGCATCTTTGAATTCAACTTCCAACTTTCGCCCGTGCGTCCCCCAGGGTTGGCCAGATATCGCAACGGTCAGCGCCGCCAGCAGGATCAGGCTGCAGCCGATGACGGTGATGGCGATGATGTATTGCGACCAGTTTTTGGTCTTCATTTGCGGGCCTTTCCGAGCAGGTGTTTGAGGTAATCTCCTCTAGAAAGCCGAAACGGAATCGGGCCGTCGGCTTCTCCCTTGATGAACTGCTGCAACATCGGGTCGGGGTGGTTCATAATCTCCTGCGGCGTTCCTTCGGCAATGATCTGTCCCTGAAGCGGACCGGTGCCGAGCATGATCATTCGCGTGCCGATGCGAAAGGCGCTGGTCATGTCATGAGTCACGACCACCGCCGTCATGCCCAGCTTCTGCGTCAAATCCTGGGTGAGCTTGTCCACCACGGCGGTCATCACCGGATCCAGACCGGAGGTGGGTTCGTCGCTGAAAAGCAATTCCGGATCGAGCGCCAGGGCGCGGGCCAGGGCCACACGCTTCTTCATGCCGCCGCTGATTTCCGCTGGCTTCAAATCCTCGAAGCCCGTCAGCCCTACCAGTTCCAGTTTCATCTTAATAATCAGGTCCACGATTTTGTCATCGACCCGGCTGTGCTCCTGGATGGGCAAGGCTACATTCTCGCCCACAGTGAGCGATTGCAGCAGGGCGCCGGATTGAAAGAGAACCCCGAACCGGCGGCGGATGCGATCCATTTCCCGCTCGTCCATGCCGGTGATTTCCTCGCCAAAAATCCGGATCGAACCGGCATCCGGCTTCATGGATCCGATCAGATGCCGCAAGACCGTGCTCTTGCCGCAACCGCTGCCCCCCATGATGACCATGGTCTCGCCCCTCAGAACCTTGAAACTGATACCCTTCAAGATGGTGCGCTGCCCGAACGTCTTTACCAGGTCACGCACCTCGATGACCGGCCCCGTTTCCGGGCTGGCCATGGGAACATCGGCTGGTATCGGGGAGTTCGCTATCACAAGAAGAAGAAAAGCGCCGTCAAGAGCGCGTTCGCCACCAGGATGGCCAATATCGAATAGACCACGGAATGGGTCGTAGCCGTGCCGACGCCTTCAGCCCCTCCCTCTACCCTCAGCCCGGCATAGCTGGCGATGGTCACCACCAGCCAGGCAAAAACCACACTCTTCGTCAGGCCGGAATAAAGGTCGCCGAGCTTTGCCGCCTCAATCGCGCGCATCACGTAGGCGGCCGTGCTCATGTCCAGGGCAAAATGACAGATAGTCCATCCCCCCACCATGCCGATGTAGTTGCCAAACACCGTCAGAACGGGGAGCATGATTAACATGGCGACAAAGCGAGGAACAATCAGAAAGCGGATCGGATTGATCGCCATGACAGCCAAGGCTTCGATCTCTTCAGAAACCTTCATAGTGCCCAGTTCAGCAGTGATGGCGGAGCCGCTGCGGCCAATCACGATGATGGCGATGAGCAGCGGGCCCAGTTCCCGCAACAGACTCACCGAGACGAGGTTAGGCACATACAGGGCGGCGCCCATCCGCTGCAATTCGTGCGCTCCCTGCATGGCGAGCGTCAGCCCGATGCTGAACGCAGTGAGCGCCACCATGGGCAAAGCTTCCACCCCCATTCGAACCAACTGGTTGAGGATATGGCCGACCTTAAACGGCTGTTTCTTCCAAGGGCCAATCAGCAGCCAGTAGAGAATTTGCCCGTTTAAGTGGAGATACTCTTTCAACGGAGAATCAACGGGGTAACCCCTGCTGCAAGGCCTGCATGGCTTCCGGCACCGTGGCGCAAATCGGAAACACCTCGTTGAGCCGGACGAGTTCGAAGATGCTGCGAACGCGATGGCTCAAGCCCGCCACAACGATCTTCCCGTCGAAAACCCGCGAACTTTGATAGTATTCGATCAACGTGGCGAGGCCGGAGGAATCGATGTACTTCACGCCAGTGAAATCCAGCAGTAGCGCGGGAATCCGGCGCGCCGCCCGCTCCTGCATGAGCTGGCGCATTTCAGGCGAGTTTTGGAGGTCAATCTCCCCGTGGAGCTCCAAAACTAACACCCCATCGGTCACAATCTCTCTCCATTGCATCTTGGAAGTCGTAGCATTCTTCCAGCTTCCGGGCAATGCCAATTATTGCAGGACAAGGCTCGAAAGAACTTCGCTGGCCCTCTAGCGACCACTGATGCCTTAACACGTGACGGCAATGTCCACCTTGGCGCTCAGTCGATCTGGTCGGGCCGCACATCCACGACCTCTTCATTCCTTGATGCGATAGGCCACCATTGTCCCTTCGTGCTTGGTTGCGATTTCGATCCGTTCCGACAGGAACTGATTGAAAACATGGGCGTGGACTTCAGGACTGAGAAGGATTTCACTTTTGCCCGCCGCGTTGCAGTAGCGCGAGGCAAGGTTGGCCGGCTCGCCGATCACGGTGTATTCCAATCGTTCGGCATTCCCAATAAAGCCGTGCAACGCCTCGCCACAATCAATGCCGATTCCGATCTCACAGGATTCAGCTTTGCGGGCAGATCGAGACTTCATGATGGCCGCCGAAGCCGCCTGCATGGCCAGGGCCGCGCGAACAGCGCTCTCGTGTTGCCGATTGTCTGATTCCGGGCTGCCAAACACAGCGAAAATAGCGTCGCCAACAAACCGCTCAATGGTGCCGTTATGCGCGAGAATGGCATCGATCATGGATGGGAAATACTCGTTCAAAAGATCGCCCGTTCGCTGGGCTCCAAGCCGCGCGGTTAGTTGTGTGAACCCGCGAATGTCGGAGATGAGGACAGTGATATGAGATTGGCGGGTGCCGATGGCCAATGAGCCATTTGCCGCCGCGCGCGCAAGGTTCTTGCGCAAGTGGGGTGCGAATCGGCTGCTGAACAAACGATCGGTAAGATCAGACTGCCGCATCAGATCGTCCAACGCTCGTTGGTGCGTCACCGCCATTGCTCCGTAGTGAGCGACGCCCATAAGCATCCGCAAATCCTCCGGGGCGAACATCTTCTCGCGTTTCGGGTTATCGACACAAACCACGCCCACAAGCTCATCTCGCCAGATCAATGGGGCATACATCCCTGTGCCGATGCCGTGCAACAGAACGCTCCGGGTGGTATCTCCCACATTCATCTCCCAGATGAAGCCTTCGCGACGCGCTACCGCCCGTTGGGCCAGGGTCATGCTAACCGACGGCTGGCCAACCGGCAGATGCGCTTTCAACACCAAACCACCAGTCTCAGGATCAACCAGGAGCAAAGCCCCGCGCATGGCGCCAGGAATAACTTCCACCAAACTCTCGACAATGGTTTGCAGCAAACCGTCCGGCCGCAACTCCTTTGCAAATCGCAGCGGCAGTTCATAGAGAAGCGCAACTCGGCGCTCGCTGTCCGAGGCCCCGGGCGGCGCCTGGAACGTCGACTGCGTTTTGGCGTCCGAAGTTGGTCCGATAGTCACTGCCGGTTCCCCAGTGAGCAACTCCGGTAGCAGCATTGAAGGCTGATTTGCCGCGGCGGGTTCCGCCATTGCGTCACTCGCGTCCAGCCTCTCGATTCGCAAGGTCGTTTCACCAATCGCCACGCTATCCCCTGCGCGCAATTGACGCTTCCCCGGGCCCTTGATTTCTTCGCCGTTGACCTTCGTGCCGCGCTTGCTGTTCAAATCTTCAATCCAGTACCGCTCGTCCTCCAACCAAATCCTCGAATGTGGGCGTGAGACTTTGACGTCCGGCGAGAGATCGATATCGCAAGGTGTGGCAGGTTTTGGCCGGCCAATGACGGCTTGTGCGCCGGTGCCCTGATACACCATTTCTTTGCCGCACACGGAATAGAGGACGCGAATCATAAACCTCAGCTTCATATATCAGACACGCACTTGTCGCCGCCAGCAAATTAAGCGTTATTCATCGTCTGCAACGCTCATGGCTGGAGGCAGTTGGGCCTGAAAAGGTCGTTTTCGAACCGGCCTTACCCCCCCCCCGCCTCGCCGGGAGCACTACTGTCCCCGAGCGAGCTTGTCGAACTCGGCCAGCTTGTCTTTCCAGAGCGCGGCCTGGCTGGTTTGAGCGGTCGTTTCGTAGAGCCGCAGCAGGGACTGGAGCGATTCCCTCAGGTGTGGCTTGTACTCCCGTGGGCTTTTATCCTCGCGCTGCTTCATGCCCGCATAGCCTGCGAGTAGCAGTGGCTCGGCCTCGGCAAACCTGCTTTGTCCGAGCAGGCTGGAGCCGAGCAGAGCCCTGGCGTGGCACGCCAGGAAGTCCACTTCATTGGTCCTGCCGGGCAAGGCAACGCACTCGCGCGCCAGCGCCTCGGCTTCAGCGAACTTCTCCCTGGCCAGCAACGTCATCGCCAATTGGTTGAACGCGGCCGCCAGGTCCTTCTGCGGTTCGGGCACGAAGGGTGGCGCGTCTCCTGCTATCGCCAGGTCCTGAGCGTTCTCGTGGGACGCTTTCCGTCGTATTTGAACGGCTTCCTGAGCGAGGTTTTCGGCCTCGGCCAGCTTGTCCTGGTCCCTCAGCACGCGGGCCAGAGTGACGAGCGAAACGGCCAGATCCGGATGGTTAGGCTTGAGGACCTTTCGCCGAAGGTCGAGGGCCTCACGAGCGAGCGCTTCGGCCTCGACCAACTTGCCTTCGTCGGTCAATAGGTGCGCCAGGTTGTTCAGCGAAATGGCCAGGCCGGGGTCGTCACTCTTCATCCCTTTTCTGGACAGGGCTAATTCCTCGCGTTGCAGGGTCTCCGCCTCGGACAACCTGCCTTGGGCGCGAAGAATGTTGGCCAGGTTGTTGACGCAACTGGCCGTGTTCACCGAGTTTCCCGACAGTTTGCGTGTCATGGCCAACGCCTGCCGTTGCAGTTCTTCGGCCTCCGGCAGTCGGCCTTGGTCCAGAAGGGTAATGGAAAGACTATTGAGAGAGTCGCCGATATCCAGGTGCTCGCTTGGAAACAGTTTTCGACGCATGGCCAAGGCTTGCCGCTGCATGGTTTCGGCCTCCTGGAGCCTGTTTTGCACGTAGAGTGTGTAACCCACCAGATTGAGGGTCGCTGCGACCGTTGGCACCTCCTTGCCTAGCGTTGCCTCCTGTAAAGCCAGCAGCCTGCGCGCTGCGACCTCGGCCTTTTTGGGTTCTCCAATCACCAGATAGACCTCGGTGAGCTTCGCTTGGAGGTCCGTCTCGACCTCAGGATGTCGCCGCCAGTACTCGACTTTGCCGAGGCGGTCGGTAATCTCGCCTAGGACTTCCTGCAAGAGCGCGGTATCACGGCCCCGAGCGATCAACGGGGTAAAACCGCCGAGCATGGCCTCTAGAAGCTGCATTGCATCGGCAGCTGCAGCCTCGGTCTGAAGCCGCTGCTCAGCTTCTTTTTGTTTTGCACGCTCTACCTCTTGCCGCAAGCGCGTTTCCCGCTGACTCGATTGCCTTTCTCGAAGCAGTAGGAACGTCAGGGCGAACAGCCCGATAGTTAAGCAAACCGCGATCGCAGTCCCGGCAGCAAAAGCCAATTTGTTGCGCCTGACGAACTTCTGGAACCGGTAGAGGGCGCTGGGCGGGCGTGCCTCGACCGGTTCGCTGTCCAGGTGCCGCTGGATGTCGGCCGCCAAGCCGTTTGCTGTCTCGTAACGCCGCGTCCGGTCCTTCTCCAAAGTCTTCATTACTATCCAGTCCAGATCGCCGCGGACAAGGCCCAGCAGCTTCGGCGGATCGGTGTGGCGGCGTTTGGCGGTGGTGGTTTGCTCCTCAGCCGTTAGGATGCTGAGCCGGGTAGAAGGCCGAGGCGGTTCCTCCTCCGAGATTATGCGGCGGATTTCGTTGAGACCCGCCTCGACCAACCGTTGGACATCGAACGGCGTCTTGCCCGTCAGCAGCTCATAAAGCAGAACACCCAAGGCGTAGATGTCGCTCCGGGTATCAATGTCCAGCCCACTCACATCCGCCTGCTCGGGACTCATATAAGCCGGCGTTCCGATGAACTGCTCGATGGCGGTGTAAAGTGTCTTGTCGGTCAGCCGTTGGCCAGTCGTGGCCTTGGCGATGCCGAAATCGATCACTTTGGGCACGGGCACACCATCATGCAGTGTCACCAGGATATTGGACGGTTTGATGTCGCGGTGGATAATGCCCTTCTGATGGGCGTGCTGAATGGCGAGGCAGACCTGGACAAAAAGGCCGAGCCGCTCAGCGGTAGAGAGGTTGTTCTTGTCGCAGTATTCGGTGATGCGAACGCCTTTGACCAATTCCATCACGAAGAAGGGCCGACCGCTCTCGGTCGCGCCTCCATCCAGCACCTTGGCGATGTTCGGATGGTCCATCAATGCCAGCGCCTGCCGCTCGGCTTCGAACCGGGCGATGACCTGCCGGGTGTCCATCCCCAGCTTGATCACCTTGAGCGCCACCCGCCGACGCACCGGCTGCTCCTGTTCGGCTGCATAGACGATCCCGCAGCCGCCTTCCCCAATCCGCTCGAGGATTCTGTAGCGGCCGATTCTCTCGCCAGGGTGCCCGGTCAGGGGGACCATGCCCGCAGCAACGGAGAGGGTGCTGGGGCTTTCCGCACTGGGAGGGTTGTCCAGCGATCGGCCGACGTTGTTATGGCCATCGAGCTGGGCCTCCACTCGGCGGCGCAGCAGCTCATCATCGCCACAGGCTTGCTTGAGATACGCAGCACGGCCTGCGGTAATTGGCAGCCGCAGCGCCTCGGCGAGGATTCCTTCCTCAGACAGGTGATGGGCGTCTTTCATGAGCTGCCTATGGGGGCGTGACTCTAGTGGACTGGCGTGCCTATGCCAAGACAGCATTACGCGCCATTCGATCGCGATAGCGGGTGGGCATTTCGGATGCCGGGCCGTCTCAGCCGCTGGGCATGTGATTCAAGGCTGATCTTGCATTCGGTGAATAATAGGCGAAGTAAAAGAGCGCATGAACCTGATACTCTTTCGCCACCTTTGGGGCGTCACAGGCAAGTGGGAAGACCTCTTCCCGAGATTCAAGGCAGCCGGATATCGGGGAATAGAGGGCCAAGTCCCACCGTCTGAGGATCGCAAACGGTTTCGCGCCCTCCTCCAAAAGTACGGTCTGGAGTTCATCCCGCAGATCTTTTCTCGCGGGGAGACTGTCGAGGAGCACCTTGAATCTCTCCGTGCGCAAATTGCCGCCGCCAAGACATTCGCCCCCCGCTTTATCAATGCCCACAGCGGGCAGGATGCCTTTTCCGAGGACCAGAGCATTTGCTTCTTCGAAGGCGCCCTCCAACTCGAAGCCAAAGGCGGCGTCGCCATTGCCCACGAAACGCACCGCGGCCGCATCCTCTTCAATCCCTGGATCACCAGCCGCCTGTTGACGCGCTTCCCGGATCTGAAACTGTGCTGCGATTTCAGCCATTGGGTCTGCGTCTGCGAGCGCCTCATCGAGGACCAGATCGACATTATCCACCAATGCGCGGATCGCTGCCTGCACCTGCATGCGCGCGTGGGCTACGAGCAAGGGCCTCAGGTGCCTGACCCGCGTGCCCCGGAATACCAGCGGCATTTGGAAGCGCACGAAGCCTGGTGGCGCCTGGTCTGGAAGGCTCAGGCAAAACGCGGTCTCCGTGCCTCTACGCTTACACCTGAATTCGGCCCTCCGGATTATCAGCACACCCTGCCCTTCACCCATGCGCCCGTCAGCAACCTGGAAGAAATCTGCGACTGGCAGGCGCGCCGCCAGGCGGAGAACTTTGAGCGCTGCTCTCGGAAGTAACCTCGAGCTGGTTGACTTTTCCGCTCCCCGTGGAAGTTTCTCGCATGGCCCTGAATCAAAACGCTGGTTCAGCCTCGGCTGACTACGCCTCTCTCCCCGGCAAACCGGCGTCGGGGTTTGGCGTCCGCAATGCCAGAGGAGAGTGGCAGCCGCCTTACCCTGTCAAATACGCGCCTTTGTTCGAGTGGCCGCCGAGCCCCCTGGCCTGGTTGAAGTGGCTGTTGTCCTATCCCGGTTTTCTCTGGCCTTGGAATTCCGTTTACCTGCTCATCACGGTCGTCTCCTGGTTTTACCTGCAACCCGCGCTCTCGCGTTGCATCGAGCTCAAGGCGAATTGGATCGGGCTCATGTTCCTCCGGAATCTTGGCTTGCTCTGGCTGATCAGCGGAGGGTGGCATCTTCTCCTCTTCACACTCAAGGTCCAGGGCACTGAACGTAAATACGACCCGCGCTGGCTCAGCGCCGACGACCCCAAGTTTCTTTTCCACAACCAGGTCTATGACAACATCTTCTGGAGTTGCGTCAGCGGCTGCTCCGTCTGGACCGCCTACGAGGTGCTCTACATGTGGGCGGCGGCGAACCACCACGTCCCCTGGGTCGATTGGAAGTCCCATCCGCTCTATTGCGCGCTCTGGTTGTGTGCCATCCCGTTTTGGCGCGAGTTCCACTTCTACTGGATTCACCGCCTGATCCATTGGCGGCCCCTCTACAAGGCGATCCACTATCTCCATCACAAGAACGTCAACGTGGGGCCGTGGTCCGGCCTGGCCATGCACCCACTGGAACATCTCCTCTATTTCAGCGTCGTTCTAATCCACTTTGTCGTCCCCTCGCATCCAATCCATTTCCTGTTCAACTCCCAACACACCGCGCTGACGCCTGCCGGCGGCCATCACGGGTTCGAGGGGCCGATCCTCAACGGGAAACTCCCCACTGGCTCCTATTTCCACTACCTGCACCACCGCTATTTCAACTGCAACTACGGCGAGGCCACCCTCCCGCTGGATCGGTTCTTCGGCACCTTCCGCGATGCCCTGTTCGAGAAGCCCAACTCGAAACCGGCTGCCTCCGCCGCTGGGGTCAAATGAACGGGCTCGCCTTTAACGGAGGACGCTGCGTTTCTGCGGCGGTACCCACCAAACTGCTCAAGGGTCGGGTTTTTTCCCAATGTCCTGCTGTGAAGTTATTCCTCCAAACCTTCACCCCCCTCCCTGGCCCCACCGTAGCCTCCCCGGACACTCGCCGGACACTCGCCGTAGTCATACTAACCCCGGGTTAGTGTGACTACGGCGAGTGTCCGGCGAGGCTCCCTTGAGTCTCCCAGGCTCCCACCATCGGTCCTGCCTTTGCAATTGAGCCCCAATGGGATGTCCAAGAATGGGACAAACCTCAGTTGCACAGCACTTGGCTTTCACCTGGCTTTATGGTGGCTTTGGGGTGCCTATCGGCAATCAGAGACCGAGGAAGGCGACAGGCTCATCATGGTAAGTTACGACGTCCTTGTCTCCGATGCTCAGGCGTCCGGCCTTGCACAGTTTTTCGATCAGGTCCAGGACATGCGCTTCCGTAATGGCGTTGCCCAAGAACGCCCGTAAATGGCTGACCAGGGTCTTTTTGCGCTTCGGGCGGTTGTTGACGTGCTTGGCCAGGTGTTCGAGAACACGGGGCATCAAGTCCTCCGGCGGAGCGGAGGGCGGTTTGGTCGTTCCCGAGAAGGTCAAAGCGGTGAAATCGTCGTGGCGTTGGGCGTGGATGTGCCGGCTCCGCAGGTGTTCGATCAACGGATCAAATCCTGTGTCCTTGGACACGATATGAAAGTGGCCGGTGGGGTCAGCCATCACGGCGCGTCCCACATAATAGGCGAGGGCAAAATCGAGGGCGTTCTTGCCCGAGGTGGTGAGGCGCACCAGTTGAACCGTGGCCGCGTGCTCCATCAACTTCTCGACCAGGGCTTAGCGCTCATGCGGCGGAGGCGTAAAGGGCGGACTGGAGGTCGTGGACGGCCTTTTCGAAGGCGGGGCGGCCACCGAACTGGCGGATGAGCTGGACGGGAGTGCCCATGGTGGCGAAGGGGGCGATCTGGAGGATGCGGAGATCGCCCAGGTCGGTGACGCCTTCGTCCTGGTATTTCTGGAGCAAGGCTTCCAGGACGGTGCGGGCGTGGGGGCCGTATTTGGTGAAGACATCGCGCTTGCGGACATTGTCGGCGCGCTCACGCCGGGTGAGTGGCGGCTGGTCGAAGGCGATGTGGCAAATCAGGTCGAAGGGGTCGAGGTCTTTGCCGACTTCTTCGGCCAGGGCATCAAGGACGAGGCCTTCGTCGCCGAGGACCTCGATAATGGCTTGTTTGCGCTCGGTGGCGCGCCATTTGGCGAGGAACTCGCCGAGGGTGGCAAACCGCTGTTTGAGCGCCTTGCGGCTGAAGTCGCGCAGGGTCTCAGTGACGAGCTTGCCGTTTTCGTCCAGGTATTCGACGCGCTCGGCAATGATGGTCGCGGGGACGCCGTCCACGTAGATTTTCCGCCGAGGCTCGGGGCCGGTGTCAATAGTGACGTCCGGTGGCGTGGGGTCAATGATGATGGTTTCGTCGGGGGCCGGCTGTGGCGGGATGGGATCCTGTTCGTCAAGCGGGGGCGGTGCGTCATCGGGCGGGGTGATTGGGTCATCCGGGCCCGGTTCGTAGATCTGGACTGGCTCGCCGTCGAAGTCGGGATCGGCGAAGTGGTTGGTGGCTTTGCGGAAGTCAATGAGGGTGAAGTAGAGCTTCTTGGTATCCTCATGGACGCGGGTGCCACGGCCAACGATTTGCTTGAACTCGGTCATGGACCCGACGGCGCGATCCAGGACGATCAGCCGGCAGGTTTGGACGTCCACGCCGGTGGAAAGGAGCCGGGAGGTGGTGACCAACACAGGGTACGTGGCTTCGGGGTCTATGAAATTGCCGATTTGGGCGCAGCCCTCGGCGTCGCTGCCGGTGATGCGCATGACGTAGCGGTGGTTTTCGCCGCAGAGGTCCTGGTTTTCGTTGATGAGGGCCTGGTTTTCGTTGATGAGGGCCTGGCGCATGCGGGCGGCATGCTCTTCGTCCACGCAGAAGACGATGGTCTTCTGGAAACGGTCGCCGCTTTGCTTAAGAAAGTCAGAGACCTTTTTGGCGACGAGTTGGGTGCGATGGTCTATGACGAGGTTGCGGTCGAAGTCTTTCTGGTTGTAGATGCGGTCGTGGACGATGCAGCCGTCGCGGTCGGTTTTGCCCTTCTCGGGGCGGTATCCCTGGACGTCCACGTCTATGTGGACTTTGACGACTTTGTAGGGGGCAAGGAAGCCGTCGCGGATGCCCTGGCGGAGGGAGTAGGAGTAAAGGGGTTTGCCGAAGTAGTGGATGTTGGAGACGTATTCGGTCTCCCGGGGCGTGGCGGTCATGCCGATTTGAGTGGCAGAGGAGAAGTGTTCGAGGATCTCACGCCAGGCGGAGTCTTCGGCGGCACTGCCGCGGTGGCACTCGTCCACAATGATCAGATCGAAGAAGCCGGGCGAGAACTCGCGGAAGAGCTTCTGGCGTTCCTCGGGGCCGGTGATGGCCTGATACAGGCCGAGGTAAACCTCGTAGGCGGTGTCAATGCGGCGGTGCTTGTCGAGGGCGGTGGTGAGCTGGACCTCGCTGCCGTCCGCGCGCTCGATAGTCTTGGCCTGGGTGCTGAGCTTGGCCATGACGGCGCCGAAAGGGCGGAAGTCATTGACCATGGTCTGGTCCACGAGGCGTTGCGATCAGCGAGGTAGAGAATGCGCTTTTTCCGGCCAGCCTTCCAGAGGCGCCAGATGATTTGAAAGGCGGTGTAGGTCTTACCGGTGCCCGTGGCCATGACGAGGAGGATGCGGTTCACGCCGTTGGCGATGGCTTCAATGGTGGCGTTGACGGAGTTGCACTGGTAATAGCGCGGGGCCTTGCCAGAGGGGTCTTCAAAGTAATCCTGGAGCACGATCGGCTCAGCCTCGGGGGTGATGCCTTTCCAGGACCGGTAGCGGGCCCAGAGGCCGGCGGGGGTTGGGAAGCTTTCCAG
>Ga0118677_10011053_pt1 | contig 13639 bp, 10 predicted proteins | sample AliMusrvi5mmetaG_FD_86154 | JGI IMG/M metagenome (GOLD analysis project Ga0118677, IMG submission 86154)
CTTCCCAGGATCTAAACTCACCGCCAAAACGCACGTCCAATGGTGCGTGCTCAACCCGACGAAGAGCATTATCGGATATTTCCGGCCAAGGAATATTCATGCCTCGTCGGTTTGAACTGTGTTCGCGCGCCTTTTCTTGAGGGCGGAGCGCTCTTCCCAGGATCTAAACTCACCGCCAAAACGCACGTCCAATGGTGCGTGCTCAACCCGACGAAGAGCATTATCGGATATTTCCGGCCAAGGAATATTCATGCCTCGTCGGTTTGAACTGTGCGCTCGCGGCGGGTGAAGGAAGTGGTCACCTGAGCCTGCAAGCTGTCGCACTGCCTCGAAACCCCGATCGCGGAGGTAGAGGCGAACCAGATACGAGGTGTCAAAGTAGGGAAGGTCAGTGGCCATCGCGGTCATCGGAGATCAGCTCGGTGACGTCGCGGTCGGTGGCACGCGGGGTGAATGCGCCTTGAGCCTCCATGCGGGCAAACTCGGGGAGGAGGTGGCGATTGGCCCAATATGAGGGCGTTGGCTCGGCGACGGTGGATGTCACTTTGGATTACAATCGCTCGTCATGATCATGAGCTTTGCGTGGGCAAATAGCCAACTCACCGATGTTTCTCTCGTCAAAATCGAAGACACCCACTGATCCCATGAAACTCCACACCAATCCAGCCGCTGGTCTCATCTGCGATGAGCTTGAAGCACGCGCGATTCCCGCCGCCAGGGCCGCACGCAACATGGCCATTCCGCGCAGCCGTCTCAGCGATATTTTCGCAGGAAGAAAAGGCGTTTCCGCTGACACAGCCCTGCGCCTCGAACGCTACCTCGGCATTTCCGCGGTGCTTCTCATCCGCCTCCAAGCGGAATACGACCTTAGCAAAGCGGTGGCCGAAAAAGGCTCTCAAATCCGTAGGGAAATCCTCCCCGCACCCCAACCCGCCATCGTCTAACCTCGGACCTTTCCCTGCGTGGACCTTAGCCGAGCCGTCCACATCTAACGGAGCGCAGGCTTCAGCCTGCCTGTGGGTTAGGCAGCTTATGGGCTGTCCATCCGCCCCGTCTTCACCCCGCCCATGCGGGCATCCCCCACCACAAGGTCGGCACCCGGCGGCGGCTGAAATTTCAGGGCCTGCTGGCCTTCATGGAAAGCGTCGCGGCGAGAGCAAGGAGGCCCTGGATGCCTTGGCCGCTCAAGCTCAGGAACTGGGAATGGGGTACTGATTCGTCGGCCATGATCTGCGAGATCCGGTATTCGCGATCCATGGGCACTGCGGCCGGAGGCGCGCAGCCACCCGGCCGTGAGTTTCTTCGTTGCTGGCCCTTGACGCGTTGTCGCTTCCAATTACAATTCCATCCCCATGCTCAAAAGTTTTGCAGACAAAATCTCGCGGATTCGCCGGAAAGTCCGGCTTTTCACCCAACCCGGCCTGAGCCAGGAGTTAGCACTAACAACAACACCCATGAGACCCATCAACCGAACCCTGCTCCTACTTGCGATTGCAGCAAGCCTATCCGCGACTTACATCCCGGTTGCAACCGCCCAAGGGCAAGCGAAGGAAGTGCGCCTCGAACCAACCGAGAAAGACGTCAGGTACGGTCCGCTTGACAGAAACGTCATGAACTTTTGGAAGGCCAAGGCTGACAAGCCGACCGGATTGCTGGTCAATATTCACGGAGGCGGATGGGTCGTCGGGCACAAACAGGAATCCATGTCTGCAAACGACTTGGCCCAGGGCTGGTCGGTGGCCGCGATTGATTATCCGCTCGTCGAGAAAGGGGATTTCCTGCCATCCATGCTGCACTCTGCGGCGCGGGCGATTCAGTTCTGCCGCAGCAAGGCAAAGGCATGGAACATCGATCCCGAGCGCATCGTCGTGCAAGGCGAGTCGGCCGGTGCGGCAACCTCGATGTGGCTGGCGTTTCATGACGACCTGGCCAATCCGAAGAGTGACGATCCTGTTGAACGCCTGTCGTCGCGGGTCGCTGGGGCTTTCGGGTGGATCGGACAGTCAACTCTCGATCCGTTTGTGATCAAGGAGAGAATCGGCATTGAGGGCGCCAAGAGTGAGATGATCTGGAAGACCGTCAAGGCGAAGAGTCTCGATGACCTCATGGAGAACTGGGACAAGTACAAGGAATTATCGCTCGAGTGCTCACCGATAACCCATATCAGCAAGGACGATCCGGTTGTCTTCCTGCTCTACGGCGACGACGACAGCACCCCGGCAAAAAACACGGGCGCCGGGATTCATCATCCGAACTTCGGCAGGCTGGTCAAGGAAAAGTGCGACTCGCTTGGCATGAAGTGTTATCTTCAAATCAATGGCAAGCTCGAGGCAGAGATCACTTCGTCGGCTTATCTGATAGGAATCCTGAACAAGGGGCTTGGCGTGAGACCGCCGGCCGAGCCGAAGAAGGAGTAAGCCTCTGACTCACGCGCTCTGGGCGAGGGCTTGGAGGTTCTTTTTGGAGGCCTCGTGGCCGGCGACCTCGCCCTGGCGGAAGTAGTGGCGGGCCATCGCGGGGTCCTTGCGGGTGCCGAAGCCGATGGCAAAGCACACGCCGAGGTTGTTAGACGCGGTGTAGTAGTGCTCGTTGGTCTTCTTCGAGCGGTTCCACGAGTCCACAAACAACTGGAACGCCTTCTTCTCATCGGTCTCCACCCCGAGGCCCTGCGCATGGCATTGGGCCAACAGGTCGGTGGAGCGATAGTGGCCGTTGGCATGGCAGGACTCCAACAGTTGGATGGCCGTGGGCAGGCGGTCGTGCAATTCCTTCTCGCGCAGGATCATCGCGGCCATGCGATAGGCCACGTCCCAGTCGTCGCGCTTGTGATGGTCGAGCGACGCCTGATAGAACTGCAGCGCCCGTTCGCAGTCTTGCGGCACGCCATCGCCGCCGTGCTCGTAAATGCCCGCAACATAGAAATAACTTTCGGTTAGGCCGGCATCCGAGGCGGCCGCCAGCCAGGACAGGGCCTCGGCCGGTTGATTCTTGGCCAGCGTGCGACCCAGCCGCAAGCCGGCGCGCAGGCACCCTTGGGTTGCCAACTGTTCCAGGCCGCTGAGGAACTCGGTGTTGCCGCCCAGCTCGTCGTTCGACTCATCGGCGATCACCTCGCCCCAGCGGAGCACCTGCTCGCGCGGTTGGAAATCCGCCGGCACCGCCAGCACCATGCGCAGCGCGCCGAGATGGTCGCCCTTTTCTAGCAAGCCATCGATCTCGCCCTGATAATCCACCTCCGCCTTGGTTTCGGCCACCGGCTCGGCCGCCCGATAGGGAGGATCACCCGTCACCGCCCGCGGTTTGGCCACCAGGGTATAGGCGGTCTTGGCGGGCAACAACGGTGCCAGCAACTGCTCGCGCGCTCCCGCCAAATCATAACCCGGCGGAAATGAATCCGCGTCTAACAAACGTTTGGTGAGCGCCTTCCATTCGTTCTCCTGGGCGCCCAACTGCTTCCAACTGGCATTGGGACAACGCATCGCGGCATCCACCGCGTCCGCCGGTTTTTCCAGCGCGCAGGCGAGCTGATAGATCAGCATCCCGAAGTCCTGGAAATCCTTGCGCTTCATCTCGGCACGGCGGGTTTCCACGGTCTCCTCCAGATCCAACAGGCGCAGCTCCGCCTCCACCACCCGACTGGAGGAAAACCCGACGTTGTGGGTGGAAAGGGCGCCGTGGGGTTGGTTCACCGCGCTTTGATGCAGGAACGCCAGGGCCGCCCAGATCTGGTCAACGATGCGGAACAACACCGCATGGTTCGGGCTCACCTGCTTTTCTATCAAATGGTGCAGGGTGATCGGATAGTGCGGCCGCACCTGATAGATATACTTTCGCGAGTGGCCGAATTCGATGATCGGTGCCAAGTGGCTGCCGCCCGCCATCACGCCCAGCGACCAGCGCAGCGCGATTTCCTCCTGCAACTGTTCGTCGTTGTGGGTTTCCGGTGTGCCCGCGCCCGCCGCCGCCGCGCCGGTCATATAGACGGCGCCATACTGCCCGGTATTCCAGCGCTGGGTGACAAACGCCTGTGCCCCGCCCGCTTCGGTGCTGCCGGCCTGGCGGAAGCGCACGACCACCCTGCCATGGGCGACGGATTGGGCCACCACGGAGACATCGGAGCGCCCCCGCGAGTTGAGTAGAAACTCCTCGGGAGCGTAGTCCAGCGAGAGACATATCTCCCTGATGCGATCCTCAAACATAGGTCAGCTTGCGCGCACCCACCCGTTGGCGGTCAATTTCACAGTGATCGGTTTGGCCACCGGACCTTTCACGGGGTCGCTCTTGTCCAGCTCCAATGGGATCACCAGCATCCGGGTGTCGCCGCCCTTGCCGGGCGCGGCCAGTTCCGCCCACAGCACCAGCGAATCCGCCGGAGTGATGCTTGGAACCTTCACCACAAACGTCCCGCCCTTGCGGAAGGTGTGGCTGCGCGCGGCGTTGGTCTTGATTCTGGAATCGCGATACTTCACCGGGCCTTCGCCCGCCAGGCGCGCGGCGTTTTTGGCATCGGTGGAAATCACGTCAATGTTGACCGTCGCAATCTGCGTGATGGCCGGATCATCCGCCACCAGGGTCAGCAGGAATTCGTCCTGTTTGATCGAGCGATTGAGGGCCAGCGCCTGCTGCTGCGCCTTGGCCATCTCCGCCGCCGCGCCAGCACCCGGGTCCGCGGCTGCGGCCTTGTTTCCGCCGGCACAACTGGCCAACACCCATCCGCCAGCCAACACCACAAGCATTTTGCAAGAGTTTTTCATAACGGGCTCCAAGGTTAGACATTGCCGCGGAAAGTCAATCCCAATCTTTTGTGATTGCGACAATTTATCGCGTGGGTAAACCACCGGATCTTTGAGGCAGATGACCTAAGAAACCACTGAGGTCACTGAAATCCACTGAGGGCACTGAGGAGAATTTTGTTATTTCAGTGGATTCGGCGGTCAAGGAGCGGCGGTACTCCGATCCGCCGTGCCCATGGTGAGCCAATGGGTGGACGCAAACCGCTTCCAATTGACTCCTCATGGTTCTGGGCGATTCGGAGATCGCCGCTCCTTGCGGGCGATTCGGAGATCGCCGCTCCTTGACCTTTTGTCATGGACCCGAAAAAATTCGCAGCTCCGTCTTGTCATCGGGCGGCACAGGTCCTATCCCTTTGCTTGGAGACTCATCATGACAGAACAGAGAGATTGGCAACTTGTGGATCTTGGCCTGCCGGAAATGCCCGGCCTGTGCCTGGTCACCTATCGCCAGCGCGACGGCACGTTCAAGCCCAAGATGGTCACCCAGCCCAAAGGCTCCATCGCCTACTCGACCGCCTGGTGCGACCACGCCGGGGAGGTCAAGGAGTGGCTCGACCTGTGGGTCCAGGATGTCGGTTCCTGGCATTTGGAAGCCAGCCGACAAATTCTGCCCCTCACCAACCTCGCCTTGGACACGCACTGGCTGACCTGGTCCCAAGGCTTGGCCAACACCCAACCCGCCGATGTGTTCCAGGTCGGCTGGGACCACCATCCCTGCCCCGTCATCTGGCTCAGTCCCGATGGCCGCCAACGCCTCAAGCCAGAGCCCAACTGGGTGCTGTGCACCAACGACGCGGTCCTGCGGAAATTCCGCCTGGCCGCGTTTTCCGAGTCGCTGCACCGCTACCTGTGGAATCAGGACGAGGCCAACCCGCAATTCATGGCGGCCACCCCCAATGCGCCCGAGGGCCCGGTGACCAAGCCGCTCGCCGCCGCCTTAGCGGATGCCATCCCGATCAACCGCGATGGCGCCCTGATGACCCTGCGCCGCGCGTATGCCCTGCCCCTCTGTGATTTCATCGACGTCCTGTCTAACCGATCCAACCCGCTGGACATCCGCGAGGCGCTGCGCGGTCCGCTCTCCGGCGCCAATGCCAAGTTCATCGACAAAGCCGGCGTGGCCGGGAAAAACCCCGGCTTCTTTTTCCAGAAAAACCAGGTGGCCGGGCATTTGGGCGAACTGCTGCACTTGAAACTCGCGGCGCTGCACGGTGTCCTGGTGGCGACCAAAAGCGCGATCCAACAAGCCTCCAGCCCCTTCCTCGGTCTCGACATCGACTGTTTCGGCGTGTCGCTCTCCCAGACCGAAACCGCGCTGCCTTTCCTGTGGGCGCATCAGGTGAGCTTGCAGTCGCCGCCCCAATGCATCCGCACCGAGGTGGGCGACGTCAAGGAACCCTGCTTCATGCCCTACGCGGGATTCGGCCAATCCATCTACCGCAGCCCGCGCGCCCTCAACGAAGTCCGCGGCCTCGCGCGGGTGCGCATCCGCAAGGTTTCCGAACCCGATGACCAGGGGCTCGTGGTGATGGAAGGCACCGTGCTGAGCGAGGAACCCATCCATGCCGGACGCCTCGACTTGTTAGCCTTGGAGTGGGTCCTGCCGCGGCTCGGACGCCTCTGCCTCTATACCAAGATCGAGGGCAAAACCGCCGAGGTTGAGGGCGAATACCGCTTCAGTTCGCTGCAAACGAAGCTGCCACCGGAGTTGAAGGAGTGGCTGGATGGCGGCAAGGGCACCCTCACCTCCGACCGCGTCGAGTTCCACCTGCTGCCGCGCGTGGGCACGCCCTGCGACTTGTATTCGCTCGGCGTCATCGGCCTGCGCATCCTGCTGCAGCATCCGGACGGTCTCGCCGCCTCACTCGATGATCTGCTCAGTCTCGCCCGCCAATACAAGCTGCGGTTCAGCAATGCCGACTGGAAAACCGGCACCGTTTCCCTCATGGAGTTCGTCAAGACCGGCGAGGCCGACCCGATGGCCACGCGGCTCGGCCCGCAGTGGCTCCTGTCTAACAGCGACGTGGAGGCCGCGCAGGCGTTTCGCGAAATCCCCGCGCCGCTGTGGTGGGCCACCATCGACTTCCTCAGCCGCCTGTTCCCCGGCGAGGCCTTGGAGTGCTTCTGCAAAAGCCACGACGACTTCCAGCCCCGCGCCTTGCACGAGGTCCTCAGCGCACCCATCGCCGCACTGGAGGGCTTGCTGGCCAGCAGCCGCGAGCTGCTCTTCGGCAATCCCAACACCAACCGCGAGGTGTTGCACGCCATCCACCAGCTCAAGGCCTAGCCGCCCGCGCGGGACGCGGTGATAGCGGATAGCGGATAGCGGATAGCGGATAGCGGATAGCGGATAGCGGATAGCGGATAGTGGATAGCGGATGGAAGTGCGACGCACTAGTGGCTGCGTGCCTCCGGCCGCAGGCCGTGACCGCCGCGTCTCGCGGCGCGTCCCAATGACGCCCGCTCAATCGCCTCATCGCAAACATTCGTCCCCGCCCCGTTAGACATACTCCATCGTCGGACGGATCAGAGCGGGCGGCAGCGGGTGGCAGTCCTGTGCATGGACTTCCTCCCATTCATCAATCACCTGTTGCAATTCCGCGGCGACTTGCAACGGATCCTCTCCATGCACGGCGCCGCGAAACCGATTGGGGCAGCGCCCGATGTCGGTTTGATCCTCTTCCGACCAAGCGACCCAGTGGTGGTAAATGTCAGTGGCTTTTCTCATGATCTTCCTAATTTCAAGCCCGGTAATGCGTGATTGCAAGCGGTGCCTGGGATGCATTGTAGCGGCGCTCTGTGAGCGTCGCTGCGAATGAGGAGTGCGAATGCATGATGAAGGATCGTCGTCAGCCACCCAATGGCTGCGACGGTCACAGACCGCCGCCAATGCGTCGGTGGCGATTGACCAGATAAGCAAGAATGAAGAATCCCGCTGAAGGAGCCACCGATGAAACGACAGGCTGGAAGCCCGTCGTCCATGACAGGCAGGATGCCTATCCTCCTGCTGAACCAACCGTGTTGGACGAGCCAGGGCAGATTTTCGGGATTGGAGGATTTCCAAAGCGTGCTAAAACGGTGGCACCTCCTTGCCTGACGCCACGGACATCCAAGCCTTTCTCGGCGACTCCCGCTGGAAGAACCGCTTCGACGACGAGATTCTCGCCGCCGCGCAGGGGTTGGTGTCCAAGGCTCGGGAGCTGCGCATCGATGCGACCGCTGCGGGCACGCTCACACTGTTAGGCGCGGTGGCGAATGAGGACGCCGAGGTGAGCGTCTGGCAAAGTGGCGGCGGGTGGGACTTCGAGACGGCCTGCTCGTGTGAGATTGGCAGCTATTGCCACCATGCGGCGGCACTGTTGTTGAAAGCGGAAAAGCAACGCGACCCGCAACGCCTGCTCGGGCACAGCGTGGCCGCGGCGGTGGCGGCGGCCTTACCCGCGGCCCGCGACGTGCTCAAGGAGCCGTCGCCGGACCGACCGTGGCTCACGCCCGAGCCGCGGTTTGAGTTGCACGTCACCCGCGAGCCGGCCGACCGCACGACTCGGCTGTTGTTGCAATCGCTCGGGCTGCCGGCCCCGGAGCAATGGATCTTCGCCGCGGCGGTGGTCAACTACGATGGGCATCGTAGTTCGTTGCGCGCCTCCGCGCCGGACTGGGTGAGCACGGTGACGCAGACCGACGGCCAAACCGCGATTCTCAAACACGATGCGGGCGCGGAAAACGCCGCCGCCCAACAACTCCGCGACACCGGCCTGTCGTCGCTGCAGGCGAATTCCGCGTGGCGCTTTCTGCTCAATCTCAAGTCAAGGGAATCCGCGTCTAACACAGGCCCTGATCGTTGGTTTCCCGATCCGGGGCGCGTGCCCGTCGATGAGTTTTGGTTCCAATTCCGCGGCGAGATGGTGGCGCGATTGGAAGCGCTCGGCTGGCGCGTGACCATCGATGACAACGTCGGCCACTGCGTTTTTGATGCCGACCCGTCAAAATGGGAAAGCGCGCTGGAGCCGGGGCACGGCGGATGGTTCAGCCTGTCGGTGGGGTTCGAGGTGGCGGGCGAGCGCCACGACCTGCTGCCGATCCTGGCCGGTTTGTTAGAAAGCGACTTCCTGGAGGAGACGCTGGACCGCCCTAACAACGGACACGTGTATGCGCCGCTGCCGAATGGCGACGCGCTGCGCCTGCCGGTGGGGCGGGTGCGGATGATTCTCCAACACCTCGCGGCCCTGCTCGACCCGAAATTCCCCGAGCGCACCCGGCTGCACACGCTGGATGCCGCGTCGCTCGCTGGCCTGGAGGGCATGGGGCTCACGCCGCCGCCGGATCTGGCCGAGTTGGCGGCGAAGCTCAAGGGGTTTTCCGGCATCGGGGCGGTGCCGTTGCCGGAAGGAGTGAGTGCAACGTTGCGCGACTATCAACTCGCCGGGTTTCACTGGATGCAATTCCTCGCGCGCCACGGCTTGCACGGCATTCTGGCCGACGACATGGGCCTCGGCAAGACCCTGCAAACGCTGACACATATACTAACCGAAAAGCAGTCCGGCCACTCGGGCGGCAAGCCGGTGCTGGTGGTCGCGCCCACCTCGGTGGTGCCGAACTGGCGGGCCGAGGCGCTCAAGTTCACGCCGAGCCTGCGCGTGTTGGTGCTCAACGGGCCGGAGCGCAAGAAATACTTCCGCTCGATCCCGCATGCGGACCTGGTTCTAACATCCTTCGCGCTGTTGCAGCGCGACATCGACAGGCTGCGCGGCGTGGCGTTTCACATCGTGGTGTTGGATGAGGCGCAGAACATCAAGAACCCGCGCGCCAAGGTGGCGCAAGCCGCCTGCAAGCTCGACTCGCGCCACCGTCTTTGTCTATCAGGCACGCCGATCGAGAACCACCTCGGCGAGTTGTGGAGTTTGATGCGGTTTTTGATTCCGGGTTTTCTCGGCAGCGAGGAGGCGTTCAACACGCGCTTCCGCAAGCCGATCGAAAAGGACGGCGACGCCGAACGCAACGAAGTGCTCAAGCGCCGCGTGGCGCCGCTGATATTGCGCCGCACCAAGGACCAGGTGGCCAAGGAATTGCCGCCGAAAACCGAACTGGTCCATTTCATCGAATTGCACAGCGACCAAAAGGATCTCTACGAAACCGTGCGCGCCACCATGGACAAGCGCGTGCGCCAGGCGATTGCCGCCCGTGGCCTCGGCCAATCGCAGATCGTCTTCCTCGATGCCTTGCTCAAGCTCCGCCAGATTTGTTGCGATCCGCGCCTGTTGCCGGAGGATTTCTCCAACCATGTGCGCGAGTCCGCCAAGCTGGATTTTCTAACCGATCTGCTGGGGCTGCTCATCGAGGAGGGCCGGCGGATTTTGTTGTTCTCGCAATTCACCAGCATGCTCGCGCTCATCGAGGCGCATCTCATTCACGTGCAAATCCCCTATCTCAAGCTCACCGGCGCTTCCAAGGACCGCGGCAAACTGGTGGAGGATTTCCAGACCGGCAGAGTCCCGCTGTTTCTCATCTCGCTCAAGGCCGGCGGCACCGGCCTCAATCTAACAGCCGCGGACACCGTCATCCACTACGACCCGTGGTGGAACCCCGCCGCCGAGGCACAGGCGACCGACCGCGCCTATCGCATCGGCCAGGACAAGCCGGTGTTCGTCCACAAGCTGCTGTGCCAGGACACCGTGGAAGAGCGCATTCACAAGCTCCAACAGGACAAGGGCAAGCTCGCCGCCGGCATCCTCGCCGGTGCCGATCTCGCCGCCACCCTCGATCCGGCCACCGTGCGAGCCTTGTTGGATCCGTGAGCGGCCCACTCTTCGCAGGCGCGTTGGTCACAACGCGTTGGGAGGGGAGCGCCGGCGTCTCGCCGGCTGTGTTCGGCATCCTGCCGAACACTCTTCAAGCGCATGCGGAGCGGTTTCCTCACGCATTCTGACGAATGTGCCTACGACGAAATGGACTCGCCGGCTGCAGCCAGCGCTCCAGGCGCGTTGGTCACAACGCGTTGGCGGCAACGGCGGCGGCAGCGTGAGCTACGGCCTCGCCCCCACGCGTTCTGCCGAATGCGCACACGGGGACCAGCGCTCCGCATTCCCACAAAGCCTGCTAACGACAGGCGAAGACGCCTGTCTTCCCTCACAGCCGAGACGGCTGTGCTCCCCGCCGGTGCGAGCCGCCCGCAAAATTCTTGTTTGCGTTCCACCCGCCGTCTGGGCCAAGCTTGCGGCATGGCGAAAGCGAAAGACGAAACCCGGGTATCGATCAAAGTGTTCCTTTACGGGATTCAACCGCAGATTTGGCGGCGCTTGACCATCGGCATGGAGGTGACGTTTCTGGAGCTGAGCAACGCGATTCAGGCGGCCATGGGCTGGGACAACAAGCACCCGCACGAGTTCCGCCACGGCAAGGGCAAACGCCTCGTCGATGTGATCGGTCCGGTCGGCCTGGAAGACCAGACGGTGGGCGAATTCCAGGATGAAACGGCGCTGACCCTCGCCGAATTCCTGGGCCGCAAGAAACTGCCGATCCGCATTCTCTATCGCTACGACTTCGCCGACGAGTGGATCCACGAGGTCGTCTTTGAAAAGCGGGTGGCCGGGAGCGGCCCACCTGAGTTGTTAGACGGGGCGCGGGCCTGCCCGCCGGAGGATTTCAGCGGGGCGTTCGCCTACATGCGCGCGCTGCACGGCGACGCGGAATGGATGAACCCCGGCTATGATCCGGAGGCCTTCGATCCGAAGGCGGTGGATTTCACGCCGAAGCCTCCACGCAAGCGGAGGTAAGACGCAAGCGGACAGAAAACTTGGAGACAGGAGACCTCTGCGCTCCAAGATAGGATTCGGCGCATGGCGCTGCTTCCTCTTGTCTTCTGTCTTCTGTCTTTCAGCGCAGCGGTCTTCTGTCTTCTCGTGACTTTCTCACCGAGCTGCAAAGGTCCTTCATTCACTCGTTGTGCGGCTTTGCGCGCCAGCGCTTGGCGATCTGGCGGGCGATCAGGGCGGGCCAGAGGGCGTTGAGGGTCAACTTGAGCCTTACGGCCAGAGGCAGGCTCACGGAGTGCCCGGCTTCGAGGGCGGCGACGGCCATTTCTCCGACATCGACAGGAGAGGCCAACGAGGCGTCCGCGTTTTTGCCGCGGTAATAGGCCAAGGCCTTGCGTCCCAGGGCGCGCTGCGTGCCCGTGGACATGTGTGGGGGCAGGAACGAGCATCAGACATCCTGATCCGTGCCTGAAGCTGGGGCGATTCTGGGAAACTGGATGAGCTCATCTGAATCCGGGCATCCTGCCCGGGACAGTCCGTGGCTTATTCGGCACCCTCCAGTCTTTTCAGATGTACCTCCGCTTCTTCATCCCCCAAGGCGGCGGCCTTGCGATACCACTTGGCGGCTTCCTCCTTATCGGCTTGGATTCCGCGGCCGTCTTTATAGCAATCGCCAAGCCGTAGCATGGCATCGGTGTCACTCGCGGCGACGGCCTTTAGCAGCCATTTCACGCCTTCGGCCTCGTCCTTGGTCACACCCTCCCCCCAAAGGTAACAGTATCCGATGCGAAGTATGGCCGCTACCTCACCCAATGCAGCCGCCTTACGAAGCCATTCAACGGCTGCCTCCGCATCCTTCGCCACCCCGGCTGCTTCGAGGTAACAATCACCGATGTGGGCCATGGCCGCTGCCTCACCCAACGCGGCTGCCTTACGATACCATTGCAGCGCCGCCTCCTCGTCCGTTGGAACTCCGGTGCCGGCCTGATAGGCGAACCCGAGACTGACCATGGCGCTGGCGTCCCCCAAGTCCGCCGCCTTGCGCCACCATTTCACGGCCTCCTCGCTGTTTTTCGGCATGCCGAAACCGTATTCATGGGCATCCCCCAACAGGGAAAGCCATTGCCGGCCGCCCTGCCCGGACTGTTCTTCAAAGCCCGCGGCATGGGCCTGTTCAAACAAGGGCTTTGCTTCTTCCTCGCGCTTTGCCTCGGGCCGCGTTAGGTCGTAGTAACGGCAACATCCCCGCAAGAGCAAGCCCAGCGGATGCTGGTGGGCGGCGGACCGACGCGCCCAGGTGGCGGCCGTTTCCCGATTGCGGATCTTCCCGTCCGTGCCGTAAAGATAAGCGCGGGCCAGCAGCGCCTGGGCCAGCGGGTCGCCGGCTTCGGCCATGGCGGGCCATTGCTCGGGCGGGGCCTGGTCGGCCGTGAGTTTGGCGGGCGGCTCTGAGGCCGGTGCCGCCAGCGCCAAGGCGGCGAGGCCGAGGGCCGCGACAAACGCTAACAAAAGGCGGACTTTCATCGGAGTGTTAGTCGGGTTTTACCTCAGCGCTGCCAGAAAGGCAAGCGTGGAGCGCGGCGCGCTTCTTCCTCTTGTCATCTGTCTTCTGTCTTCTGTCTTCTGTCTTCTGTCTTCTGTCTTCTGTCTTCTGTCTTCTGTCTTCTGTCTTCTGTCTCTCCTAAGGCACCCGCGGGAATTTGGAAAAGTCCGGCGGGCGTTTCTCCAAAAACGCTTGCTGGCCCTCGCGGCCTTCCTCGCTCATGTAGTAAAGCAGGGTGGCGTTGCCGGCCAGGTCTAACAAACCCATCTGGCCGTCGCAGTCGGCGTTGAGCGCGGCCTTGAGGCAGCGCAGGGCCAGTGGCGAGTGGGCGAGCATTTCGCGGCACCACCTGAGGGTTTCCGTTTCCAGCTCGGCGAGCGGCACGACGGTGTTGACCAGACCCATCTCCAACGCCTGTTTGGCGTCGTATTGGCGGCACAGAAACCAGATTTCACGAGCCTTTTTCTGACCCACGATGCGCGCCAGATAACTCGAGCCGAGCCCGCCATCGAACGAGCCGACCTTGGGGCCGGTCTGGCCGAAGCGCGCGT
>Ga0118677_10011054_pt1 | contig 13637 bp, 10 predicted proteins | sample AliMusrvi5mmetaG_FD_86154 | JGI IMG/M metagenome (GOLD analysis project Ga0118677, IMG submission 86154)
TAGCATATCTCGTTGCCAGAGGAGAAATTCCAGAGGCCCGTCGATTGGGGGCTATTGAGATGGCAACTGAGGCCGGACACGCAGAGATTCTAACTTTACTCATTGGGAGTGGAGAAATTTCAGTCAGCCGTCGAACCCATGCTATTCAGGTTGCAGTTAATTATGGAGATACAAGGATCGTAGAATCACTCCTTATGAACGGAGAAATTCCAGAAACCTATCGATTGGGGGCAATTAGGATGGCAACTGAGGCCGGACACGCAGAGATTCTAACATTACTCATCGGGAGTGGAGAAAATTCAGAGAGCCGTCGAATCAAAGCTATTCAGGTTGCAGCTAAGTGTGGACAAGCAGGGATCGTAGCATATCTCGTTGCCAGAGGAGAAATTCCAGAGGCCCGTCGATTGGGGGCTACTCTGTCTGCAGCTAAGCATGGACATTTAGAGATTGTAACTTTACTCATCGGGAGTGGAGAAATTTCAGAGAAACGTCGAATCAAAGCAATTCAGTTTGCAGCTAAGCATGGACCAGTAGGGATCGTAGAATTACTCCTTATGAACGGAGAAATTCCAGAGCCCTATCGATTGGGGGCTATTGAGATTGCAACTCAGGCTGGACATTTAGAGATTGTAACTTTACTCATCGGGAGTGGAGAAAATTCAGAGAGCCGTCGAATCCAAGGTATTTATTCTGCAGCTAGGCATGGGCATGCGGGGATCGCAGCATCTCTCCTTTCGATAGGAGAGTTTCCAGAGGAATATCGACTTACGGCTATTGAGATTGCAAATCAGGCTGGACACGCAGAGATTCTAACATTACTCCTTAGGGGTTTAGAAATTTCAAAGGAGGATCGAGGCATACTTACTTGTAATCTAGCTAGGGCTGGGATGTCAGACATCTTAACATCACTTCTTGCAACTGGAGAAATTTCAGACGATTATCGAGGCCGGGCTACCCGGTATGCAGCTGAGCTTGGATACGCAGGAATCGTAAGATCGCTCCTTGCAAGCGGACAAATTTCAGAGGAAGACCGAGCCGGTGCTATTGAGCTTGCCAGTCAAGGTGGATACCAGCAGATCGCAATATTGCTTTTTATTTCGGGGACCATGCCAACCCCGGGAGCTGCATAATTAACTTTAGGCTAATTTCATTAATAATAGAAGCTCCTACCCGGAAAAATCCCTGTCATGAAATTTAAGGTTATGAGCCATTTTGCGTTTAAACAGCGGCTTATGCTCCTGACAGCCGGAGCTTGGAGTCTGGTATCTGGTTAATTTAAGCATGATTATTTTAGGGAAATTCAGAAGAAAAGAAAGCTGATTTGTAAAAGTGGCTAGATCGTAAAATTTGCAGCCGGAAATCCGGCTGCAAATATTTTTAGCTCTTAGATAAGTAAAAGGGCAAAAACGAAGGCAAAGAGAGAGAAAGACTCTACGATACCAAGTGCTGCAAAACACTTTCCAATAATTGCCGGTTGCTTAGCTGAGGCTTGAATTGCTGACGCTGCGCACATCCCCTGATAAATAGAAGAAAATAGCAGCGCAAGGCCTACAGATAATCCAATACCGATGCCCGCCATAGGCGATAAGGTATTAGCCACAATAGCTGCTTTCATCAAGATCATAAGCACAAATCCATAGATCGACTGGGATGACGCAACAGCGGACATACCAATGAACTTTCCATGGTTCTCTTCTACTCTACTCATCACGGCGTGAGATGCCATACCAGCAATACCACAACCGATCGAACTTCCAATACATCCTAGTCCTAAGACCAAAGCTGGACCGACCATGCCATAATCCATAATTGACTCCTTTTAATCTTCTTCTGATTTTAATAATTTTAGGGGGTTAAATAACCTACCTCCGCCTTCGAATGAGTAGTGATACCACTCGATGAAGTTCAAACGAAGGCCATGGATGACTCCTGCCATCACCCCTAGTAAAATGTTTACGCCATGTCCGGCGATAATTACAACAAAGCCACCAAGAAGGCCTATTGCCATACCCATCTCGTTAAAGGTCGCTGCCATTATGGAACCTGCAAGCGCTAGAGCATAAAGACGTAGATAGGATAAAACATCAGCAAATACTTGAACCATATTTACGATCTCACCAAGCCCTTTAAGGCGATGTTGCACTAGCGCGAGAAAGACGGAAATGCCAAGTCCTGTATAGATGAGCTGAAGTCCTATCTCACCAGCGATTGTAGAATCGACCCAACCCATAAACTGTACCATCGATGTTGCATGGAGCCGAATAGGAAAGTACAAATACCCTCCAATCATAAAACAGATCCATCCAATCCCGGCCCAACTTTTTAAGAAAGCTCTAAGGAAGGAAAAGGTGAGATGAATAACACCAAGTAAAAGAGAAAACTCGAGGAGGATATTTTCTGCAAAAGTATCAACGGCAAGGTACCGCTTTGTTTCCCCTTTTAGAACAACCGCACCATCGAGGAATTGATCCCCTGTTGTCGCAGTTTTTAACTGAGGGAAACTATCCACCCAATATTTATAGACATCATCTTTTTTATCGAGATGGTACTGCGCTTTTTTCTCAATTAGGTACTGTAGAGGGGAGAGCTTTCCAAGAAAACTCTTCCTGTCGATTTTTAACCCAAAAAATGCTGAGGTCATAACACCCCATACGACAACACAGCACGACAGTATGGTAAATAGCTTAAGAAGACGTCTAGATTGCCCTTTGAGAGTTGGAAATTTATATCTTAAATAAAGAGCCAGGGCTAGGTAGAGTAGTCCATATCCCCCGTCTGCAACGATAATTGCAAAAAATAAAGCAAAAAACCAAAATACCCATCCAGAAGGATCTTTGTCAGTGGTTGCAGGAATATCGTAGATTTTGACAAGATCTTCTCCTAAAGCATTTAAACCATGATTTTCCATAAAGGTAGGAATTTTATCTCCCTCTTCCTCGCGGATCCTTTCGCAGTGGACAGAAAGCCCTTCTAAAAGAGGATGGATCAAAGATTCTTTAGACTTAGGAACCCAGGCTTCTACAGAAAAAAGACCTGAAATGTGGTGAGGCTGGGACACTTCCTTTTTAGCTTGGGCAAGATGATGGTCATTCAGTTGCTCTAGCAATATTTCGTAGAGAAACTCTATATGACCTGCATAACTTTTCAGCTCCTGCTCAAGCTCATGTATCGATTCCTTAATGAATTGTAGATGAGTTTTGAGCTCCCCTTCTGAGCGGTCTATCCTCATTTCTATCATATCAGGATAGGATTTTGTTTCAGAGTTGATCGTTATAAAATAATCGAGATCGTATTCAGTGCTAATGTAAATTACATCATCGCTGAAGGTCCTATTATGACTCTTGGAGGATTTCATACAGAAAAATTGGATCTTTTTATGAGATTCTTTTTCAATATAATCGATCTCTTCCATTAAAAAATCACCGAAAGGAGCCACACGGTGGATTTCGGCATCCACTAGACGCTTCTCTTCTGTAAGCCTTTCAATCTCATCACGGAGCTCAATAATCCTTTTCGCTACGTGATTTGCATAAGAGGCCTCCCAGAGACCTTCATAATTTTTACGGACCGGCTGTTTTCTTAAAATCTTAAGAGCCACTAGTAAATTATGTGCGTCTGTCGGCAGCTCTACAGATTTCTTGGAAGATGTGGTAATAAACTCAATGAAACCATTTTGCTGTGCCCTTTCAAAAAAAAGATCGAGATCTTCTTCTGTCCCGAGCATTAAATACTTGCGTGCGTCGATAATCATTGGCGGCCCTGGGCTTCTAGCTCTATATTTCTTAAAATAATTTTCTTTTTAGCCACTTTTGCTTGGGACACTGCCGCAAGCTGCTGATCGCCTAAGAAAATTTTAATTTTTTTGATGTTTTCTTGGGCTCTTGGAATCATGATTTTTTCAAACAAATTCACCCGAATAGAGACTTCCCTGAGCTCTTTTTCTAAAGCTCTCTTTTTCTCTTGGGCAATCTTCACCTTTTCCCGAGTCACCAGCATTTTTTTTACTGCATCAATGGCTGATTCATACCATATGGGAGTATCAAAAAGTGAATAGCTCGAAGGAGAAAAGGAAACGCTTTCAAAAATAGGGATATCAACCCCAGCAATATTCTCATAACGCTTATGGACTTGCGTGATATTTAGAGCGGAAAAAAAATCATTTGTAGCTCTATCTGAAAATAAGGAACTAAAACGGGACACCTTATTTTCTTGGAGTTCAAACTCACTTTGCAGGGTCTCTATTTCTTGCTGGGTAAAGTTAACCTCAGCCTGAAGCATAGCCTTCTTAAGTTGTAAAGTCGGCAAATACTTCAGCAGCTGAGCAAGCTTGAGCTGCTGAAGACGTAGTTCTGTTTTTGTTAACTTAATCTGCGCCATAATCCAGCTATTGAGAGTTTACACACTTTTTGACCAGTATTTATCAACTAATGCTTGTTTAATTCCGACTTCATGTTTATCAAAACACTCTGCTAGAGTTTTCCATCCGAGATCTAGGGCTTCTTCCAAGGTGTAATTCACCTCAAGATTCATCATTCTATCTTCGAAAAGAATTCCGTAGTGGAGAAGCTTCTCATCCCATTTAGATAGACGAAATCCCATACTCTGTCTTTCTTTAGCCTTCTTAGAGTCAGCATAAAGCCGGATTTGGGTATTTGCCACATCGCCGTGATCTTCTCTTGTTACCTTACCGATAACCTGCTGCTTTAAACGAGATAGAGAACCGAACGGATCGATACGCCCTCCGTTTAAGTAGAATTGCCCCTCAGTAATATATCCTGTATTGTCAGGGATAGGATGAGTTACATCACCACCGGGCATTGTCGTAACAGAAAGAATAGTAATGGATCCGCTACCATCTATATCCACGGCTTTTTCATAACGGGATGCTAGATCTGAATATAAAGAACCTGGGTATCCTCTATTTGAGGGTACCTGATCCATAGTGATCATGATCTCTTTAATAGAGTCAGCAAAAGCTGTCATATCAGTGAGCAGAACAAGAACGTTTTTATCCTGCACGGCAAATCGCTCAGCACAAGCAAGAGCCATATCAGGAACCAGCATACATTCAACAGCCGGATCTACCGCTTTATGGATGAACATAATTGTCTTATCTGAGGAACCCGACTTTTCTGCATTATCAATAAACGCCTGGTAGTCATCAAAACGAAGGCCCATACCACCGATGATCACGATATCAGCATTGGTCTGATTCGCAATCCTCATTAAAAGCGCGTTATACGGCTCCCCTGCTATCGAAAAAATGGGAATTTTCTGCGATTTAACAAGGCAATTAAATACGTCGATCATCGGAATATTTGTACGAACCAGATCTCTTGGAATGATCCTACGAACTGGATTAAAAGAAGGAGAGCCGATCTCTATCGAATCCCCTCGTACCGGTGGTCCGTTATCTATAGGCTCGCCAGCACCGTTAAGCCTCCGACCGAGTAGAGCATCGCTGCAAATAGCTTGCATTTCTCTGCCAAGGAATGAAACCTTATCACTTGTAGAAATACCTCTAGTATTCTCAAAAGATTGCAATGTTACCTTATCCCCTTCAATACGAAGAACTGAGGCATAAATGATTCTTCCATCAGCCTTTTGTATTTTAGCGAGTTCACCAAGGCTTACATTTTGTGCTATGACGGTAATAAGATTACCGCGCATATCTACGATTCTGTCATATACCTTTTTCATCTGGTCCCCTTTGCCGGAGCTTCTTTTTCATGCTTCGATGCACGCGCAATTTTCGCCTCTATATCGCTCATGGTTAGATTATATCTATCTGATTTAAAGGGCATAAAATTCATATTTTTGATTTCATTCTGTAGCTCTAAAAAGTAGCTACGCGCCGCGTCGTGTGTTTCAAACTTAAACGAAGTATCGAATATTTTATTTATCAGTAAAAACAGGGGCGTTTGCCTATCTAAAGGACAGTAGGCATCTTCCTTGTCAAATGCGTTCTGTTGAAGATAGGAAAACTCATAAAGCTCTGATTTTAGATAACTAATCATGTCTGCAAGCGATATCCCTTCTTCTCCAACAACTTCCATTCTTTTACCGATGTCATCCCCTTCTCGAAGTAGCTTTGATGCCCTTTTTGTCATATGGCCCCAGCCTTCTACTTTTTTATCAAGCTCGGCTGCTACATCATCGATATATTTTGTCCAAGAGATTAAAGGGTCGATTGCGGGATATCTTCTAGCATCTGAACGAGCCCTAGAAAGGCCATGGAATGCACCAACGACAGAAAGAGTTGCTTGAGTTACAGGCTCTTCAAAATTTCCACCAGCAGGTGACACTGTTCCACCGATGGTTAACGAGCCAGTGGCGCCATTATTCAGTTGAACAACGCCAGCTCTTTCATAGAAAGCTGCGATTCGTGAGGCAAGATATGCTGGAAAAGCTTCTTCTCCGGGAATTTCTTCAAGCCTACCAGACATCTCTCGCATTGCCTGCGCCCATCTAGAAGTAGAATCAGCCAAAAGAAGAACGTCAAGTCCCATCTGTCTATAATACTCTGCAATCGTCGCACCCATATAAATGGAAGCTTCTCTAGCAGCAACTGGCATAGAAGAGGTATTACAAATGATCACGGTACGATTCATCAATGATTCACTTGTATGGGGATCAATTAGGTGAGGGAAGGTTCTTAGAACTTCAACTACTTCACCAGCCCTTTCTCCACAGGCAACTACAACCACAATATCCACTGATGAGTATTTGGAAAGATGGTGCTGTAATACGGTCTTGCCGGCTCCAAAAGGACCCGGAGAGCAGAACGTCCCCCCTTTAAGAACAGGGAACTGCGTATCAAAGATTCTCATTCCTATGTCCATCATCTTTGAAGCTTTAATCTTTTGTCCTTCAAAAAGAGGAACTTTTACAGCCCATTTTTGTAACATGGTAAATTCAATTTCCTTACCTTCTTCATCGACCCCTTTTGCAACGACAGTTTCTATCGTATAAGAGTCAGCCTTAGCTACCCATGTAATTGTATATTTTCCAAAAAGAGAAAAAGGAACCATGATGTTGTGGTGGAACCTTCCTTCCATTGTATACCCTAAAGTGTCTCCTCTTTGGAGGACCTCTCCCACCTTAGCTGTCGGAATATAATCCCAGTGCTTGGTTCTATCAAGAGGCTGTATATATACACCACGCGAAAGAAATAGACCTGTTGCGTCAGCGACTTTTTCTAAGGGATTTTGCAGTCCATCGACGATCGAAGTAAGAAGGCCTGGACCAAGTTCTGCTTCCAATAGATGGGAAGCGAACTCTACCTCAGTACCAAGACGGACGCCTCTAGTGTCTTCAAACACCTGAATTTTTGCTACATTGCCTACGATCTCAATCACCTCAGCCTTAAGAGAAACATCACCGCCTAAACGGACCATGCAAATTTCTCCCTGACGGATGCTTCCTTCAAACTCTACCTGTAATAGGTTTCCGAAAGCACGCAAAACCTTTCCTGTAGCAACCTTTGCTTCGATGTAACTTGACTGATCTTTCATTTCCTAACCTTTAAGGATTTTTCTTAACTTGATTTAAACGTATCCAAAATGACCTTACCTCTTTCCTCATCGAGCTCATTCCAATATTCAACTATCATAAGTTGAGCGAGATAAGCTAAGATCGCCTCAATTGAGAACTGTCCTTTATCGACCATTTCCTCAATCCTTGAAAACCTGTATTCTGAAAGCATTTTATTTTGCTGCCATGGGTCTGTCCCACAGGCAAGAAACTTTTCTTTTAGTTCTTTATACTCTACCGGCGGGTCATACTGCTCGGCATCTTTCTGCGCAAGAATTTGAGAAACGATAGGGTCGTTAAAATCTTCAAACTGCAATTCTTTCACTACATCTCTATTCGTGATTTTAGCACGGAGTGCCAAAATCACAAGGCGCCACTCTCTTTCAAAGGTGAGATATTCTTTTAAAAACCCTTTTTGCTTTTGTATTTCTTCTGCAAAAAAATTCGAAAGCAGCTCGGAAAAATGCTTTAATTTTTCTGGCAGAGTATCGTACTTATCTAGAAAGTCAAACACAAACTCAGGCAAAAAATCTTGGACCAGCAGAGCTTCATCGAGATCCTTTTCAGAGAGATTGCCTCTAGAGTCGATCTCTTCTTCAAGGAGAAGGGGCCTAATATTATTTATGTCCACAAAGAGACGTAAAACTTCTACTTTCTTTAAATCCTTTTCAGAAAGATTTAAAGATAAGGATTCCTTAAGCAATTCAAAGCTAATATCCGGTACACTTGGAAACTCCAAGGGGGGGAGAGTAGTTGCTAAATAGTAGTAATTTGACATGTAAGTACGCTACTCTTTGTTAGTTAGCCACAAACAGCATATCGCGAAAATCTTTGCGTATATACTGAGAAACAAGATCTTTTAAAGCGATGTCCGTAATATCTAAGGTAATATTTTCTTTGTGTAGTTTAACAGCTACTCCACCTTGCATAGATCCTAGAACGACCTCTTTTTCTTTAAGGCGATGTAAAATATTTTGGGCAAGCAGGCTATTTATCGCTTTTGCGGGAACGGCTGAAGAGACATATGCTGTAATATCTGAATTAATCCCTTCTTTTTCAATTGCGTTAACAACGGCAGTCACAAGCTCTGCTATAACTTTTGGATCTTGAGTTTGCTTGGTAATCAAGCTAGAAAGATCTTTACTAAAGAGGTTATTTTCAATCTCTTGTTTAAGGCTTTCAATTGATTGCTTGCATGCCTGGTGTAGTGACGATTGAAAAACATTTCTCTGCCTTTCAATTTCTTTTTTTGCAGCAGATTCAATATCTTTAGCTTTCGCATTAGCCTGGCTAATAATGTTTTCAGCAGTGGCATGTGCCTGATGAAGAATTTCTTCTGCCTCTTTTTTAGCAGGCTCTAGAGTCTCTTTCTTGAGTACTTCACAGATCTTTTTGACTTTATCTTTACCTGATTCTAAACCTTTCATCGAGCCACCTAATTCAATTGATTACACTATAGTTATTTCTAATCCGAGGTTATTTTTCAATGCAATTTTTCCCTAGAGAAAATAAAATAAAAAACACATAGGCTAAGACACCATCGTTTACAGCTTATTCAAGCCTTAGTAGTAAAGGCTCTGGCAAGTCTATTAGCTTGGACATTTATCTACAAAAATTTTACCTTGGATTTTTTTTAAATCCTAACAGATCGAATTCTTATGAAAAAACTCGTCCTATTTTTCTGTACTTTCCTTATCACCTTGGCGCAAGGGTTTTCCACTACCCCTAAGGACCTTACCTTAGACCAAAAAATCGGGCAACTTTTTATTGTCCACTTCAATGGCAAAGAAGCTAGCGCCGAAGCTGAGCTTCTCATCCAAAGAGCCCATGTAGGTGGATTCATCTACTATGGTTGGAGTAACACACTAGAAAGTTTTGAGCAAGTAAAGGATTTGTCTTTGAGCCTAAATAAACTTAATAGCCAATATAGCCAGATCCCTCTTTTCCTATCAACCGACCAGGAGGGAGGAAGAGTTACTAGACTAAAAAATGGTTTTTCTCAATTTCCGAGCAATAGGGAAATTGCAAGCCTTGACACCCCTGAATTAGCGTATGAAACAGCCGCTGCACAAGCTAAAGAGCTAAAGGCATCGGGGATTAACATGAACTACGCCCCTGTTGTCGATGTAGATAGCAACCTAAATAACCCCATCATAGGGAACAGATCCTATAGTTCAGACCCCGATAAAGTGATTACCTATTCTAGAGAGGCCCTCGCTGGATATAGAGACCATGGGATCCTTGCTGTCATTAAGCATTTTCCCGGTCATGGAGATGTAAACATCGATTCTCATAGCAACACTCCTCATGTCGATAAATCCCCTCTCATCCTTAAGCAAATCGAGTGGAAGCCCTTTTTTGCATTAAAAAATGACACCGAAGCGATGATGACAGCCCATGTTCTATATAATAAAGTGGATCCGGACCATCCGGCCTCTGTTTCTTCAAAATTACTTACCGATCTTCTTAGAGATGCTTGGGTATTTGAAGGGCTTGTAATCAGTGACTCCCTTATTATGAAAGGGCTTATCAAATCAGAGGGATCGATAGAAAAAGCGGCTCTTAGCGCACTCCTTGCCGGTACCGATCTTCTTTGTTTTGGGGGCAAGCTTTTAAATGAGACATCACAAGATGAACTCACCCCAACCGATATTCTACGGATCCATAGTTTTTTAGTGGATGCTGTAAAAACAGGGAAGATCTCTGAAAACCGGATAGATCAGAGCATTACTCGCATTTTTAAAGCTAAAGAGAAATACTGTACAAAGTCCTGCGATACACCCCTTCTAACCTTAGAACAGAAAAGGAGCCACTCCTTTTTACAAAAAGAGATTTCCCTTCTATTAAAAATTGATAATACCCCAGCTAAAACCTGTGAAAAAATTGCGAAAAAAGTTTGGCACAACGAAACAGGCTCATCCAAAAAAAAACTTCTGTACTGGAATCCCCAGGAAGATTTTCTTTCTCTAGGGATCGGTCATTTCATATGGTATCCTGAAGAAAAAAAGACAAGCTTTGAAGAAGGATTTCCAGACTACCTTGCCTATCTTAAAAGCGAAAAGGCAGTTATTCCCGACTTTCTTCAAAATACTACCTGCTGCCCTTGGAGCTGCAGAGAGGTGTTTATACAAGCCCAAGACTCTTTACAAACTCAGGAAATCGTACAGTGGCTTGAAAGTACTATGGACCTCCAAGGAAAATTTCTTATCCACAAAACCCCCACAGTCATCCATAAAATATTATCTGCTTGCGATACTATTGAACAAAAAGAAGGAATCTTCAAAGTCCTATACGACTTAATTAAGAGTGAAAATGGCCTCTATGCTCTTATAGACTACCTCAATTTCAAAGGTTCTGGGCTATCTCTAAAGGAAAGGTATAAAAATGAAGGCTGGGGCCTATTTCAAGTTCTTACCAAATTAAGCAACTATAGTAAAACGGTAACTGCCACCGATTTTGCCTTAGAAGCGAAAAATGCATTAACCGAGCGTGTTAAAAATGCGCAAGAACCTGAAAAGGAACAAAAGTGGCTTGCAGGCTGGATAAATCGATTAAACACCTACGGATCGCTCTAAAGATTTGCTAAAAGAAAAATTGCCTGAAACTCCCTACCTATGCCATAACAGACCTTACATTAAAATATTTACGTTCGAAGGAGCCCTACTCTTATGAAAAATCGCATAATCTCCCTACTCTGTTTGTGTGCACTTTGTACTTCTACGCAAATACGTGCTGAAGAAGACATCAATATTTTAGCACAAGAAACCGATGAACTTTATCGTCCAGGAACTGGGTCTCAAGATGGGGCCTACACAGCTCTTAGCCTTTCCATGCTCGGTTGGGGGCTTGGGATCGCAGCCGGTGTTGGAATACTCGCCTCGCTACTTCACCAAAGTACAAGTTCAAGCGGCCACGACTCTTGCTCCCATAACTAGACGGCACTCTTGCTTAAGATTACAAAATATCTTGTTCTTTTTTCTTTATTTCTCAGCGTAGCTTGCTACGCTGAGCCAGGTTCATCTAAAGTCTATTCGATTTTTATTCCACCACCTAACTGGGAAATGATCGATGCAAAAGCCCTTTCCCCTAGAGTTCTCGCTGGCTTTGTAAAAAAATCAAAAGCTGGATTTTGTCCTTCGATGAATTTATCTATAGAGCAAGTAGATCTACCTCTTCACAAATACGTACAAGAAGTCAAGAAACTCCATGAAAAGGATAGAACTACTCGTTGGCGTGATTTAGGCTCTATTAAAACAGGAGCGGGACTAGCACGCCTTACAGAGATTGACTCCAAATCAAAATGGGGCGATGTCCGAATGCTTCAAATGATCCTAGTGAAAGAGGGAAAAGCGTATATTTTAACGACAGCGGCTCCCAAAGAGGATTTTGCGACATTTTATCCTGAGATAAAAAAGTCGCTTAGTTCCTTTGTCCAATCAAATGACCTGTTTTCTCTTATTACCGATGAAGAGAAAAAAAAGAGACTGGTCCAAAAAATCACTCGTATCAAAGAAAGCTACGTAGGGCTTTGCCATAATAAGGAAATAGGCGCCCCTTCCTTTGAAAAAGAGTGGAAGGAGCTGGAAACTTGCCTCAGAGAAGACTATGCAGTCCTTGGGAGCTTTTGGCAGCTTCAGGTATTGCAGTCGATAGAGGAAGACCTTTTGGTATCCCCTCTACCCGAAAGATCTACCTAACCCTTCAAGGAGGATCCCCTAGACTGAGCTGCTTTTATTATGGTTAATCTTCTGATCTCTGACTCCATAAAATTGATCTGGTCGGGTGATAAGTGTCGTTCAATTTTTCTACGATCATTTTTTACAATAATCCCCAACGCTTCTGGCAGATCGGAAAGGGATTCATATTCTATCTCTTCTACTAAAGATAAATTCCAGAAGATCAAATATAAAAACTCTATGGCTTTAGCTTCAGGGAGTCTCTTAGTGTTAGATAAATAAGTACCCGCTGTAAATCCCATATAACAACCTTTACCAGCAAGCTTACCGGCTTTAGACTCCAGACATTCTTTTATTTTCAATATACCACCATCTTTATGGACTGAGCCTTCTAGATGAGTTCCATCGCACATAGATTTTAAAACAAAAGACAAGATACCAAGTTTACAACGCGCTTTAGGAAGCTGTAGATATCGAATAAGTGTATCGAAATGACCTTCTACCAACACTTCAGAAATTTTTCCTAGAATGTTTTTTTTGCCTCTAGATTTAATAATTGATAGTTTAGATTCCTCTATCATCCCTATTCCCGCATGAATATATGGTGAATAGCCTTCAACGAAGTCAAAAGCATCAATATGTAACATATCAAAAACACCTTCGTCTAAAGGCCTGTCAGCCTGTTTAAACATACCACGATTGAATCCTAGATTGATCATACCTAAAAAAACTTCAACAACTTTTGGGTCATTAAAATATTCTTCAGTAACAATAAGTTTATCCATAAAATTTTGGGCATACACCCCATCAGCAATCTCCGTAGATGTCCTAGGGTCTAATCTTACAGTAAGAGTTAACCATCCAGATACTTCGCCAGGAAGTACCGTTTCTTTTCTTGATAGGATACTTTTCGCCCACGACAAATGATGGGCTTGCATATCAAAACTAGAAAATGTTCCTTGTAAGAACAAAATAGACTCGAAAGGACCCTGTAAAAGATCTTCATCTCCCTTAAAATGGGAAAAGACAATCCATGAAGCTTCAAGAAGTTCCCCGATACCTACTCCATAGGCCTCTGCTCTACAAATCGATGGATCTGAAGAAACAACATTACCTATAAAATTTAATAAGTAAGTGAGATTTTCAAGATCTTCTTCTTTAATCGGTCCCTTTTGCATTTCTAATAGTATATTTGTAGCCATGGAAATACAGTGTGGTGACAGCATCATAAGTTGTTCCGTACCTAAGTTCTTTAGTACTTCAGATAAACTCGATAGACAAAAAGTCGATTTGATCAATTTCTTCTCAGTTAGGAAATCGATAAACGCAATAGCATGAGCTAATTTTCCTCTTATAATTTTACTTTTTGCTGACTTTAAAACACTTCCTGGCTCAGGGGCGGGCTTTCTTAATGTATCTGCTAAAAAT
>Ga0118677_10011056_pt1 | contig 13636 bp, 10 predicted proteins | sample AliMusrvi5mmetaG_FD_86154 | JGI IMG/M metagenome (GOLD analysis project Ga0118677, IMG submission 86154)
TCCAAGCCCATGGCGGCTCGCTGGTGATGTTGGCCAAGGGCAACCGCTCGCCCCAGGTCACCGCCGCCTGCCAATCCCACGGCGGCTTCTACCTGGGATCGGCCGGCGGACCCGCCGCCTTGCTCGCCCAGGATAACATCAAGTCCCAGGAAGTCGTCGCCTTCCCCGAACTCGGCATGGAGGCGGTGTGGAAAATCACCGTGGAGAATTTCCCAGCCTTCATCCTCGTCGATAACAAGGGCAATGATTTCTTCACCTCGCTGAGCTCCTGCCCGGTCTGCCATTGATGCTGCAAGTCGTCCTCCTGCCGGATTTGATAGATTACGCCGCGGCGCTCACCCTCCAACAGCGCGCGGTCGAGGCGCTGGTGGAAGGCACCGGCGGCGAGTTGGTATATTTGCTAGAGCACCGGCCGGTGTATACCATCGGCCGGCTGCGCGACCAATCCTCGCTGCGCGATGCCACCAGCCTGCCCCACCCGGTGGTCGAAACCAACCGCGGCGGCCAGGCAACCTATCACGGGCCGGGCCAGCTCGTCGGCTATCCGATTCTCGATCTAACGGCGCGCGGCCGCGATCTGCATGCCCATCTGCGCGGCATCGAGGACGCGCTGATCCGCACCTGCGCCCGCTTCGACGTGGCCGCCGGACGGCGCGCCGAACTAACAGGTGTGTGGGTGGCCGAGCGCAAACTCGCCTCCATCGGCGTGGGCGTGCGCAAGTGGGTGTCAATGCACGGCTTTGCCCTCAACGTCTCCAACGCCTGCCTGCCGGGGTTTCGCGCCATCACCCCCTGCGGCCTGGAGGGCGTGGCGATGACCAGCCTGGAGGCGGAGACGGGCCGATCTATCAGCATTGCCGAGGCCGCGGCGGTCCTCACCCGGGAACTGCGCCAATGGTAGTTGCCCCGCCTCTCCCGGCCGCCGGCTGCCAGCCTGGCAATTATCCCGCGCGCGGAAAAAATTCCTTGGCAATGCAGGGCCGCCGGCTATCCTCAGCCCGCCGCGGTTGGGCGCTCTCACGCCCCGACCGGCGACGCGCCCGTGCCTCGCAACCATTGCCCAATCCCCACCCATGAGCTCTCCAAACGTTTCTTCAGAAATGGTGAATTTTGACACCACGGTCCAAGGCATCGACCCCGCTTCCGTGCACAAAGTCACGCTTGCCAGCGGCGCGGTCATGCCCATCGCGGCATTTGGCACGTTCCATTCCGACTGGGCGCAGGATTACATGAAAGATGCCACCGTCGAGGCGATCCGCCTCGGCTGGCGCCATCTGGATACGGCCCGCGCCTATGAGAACGAGGAGGTGGTCGGCGAGGCCATCCGCGAGGCCATCGGCAAGGGTTACATTGCCTCGCGCGACGAACTGTTCATCACCGCCAAGCTGTGGAATGGCCACATGAGCAAGCATGATGTCGAACCCGCCCTCGACGCGACCCTGCGCGCGCTCGGCGTCGACAAAGTCGACATGTACCTCAACCACTGGCCGTGGCCCAATGTGCACACCCCCGGTTGTGCCGGCGACCATCGCAATCCCGACGCGGTTCCCTACATTCACGAGTGTTTCATGGAAACCTGGGGCGAAATCGTCCGCCTCAAACAGGCCGGCAAGATCGTGGATATCGGCACCTCCAACCACACCGCGGCGGACCTCAAGCTGTTGTTCCGCGACACGGACCGTTTTTCGCGACCGGTGTTGAATCAGATGGAGATGCATCCGCTCTTCCAGCAAACCGAGTTGCGCCGCTACATGGAAAGCCAGGGCATGGTCTGCACCGGCTACATGTCGCTCGGCTCGCCTAACCGCCCCGGCCGCGACCGCTTCAAGGAACACCGCTCCGACATGACCGACCCGCTCATCCAGTCCATCGCCGCCACCAACTCCATCTCGCTGGCCAAGGTTTGCCTCAATTGGGCCTATCAACGGGAACACCAATCCGGCGGCTTTGTGGCCATGGCGACGCGCACCGATTGGATCCTCGACAACCTCAGCGCCGCCACGCAGGATTTTCTAACACCCGAGCAGATGCTCGCGATCTCGGGCGATGGCACGCCGCAACATCCCGGCATCGATGCCAATAACCGGCTTATCTGGGGCCAGGTGTTCCTGTGGCCGGAAGCGCTCGGTGACTGGCGGGTGCTGTGGAATGACAGCCAGGTGTTTGAGACCAAGGCCGCTTACGCCAGGTTCAAGCAATCGTTCCAGGACCATTACAAGGTCTGGCAGGAAACCGCGGTGTGCGCCCCCCACTAATCCCTCACTCCCATGCAAGAGGTCGGAATTGTCAACCGGGAACTGGCCAGGGTGCTTGCCCAGCAAGGCCACGGCGATTGTTTGATGGTGGTGGATGCGGGCTTCGCCATTCCCAAATCCGCCGACGTGGTGGATATTTCCCTCGCCGAAAACTGCCCCATGCTCATCGACACTTTGCAGGAACTCAAAAAATTCTTCTCGGTCGAGAAACTCATTTTTGCCAACGACACCAAGGAGGTCAGTCCGAGCTTGTTCAACAAGATCACCCAGTTGTTCGGCGCGGAGGTGCCCGTCGAACTGGTCACCCACCCGCAGATCAAGGAACTCAGCACCCGAGTCAAGGCGGTCATCCGCACCGGCGATTTCACCGCGTTTGCCAATGTGATCCTGGTGTCGGGCGCCGGCCCCCGCTGGTTTTGTGAGAAATGATTCCAACCCGCAGCGCCACCCGAAAACCCGTTAGATAAGCTATGAAACAAGCCATCATGACCTCGCCAGGTATCATTGAATACCGTGACGTGCCGGCGCCGGGCAAACTCGCGCCTAACGAAGTTCTGCTGAAAATCCAGCGCATTGGCGTTTGCGGTTCGGACATCCACGTCTTTCATGGCGAGCACCCGGCAACGCCCTACCCGGTTGTGCAAGGCCATGAGTATTCGGCGACCATCGAAGCGATCGGCGAAGCGGTGACCACCGCCAAGGTCGGCCAGCGCGCCACCGCCAGGCCACAGTTGGTTTGTGGCAAGTGCGGACCGTGCTTGCGCGGGCAGTACAACGCCTGCCAACAACTCAAGGTGCAGGGGTTCCAAGCTCCCGGTGTGGCCCAGGAGTATTTCGTGGTTCCCGCCGACCGCTTGGTGGTGTTTCCCGATTCCATGAGCTTCGAACAGGGCGCCATGATCGAGCCAGCCGCCGTCGGCGCTCATTCCACCGCCCGCGCTTCCAGCCTCAAGGGCAAGAATGTGGTCGTCTCTGGCGCCGGCACCATCGGCAATCTGGTGGCTCAATTCGCCAAACAACGCGGCGCCAACCAGGTGCTCATCACCGATGTGATGGATTTCAAACTGCAAAAAGCCCGCGAATGCGGCATTGAACACACCTTGAATGTCCTCGAAACGCCGTTCAAACAAGGCGCCCAGGCGGTGTTCGGCAGCGCCGGGTTCCAAGTGGGCTTTGAAGCGGCGGGCGTTCAAGCCTCGCTGGACACCTTGATTGGCAACGTTGAAAAGGGCGGCGAAGTGGTCATTCTCGGGGTATATGCCACAAATCCAACCGTCAATATGTATTTCGTTGGCGAACACGAACTCAACGTCTTCGGCTCAATGATGTATCGGCATGAGGATTACGTTGAAGCCGCCACCCTCATCGCCCAAGGCAAAATCATCCTCGAACCCCTGCTTTCCAAGCATTTTCCGTTCGACCAGTTCCTCGATGCCTACCACTACATCGGTGCCCACGGCGACAAGCTCATGAAGGTGATGATCGACCTGTAGCCGCTGCCGCGAGCTTTCTTGCGTTGTTTCTGGACAGGCCGCACCATCGCGGTCAAATTGTCGCGACACAATGCGAATCTCAGACCGCTATATCGGACGACAGGTGCTGTTTGGCACGCTGTTTGCGATCTTGGTGCTGAGCATGGTGCTGTTATTTGGCAATCTTTACAAGCAGATCCGCCCGCTGCTGGTGGACAAGCACGCGCCACTTTGGCTGGTGCTGCGGTTTGTGCTGACGGTGCTGCCGTTCTCCCTGATGTTCACGATCCCCTGGGGATTTCTCTCCGCGGTGCTGCTAGTGTTCGGGCGCCTGTCCTCGGATCAGGAAATCAATAGCTTCCGGGTCGCCGGAGTGAGCTTGGCGCGACTGGTCGTGCCGGTCTTCGTGATCGCCGCGGGCCTCTCCGCGGTGTGCCTGTGGCTCAATATCAACGTCGTGCCGCAAGCCAGGGGCTCGCTCACCGATCTGCTCTATGAACAGGCCAAGCGCGATCCGCGCTCCTTGCTGAACCCCGGCATGGTGCATGCCGGCTTGCAGGACGTGAAATTCTTCGTCGAAGACCAAACCGCCGATTCGCTCATCGGGCTGCATCTGTATCGCACTCCGCCGGACGCCGCAACGGAGGCGCCGTTGGATACCTATCTGCATGCCGAACGCTTTACCTTTATCGTGGATGACGCGAAAAAGGAACTGCGCCTCAAACTCTACAACGCCAGTTTCGAGACCCGCAAGCCGGATGGCAGCATCGAGATGTTCCTCGCCGAGGAAGCTGAGCCCTATCTGATCCCCTACGGTGCGGTCAGATCGGAAAAGTCCAAACCCTCGGCCATGACCAACCAGGAAATCCACGATTATCTAGTCAGGCACCCGGAGCTCACGACTGAGCAGCTGGTGAAATATCAAACCGAAGTCACCCAGCGCTATTCGTTTTCACTGGCCTGCCTGGCGTTCGCCTTTGTCGCCGTGCCGCTGGGCATGCAATCGCGCCGCCGCGATTCCTCCACCGGTCTGCTCATGAGCTTGCTGCTTGGAACCGGCTACTTCTTGTTTATCATGGTGGCCAACGACAGCAAAACCACCTCCGGAGCATTGCTTGCGCTGTGGGCGCCAAATGTGCTTTGCGTGGTGGTGGGACTGTTCCTGTTCCGCCGGGCGCAGTACAAGTGAGCGCTCACTTGTTTGCGCTTAGCTCGATCCGATAGACAAACGCGTGCTGGCACGGTGGCTGCCGCGGCACCGTAAGAGTCAGCCCGTCCGCCGACTGTTTCCATTGCACCGGGTCCTTCGAGCCTAACATGCTAACTGCGACCACGGTCTGGTCCGGCAGCCCTTGCCGGCCCAGCGCCTGAACCACCACGTCGCGCTCCGGCCAGCCTAGGCAGATGGCATAGAGACAATTGCCTTTCGCGGTGAAGCGGATGGCGCCCTTGGCCGCCCCCCCCTTGGCCGCGGCGGCGCCTTGCGGCGGGCCATCGTGAAAGACCCGCCACGGCGAGGTCCCGTAGATCGCCTCGCCATTGACGTCCATCCACGCGCCCACCTCCAGCAGGCGCTCGACGCATGGCTGGGGAATGAGCCCCTCGGGCGTGGGGCCCACATTGAGCAGGTAATTGCCACCTTTGCTAACAATATCCACCAGGCGCAGCACCACGTCCTTGGCGGACACCCAATTGTGATCGTTCTGGCTGTAGCCGTAGCTGGTGTTCATGCTGCCGGGATTTTCCCATTCAAAGCCCAGGTTCTTGTCGGCAATCTCGTTGTCGCCGGTGGAGATATAGTCGCAATGCGGTGGCGGGATCTGCGCCGGGAAGCGGCAGCCCTGGATCCGGCTGTTAATCACACACTCCGGCCGCAACTTGCGGATCGATTGATAGAGCGACTCGACTTGCGCATCGCTCTTCATGTCGATCTCATCGAACCACAGCAGGTCGGGCCGGTAGTTGGTTAGAAGCTCCTCGACCTGCGGTTGCGCAAAGGTGGCGACATAGCGGTCGAAATCCTCGCGCGTCGAAGCGGGGAAATCCCACACGTTGTTCTGCTTGTAATGGTTGCCCGGCCCCTGCGGCCGATACCAGTCGCGGTCAATCGAATAGTAGCAGCCGAAGTGCATGCCCGAGGCATGGCAGGCATCCACCAACTCGCGGGTGACATCCCGCTTGAAGGGCGTGGCATCCACGACGTTATAGGGCGTCAGCGCGGACTTGAACATGCTGAAGCCGTCGTGGTGTTTTGTTGTCAGAACCATGTATCTCATCCCGGCCTTCTTGGCGAGGCCGGCCCAGGCCGCGGCGTCGAATTTGACGGGGTTGAATTTCGTCGCGAGTTGCGCATACTCCTTGGCCGGGATTTTCTCCCCGAACATGATCCATTCGGAATAGCCGGTGGCATGCACCTTGTCCTTCCACACGCCGCCGGGAATGGCATACAAACCCCAGTGAATGAACATGCCGAAGCGCGCCTCGCGCCACCAGGCGATGCGCTGCTCGCGGGTCAGCCCCGCCTCCGCCACGACGGCGGGTGTGGCCACAGACGGCTTTGGCGCGGCTTTGGCGGGCACCGCGTGCAGGCTGCCGGGCAGCAACGCGGCGAACATCGGGGTGCAGAGGAGCGACTTCAAGGTGACGGAAAAAAATCGTGGTGTTTTCATGGGAGTAGCGGCTGGAGCGAGAGTCTGATAAAATGCGGATGGGGTGGCTTCATGGAAGATTTTGCGATTAGGATAAGGCTGAGGCGGGCCCGCGTCAAACTTGGGTGCGATTGATGTTTTGGGCTGGGTTTCCCGCACTCACGTCACTTAATGACGGTGGAATCACGTTTATGGACCCCGCCGCGGCGAAGTCCCATGGTTTGCTCATCAGCGGGGCGAGGACGGCTTGCACCGCAGCGAGCAGGTCCGGGTCGTAGGGCTCCTCGTGCCAAGCCACGTTGAGGCGCACGACGGCAGCCCGCGAAGAGCTGAACAGCGTGGTCGGAACCGCCGGATTCTGGCTCGCAAACTGCAACGCCAGCTTGCCGATGGACACGCCGTGCAGACGACAAAACTCCGCCGCCTCGCGCATCACCCGGCGCTCCGCCGGGGTGGCGGGATGCCACGCCGCGGGACCTCGATCCGTGAGCAGACCGCACGCAAACGGTGACCCGTTGATAATACCGATTTTCCTATCGGCGGCCTGCGGCAGCAGACCTAACAATCCGGTGTCATTCAGGCAGTAATGGTTGTGGATGAGCGCGACGTCCACCTCGCTTTCATTGAAGATGCGGTGCCACAGGTCCAGCGGATAGGTGCCGACGCTTACCACGCCGATGCGTCCTTCGGCCTTCAACTCATGCAACGCCGCCAGTCCCTCGCTCAAGGCCCGCTCGGTGTGCCGGCGCCCCTGGTACTCGATGTCGTGAAGGTGGACGATGTCGAAAAAATCCGTGCCCAGACGCGCCGCGCTGGCGTCGAGGGAAGCGCGGATGGCGGCCCGCGAGAAATCGAAGATATCCGCGCCGTAGCCGCCGGGGCGGGTGGATTTTCCCACCTTGGTGGATAGATAGTAGCAGTCGCGGGCGACGCCCTTGAGCGCCTGACCTAACAGGACCTCGGCGCTCGTCGCGGCGTAGGCCGGCGCGACGTCGAAATAATTGATGCCGCAATCCAGTGCGGCGTGCACCGCGCCGATGGCATCGGCCTCGGCCACCGGATGGAACACGCCGCCCAGCGAGGACGCTCCAAAACTCAGCGCCGAAACCCGCAGGCCCGTTTTGCCTAGCACATTTTGTTTCATGCGGATGAGCCAGCAGCTCAATGCAGCCAAACATACAGCACGCCCACCACCACCAACAGGATCAGGGTGACCATCCGCGGGTCGCTGGCGCCAGTGATGCGGCCCCTGAGGAATGCCAGCGGATGATCCCAGCAAACCTTGGCAACTTCCTCCGCGGGCATCGGCGGAGTCATCATGCTGGTGACAATATAGATGGCAACGCAGAACACCACCAGCAGCGGCCCGACGAGCATGAAGGGCACGCCCAAGCCCTGCACCGGATCAGTGACCAGGCCGGAAAACTCCTTCTGCGCCTTGCCTGCACCCAGAATCATTCTGCCGATGCTCGGCAGGTCCGCCACAAAATAGATGATGCCGATGACCGAACCAATATACAGGGTCGCCATCGCAGCTTGCTTGGTCCCGCGTTTCCACAGCACCCCCAACACAAACACGGTGGTCACCGCCGGCGCGAAGGTCATCGGAATCTTGTTGATGGCTTTAAAGATGGTGCCGAACTGCTCGCCCTGGGTGGACCATAACATCGCCAACACCATGATCACACCGGTGGTCACCCGGCCAATGACCACCGTGCGGCTATCGCTGGTGTCCGGACGGATGCGCTTGACAATATCTAACGAAATGAGGGTGGCGCAACTGTTCAGCGCGGCGGCCATGCAGCTCATCAGCGCGGCGGCCATGCTGGCCGCGAGCAAGCCGCGCAGACCAACCGGAATGAGGTAATTGATCAGGCAGGGAAGCATCGTGTTGTAATCCGGCTTGCCAGTGCTCGGGACCTGCGCCAGGTGAATCGCGCCTTTCTGCCACAACACATAGCCGACCACCCCCGGCAGCACCATCAGGAACACCGGGGTGATTTTGAGAAACCCGGCAAACAGCGCGCCATTCTGCCCGTCCTTGAGACTCTTCGCCCCCAGCACCCGCTGCACGTGCGTCTGGTCGGCGCACCAGTACCAAATCCCCAGAATCGGATAGCCCAACAACACGCTCAGCCACGAAAACTCGTTGAGATTGCCGTGCTCGTTAATGATCGGTTGCAACATGTTCAGCTGCCCCGGCGCCACCGCCGCCTTGAAACTGGCAAAGTCCGCCACCCCCACGCCCGGCAGCGCCTTGATGCCTAACACGGTGACCAGAGTCGCACCGCCTAACAGCAGGCAGACCTGGATATTCTCCGTCATCACCACCGCCTTCAAGCCGCCCAGTGCGGTATAGGTCACGGTGAACAGCGACAATACAATGATGGTCCACACCATCGGCACGCCAAGAAAGCTCTCAAACACCTTGGCCGCGGCAAACAGGCTGATGCCGATGTGAATGAGCAGCGCTCCGAGCAAGCCGATGACCGCCAAGAACGTGCGGGCCTGCGGACAATAGCGCCGCTCCATGAACTCCGGCAGGGTCGACACACGCGAATTGATATAGAACGGGGCGAACACCAGCGCCAGCGCCATCAGGGTAAAACACGCCATCCACTCGAAATTGCCGATCACCATGCCGTTTTCCGCGCCGCTGGCGGCCAGGCCCACCAGATGGATGGTGGAGATGTTGGAGGTGAACACGGCGGCACCGACGGTGAACCAGCCAAGCGACTTGTTGGCCAGGAAATACTGCTGCGACGAGGTGTTGCGGCGGTAGCCTATCCAGATGCCAAAGGCTGTAATGCCTATCAGGTAAACCGCGATCACCGCCGGATCGATCCATGAGACCATCGAGGAGGATGCCAGCATGTTGGATATGACACTCATGTTGTTGCTATACTTGGGTTGTTGGGTTGCTGCCTAGCTGATTTGGATTTGGACTTTGATGACGTCGTCCTTGGCGAACGCACGTTGCATTGCCCGCGGCAGTTCTACCAGCGAAAAAATTTCGCTGAGCAACGGTTCGAGGTTGACCCGGCCGGCCACCACCAGGCGGATGGCCTCGCCAAACACGTTGCCATAGCGGAACGAGCCGATGAACTGGGTTTCATGCACCATCAGATGGTTGGCCGGCAGCGGCACGTCCTCGGTGCCGAGCGTGCCGATTTGCACGATGGTGCCGCCGGGGCGCACCAAGTCAAAGGCCTGGCGCAAGGCCGGCGGGGCGCCGGAAGCTTCGAAGATCACGTCAAAGCCGTCGCCGGTGAGTTCGCGCACGCGCTCCGGCAGGTGCGCCGCGGTGGGATCCAGGGTGGCGTCAGCGTGCAGCTTGAGCGCCGTTTTGCGCCGGGCTTCAAGCGGGTCGCTGAGCACCACCGGCGTCGCGCCAAACGCCCGCGCGGTGAGCATGACCAACAAGCCGATAGGCCCCCCGCCGGTGACCAGCACGCGCTTGCCCGCCACCGCTCCGGCGCGCTGCAGCGCATGCAGCGCCACCGCGAAAGGTTCCATCAAGGCGCCCAGCCCGTCATCCATCAGCAGTGGCAACTCATGGCATTGGTCGGCGCGCACCGTGACAAATTCGGCGAACACGCCATCGGTGGGCGGCGTGGTGCTGCCACTGCCTAACATGATCGTATGGCGGCACAGGTTGCCGCGGCCGGCTTTGCAGTTGTCACAGAACCCGCAGGCGCGGGCCGGGTTGACCGTGACGCGGGCGCCGACGGCAGGGGCCTGCACGTCGGCCGCCACCGCCGCCACCTCGGCGGTGAATTCATGGCCGAGGATGAACGGGCGCGACGGCACGAAAGCGCCGCAGCAGCCGTGTTGAAAGTAGTGCATATCCGAGCCGCAGATGCCGGCGCGGCGGACGTGCAACAACACCATGCCGGCACGCAGCTCGGGCAGTGGGACGGGTTGCACGCGCAGGTCCTTGGCGCCGTATAGGACACCGGCTAACATGGTTTTGCTCATGACGGCTCGGGGGTTGGTTTGATTTGATAGAACCGGGCGCAGTTGCCGCCGAGAATCGCCTCGCGCTCGGCTGCGGAAAATTGTCGGATGTAATCGATGACGAGATTCATGGTGCTCGGGTAATCAGCGGACAAGGTGCACACCGGCCAGTCCGAGCCGATCATCACGCGCCGCGGGCCGAAGGCATCAAGGACGGTGTCCAGGTAAGGGTGAAAGTCATCGGCGCGCCATTGCCGCCACCTGGCCTCGGTGACCATGCCGGAGAGTTTGCAGGAAACGTTAGGAAAAGCGGCGAGGCAGCGCAAGTCCTCGCGCCAGGGCGAAAGCAGCCCTTCGCCAATGGGTGGCTTGGCCAGGTGATCGAGCACGAAGGGTTGGTCGGGAAACTCCGCCACCAGCTTCAGCGCCACCGCCAAATGTTTGGGAAACAACAACAGGTCGTAGGTGAGGTCAAAGGCGCGCAGTAGCGCAATGCCGCGACGGAAGTCCGGCCGCAGCATGAATTCATCATCCGGCTCGTCGTGGAGGACGTGGCGCACGCCGACGAATTTCGGATGCAGCGCAAAGCGCGCCAGTTGTTGGTCAAGCGCCGGCGAGCGCAGGTCCAGCCAGCCGACCACGCCTTTGATCAGGTCATGGCTGTCGGCAAGTTGCAGCAACCACTCGGTCTCCTCGATCATCTGCCGCGCCTGCACCGCGATGCTGCCATCAAACCCGATGGCACCTAGCAACGGCGCCAGTTCGTCCGGCAGATAGTCCCGCCGCAACCCCGCCATCGAGTCGGTCATCCAGACCTGGTGCGCAGGGTTGTAGTGCCAAAAATGTTGGTGGGCATCGATCTTCATGGTGCCTTGGCGGCCTCAACGCGGCAGAGCATGCCTCATCCCGGTTGCCGTGGCGAGTGCCATTTTGCGGCGGCACGCCGAAACCTACCAAGCACCCTATTCGGGAAAGATCCACCGGCTGTCGAACCCGGGGATGGTTTCGCCGCGCTGGATCTTCCAGTAGTGGTCGACGTAGATCTCCACACCTTTGCGATAACTCAGCTCCGGGCTGGCATTGCGCAGCAACTGGCGCAACTCCGGCATGATGGAAGAAGGACTGCGCTCCGTGCGCACCGCCAAATCCATCGCCATTCCCTCCGCGCCCTTGTAAAACATGGTGTCGGGCGTGATTTGCGGCAGGCATACCTCGACCTCGGGCTTTGACTGCTCGGCGACAGAGACCTGGCGCTCGTCATCGAGCACTCCCACGACCATTGCTTTTCGACCCTTCCCGTAGCTCATCAGCGTTGTGCCCAGAATCTTCCCTGCATCGTCGTCCTCCCCGGTCCATGCTTTCTCAAACGCGCGATTCACCACCACCACAGGCTGCGAACCCGGCGTATCTCCCGCGTTGAAAAATCTTCCCTTGAGCATGCTGAAGCCGAACACCTTTTGCATCTCAGGGCTCACGACACGGAATTGCGACTGCAGTTCGCGGCGGCGCACATCGGCGGCGCTGTTCCCGTCGGCGGCAAACGTGAAGATCATCTGGAATGTCTTGCCCAGCGGCACCTCGGTCATGAGCGAGGCGCTTTGAACTCCGGGTACGTGTTGCACTCTTTCCAGCAGCGGCTCGTAGAACTCCGTGGTCATGTTCCTTCCGGCGAATTTGTAAGCCGGAATGGTCATATTGGCCACAATCACGTGATCGGTGCGGAAGCCCAGCGGAACATGTTTCAAGGCATAGATTGAGCGCAGCAGCAACCCGCATCCGGCCAGCAGGGTCAGCGACATGGCAATCTCGGTAATCACCAGCACCGCGCGCAGCCGATGCTGCCCCCGGCCTGCGCCGCTCTGCGGACTCCCCGTGCGCAACGCCGGCTCAATCGAGGCTCGTGCCGCTCCCACGGCCGGCAACAGCGAGGAAAACAGCGCGCTCAACACCGTCAAGCCCGCCAGGGCGGCAATCACAGAAAGACTTGGCGTCATCTTTTGGTGCACGCTGAACTGCGTGGTCAGCGCATGAGCAAACAGTTGCAGTGTCAGCGTGCCCAGACCCAGCCCCAGCAGTGAGCCGAGCGCGCTCAGAACCAGGCCCTCGGCCAGTAGCTGCTGCACAATCTGCCAGCGGCTCGCGCCCAGTGCTCCGCGCACCGCAATCTCCCGCTGCCGCGCCGCGGAGCGCGCCAGCATCAGACTGGTCACGTTCAGGCAGGCAATCAGCCACAGCACGCCCGAGGCGCCGAACAGCGCCAGCAGCACGTAGCGGAGGTTGACCGGGTTGGTGAAGCTCTCCTTGAGGGGGTTCTTCGAGACCTTGCCCTGGCTCTTGAGCCGGGCGAACAGCGGGCTCTCCTGCAGCTTGAGCCGGATGTACAGGCTCACCGCCAGCAGGGCGAAGGAGAACAGGAAGGGAATGCGCCAGCCGGCCAGCAAGGTCGTCGGCCCGCCCTTGAACGCCTCCTCGCCCATGATCCAGCGGGTGCCGCCGATGATCGCCATGCTGGCGAAGAAACCCAGGGTGGCGGTGGTCTGGATGTAGCTGGTGTAGTAGCCGCGCCGCTCGTCGGGGACGTTCTCGGCCACGTAGGTGGCGGCGCCGCCGTACTCGCCGCCCAGGGCCAGGCCCTGCATCAGCCGCAGCAGCACCAGGATGATGGTGGCCCAGATGCCGATGGACTCGTAGGTGGGCAGCAGGCCGACCAGGGCGGTGGACAGGCCCATGGTGGCCATGGTCACCAGGAAGGTGTACTTGCGGCCGATGAGGTCGCCGATGTGGCCGAACACCAGGGCGCCCAGGGGCCGGACCGCGAACCCGGCGCCGAAGGTGGCCAGGCTGGCCAGCAGCTGGGCCGTCTCGTTCTGGGCCGGGAAGAACCGGCCCCCGAAGAACACCGCGAGGCTGCCGTAGAGATAGAAGTCGTATTGGCCGGCGGGAAGGTTGGTGACCGTGATGACCGTGTCGCCGGGGTTGATGGCGTACAGGTAAGTGCTGTACATCAGGTCGCGGTACGAGAAACCCCAGTGCCCGCCGCCATTCTGAACAGTCAACCCGACGGGGGTGGAGTTGCCGTCGGCGGCGACGAGGTTGGCGAGGGCGCCGAAGGGTTGCCAGGGGGCGGTGTAATTGTTCCACAAATCGTTCGTGGTGAGGCCCGTGGCGGCCGGTCCGGTCTCCACATTGTTGTAGGCGGCAAAATCCACGTTCCACAAAACGGCGCTCGAAACGGGGGCAACCTGGAGCGTGGCGCCGGCACTCTGGATCGTGCCGAAGGCGTTGGTGATCGTGACCGCATACG
>Ga0118677_10011058_pt1 | contig 13636 bp, 10 predicted proteins | sample AliMusrvi5mmetaG_FD_86154 | JGI IMG/M metagenome (GOLD analysis project Ga0118677, IMG submission 86154)
GTCCCGGGGGTGATCCTGGATCCCTCGATGATGGCCGAAAGCGGCCTGCGCAGCTTCCTGGGCGGGTCGGAAGGCGACGTGTCGCGGCGATGGCTGGTGCTGGACCGCCAGTGGACGCTGGCGTTCAACTGCTATGCCATCCTGGCGGACAAGTACGACGACATGCTGTCGCGGATCCTCGGCGGGATGAGGCTGTCGTCGGCCACGGCAGGCGGGCGTCCGCGATTGAGCGTGCCCGAGGCGGACCCTACGGCCGCCCCACCCCCAGGTACGTGAACCCCAGCTCGCGCAGGCGGGCCGGCGTCCAGATGTTGCGGCCGTCCAGGACCAGCCGCCCCCGCATGCGTTCCTTCACGAGGTCGAAGTCCGGCTGGCGGAACTCGCCCCACTCGGTGACCAGCATCAGCACGTCCGCGCCGTCCACCGCCGCGTACTCGTCCTCGGCGAACTCCACGCGGAGCAGGCCCGACAGGATCGCGCGGGCGTTGTCCATCGCGATCGGGTCGTAGGCGCGTACCGACGCCCCGCGGCCCACCAGCCCCCGGATCACCTCGGTCGCGGGCGCCTCGCGCATGTCGTCCGTGTTGGGCTTGAAGGCCAGGCCCCACACCGCGCAGTGCACGCCCGACAGGTCCGACCCCAGCAGCGCCACCAGCTTGTCCACCAGCAGCAGCTTCTGGTCCGCGTTCACCTCTTCCACGGCATCCAGCACGCGCATGGCCAGCCCGTTTTCCCGCCCCGTCGCGACCAGCGCCTTGACGTCCTTCGGGAAGCACGAGCCGCCGTACCCCACGCCCGCGAACAGGAACCGGGAGCCGATCCGCGGATCCGCGCCCATCCCGGCGCGCACCTTGTCCACGTCGGCGCCGATCCGGTCGCACAGCCCTGCGATTTCGTTCATGAAACTGATGCGCGTGGCCAGCATCGCGTTGCTGGCGTACTTGGTCATTTCGGACGAGCGCACGTCCATGAACAGGATCGGGTTGCCCGTGCGCACGAACGTGCCGTACACCTCGGTCAGCAGCTCCCGGGCACGCTCGCCGTCGGTGCCGCAGACGATGCGGTCCGGCTTCATCATGTCGTGGACCGCGTCGCCTTCCTTCAGGAACTCGGGGTTGCTGGCCACGTCGAAGGGGTGCGTGGTGTGCTGGGCCAGGCAGGCCCGCACCTTGTCGCACGTCCCCACCGGCACCGTGGACTTCACCACGACCAGGCGGTAGCCGTCCATGTTCGCCGCGATGGTCCGGGCGCAGGCCAGCACGTGCTGCAGGTCCGCGGACCCGTCTTCCTGCGGGGGCGTGCCCACCGCGATGAAGATCACCGTCGTCTCGCGGACCAGGGTCGGGATGTCCGTCGTGAAGGCCAGGCGGCCCTTGGCACGGTTGCGCTCGACCAGGTCGTCCAGGCCCGGCTCGTAGATCGGGATCCCGCCGGCGTTCAGCACCTCGATCTTCCGGACGTCGATGTCGCCGCACACGACGTGGTTGCCGCTTTCGGCCAGGCCCGCCCCCAGCACCAGTCCCACGTACCCGGTCCCGACGACGCCGACCTTCATCCCTGCCTCCGCACGTTCGCGCTTCTGCCATCCTCGGAATTCGCCGGCGGCACATCGTCATCGTCGCGGTCGGTCGCCCGCGACACTTCCAGTGCCATCACCCGCGTCCGGGTCCGCTCCAGCACCCGGAACCGCAGGCCTTCGAACTGGAGCGTTTCGTCCTTCTGGGGCACCCGCCCGGCGTGGGTGATCACCAGTCCGCCAACGGTTTCATACAGTTCCTGGTCCGGCAGGTCCACGTCGAACAGGTCGGCGAGTTCCTCGATCGGCATCTTGGCCTGGACCGTGTAGCAGCCGGGGCTCGATTCCTTGATGCGGGGCTCGGCCTTGTCGTGCTCGTCGTAGATCTCGCCGACGATCTCCTCGAGGACGTCCTCGATCGTGACGATCCCCGCCGTGCCACCGAACTCGTCCACGACCACCGCCATCTGCGCGTGTTCGCTCTGGAATTCCTTCAGGAGCTCACCGATCTTCTTGGATTCGGGCACGAACAGCGTCTTGCGCAAGCTGGCCAGCCGCTTCAGCGAAAACGGTTCCGACGCGTGCTGCGCCTGGTACCGCATCAGGTCCTTCACGGTGAGGATTCCGATGATGGTGTCCAGGTCCTCCTCGTACACCGGGTAGCGCGAGAACTGGTGCTCGCCGACGACCTTCACGACCTCGTCCAGGGGCGTGTCCAGTTCGAATCCCACCACGTCCGTCCGGGGGATGAGGATCTCCTTGGCCATGGTGTCCGAGAACTCGATGATCGACGTCAGCAGTTCCTGCTTGTCCGTCGGCAGGGCCCCCTGGGCGGTGCCCAGCCGGATCATGGATTCGATCTCCTGCTCGGTGACCGGCGCGCCGTCCACGCCCACCGAGCCGCCGGCCGCGAGGATGAGCCCCCCGCTGATGCGCTCGAACAGCCAGGCGATCGGCCGGACCAGCGAGCAGACGAGGCGGGTCAGCGGGAACAGCGCGACCATCTTCCGCGCGTTGTGCTTGGCGTAGGTCTTCGGGATCACCTCGCCCAGCAGGATCAGCAGGAAGGTCATCACGCCGACGGAAGCCGCGACGCTCCAGCCGGCCGCGCCGACGACCCCGTACCCGTCGAGGATTTCGGCCGCGAGGCTGGTCGTCAGGGACGACGCCAGGATGTTGACGACGTTGTTCGCGACCAGGATGGACGCGATGACCTGGTTGGGGGAGGCCCGCCACAGTTCCAGCAGGCGGCTGCGCTGGTGCTCCTCGTCCAGGATCTGGTGGACCCCGTTGGGGCCCAGGGCCAGCAGGGCCGTTTCCGAGGCCGAAATCAGACCCGACACGGCGATCAGCAGGAGGATGACGAGCGACTGGAAACCGTAAGGGCCCACGAGGGCTTCTACCTCAGGAGACGCGCAACAAGACTAGCAGAGGGAGGGCCGGGGGGTCAACGCGGGGGCATTGGAACGGCCCGAGGCGGCTTCGGCTCCGGCGAGAGTTTCCCGCGGAAACCCGTCCCTTCGCCGGAAGGCTCGGCCACCTACGCGCTCGGGCGGGGTTCGAGTGCACGCCACGCCGCATCGTGGAAGCGCGGTCGGAAGGACTGGATCCCCCCGCGGGATCGATCCGGATGGACGCGGTTCGTCAGCAGGCTCACCAGCCGGCCCGTGACCGGCTCCATCCAGAACGACGTGCCGGTGAACCCCAGGTGGCCCACGGTCCCGGTGGGCGCCCGGTCCCCGGCCATCGAGCCCCGAGGCGAGGGCGTGTCGAACCCCATCAGGCGGGTCGAGCCCGGCGGAGTGGCCTCCCGCGACCACAGGCGCCGGACCAGCGGCGTCGGCCACGGCCCGTCGCCCCGGAAGGTGTCCCGGAAGGCCATCGCGATGGCCGCGACCTCCCGTGCGGTCGAGAACAGGCCCGCATGGCCGGAGGCGCCTCCCAGCACCCAGGCGTTGTCGTCGTGCACCTCGCCCTGCAGGCACCGCCGCCGGGTCGGGCAGACCTCGGTCGCCGCGATCTGGCCGGCCGGGACAGGGGCCGCCCGGGCCACCCCGTCCCGCACGCCGACGAAGAACGTCCGGCGCAGCCCGAGGGGCGCGGCCACGCAGTCCGCGAACTGGCGATCCAGCGGGGCGCCTCCGGCCGACTCGGCGAGGGCGGCCAGCAGCATGAAGCCCAGGTCGCTGTATACGCATGCGGCACCCGGAGGCGCGCCGGGAGCCTCGGCGGCGATCCGGGAGCGCACGGAATCGACCGCGGACGGGGTCCCCGCGACCGACACGCCCCCGGCGGCCACCAGGTCGGCCGCGAAGGGCCGCCAGGCGGGCAGGCCGGACACGTGGGACAGCAGGTGCACGGGGGTCACGGACGCCCAGGAGGTTCCGCGAAGGAACGGAAGGGAGGCCCCGATCGGCGCGTCCAGGTCCAGGCGTCCCTGCGCGCACAGCGACAGGATCACCGGCACTGTCGCCAGGGGCTTGGTCAGGGAGGCGACGTCGAACACCGTATCGGGCCCCACCGGCGCGTCGACGGCGCCCGTACCGGGAAACGCCGTGCTGCCGGTCGCGCCCAGCCAGGCCTCGTCGTGGCCCCGCCAGCAGCCCGCGACGGCCCCGGCGAACACCGGGCCCTCGCCCCCGCGCAGGATCTGGTCCAGGTCGTCGAACCGGCCGGACATGGATGCTCTCCTGAGCCCCCGGGGCAGGCTCGTTGGATCGGCCCGAGGCGACTCCGTCTCCAGCGAGAGATTGCTCCGCAATCCGCTCGCCTGCGCCTCCGTGCTCGGGCAGCCCCAAACGCCCTACGAGGCGAACGGATCCTCGACCACCTGCAGGATGCCCTGGTCCGCGTCCAGGACCGCCTCGACGCCCTCGGGCACCGGGTGCAGCAGGTTCCCGTGGCCGGCAGGGAAACCGGTCACCACCGGCCGACCCAGGACCTCGGCGAACCGCCGCAAGGTCGCGACCAGGGAGTCCGCGTCCTCGGCCCGCGCGCCCAGCTCCCCGATGACCACGCCCGCGATCCCCGCCGCATCGGCCGCAAGGGCCAGTTGCGTCAGCAGCCGATCCAGCCGGTACACCGGTTCGTTCACGTCCTCCAGCACGAGGATCGTCCCGCGCAGGGGCGGCGCGAATCGCGTCCCCATCATGGCTCCCAGCATCGACAGGTTCCCCGCCACCAGGCGACCGCGGGCCTTCCCGCCGGTCACCGTGTGCAGGCCGTCCCACCGGAAGGTCGCCTCGCGGTCCAGGCCCAGCAGCGCATTGCGGGCCCGCCGCAGGGACTCCTTGTCGGCCTGGGCCAGCGTGGTCACGTTCGGGCCGTGGAAGGTGACCAGGTCCCCGGCACCCAGGAAGAAAAGGTGCAGCGCGGTCAGGTCTGAAAAGCCCTGGAACAGCCGGGGCCGCAGTTCGGCTGCGCGGGCCTCCAGGACCGGAAGGAGGCGCATGGCCCCGTAGCCGCCGCGGGCCGCGATCACCCCGTCGGCATCGTCCACGGTGAAGGCGGCGACCAGTTCCCCGGCCCGCTGATCGTCGGGTCCTGCCAGGAACCCATCGGTCGCGAACAGCCGGGGATCCCACCGTGGCACCAGCCCGAAGCCGGCCAGCACCTGGACCCCCGCGGCGAAGCGTTCCGCGGGCACGGGCCCGCAGGGAGCCACCAGGCGCACGACCGATCCGCGGGCGAGTGGGCGGGGTTTGCGCACGAACACCTCCGCTCGGCAGGCATCCAGCCGATGCTGCCGGGTATTGTGCCCGAGATGGCCGGACGTGGCCATGAACTGGCGACCCCGACGCACCGAAGGTAGAATGCGCAACGAGGAGGCGCAATGAGCCTGACCATCCTTCAGAAGAGCGACCTTTCGAAGCCGCGCAAGAACCCCCGCATCGCACTGGTCCTCGCGGGCGGGGCCATTTCGGGCGGCACGTTCAAGCTGGGCGGCCTGATCGCGCTGAACCGGTTCATCCGCAACCGCAAGGTCACCGAGTTCGACATCTACGTGTGCCTGTCCGCGGGCGCATTCATCGGCTGCTTCCTGGCCGGCGGCGTCCCGCCGGACGAGATGCTCAAGGCCCTCAACGGCACGTCCACCAAGTTCAACCAGTTCAAGTTCTACGACTTCTACTGGCCCGCGGTGGGCGAGTGGGCACGCCGGGCCGCGCGCCTGGGCAAGGACGCCGTCCGGATCTGGCCGCGGGTGGCCAAGGCGGCGGCCAGCCACGTGTCGGCCAACCGCGAGGACCTGGGCCGGCGCATCGGCGAAGCGATACGCCACCCCGGGTACGGCACGCTGGAAAAGGTCATCGGCCCCTTCGTCACCGACCTGTTGAACGCGACGCCGCTGCCCCATGTCGGCCGCTACATCCCCTCGGGGCTGTTCGACAACGCCCGGATCGAACGGTACGTCCGCGAGAATCTCGTTAGAAGCCACATCCCGAACGACTTCCGTATGCTGAATCGCGAACGGGGCAACTCGCTGTACATCGTGGCAACCAACCTGAACACCGCGAAAGGCGTGGTGTTCGGCCACGACGCCGATCCGACGGCGACCATCTCCCAGGCGGTCCAGGCCTCGACCGCGATCCCGGGCTTCTACATTCCGGCCAAGGTCCACGGCGAGGAATACCTGGATGCCATGGTCCGCAAGACGGCCAACACCAGCCTCGCGGTGCACAAGGGCGCGGACCTGATCATCATCTACAACCCCTTCCGCCCGTTCATGAACCGCAACCGCTACCAACTGGTCCCGACCGCGTCCAGCCTGTCGGAACTGGGCCTGGGCACGATCCTGAACCAGACGATCCGGACCATGGTCCACACGCGCCTTTACGCCGGCCTCAAGAAGCTGCGCCTGGACCCGTCGTTCAAGGGCGACGTGATCCTGATCGAACCGACGGAATCCGACGCCCAGTTCTTCACGATCAACCCGCTTGCGTTCTGGAACCGCAACGAGGCCGCCAGGAACGGCTTCAATTCCGTGCGCCAGGACCTGGAGCGCAACTACGGCGAAGTGTCGCGCATCCTGGAAGCCTACGGCCTGCAATGCGATCTGGACGCCATCGGCGAATCGCTGGACGACGTGCTCGCCGTCCCGGCCGACGCCCCGGCCCGGACCGCCGCGACCGCCGTCGCAGGAGGCACCGCGGCCGCCGCCGGGTCAGCCCCCGCCCACGTCGCCTCGCCCCGGCTGCGCATCGTGCAGTAGGCCCCTGCGGCCTCATCGATCCTGCCTATCGACCGCGAGGCCCGCCCGGACTAGAATGCGGCCCATGGAATTGCGACCGCGACTCCTCCCCGCCTTCCTCGCCGTGACGACGACGGTCCTCCTGTCCTCGTGCCACGCATCCCCCGAGGAACGGGCCGTTCGCGACGCGTTCCAGCGCTTCCTGGAAGGGCTGGACCGTGCGGACGCCGCGATGCTCTGGTCGCTGGCCGACGACGAAACGCATCGCTTCTTCGACGAACTGGCGCAGGAAACCCGCGACGCCGTGGCCGAGGTGGACGCGCACTGGCCCGAAGCCGACCGCGTGCAGGCCCGACGTGCCGTCGGAGGCGATTTCGTGGGTCCCGGGACCACCGGGGCCTCGCTGTTCGCCGCCTTCCTGGACCCGCGCCGCCTGCAGGCGCCCCAGGACCCGACGGCCCGCCAGATCGACCGGGTCCAGATGACGGGCGCACGGGCCATGGTGGTCTTGAAGTCGGGCGAAACCCTGGAACTGGTGTCGGACGCCTCGGGCGCCTGGCGAACGGCGATCTTCCTGGCCGCCGCCCGCGACCTGCCCGCGCTGGCGTCCCTGCGCGAAAATGTCGCCACGGTACGCGCCAACGCCGCGATCCTTTCGGGCAGCCCGACCGGGCAGGCGACCGCCCCCAAAGCACCCTGACGCATTCTGTAGTCGATGATCCCTGGCAGACGGAAGTTCCGGGAGGGGCTACATCTCGCAGGAGCAGCCGGCGCCGGGGCCGCCCAGTCGCTGCACCTTTTCGCGGGCGCCGACCAGGCTGGGATCCTGGTCCAGCCGGCAGACGTCACCGCCGAACACGCGCTTCAACTCCTCGATCTGCTTCTGTTCCACGGTCAGTCGACCCTGGACGCAGTACACGCCCCACTCGGGCCGGCCGTTCGAGGGAACCGCAGAAACCGAAAAGGACAGCAGCGCAAGGGACAACGCGGCGGCGAGCCGCAGCGACACGATCATGATCAGCCTTCCGGGCAACGGATTCACCCACCGCCGAGCGTCGATGCCCGGCACGCCATCTGGCGGCGGAGTGTGCCACCTGGGGTCGCCGCTTGTCAATCCTGCCGGGGGAGGACGAGTCAGGACGCCGATTCCATGCTGCCGGGAGGGGGTGAGCCGGGCGTCTACAGCGGCCCGATGATGTGGGCGGTGACCAGCGTGACCGGCCAGCCCATCGATACGGATTCCTTCGTCCCGTCACCGTCCACGTCGAAGTCGGGCTTGAGGTACAGGTTCAGGTACTGCAGCACGATGTCCCGCGTGTAGGGCGGCGGGAAGTCCGCGGCCGGGATCGCGCTGACGCCATCGATCACCGACTGCAGCACGACGACGCCACCGATGGCTCCCGAACCGGACGTCACGTGGCCGCCGGACAGCGACACCGTGGCGACCAGCTTGGCCCATTTCATCGTCAACGGAATGCGGCGCGAACCGAACACCAGCGACACCGGCAGCGTGTAGGCCGGGCCGCCCGCCGTCAGCTTGGTGCCGTCCAGCGTCGCGTTGTCGAAGACGTGGACGGGGTCGCAGACGCCCTGCAGCTCGCCGTCGCTGACGCCGTAGTTGCAGCCCGGGGTGGCCGGGTCGCAGGCGGCCGGCGCGATGCGCTCGCCCCAGAACAGGTTCACGTTGAACGTCCCGCCCGCGACCGGGTTCTCGGCCTCGATCAGCAACGCGATGTCGCCGGCGGCGCTGGCCTTGATGATTTCGGGGTTGAACAGCCACGACAGCACGGCGAAGGCGTTGTCGATGCCCTTCACGCAGTTGCCCTTGGGGGCGCAGGTGGTTTCCAGGCCGTCCACGTCCACGCCCTGCCCCGGGTTGCCCGACAGGCCCAGCGACAGTTTGCTCGCCTTCACGGACGGGTCCTCGAACTTCGACAGGCCGACGCAGGCGCCCGCCACGCACTGGTCGTCGAGGGTGCAGATGTTCTGGTCGTCGCAGGGCCGTTCGGCCGGCGCGTAGTAGCAGCCGGTCTTCGCATCGCACAGGTTGTCGGTGCAGTAGTTGTTGTCCTCGCAAACGATAGGCTGGCCGACGCACTTGCCCGCCGAGCATTGGTCGTTGATGGTGCACACCGAACCGTCGTCGCAACTGCCCCCCACCGGGCTGTAGGTGCAGCCCAGGTCCGGACGGCAGTTGTCGATCGTGCAGGTGTTGTGGTCATCGCAATCCCGCGGGACACCGCCGCCGCACTCGCCGGTGGCCGAGCAGGTCTCGCCGACGACACAGCTGTTCCCGTTGAAGCAGGTGGCGCCCGGGCTGGGCGTGTTGACGCAACTGCCCGAGGCGTCGCATGAATCCACGGTGCACGGGTTGTTGTCGTTGCAGTTCTTGACCATGCTCTGGCACACGCCCGCGACGCACGTCCCGAATCCGGTGATGCTGCAGGGATCCGGGTCCTGGCAGGAACCGGATATCGGCGAATGCACGCAGCCCACGGCGGGCAGGCAGTCGTCTGTGGTGCAGTCGTTCCGGTCGTTGCAGTCCGTCCTGCCCACATCCCCGGCAGGCGCCCTGCAGGCCCCCGACGAACAGTTCTCGCCGGTGGTGCACGGGTCCCCGTCGTCGCAGGCGCCGCTGGTCCTCAGGTGCTGGCACCCGGTCAGCGGATCGCACGAGTCGATGGTGCAGGCGTTGCCGTCGTCGCACTTGTTCGGCTCGCCCTGGCAACTGCCGTCACGGCACTGGACGTTCACGGTGCAGGGTTCGCTCACCGCCAAGCATGGATTCACTTCGGGAGTATACGGCGTGTAGACGCACCCCGTCGCCGGGTCGCAGCTGTCCAGCGTGCAGCCGTTCCCGTCGTTGCAGACGCGGTCGTAGCCGGTGCAGAACGGCATCCCCAGCGGGTCCGGGCGCGTGCAGTGGTCGTTGGTGGTGCACTCGTTCCCGTCGCTGCAGGGAAGGTCCATCTTGACCAGGTGCTGGCAGCCGCCGCTCGCACCTTCTGCGCAGGTGTCGAGGGTGCACGGGTTGCCGTCGTCGCAGTCGACCGGTGTCCCGACGCACTCCTTGTCTACGCAGGTATCGTTTTCGGTGCAGGCGTTCCCGTCGTTGCAGAGGTCGGAGGTCGGCACGTTCAGGCACCCCAGCGCCGGCTGGCACGAGTCCGCGGTGCAGGGGTTGTTGTCGTTGCAGTTCCTGGGGGTCCCGACGCATTGGCGGCCCACGCAGCGATCCAGGTACGTGCAGGCGTCATGGTCGTCGCAGGTGCTCTGGTAGTTCGTATAGGTGCATCCCACGGTCGGTTCGCACCGATCGAGCGTGCACGGGTTGTCGTCGTTGCAGTCGGTCGCGGGCCCTGCCTTGCACACCCCACTCGCGTCGCAGGTGTCGCCGGACGTGCACAGGTCCCCGTCGTCGCACGGCAGGCCGGCGGTCGGCGAGAAGGCGTCGGTGGCCACCGTGGGCACGCAGAACAGGCACTGGTTCGTCGGGGACGGTTGCAGCGTGAACCAGCATGCGCCGTCGACCACGCAGAAGTCGGGCTTCAGCGTGGAGCGGCATTCGCCGGTGATCGGGTCGTGGTCCTCGGTCGTGCAGGGCAGGCCGTCATCGACGCAGGGGACGCAGGCCGGTCCGTCGCAGGTGTCGATCGGCGCGTCCGCGTCGCTCTCGTCGCCAGGCGACACGGCCTCCTCGACGTCGAGGTCCGTCGGAGGCAGCGTGTCGGCAGCGTCCTCGGGCGACAGTTCCTCGGTGCCTGGGTCCCTTCCGATTTCCCGCGTGGAGTCCGGGATCTCGCTTTCGTCCGGCGCGATCCACCCATCGTCCGCCGGCCCTTGGTCCGGGGGCTGGCCCGGATCGACGCCCGTGTCCGTCCGCGGGTTCGACGCACCGCCGCATGCCGCAGCGACCGCACAGGCCGCCACGACCAACCCGATCCCCAGCAACCGCTTCATGGTTTGGCCCCGCGTCCGAATCGTGGGGATTGTACCTGAAAGCGGGGAGTTGGCGCACCCGGGAAATGGGGTGCGCCAAAACGTCAGTCCACGCCGGCGGCCTGCCGCAGGCGCTCCACCTGTTCGACGCCCTTCAGGCGGCGCAGGGCGCGCACGATCCCGTCCAGTTGCTGCTGGTCTTCCACCTGCAGGACCATGCGGATTTCGTTCTGCCCGTCAGGCAGCGTCCGGGTGAGGATCGACGCGATGTTCGCCTTCCGGTCCCCGATTTCCTTGGTGACCTTCGCCAGGATGCCCGGCTCGTCCACGCAGAACAGCGACACCGGGACGCCGAACATGCCGCCCGTCGAGCGGACCCAGTGGGCGTCCAGCATGCGTTCGGGGTCCATGCCCCCGATGGCCGGGCACGTCCGCACGTGGATCGTCACGCCGCGTCCCCGGGTCACGAAGGCCGCGATGTCGTCCCCGGGAATCGGGTTGCAGCACTTTCCCAGGTGCAGCAGCATGTCCTCGACGCCGTCCACCGCGATGCCCTCGGACCGGTGCTTGAACAGATCCCGCAGCTTGCCCGGGTCGCGCTCGACGAACTCGGGTTCGGGCTGGGCCGGCGCCGCGTCCGGGGCCAGGAACTCGACCACGTCCGACGCCTTGAAGCGCCCCGTCGCCACCGCGTGGATCACGTCTTCCGGGCCGCCGACCTTGAAGTGGGACAGCAGCTTGCGCTCGTCCTCGCCGCCGTCGAACACCTTCTTCAGGTTCAGCCCGGCGCGCTTGAGCTCCTTGTCCAGCACTTGCCGGCCGATCTCCATCGCGTGGGACTTTTCCTCGGCCTGGAAGAACTGCCGGACCTTGTTCTGGGCCTTCGACGTCTTCAGGAACGCCAGCCAGTCCCGCTTGGGCTGCCCGTTCTTGGACGTCATGATTTCGACCAGGTCGCCGGACCGAAGCTTGGTCCCCAGCGGCACCAGCCGGCTGTTCACCCGGGCGCCGACGCAGGTGTGGCCCACCTCGGTATGGATGTCGTAGGCGAAGTCCAGCGCCGTCGCGCCGTCCGGCAGCACCCGCAGGTCGCCCTTGGGCGTGAACGCGAAGATCTCGTCGACGAACAGCGTGCTCTGCACCGACTCCATGAAGTCGGTCGGGTTCCGGACCTCCTGGGCCCAGTCGATCAGCTGCTTCAGCCAGTTGAAGCGTTCCTGGTCCTTCATCTGGACCGTGCCGCCTTCCTTGTAGGTCCAGTGCGCGGCGATGCCCGATTCGGCCACGCGGTGCATTTCGAACGTGCGGATCTGGATTTCCATCGGTTCGGCCCGCGGGCCGAACACCGACGTGTGCAGGCTGCGATAGCCGTTGGCCTTCGGGACGTTGATATAGTCCTTGAACCGCTGCGGGATCGGCGTCCACAGGTTGTGCAGGTGGCCCAGCACCTGCCAGCAGTCCGCGACCTCCTTGCAGATGACCCGGAACGCCACGAAATCGTAGATGTGATCGATGTCCACGCCCTGGATGCGCATCTTGCGGTAGATGCCGTACAGGTTCTTGGGGCGTCCGAAGACCTCGAACCCCTTCAGGCCCGCCTTGTCCAGCGTCGTCGTGATCGTCGCGACGACGTCCTGGATGAAGTCCGCGCGCTCCGCCAGGCGCAGCTCCGACTGCGCCTTCAGGCTGGCATGATCCTCCGGGTTCAGGATCCGGAAGGCGACGTCCTCCAGTTCCGTCCGGATCCAGGAAATGCCCAGCCGTTCGGCCAGCGGCGAGTAGATGCGCAGCGTTTCTTCCGAGATTTCGCGCTGGCGGTCGGGCGGGAGGTATTCCAGGTCCCGCATGTTGTACAGGCGGTCGGCCAGCTTCACCAGCAGGACGCGGATGTCCCGGGACATCGCGACCAGCATCTTCTTGAAGTTTTCCGCCTGGCTTTCCTGCCGGGACGTGAACTGGTAGCGCTGCAGCTTGCTGACGCCCTCGACGATCGTCGCGATTTCCTTCCCGAACGTCTCCTCCAGTACCCGGCCGCGCCCGGGATCCTCGGCGCGGGCGTCGTGCAGCAGCGCGGCGCACAGGCTGGGGATGTCCAGCTTCAGCGTGGCGACGATGTCGGCGACGCCCAGCGCATGCTGGAGGTAGGGGATGCCGGACAGCCGCACCTGGCCCGCGTGCGCGGCTTGGGCCCAGGCGTACGCCTTGCGCAGCCGATCGAGGTCGGCCCCCGGCTGGTAGGTTTCCACCTTCCGCAGGATGTCGTCGAGGGTGAGCAAGGGCCTTCCTCCCGCCGCGTCCGCTTGATTATGGGGACGGATGGGCGCCCGGGGAAGGGGAAACGATGCGGCTCGACTCCATGCACAGCACGCGCGTGGCCAGGCGTTCGGCCTGCGCCCAGTCATGGGTGGCCACCACGATCGTCATCGAGCCCGGCAACCCGGTCTCCAGCAGGCGCTCGACCTGCTGCGCGGTGTCCCGGTCCAGGTGCGCGGTGGGCTCGTCCAGCAGCAGCAGCTCCGGTTCCAGCACGAGCGCCTGGGCCAGCGCCACCAGGCGACGCTCGCCTCCCGACAGGTGCGTGGCACGCCGCGTCGCCAGCGGGACCAGCCCCAGGCGCTCCATCCAGGCCACACACCGCTTCCTGCCCGCGTCCCGCGCCACGCCCCGGTACCGGAGGCCCTCGAACACGTTGTCCTCGACCGTGGACGCCAGCAGGCAGGGCTCCTGCGCCACCAGGGCCAGCCTGCGCCGCTGTTCCAGGGCACCGGGGGCGCGGCCCGAGTGGAATGGGCGCCCCGACAGCGTCACGACCCCCGACGCCAGGTCCACCAGCCCCGCGGCCGCCATCAGCAGCGTGGTCTTGCCCGACCCGATGGGCCCGGTGACCGCGACCCGGGCGCCGGCCTCGATGACCAGGGAGGGCACGTCCAGGACCTGTCTCTTATAGACATCTCCGAGCCCACGAGCCTAGGCATGGTCTCGTATGCCGTCTT
>Ga0118677_10011059_pt1 | contig 13635 bp, 12 predicted proteins | sample AliMusrvi5mmetaG_FD_86154 | JGI IMG/M metagenome (GOLD analysis project Ga0118677, IMG submission 86154)
CTGAACACGCCGACAGAAGATTTAAAGGTAAAAGAGGGGCAGCGCCTTTCCGCTGCATGAACAGGTCAGGCTACCAACTTAAACTCAACCTCTTTTTGTCTACCGGTTGGGGTCCACTTCATTGTATATACCGCCAGGGGTGTGTTCGTCAGAAGTATTAACTTTGATGAGCTCAGGAAAGGACTCAGATGGCTCATAAGGAAAAAGGGGATATTTACTCTCCCCATTGATATAGACTACGGCAGAATTCATCATGTTTGATCACCTCTTTTTTCATCTCCTGAAACCAGATCGCTTAACTGATCCGAAGAGAGAAACTCAACATCCGGCCAGCGGGTTGTAATTGCTAACAACAATCTCTTAAGGTGATTAAGATTTTGTTCTCGATTTGAAGGATTTAAAAAACCCATATAATTCAGCCGGTGAGTAGAGATGATGGCAGGCCTATGCCATGCAAAAGCGGTGTGCATTCGATCAAGGCAATAAGGTACAGGGTCACCTTGTGAATGAGAGGGTTCAAAAGAACAGTTCCGAAGCAGATAATGCTGGCCGAGTTGGTTACGTTGGCCGGTATAATGATACCTTTTATTGTGTGTGCCCTCACCATAGATTCGAACCCACTGTATTACCATCCCTTGTAATGCTCTTACACCATGGTCAGAGAGAACCTCTTCAACATCAGAGTTCCATGTGTAACAAGGTGCAATACAAGTAAGTGATTGGTAGCCCATTAACAACTGAAAAAGCTCTAAGCCCTCTGAGAGTATTTGTCTTAACTGTAGCTGTTCTTCATGACTTTCAACAGCAAAAGCATCAAGATATTCACCACGACAAGTCGAATTAATACCGGTATGCAGGCTGAACATGTTCCATTCAAATGCCATAAGAGCGAAGCTGTCTCTGGACTGCAATGCATGCATCCAACGGGCAACATTCAGGTGCTCTCTTCCATGAAACTGTGGTTTGAAAAGCTTCTCCTTGATCCCTTGTTTATAGAGACTATAAACACGATCATGTTCTGGATAGCGTTCCAGTGTTTTGGTAAAAGGCTCATAATAGTATTTCTGAAATCCACTATTTCGAATTTTTTCAAAATCAGGATTTGCCACTACAGCGTTAGCCGTCATTACTGCCGGATTCCCGTTTACATCTTTAACCGATCCAAGAACATCGAACAACCTCTCAAGATCTTCGTTGCACTCAAGAGCATCGAAACTATTATACGGGGATTTGTCAACAGGCAAACCTTTTAACAGGAAATAATTATAAGCGTCTTTTGAAGCCATACGTACACTACCCCAGTCGTCTGACTCAATGACCACAATTCTCCTTTTAGTACGCCAACCAGGCAGATTTATAAGATTGCGGGTAATAGCTGACTTAATGGTTTTAAGACTCATTATGATTGGATAGATACAAAATATAGCAGCTTTCGTAATGCGGAGAACATGACAATATTACAAAGGATGCAAGTGTTATCATTACAGATTTTCATTTTCTAACCAAGCCTGAAACATCAATACATTCCAAAGCTGCGACATACAATTGCGCTGTCCACTTATATGCGCTGCCCACATTTTCCGAATTGGGATTGGATGAAAATACCCTTCACGCTGCAGGCGATCTTCATTCAACAAACCCTCTGCCCAATCCCGCAATGGTCCGCGCAACCAATCATGTAATGGCAAACTAAACCCCATCTTCGGACGATCTATCAATTCACGCGGGACATGACGATAGAGGACCTGGCGTAAAGGCCACTTAGTTTGCCCATCACGTAATTTATATTTCAGGGGCAAACTACAAGCAAATTCTACAATGCGGTGATCCAAAAAAGGCATGCGCCCTTCGAGCGAAACAGCCATACTCGCCCTATCCACCTTCACCAAAATATCGTCCGGCAAATAACTGATCATATCAATCGTCATCATTTGTTCCACCGCACCCAACTCCCCAAACTGAGGAGATAGACCAGTCAAATAGGTAGGTGGTTCAACACCGCCAATCACACAATCCACCGGATTCAGCTCATGCGACACCATACCATAATACAATTCATTAACAGACGAACTGAGCAAAAAGGCAGCTCCTTTGTGCAACTTATGGCCAAGCGAATTCCTCCGAGTATCAGAACCGCGAAAAAATCGACCGAAACTACCATTCCAAACAGTAGGCGAAATTGCTGTAATTCCCTTAGCCGTCAGAGTACGAATTGGCATAGGAATAGCAGAAATCTTACCCCACAAACTGGATGCTAACTGGTAGCGGTTGTATCCACAAAAAAGCTCATCACCGGCATCCCCTGACAGTGACACCGTGACATGCTGCTTCGCCAACTTGCTAACCAAAAAAGTAGGTATCAGAGAAGAATCGGCAAACGGTTCACAGTACAGAGTATGCAACTTCTGAATCACTTCCAATGTCTGCTGTGGCGTCACATAAAAATCTGTATGATCCGTCCCCAAATGTGTTGCTACCGACTTGGCGAGAACCGCCTCGTTAAAACATTTATCATGAAACCCAATCGTAAACGTCTTAACCGGACGCAAAGACTGCGCCTGCATTAACGCCACAACCGCACTGGAATCAATCCCGCCCGACAAAAATGCACCCACAGGCACATCCGCTATCATCTGCCGGCGTACCGCATCTTTGGCCAACACTTCCAATGCATCCACCGCCTGTTCAGGCGTTCCTTCGAAAGGCTTAGCTGCGCCAGCGCGTGCAACTTCCACCACATCCCAATACTTCCAAATCTTAGGTTCAGGTTGCGCCAAAGAAACAGACAACAAACTACCCGGTTCCAGTTTCGAAATGCCTTTATAAATCGAATAAGGACATGGTATGTAGTTATGCCGTAACAACAAACAAAGTGCGCCGCGATCAATGTCAGCAGAAAAAGAGGGATGCGCCTTCAATGACTTAAGCTCCGAGCCAAACAAAAAAACCCTTGAATTGATTTCGCCCTGCCATCCATAATACAATGGCTTCTCACCAATACGATCCCGAGCCAAAGTCAGTGTGGAAGTCTCACGATCCCACACCGACATGGCAAACATTCCGATTGATTTCTTGAGTGTTGTTTCCAAACCCCAAGCCTCAATCCCAGCGAGCAAAGTCTCCGTATCTGAATGCCCCCTCCAAAATACCTCTCCTCGACCGATTACTAGAGAATGACTTGGAAAGAAAATATCTTCTTCTAATTCTTTACGTAAATCAAGATGATTATAAACCTCGCCATTAAAGGCAATTACATACCGCCCGCTTGCCGATACCATAGGTTGATGCCCAGTCGTTGATAAATCAAGAATGGATAAACGACGATGACCAAGCCCAATTCTCTGCTCAGAGTCGTACCAGTGTCCTTCATCATCAGGCCCGCGATGGACAAGTGTATCAGACATATTCTGCAAAATGCAATCGTACTCATTAGAAATGGCTATACCACCTAGAAATCCAATAAATCCACACATCAGAAATTAGCCTTCAAATGACACACAGCACAAAATAATTTGTTTTTTTCAAAAATATTTTTTGGTTCAATACGAATAACTTAATTATCCCCTTAAATATTACTGTTACTTTTGCATAGCTCATAGAAACTAATTTGTAACTGATTTAGCACATCAATTCTCCAAGATCGACAGAGCTCATAAATTCAACATCAGGCCATTTTTTCAGGATTGTAGCTAAAAGCAATCTCAACTGTTCCAACCCTTGTGTTCTATTTGAAAGATGAAGAGCTCCAATGTAGTTTACACGATGTGAACTGATAACAGCTGGCTTATGATATTTGAAAGCAATATCAATATCAAGCATACAGTTATCTACGTATTTTTCATTATAACCAGAAGGTTCAAAAAAACAATTACGAGTTATATAATATTGACCATACTGGTTCTTTTGGCCTAAATAATGAAAACGTTTTTTTGTTTTGCCGTTTCCATGTGGTTCAAGCTGGATTTTTGATGAAGACATAAATTTAATTCCTGATTCGGCTGCATATTTTTCCAACCTATTATTAAATGGGCCATTTGGAGGCACAAAATATGATGCACGGTAACCAAACAATTGTTCAAATATTTTTAAACCATCTTTTATAATTTGTGCTTGAAAATGAAGTTGATCAATAGATTCAAGGTCAAAAGCTGACTGATAACTAATACCATACTTATGTTTGTTGTTAAACCCCCAACAACCTTCTTCAAAAGCGATGCGTGCTTCAAGATCGTTCTGCTTAAGAGCATCCATCCAAACAGCGACATTCAAGTGTTCTCGACCGTGAAACTGAGGGAGAAATAACCTATTTTGAATTCCTTCATGCCATAAAGGAAATGGGGTATTGGAACCGTAATAACGCTCTAAAGTTTTCGTAAACGGTTCATAATGATAGTCATTAAATTCACTTTCACGAATTTTAATAAAATCCGGATTAGCAACAACGGTAAGAGCTGTAATTACAGGATGATTTCCTCGACCATCGCGAAAAGAAGATAATGCTTCAAAGAGTAGCGTTAAATCGTTTTTGTCAGCGAGGGTATCATACCTGTTAAAACGATGAGAAGCGCCAGATAAGTTAAGTTCATTTTTTCTTAGTGATTCATAAGCCGGCCTTGATGGCATTCTTATACCACCCCAGTCATCGGACTCAATAACAATAATTTTTCGCTTTGTTGAATACCCTAAAGCATTACGAGCAGAGATTCGAAGCTGATTAAGCAGACTCATTTATAATCGTTTATTGTTTAAAGCGGATTGCCAGCAGTAAATATTCAACTATCAATGAAAATATTTAAAGAACTGCTCAAGATTTGGCATAACAACACTGAAATAACTCATAAATGAGGGCAAAAAAGCACCTATACGAACGTCATTCAGCGACCTGCGATATGCAACAACAAAATAAAATATCATTGGCGCAATATTAATTAAAAGCGCCATAAACTGACCTTTTCTTCGATAGATAAACCAGCGAGCATGCCACAAAAGGAGAAGAGCCAGAGTATTACGTTCTACTCTACCAGCTCCCTCCGACTCCCCTCTCATAGCAACTAATAATGCCCACATAATAATGATAAGAACCCACAATTGATATTGCGGATCACTTTGAAACTTTCGAATTTTCCACCATAACAAATGGCCTGAAAGCAAAAGGGAATAGAATATTGGAGTTGTAAACCATTTTAGAAACCATGCGGTCTCTGGACCTTCCCCTTTACTTAATTCCGCAATTTTTTCTGCATGAGTAACAGTGTCGCTAACCTTCTCGGCAAAAGATCCGCCAAATTGTTTAGCAATTCTATCACCTAAAGAGAGCATCAAGTCCGAAGGAAGTAAAAATGCTACTACAAGCATGACATAAGCAAATATGATTTGCCCTTTTCCAAGTTTTCGACTTAAGAAGAGCAACGCTAAAGCAAGTGAGAATAGTGAATGACCAAAGTGAGTCATTATTCCTAATAAAGCAATAGAGAAAGATAGTTGCCAGCGCCCATCAATCATCAAAATAGTAGACAAAAGCATGACCCATATCCCCAACTGATAGCGTGCATTTAGTGCATCAAAAACAGGGTGATTGAGAAAAAATGCGAGCATGAACACCACAGCAGCAGTACTGTATGTTCTATTCAGAGGCAGACCGCTAAAAAAAAAATATGCAGACCAAGATACGACAGTTGCATAAATGAGGCCAACAAGCATAAAGTAGAAGTGATATCCAAAACCTGAAAAATCGGCTAAATTTATCAGAAATGCAGGTATCGGCTCTCTGATGCCATTGTCTTTAACACCAATATGGCTCGCATAGGTATAGCCATCACATCCGAATCCGGGCATAAAGACCCACCCTGCAAAAGCAGAAAATATAACAAACCCCATTACGGCTCGCCGCTTCGGGAAGGTTAATACATCCTCTGCAGCAAAAAGAAATGGCCAAACCAACGCAGCAATGATATTTTGCTGAAGAGAACGACCTTTATACTGACGGAGTATCCTGTGCTTAGCATCCCTATCATAGATAGACTGAACAGACGAGTGTCTTATGTTTCGCATATGTTGCATTATGCTCGTTCCAGATGCTCGTTCATAACTTCTGACAGAACTTTTAACCAGATATCTCCTACTGCTTTTTCCGAAAAACGTTGCGCATTAGATGCTGCGGCAGCACTCATACAAGTCCATTTATCTTCATCTGTCGCCAACTGAACTAATGCAGCCACATAACGATCAACATCAAAAGGGGGTACGAGCATGGCATCGACTCCATCATTCAACATCCAAGCCACCGCCGAATAACTTAGGAACGCAACAGGCACAACACCGTGCATTTGTGCTTCAATGAGCGTGTTACCAAAGCCTTCAAAAAAAGAAACCATAAGAAAGACTTTTGCTGCACGATAATGTTCTGTCGGATTCATCTGCCCATGCAAGTAAATGCGCTCAAGAGATAACGTCTTGATTTTCGATTCCAGCTCGGCCCGATCAGGCCCATCACCAACTATATGAAGATCCCATTCGGGTAGTCGATGCTGTACCTTTTCCCATATTTGAGGCAATATTAAAATATTTTTTTGTGCCTGTTCTAAACGCCCCACGAACAAAAAGTGGTTGCGTTTTGGTGGCAATCCAGTGATCTCTGCCAAATGAAACCCGTTAGGAATAATAACAATTTTGGATTCTTCCAAATCAGGAACATACCATCGCAGTTCAGAAATGAAGGTTGGTGAGAGGAGCATAAGCCGATCGCTCCAAGATAAAACACTTTGGAATGAACGCTTATTTTTTAATCGATGCCTTACTAACAAAACCTTCCAACCCACCCAATGATCAATAACAAAAAGGACCCAAGGTTTATTGCGAAGGAAGTGCCGAAATAGGTGCTTATGATTCACTCTAAACAGAGCCGGGTTATTATGAAAGCATGTTATTAACTTAGAGAATAATCCAGCTTTGCGTAACTCCCATAGCGTCCTATCCGGTTGGGAACGCAGCTCAGTCTGATTAATAACCACATCTGGTTTTGCATTACGAAGGGTCTCATCAAGGAAGCGGTGCAGTACTCTATAATCTGCAAAAACATCTTCATTCGGATATTTTAAACGCCCAGCAGAAGGTGTCTTATGACCAGCCATTGCGAGCGAGATAAAGACCACATTCCAACCTTTTTGAGCCAAATAGTGGCCTAACTGCCAAGTAACTCTTTGAACCCCCCCTGCAATAGGATCGAGAGGCACCGAAAAAACAAAAGCTATGGTCGGTTGTTGCGTTGTCATTTGAAAACTTCTAAGTACTTTATAGGTTCAGGCAAGACCCTTTAACAAATATTTAGTTTTGAAAGGCCTTCCAAGTTTACTTCATCTCGAACTCTCACATAATGAGCTAGTCGATCTTGTAGAGTATTGTCATTGTAATGACATGAAACATCAGACAAAATGGTAACTCCAATAGTTTCCGAACCATAAATAAACTCCTTTCGGCAATACCCATAGGCGTCATACCCATGAGGGTCAAAACCTGGTATGTGAAGAACTGGAACCCCTTCGCAAATAAGCCTTAATTGAACAGCAGAATTTCCAACAATAACGAGATCAATTTTGGATGCAAACTGCTCTATAGACTCATCAGATGGCGCAATTGTTACCAAGTACTCTGGAAAGTCGGCAATACCTAATTTACTATTGGGATGAAGGCGAATATAAAGCACAGCCACGCCAAGTGCTTGCCGAATCTGTTCAAGAAGCTCAATCTGCTTGTGGCTGGCAACAAAAAAGTTATTTGTGGCGATACCAACTTTTGGGTTAGCGGGAATAGTACGAATAGGCTTTATAGGTATAGAGGGACGTCGAACAATCACTGCAGAGGGAGATGAGTTCAGAACAGCTTCATATCCACCCTGATTCAGGACTGCAGCTGCAGCAACAGGGTATGGTAGTGATGCAATATGATGATAATCGTCTTGCCACCACAGTGCACCACACCCTGCAACCGAGGCTGCACTCCAGAGCATGTGGAGATCGGGACTCACATCGCTAATGATAATGGGCTTAACGATCGGATAACGAGCCAAAAGTCGGCGAAATACTTCCCTCCCAAGGATGATTTGAAGATCAATGCTGTCAAGATCAGGAACACGACGCACAACAATAAACAGGAAAAACAAGGCCTGTGGAAGGCGAAAAAACAAGCTTACAAAGCTAGTTAGTGAGTAATTTTCTGATGACCCTGGTGTCCAAATCATACTCCTTGATATCCCGGCAGCACAGAGCTCATGAACGACTGCAAATGCTTTTGAATTTGGAATTGGATATGAAGGTAAGAAAAACCTTATCTCTTTAGATAACACTAGAGGAATCTGGGTAAGTGGAGCAAGAACTCTCAACTTACTCATAAAAATTTCTTTTAGGGGATGACGCAACTTCTGTCTATCTATAGCGGGCCTTAGCCTTTCACCTGCCCCTCGAATATATACTAATAACCCAATATTCAACTAATTATTCCTTAAGGAAGAATTTGAACTGCGCTCAATGCAATTTATTCACTCACCCGGTCTCTTTTGATTACAAGCATAATGAAAAGGATATCTTTAACATTATCTACCAAGGATAAGACGGACCAATGACAATAATCGATTTCTTTTATTGTGCTTATTCATCATAAACCTTGCTTCTTCCATCGCTTTCTCAACATCTACACCGTAAACATTTACGAGATACTCTTTAACCAGCTTTTTACTCAATAATACTGCAGCATAAGAGAGACGTCCATAGGCGAGAGCAATCATAGCCGCTTTTATACAAACGTGAATCGCATTCTCATCGGTGTCGGAAAAAGCATCCAGGTTTTTAAAATACAATACATCAGTATGAATCAGTTCACCCAAGCAATCACGACCAATCACAAATGGACTTTTTAATGCAGCCACAGAAGTTTGTAAAGGCCAAGTGATCGGTTGATGAAAGTCAACGAGGTGAAAGCCATTCTCTTTAAGAAAGAAGTCTATATCCGGAAAAAGCGGTTGATCTTTATAAATTTGCTGGAGCTCGACCTCAGCACGAATAGCAACAATAGAGTCTGAAAGAAGCTTATGGCCTGTTTTAAGAACTTCCAATTCCGCACCTTGAATATCAATCTTCAAATAGGAAGCATCTTGGAATGAATACTCCCGAGCTGCATCATCAAGCGGAACTGTTGCAACTACTGTGGTGCCAATGACCGTGAAAAGTTCCTCCCTTCCATAGCGAGAGTACATGTCAACGCTGGGTTGTAACAAGGAGGAGCAACCTGGACTCTGAGTTACATACAACAATCTTGAATCTGACTTGTTCCCCAAAGCTAAAGGCAAGTACCGGATGCTCGCCCATGGTTCTTTGGATAAACTAGCATCTTCGAGTCGCTTAACTTCTACCTTATCCGGCTCAAACCCAATGAAGTCAACAATATCGGCAATAGGAGTAAGAAGAGTATCAAACCCACCTCTTGCTCCAACATCCAGAGCTGTTAATTGAAACTTCCCTCGAAGTTTCCCAAATTCTGTTTGTGATAATATGGAGGCAGGGGCAAGCAAGTGTAAGCTTTGTTTTAACTTTTGAAGCATCATATTGGATTTTGAGATTTAATAAACAAAATGAAAACTCATAATGCTGAATAGTGGCTGCTGTTATCGATATCACAAGATTGCCCAAGACATAGCTGTTCCACGCTTTACATTCTGCTTCACTGTTTTTCCTATAACCACATCAATATACTTAGTCGCTATACCTAATCCCGGTCGAATTGCGCGCACATTGTCATGAGTGAGAACATCTCCTGCTTTAAGGTCTTTTACCACATAGAGTGATCGGCGATATTGAAGAGACTTTATTTCAGCTTCTGTAGTACCATAGCTAACTTGACCGAGGGACTGCCATGCTCGTTCTGTTTCTAACACGAGTTGGGCCATTTCAGCTGGCTCCATTGAGAACGCACTATCTACACCTCCATCGGCACGATTAAGAGTAAAGTGTTTCTCGATAACTGTTGCACCTAGAGCAACACTAGCGACCGAGACTCCAACTCCTAAAGTGTGATCAGAAAGGCCGACTTCACAATCAAAAAGATCGCGAAGATGTGGGATAGTCAAAATATTAGTGTTGTCAGCCGTCGCTGGGTAAGTGCTAGTACACTTGAGCAGAACTAAATCTTTGCATCCTGCTTGACGCGCAGCTCTAACCGTTTCGTCCAGTTCGGCTACTGAGGCCATCCCTGTAGAAATAATCAACGGCTTAGCGGTGGCTGCCACCCGACGAATCAGTGGTATGTCTGTGTTCTCAAACGAGGCGATCTTATAGCATGGCACATCCAAACTCTCAAGAAAGTCCACTGCTGTATCGTCGAAAGGGGTACTGAATGGAATCATACCCAGATCACGGGCTCTGTCAAAGATTGGTTTATGCCACTCCCAGGGCGTATAAGCTTGACCATATAGCTTATAAAGCGAAGTTCCTGTCCACAAACTCTCAGGATCGCTTATATGAAACTCACGCTCATCGAGATCAAGTGTCATGGTATCTGGCGTATAAGTCTGGATTTTCAATGCATGAGCGCCAGACTTTGCTGCCGCTTCTACGATTGCCAACGCTCGGTCCAGCGACTGGTTATGATTGCCAGACATTTCTGCAATAATGAAGGGCACATGACCTGTTCCAATTTTATGACTTTCAATCAGCATTATATTTTAATTAATTAACTATTAACTATTTCAATAGAGTTAACGCTTACCCTTTTTTATAATCTCAAAACTATCGGGTCCTTCATTAAGAAGCAGATCGAGGACAGACATGTAGGGCAAGAAAGCGCCAAAAAGTTGAGTATAGACTGGATGTTCGTAATGTTGAAATGAAATGCTGATATGGTTCTTGTCGAATATTTGCGTATCAATAATACTTTTTGCTCCATTTGCATCGTAAAGGCTTGTAATATTTGCTTTACGGCATAGTTCAACTACTTTTTCTGTTGAGTTTGTTAACGAACTATCTAAAAAAAAGCTAGAAGAATTCACAAACGGTGTAGTTATTCCAAATTGATCACAAAAGAATCGGATAAAAGTTACTGTAAAATCAGTTAGCGATGAATATTGGACTAAATACAAAGATTGCAAGACTGCTGAATAGTTATCGAAGTATCTCGCTTTCTTATAAGAATGTGAAATTGATACCCAATGATCAGACAACGCTTGTTCGTAAACTAAGGCTAATTCTGTATTGCAAAGAGCAGTTTCACGTGGGGCTTTTTTGGTAGGAATAGTCAGAAGAATCTCACCGTTAGGTCCTTTAATACGATTGCGATGATGCCAAGATTTTTTAACAAACTGCACATGGTCATAAACAACAAAAACATCTGCAGCTGCAATCATTTCAAAATAACCCAACCATGGGAGATATGTTGGCTGAAGAATAGCTCCTATCATAATTTTTTTCCAATAGCGATAAAAAAAGTACCTTGAAGTATTTTTGGAACAAATAAACGACGCAATAGCAAATACAATACTTTTATTATTTCACCCAAGACACCTTTACCAAGCCTACCAGATTGGCGAAGAAAAGGTACATCAGAAGATCTAAATGGAATAATAGCAACATCATTAAAGATTGCAAGCAATTCACGACGAATTCGTAAAGGAGATAATGGATACTCGTTTGGTGTTACCCCGTTTTTAATGTGAACAAGCTTAAAAGATATTAAGTATGAAAGGTTCAATGCATTGGGTTCTATTGCCACAATAAGTCCACCGGGCTTTAGAATTCTATAAATATCCTCAATTACAGGGCCGTAGTTTGGAAAGTGATGTAGCAATCCAACCATAAAACACACATCAACAGATTCGTTTTTGCAAGGAAGGTTTACAGCATCACCAGTTATAAATTTAGCGCTGCTATTTTCTTTAATGGAAAGATCTATAGCTTGAGAAATAAGCCCTTCTGAAATATCTATACCGATTACTTTAAAATCGAGAGTTGCCAATGTTATACTTGAGACGCCGGCACTACAGCCAATATCAATAATAGAACTCCCAGCAAGCAAAGGATACTTAGCGTTTACCAAACGAATCATTTCTATATACTCGGGAACTCGAAAAGCAGAATAAACTTTTTTCTCGTATGAAGAATATCGAGAATCTTTTGACTGCCCGTCCCAAAATACTTTTTCGACAATTTTGTCTTGCGTATCTATCTGCACAGTCATGATTCTAATCTCCCATAAATAATGATATTAGCGTTATCAGTAGTTACTCCGCAATGATCATGATCAAAGTTATGGCGATATATATTTAAGGTTTCAAAAAGAAAATATTTTTGAAGTAATTCTTTCCATTTTTCTAGAGATAAGAAAGTGATTGTTTTCCCATATTCACCTGTTTCAGTAAACATTACTCTATAACTATTATTTCCTAAACTAATCTTATTTATATTATGAAATCTATAATCTGAATCTGTTAGAAGCTTGAAAAACAAATATCCTCCAGGCTTAACATTTTTTGTAAGTAATTCTAAGGTCGTAATAATATCGGGATATGGTAAATAAAATATTGAGCTAGGAAATAAAACTGTTTGAAATGGCTTCATACCTGAATTTTCAAAGAAATGCAACATATTGTCTTGAATCAGTTGAAAATCATTTTCCATATGATATTCGCTTTTCAATCTTGAAAGATTTGTCGTTGCATCAGAAATCGCATTATAACAGAGATCAACACCTGTAACATCCCAACCATATTCATAAAATAGACGTAAATTATTGCCTGAACCGCAACCCAGTTCAAGAACTGATTCCTTGACAGCCTCAAAGCCTGATTTAAAGAAAAATCTAACGAGAGATTCATCAGGAAATTTCAATCCTTTTATTTCTGTTATTAGCATCGCTTTATAAATTAATTTAAGTGCTTTATTATCACATCAACTGTTATTTGAGCTTTCTTAAGATCAAATCGAAAATCATTGAATAAATTAAGAACATCAGCATTATTTTTTTCAGCACAATTAGCCGTGGATTGACCAAATAAATGAGTAACGGATACATAGTGAGCGCTTGCAAAAAGACCGGCTTTAAAAATCTTTTCTAATAACTCATTTCTCTTCGGAACTTTTATATTAAAGCGCCAATTTTGGTAAACTTTAGGGAACTGTACCTCCTGCGGCAATTCATTTGAATAGAATGCATTTATAACTTCCTTATGTGCACTGACTATTGCCATTTTGCTCATAACTAGCCGTTGATATTTTTCTAGTGAAGTTATAAATAAAGTGTCACCTAGCCAGTTAGAATCGTTGTAGCGAAAGATCGTGTCATCTTCGATATTTTTTTTTATAGATTCAGTTAATCTTTCCAAATCTTTAATTTCATAAGGGATCTGAATAGACCGATAAATATATTCAGGTTGCAAATAACCGAAGCCTCCCCACCCAATATCAACATATTTAGAATAGCCAGTGCTAAATAGCTCCAGGTCTATATTATTTTGGAGTGGATTGGTTCGAAATTCAGGTATGTTCAAACATTTATCATCAATAACGAAGAAATCAGCGTTGAGGGACTTTACGCTTGAAAAAAAGTCAGAGGGGTTATTCTCTACACCAAAAGTATGGACATAATGAATACCCC
>Ga0118677_10011060_pt1 | contig 13634 bp, 14 predicted proteins | sample AliMusrvi5mmetaG_FD_86154 | JGI IMG/M metagenome (GOLD analysis project Ga0118677, IMG submission 86154)
GTTTCGGAGTCGGAGCATCAATGTCGTTGCTCTTTTTTGTGCTCTAGTGGATGCTCATGATTTCTGGAGAGAAAATTGCCGAACGGGGTATTCTTGATCCCATAATCTCCATGTGGCTGGCCAATGCAGTTATTGCCTTTATCGGCATTGGTCTTGTTGTCAGTCTGAGCGGTTCTGTATTTAATACTTCACGGTAGTTAAACGCATTAATAAAAGGTATCAGAAGCAATTCTTATCTGAACCTGATGTTTTATATCCGCAGCAGAGCTCTTTTTTTACACCATTCTCATCAAGACAGACAAAGGTGATGTGTGTGCTGAAAGCAAGAATCCGTTCACCGGTTTCAATACTTTTTTTATAGACATGAACGGTATATTCGATCGAAGTATGACCAACTCTTGTTTTTTCAGTCACAAAACAAAGGATCGATCCACCCCGTATGCTTTTTTTAAACTCAACCTTGTCCATACCCACAGTCACAAAGTTGCAACCTGGATAATCCAGTGATACCGTGATGTAGCTGACCTCATCGATCCATTTCAAAAGGTTGCCGCCGAACAGAAAGCCGTAGTGGTTAAGGTGTTCTGGTAAAACAAGTTTATAGGTTTCCATGGTGGGGGATAAAGTTATTTGTAAAGTGGATGAAGATGGTTATCAATCCTTTGCTGATATACATTTTTTGCCTGCATAACCTGCATAATATATATAATGGATGGTTAGAATCTTCCATTTATTGTATATCCTTTGAAGGTCTCACAAGAACTACCTCCTCCCGTTCGACGACAACCTGACCGGCAGCATGTTGTTTGCTGTGCCTGACATATTTTTTAAGGGTATATATCACAGGAACAAGTTCGGAATGTTTTGCGGCAGAATACCATGCTGCAATTTCTGCAGCTTTGAGGATGTCATTCAGATGGTGCAGCGTTGCCCCTTTCAGCACACAATGAGATCCTGATGCACCGCGGGCATGGAGCCAGATATCATTGGGGCGGGCATAACTAAAGGTGAGCAGGTCGTTGTTTGCTGCGTTTTTGCCGATGAGAAGAGTGACTGATGGAGAGAGTTGTACAATTCTGAATGGTAAGGCGGAACGGTTATTTTTCGATTGCAGAACGCCGGATTTATTCGGCAGGTCGGTATGGTTTGCAGCAAACCGAAGAGCTTCTTTGACTGTTTTTATTGCATCGGAGGCTGCAAGACGCGCTTCAATTGCTGTTTTTTCTTGTTCAAGTCTGGCATGTCTCTCCTGCATTATTTTCAGTTTTCCTCTGGTTTTTGAAGCTTTTGAAAAATACTCTTCAGCATTTTTCTGCAGTGTTAACGCCTCTTTCAGAGGGATGGTTTTGACCGGGGTACCGGGCTCGAAAATATTTGGTACCGTGATGTATTTTCGATTTGTTCTTGGCAGGTAGAGGGATGCCATGAGCAGATGGCCGGAGCTTTCATAGTTTCGGGCAAATTCCTCCAGCATTTCGGGGTTGAAACTGTCAAGTGCTTTTTGTTTTTTCCTGACTTCACGCAGCAGTTTGGCACGAACTTCTTTCAGCTTCTCTTTTGTATCAAGAAACTGCCGCATTGTTGTGCTGTAATCGGTCACTCCCTCAAGAACGGTATGAAACAAGCGTGCCTGCGGAAGTGATGTGTGCAGAAGCGAAAATTCCGGTTCACCATGTTCATTTTCCAACACCGCTCCTCCGGAGTCGAGCAGTTCATAAAAAAGTGACTGAAAAGCGGTGAAGAGTTTTTCAGGACAGCTCTCTCCCGTTATCCGTTGTATTATTTCCCGAACAAGGGCACGGTCAAAACCGGGAAGAATGGCAGAAAGTTTTTCGGAGACGCTCTCTTCATTTCGTGAGCTGAGTTGCGCCAGAAAAAAATTTTTATTCATTGCAAGACCTTCAAGCTCTCTGAGAACTCCTGGTGAATTATTATTGCACTCATAGGGCTGACCGGCAAGGGAGTTTTTCAGCTTGAACGCATCAATAATGCGGTTTTCTCTGACAAGCAGGACATTTGTTTTGGAGGTGAATAACTGCAGGACAATGATAACTGCATCGGCAAGATGAAAACGTATTTCCCTGTCATAAAGAGCGATGTCAACGCTTGAAATCCGCTGGTTATTGATCATGCTCATCAGGTTTGCGGTATTGCGTGTTTTTTTATAACTCCTTTCATTGATAAAGAATGAGAGTTGGGGTGTATGGCTGACAACCACAATCTGAAGATGTCGGCCATCAGCATCAATGCAGCTCAGGGTGAGTTCATTTTGACGCTGTGAATAGATCTCCCTCACATGCCCCCCCGAAAGCCGTTCATGCAGCTCCATAGCGGCGTGGTAGAGTGTGAAGTAATTGTGTATCATGAATGACGAATGGGTTGCATGAGCACTATCTTTTTTTCATAATGTATTGATAACCCCGAAGTTTTATAATTGAAGTCGTGTTATTTTCCGTATTCATTCCGATTCGTGTAAGCAGGGATATATGATGATAAACAAGCGTATGTACAGAGAATTGAATCGCGGAATGGGAATACTTTTCTTTATTGTTGCTGTTATTGTAACTCCATTTGCTTGTAATCAGGGTGGCGGAAATCTTTTCGGTGAGAATATTCTGCCGTCATTCAGGGCAAACCTCTCAGATGATGAATTATATTTGTACAATTTGATGATGAATTACCGTCACCAGAACGGGTTGGCATCTATTCCTGTGTCATCAAATTTGTCCTGTGTTGCAAGAATTCATGCACGCGATCTTGAGCTGCATCCTCCTGCAAAACCATGTTCAATGCATAGTTGGTCCAGGTATGGTTCTTGGAAGCCTTTCTGCGATACTGGTGGCGGCAGTGGAAAGTTCATGTGGACCAAGCCGGCTGAGCTGACGGGTTATAGCGGTAAAGGGTATGAAATAGCTGCCTGGACGAGTGACAGGATAGACCCGGGCACTGCATTAAGCCTGTGGATTGGCTCGTCAGCGCATAATGCAGTTATCATTAATGCTGGTACTTGGAACAGAAGTCGATGGAATGCTGTCGGATTAGCAATCTCGGATCACTACGCTCTTGTCTGGTTCGGAACAGAGCCCGACATTGTGAGCAAGTCTCCATATTATTAAGCAATATACTATATAATACAGTGCGACTTTTTATGAGGTGAGAAAGTGGTGTCAAATATGAGCGATTGTCTTTATTTCAAGCACAATCTTGCTATCTTTTCCTTAATTTTTTAATAATCATGCCTATGCTGGATGAAACAACAACGGGATGCTGTCTGCCGGGTGCTGACGCGAATGGTGGCTCAGATCCTGCAAAGCGGTTGGGCTGGCATGAATACTTCATGAGTGTTGCCCACCTTATTTCCCGAAGGGCGACCTGTACTCGTGGTCATATTGGGGCGGTTATTGTCAAAGATCACAGTATTCTTTCGACAGGTTACAACGGTGCGCCAGCCGGGCTTCCTCACTGCAACGACAGCAACTGCCGAATTTACCGCAGTACCCATCCGGACGGGACGGTCGAAGAGAACTGTGTGAACACCATTCATGCGGAAATTAATGCCATTGCCCAGGCGGCAAAGCATGGTGTGGCCATCAAGGATTCTGAAATCTATATTACGGCCAGCCCATGTATTCATTGCCTTAAAGTGCTGATCAATGTGGGTATAAAAACAATTTATTACGATAAACCTTATAAAATAGAGAATATTGATGAACTGCTCAGACTTTCCGGGATCAGACTGGTACAGGTCAACATGCTCAACATCCAGAAGAAGTGACCATGCCGGAGAGTGACGATTTTCAATTTATGCGACGTTGCCTTGAACTTGCCTTGAAGGGTGGCGGATATGTGAGTCCTAACCCCATGGTGGGTTCAGTTATTGTTTATAAAGGAGAAATTATCGGTGAAGGCTATCATGAGAGGTTTGGCGGCCCTCATGCTGAAGTCCAGGCTCTTGCCTCTGTGTCGGATGAATCTCTGCTTCGGCATGCGACCCTCTATGTTAATCTTGAGCCCTGTTCCCATTTTGGGAAAACCCCTCCATGCAGTGATCTTATTATTGACAAGGGAATTTCCCGTGTTGTTATAGGTTGCCGTGATCCCTATCCTGCTGTGGCGGGACAAGGAACTGCCAGGCTTCTTGCCGCAGGTATTGATGTTACTGAAGGGGTGCTTGAAGCAGAGTGCATGAAACTCAATGAGGCATTTATTAAATATCATACCGCAGGGCTTCCTTTGGTGGCACTTAAACTTGCTCAAACCCTTGACGGAAAAATTGCAACTTCACTCAATGCTTCCCGCTGGATTACAGGGGAAGAGGCAAGGGCAGAGGTTCATCGACTCAGGAGTGTTTATGACGCCATCATTATTGGAGAGGCAACTGTTCGTCTTGATGATGCTCTCCTTACGGTGAGGAATTGTGCTGGTCGAAATCCTCTCAGGGTTGTGCTTGATCGTCAGTTACGTCTTCCTTTGGATACAAAGATTTTTTGTTCCGGCGCGTCAACAATTGTCTTTGCATCTTCCTCATGGTCAGGATTGCCGAAAGTGGCTTTGTTAAGGGAGAGAGGTGTGCAGGTTTTATTTGTCAATGAAAATGCTGAAGAACTCGACCTCAGGCAGGTGCTTCTGGAACTCTATAATATTCGGATTCTTTCGGTTATGGTTGAAGGGGGAAGCCGGTTGTCTGCTTCTTTTATCCGGGAAAAGCTGGTTGACAAAATATATATGTTTATAGCTCCTAAGCTTTTCGGCGGTGACGGCCTGAGCGCTTTTGCACCTCTTGGGGTCAGTATACCGGATCAGTCTGTGAATCTGCGATTTGAGCAACCGCGTTTTTTTGGTCAGGATGTGCTGCTGGAGGCTTATGTCGATGATGGCTTATCATAAAAAAGAAGCGGTTATTGATATTCATCATGTAACGGCTTACTGCGGTACTACCTGTGTTTTCAGGGATCTCTCACTTACGGTGCAGGAGGGTTGCAGTACAGCTGTTCTCGGGCCAAACGGCTCAGGGAAGACGACTCTGTTAAAGCTCCTTTCCAGAGACATTTATCCTGTAGTCGTACCTGACAGTCATATACTGATTTTTGGCAGGGAGCGATGGAATGTATGGGACCTTCGGGTTCGACTCGGCATTGTTTCCCATGAATTGCAGCAAAATTATCTTCCTGATGCGCATGGTATCAATGTTATTTTGTCGGGTATCTATGCAAGTATTGATATCTGGCAGAATCAGCAGTTAAGCAAGGATGACCTTAAAAAAGCTGAAGCAGTCATGGAGGAACTTGGAATCGGTGCACTTAAATATCGTGCGTTCGGTTCCATGTCAACCGGACAGCAGCGTCGCTTTCTTCTTGGCAGAGCACTCATCAGCGATCCGGATGCACTGCTGCTCGATGAGCCAACGACAGGGCTGGACCTCAGTGCAACATTTCACTACCTTGAAACACTTCGCATGCTCATGAGATCCGGGAAAACAGTCATGCTTGTCACGCATCATCTTCATGAGATTCCACCGGAAATAGAAAGGGTGGTATTGATCAAAAACGGCAGCATCGTCAGCGATGGCAACAAAGCTGAAGTTCTGACCTCCGAATCTCTGTCAGGTTTGTTTGACTACCCTCTGCAGGTTATGACGGTAAACGGATATTATCAGGTGTTGCCAGCGCTAGGAAGCAATCAGCTGCCGTAAGTAAAATTGAATATGATTACATTGTTTATGTAATGTTTTTAGCTGAACTCCTTCAGCTCGTTCGATGTTGTATTGCACTTCATGCATTTTATAAATCCTAATAGGACAATTATTATGGCACATCTAACGTTCAAAGGTACCCCTGTTGAAAGCTTTGGAACTCTTCCTGCAAAAGGTTCTGAAGCTCCTTTTTTCTGTCTGGTGAAAACCGATCTCTCCGAGGCCGGCCCTGCCGACTTTGCAGGGAAAAGGCTTGTTCTCAATATCTTTCCAAGCCTTGACACACCGGTATGCGCCGCATCAGTAAGGTACTTTAACCAGGCAGCAGCATCGCTCGACAACACTGTTGTCCTCTGTATTTCCGCTGACCTGCCCTTTGCCCACCGCCGTTTCTGTGAAACTGAAGGGTTGAAAAACGTTGTATCGCTCTCAGTTTTCCGTTCTCCGGAATTCGGAAAGGATTATGGTGTCACTATGACAACCGGCCCTCTCAAGGGACTTCTTTCCCGGGCTATTGTTATTATTGATGCTGACGGTATAGTCCGCTTTACCCAGCAGGTTTCTGAAATAGTTGAGGAGCCCGACTATAGCGCAGCTCTCAAGGTTCTGGGATAATACACCCGCGACAGCGTTCGAACAATAAAATCCTCATGATCATGGTCTCAAATCCTAAGGATACATCCCATTCTACCGTTGAACGACGGCTTAGCGACATCAATTTTACAACCCTTGTCGAAAACAGGTGTTTTTATCCCTCCCCAGCATCCTGGTCGGATGAAGTGCTCTATTTCCTTTTTCTTGACCGCTTCTCTGATGGTAAGGAGTCCGGAGGCTTTGGTGATAAAGATGGGAATCCTCTGACAGATCAGCCGGAAATTCGCAACACTCCGCTGTTTAATCCCAGGACTGATGTATGCACTGCTGAACCGCAAGCATGGTTTGAAGCAGGAAAAAATTGGTGCGGGGGTACTATTGCAGGAATGAAGGAAAAGCTTGGTTATCTTGGCCGACTCGGCATCACAGCAATCTGGGTCAGCCCGGTTTTCAAGCAGGTAACGAAAAGCAATGACTATCACGGCTATGGAATACAGAATTTTCTCAATGTCGATCCTCATTTTGGCACCAGAGAGGAACTCAAAGATTTTGTCAAGGCGGCGCACGAACTTGGCATCAGGGTAATTCTCGATATCATCATCAATCATGCGGGAGATGTCTTTGCTTATTATGACAATCAGCGTTATTACTACTATCAAGGTGAGCAGTGGCCTGTAAATGGTTACCGTTATTTCAGCGGCGAAGCAGGGAGTATTCCTTTCGGCGAAGTGCCTGAAACTTTTGTAAAGGATTTCTGGCCTGACGGGGCTGTCTGGCCGGAAGAGCTGCAGTCGCCTGATACCTGGACTCGCCGTGGTGAAATCAGGCAGTGGGATTCCTTTCCCGAGTTTCTGGATGGCGATTTTTGTTCGCTCAAGGATATCCATCTTGGCGATGCTCTCAACGATCCTCTTGCTCTTCAGGATTTAGAGTCGCGTGTTCAGGAGTTCAATGTTTCGCCAGCACTACGATATCTGACGGATGTCTATCGCTTCTGGATTGCCTTTGCCGATATCGATGGTTTCCGGCTTGATACTGTTAAGCATATGGAGCCTGGAGCTGTCAGGTACTTTGCTACTGCTATTCATGAATTTGCCGAATCAATCGGTAAGGAAAATTTTACGATTATCGGTGAAATAACCGGAGGGCGTGCTTATGCGACTACTCTTCTTGATGCAACAGGTCTTGATTCAGCACTTGGTATTGATGACATTCCCGATAAGCTCGAGTTTCTTGTAAAAGGGTGGAGAAGTCCGGGAAATCCCGATACTGAAGAGCAGGAAGGCTATTTTGACCTGTTCCGCAACAGTATTCTCGACAGCAGGAAAAACCATCAGTGGTATTCCAGGCATATCGTTACCATGCTGGATGATCACGATCAGGTTGGTGTCCGCCACAAATTTCGTTTCTGTGGCGATGATGCCCGCAGTATTCGCCTGCTTCCTGCAGCACTTGGTCTGAACCTTGCCTCAGCAGGTATTCCGTGCATCTACTATGGAACAGAACAGGGTTTTAACGGTGCTGATCCGCGCACCGAAGATGATTCCTATAGTGATGTTTTTCTTCGGGAGTGCATGTTCGGAGGCAACTTCGGCTCCTTTATGAGTAGCGGAAAGCACTTTTTTAATGAGGATAACGACATCTATCGCTTTGTGCATAACGTGATCGGCATCCGTCGCAAGAACATTGCACTGCGTCGAGGTCGCCAATATTTACGGCAGGTTTCGGAAAACGGAGATGATTTTTACTATCCTCAGTCAGTCAATGGAATACTCCACTGGGTGATTGCCTGGTCCCGGATTTTCGCCGGGTCGGAATGTCTATGCGCCATTAATACTGATATAGAGCGTGAACTTACTCTTTGGATCGTCGTGGACAGCGGTATTCACTCAGCAGCTGGCAGTGTCATGAACTGTATTTTTTCAACCGATACCCTTCAGATGGACACGAGTGTTCCTGTCCTTCCGTACCATGGTTCAGCCGTGCGAATTACGGTACCTGCCGCAGGGTTTGTTGTCTATCGGTAATGGTGATATATTGAAGCAAAATCCGGGTTTTGATCTTTTTATCAGGATGCCGTCGCTCTGTTAAGTGAAAAATTTTGAAATGTTTACCGGAATTATCAAGGATGTCGGCAAGGTAACTGGTGTTACCAAAAGAAATGGCGGCTTGCGTCTCAGAGTCCAGTACGGTAATTCCGCAGAGTTCAGCACCCTTTCCATTGATGAAAGCGTCAGTCTTAATGGGGCTTGCCAGACCGTTGTAGCTGTTGGAGAGGGATGGTTTGAAGTTGACACTGTCGAAGAAACGCTTTCCAAAACAACGCTTGGCACTTTTCGTCAAGGCTCTAAGGTGAATCTCGAACGGGCCGTTCGTCCTCTTGACCGACTTGGCGGGCATTTTGTGCTCGGTCATGTTGATTGTGCAGCAGTAGTCCACGAGATCAGGGCGCTTGGTTCGAGCAGTGAACTCTGGATTGCCTTTCCTGATGCTTTCTCACCTTTCATTGTTTCTGCTGGTTCAATAACTATTGACGGTATAAGCCTCACCGTTGCAAAGCTTGATGCATTGCTCTTTGCCGTGGCAATTATTCCCTATACCTTTGCCCAGACTACTCTTCACTCATTGCTCCCGGGCAGCCGGGTAAATCTCGAATTTGACATTCTTGGTAAATATGTCGCCCGCCAGATAGGAGCACATGCCTCTTCTCCAGTCGCAGTTGTTTCACGTATAGATGAGGTATGGCTTCAGGAAAACGGATTTTAAATGGTTGATACCTCTGACAAGCAGTCTGATCTGTTCGGTTGTTATTCATCTCCGAATGCAGCGAATTACTTTCAACCTCTTGCTGAACGGGTTCGTCCCCGAACTCTTGATGATATGGCAGGGCAGGATCATCTTGTCGGTACAGAAGGTCCGCTTCGCAAATTCCTGGCAAGCGATCAAATGCCGTCGATGATATTCTGGGGGCCTCCCGGATCGGGCAAAACCACCCTCGCTGAGATTTGCGCATCATCACTGAGCTATCGATTCGAACAGCTGTCAGCGATAGATTCCGGGGTGAAAGATGTCCGCAAGGCGCTTGATAATGCAGAAAAATCGAGACGATCAGGCCATAGAACTCTACTTTTTATTGATGAAATTCACCGTTTTAACAAAACCCAGCAGGACACCCTGCTGCATGCTATCGAACAAGGACTTATTGTGCTCATTGGAGCAACCACTGAAAATCCCTCTTTTGAGGTGAACGCAGCACTCTTGAGCAGGATGCAGGTCTATATTCTCAATCCTCTTGGGCCAAAGGAAATCGAGGCGGTGATTCGCCGTGCACTGAAAGAAGACACTCTATTCCGGACTCTTTCAATCGAGATAGCCGACCTTGATTTTCTTCTGCAGTTTTCAGGAGGTGATGCCCGAAAGGCACTGAATGCGGTTGAAGCAGCTGTCTCTTTCATGCCGCAAGGTATTGCTGCCATGGTGCTGACGAGGGAGGTGCTCTCTCGTGCACTGCAGCACAGTGCCCCCATCTATGATAAGGGAGGAGAAAATCACTACGATATCATTTCCGCCTTTATCAAATCCATGCGGGGCTCAGATCCCGATGCAGCACTCTTCTGGCTTGCCCGGATGCTTCAGGGAGGTGAAGACCCCAAATTTATAGCACGGCGCATGGTGATTTTTGCAAGCGAAGATATCGGCAATGCCGACCCTTATGCCATAACTCTTGCCATATCTGTGTTCCATGCTGTTGAAATGATCGGTCTGCCGGAAGCAAGAATCAATCTGGCTCATGGCGTCACCTATCTTGCGTCTGCCCCGAAATCCAATGCAAGCTATCAGGGACTCAATGAAGCCATGAATGAAATAAAATCCTTGCATCAACCGAGGGTTCCGCTACACCTGCGCAACGCCCCGACAAAACTCATGAAAGCTGAAGGATACGGTGAAGGATATCAATACCCCCATAGTTATCCGGGGCATTTTGTTCAACAGCAATATTTCCCTGAAGGCATGGAGCCGAAGGCATATTACCGCCCGGGAGATGAAGGCCGCGAAAAATATATCAGAGATCGTCTCGCTCACCTATGGAATGAACGTTACCACTCATAATTGTTACGAAACCGATCACTTTTTTATATTCAGACTATTTCTTTGGCGGTGTGGTAAAGTCAGGTTTTTTTTCATCAAGACAAGCAAATGTTATGAACAGGTTCAGGCAGATACAGTTATTTATAGTGCCCTTTCTCTTACTGACTGCATTTTCGCACCTCCAGGCTGCTCCACTACCTGCAAACGCCTCGCTCACTCTTGACGATGCGGTTCATATCGGCCTTGAAAGAAGCCGGACGCTGGAAATCGCAAGGCTGGACCGTGAGATGACCTCACAGAAAATCCGCGAAACATGGGCAAAGGTGCTTCCACAGCTCTCCTCAGACTTTACCTATACCCGATCGTTGAAGCCGTCAGTACTTTTTTTCCCCGATATTTTTAACGGGGGGACCGGAAACACCTTTACTCCACTTGTCATCAGTGCCGATAATGCCGCAACCGCTACCATTAATCTTCGTCAGGCACTTTTTAACGGATCAGCTTTTGCTGGAATCAAGGCTGCAGGCACTCTCCGCAAGATGAGTAATGAGGCCTATCGATATAGTGAAGCAGCTGTCATTGCCGACATCAAAATGTCCTATTTCGACGCTTTGATCTCAAGAGATCAGCTGAAGCTTATTGAGCAGAGTATTGAGCGCTGGGAACTTTCAAAAAAAGATACCAGGGCAATGTTCCGTCAGGGTGTTGCTGCCGATATCGACACACTCAAGGCATATCTTTCTGTTGAAAATCTCCGTCCCGATCTTCTTCAGGCGGAAAACCGTGTGGCGACTACCATGACCAGGCTTAAAAATGCCATTGGTATACCGCTCGACAGCACCATAGTGCTTTCCGGGAAGCTTGAACTCTCCTCAGCAACCTATCCTCAGGATATTGCAGCAGCTTTCCATGAAGCGCTCGATTTAAGGCCTGATCTGCGCCAGCTTTCTCTTCAGGTTCAGGCAGAGGGTGACAAAGTCAGTGCAGCCCGGGCCGAACGTTATCCTGTTATCAGTGCCTTTGGTCAATTTGAATCACAAACTGCATTCAACGATAATATAAAGACATCAGATTCCCGTTGGCCGGTCTCAACCGCAGTAGGTCTTCAGGTTTCACTGCCTCTCTTTACGGGATACCGCGCAAGCGCACAGATTGAGCAGGCCAGAATATCACAGATGCAGACTCGTACCAGGGTTGAAGATCTTAAGGCCAATATCAGGGCTGAAGTGGAGGTACGGTTGTTAAACTTCAGGGAATCACAGAAGAGAATTGAGGTACAGTCTAAAACCATCAGTGTTGCAGAACGTAGTTACAAAATATCCTTGCTTCGTTTCAAAGAAGGTATCGGATCACGCCTTGAATTGACTGATGCCGAACTCCAGCTCAACAAAGCCAAGACCAACTACCTGCAGGCAGTCTACGACTATCTCGTAGCATCTGTCCAGCTTGACAAGGCCCTTGGCCGCTCTCAAACATCTGCATCCGCAACATGATAACCCGGTAAGAGTTGCACATGCAATCAGCCTGATCGTTCTCGGCACGTAATCTTCGCTATGAAGCCCGACGAGCATAATAAATCAAACTTGAAGCTCTTGTTTGCCCCATTCCCGCTTTTAAAGCCTCAACCGAACCCATGCCCAGGATATGTGCAATTCGAAGCACATTAAACCGTTGTTTTTGCCTTTTGCACAGAAGTGCTTCGCTATGCACAATATTATAGAGCAGATCAGGGAAGTAGGAGTGTCGTTTGAAAACCGTAAGCTTATGGGATTCAAGCAGTTTTTCAAGCGTTCCCGGCCAGAAATGGTAAAGATGTCTCGGCGCATCATAGGCTATCCAGTTCTCCCCATAGAGTTCCGCATCAACACTTGCCGGATTTGGCAGAGCAATAACAAGCACTCCGTCCGGTTTTAACTGATTTGCCACAGAGTTGAGAGTCTCCTGGATGGTGTGAATATGTTCAAGGGAATGCCAGAAGACTATACGGTCAAATTTTTGTTTTCCCAGGGTTTCGTCATCCATTGAAGGAAAGATATTCAGCCCCGAAGAGTTCCGTGCATAATCCGCAGCCTCCGCATCAGGTTCAACTCCGGCAAGGTTATTGATCGGTACTCCCGATCTGCAGTGAAAATAGTTCAGGAGATCTCCATTCGAACAACCAATTTCAAGAACAGCACATTCTTCCATCGGCTTTACCCATCCTTTCATGATGATGCCGGCTCGATAGCCGAGAAGCAGAGATCGTGATGCAAGGTAGGCTCTCTCTTTTAAGGACGAACTGTTTTGGCTGTGCCGATAGGGATCATAGTTGCTATTGCGGTAATGCACGGCTATTTCAGCGTTTTCGGGACGCGGATTGAGCATAATAAGTCCTGAAGCGCAAGAGCGAACCAGATTCCATTGTACGGTTACGGAACTGTCAAACCGATCTGGCACCTTGAGATAAGGGATGAACTCCTTGGAGTTGCTTATAGGGCAGGGAACCGTTTCCATTCCGCCGTAGAGAGTGTTACTCTTCTCCCTGTGTAAGGTCAGTGAACGCCTTTTTCAGGTTTTTATAGGTGGAGTTCATATCATTGCTGAGAACTTTGGCATCAGCTAAGACCGGCATAAAATTCGTATCGCCTTCCCAGCGTGGAACGATATGGAAATGAATATGGGTATCAACGCTTCCGCCGGCAACCCTGCCGAGATTTGCCCCGACATTGAATCCCTGTGGTCTCAGGGTAAGTTTCAGTGCCTTGATAGCGAGGTCTGTAAGCTCCATGATCTCAAGTTTCGTCTGCTGGTCGAGATCAGAGAAGTCAGGAGTCTGCAGATAGGGAATCACCATAAGGTGTCCGCAGTTGTAGGGGTAAAGGTTCATGATGATAAAGCATGTTTTCCCCCTGTAGAGGACAAAACGCTTCTCATCCTCTTCAGGTGGAAGATCGGCAAAAACTGATTTCCCAGCCTCACCGGCAGGCTTTTCATCCTTAAAAGACTGCATGTACACTTCACGCCATGGTGAGTACATTCTATGCATGGAGATGGTGTCCTGATTGCATTTATTTTGGTACCAAAGATGGGAATCGAACCCACACGAGTTATTCACTCACTGGATTTTGAGTCCAGCGCGTCTACCAGTTCCGCCACTTTGGCATTCAGTAAGAGGCGTGCGAGAGAAGGGACTCGAACCCTCACGCCTCACGGCACTAGTTCCTAAGACTAGCGTGTATACCAATTTCACCACTCTCGCATTACAGAACAAGAATATACG
>Ga0118677_10011061_pt1 | contig 13633 bp, 12 predicted proteins | sample AliMusrvi5mmetaG_FD_86154 | JGI IMG/M metagenome (GOLD analysis project Ga0118677, IMG submission 86154)
GTTGAGCATGGTAGACTAGCTTTCGTTTACGGAAGGTACGTTTGCCAGGTATGCGGCTGGTTGTTCGGGTTGACGTTGCTTACCGCCCGTTGTTGCTGCACGTAAGCTGCATCGTTGATCGCTGTCGCCGCTGCGTTGCGCTGGGCCATATTGGAAACGGTTAGTTGGGCGGTTTGACAAGCCTGGAGAACACCTTGCGCCTGGATCTCATTCATCCGTTGCGCCTCCGATGCGTTCAACAGGTTGAGCTGTTGGATTTCGGTGTTAGTGTCTGTTGTGGTGTCGAATTGGTTGTTTTCGAGGTCCGCCTGAGCGGCGGCGTTCTGGGCGCGCAGCGTCCGGTACTGGGCGACGGCATTGAGACACTCTGGCGAAATAGAATCGAACGCCTCCACCATGGCAAGCGAGGCGAGCGGCGCACTTCTGCCGGGTGTCTGGCCACTCATGGAAGTGCCGGGATCGACTGCGACGTTCGCCATGCTCCAGGCCGTAATGGCGGCAGTGGGGGAATTGGTGTTCAATGCGGCGTTCCAAGCGTTTGTTTCCCCGTAGCGATTCCGAACGCTGGCGTTGAGCATCGCGCTGTGCGTGGTCTGCCAAAGCCTCTTGAACGTGAAGCTTTTCAGGTTCGCCTGCATGGTGTTCAGCGAAGCCCTTGTCGTAGCGACCATTTGAAAGGCCTGTCTGACCTGCGTGACGGCCTGGGCGTACACGCTGGGGTCGAATACGATGAAGCCAAACGCGAAACCAGGCGTTGCGATCAACGCAAGTACTGCAGTCGCCAAAACGACTTTGCGGCGGGCCTGTACGCTGAGTTTCATAAGTCCTCCTAATTGCGGTTAAAGGGTGGGATCAACCCGGTGGTCGGCGTAAGAGGGAATCAGAATGTCCCGGCCGATATACACACGGGCGCGGGAACCCTCTTTCAGCGTGATCACGGGCAAACGGTTCAGGAAGTGGTTCAGGATCTGCTCGGCCTCTTGGCCGGTCTGCTGCGAGATGCCGTTACGGATCGCGATCGATGGGTCGCCGCCCAGGACTCCGATTCCACCATTGCCGATTTGTGCCAGGCCGCCCAGGCCGCCGATGGCCGCGGCGGCGGCGAATGCCGTAAAATAACCGTGGTTTACCTTCGTCGCCAGCCCGGCGGTGCCCAACGGGTCAAGGCCGATGAATTTGTCGAAATCAACCGAGAAGCCGTCCGGACAGACCGCCCGGTGAAACACCACGAGCAGCTTTCTTTGTTGGCCGCTGTTGACGCTTTGAACCGTACCAATTAGGCGCGTACCCTGTGGCAGGAGCAGTTGCTGATGGTCGTGCGAGTAGTAATCGGTGGTCAGCATGATCAGGATCGGTCCGTTAAACCCGCCGTCAATGTGGTTGGTGACGACGCCTTCGAAAACGTTGCCCTCAAAAACGCGGTAAAGACGACCCTGGTAGGCGTCGAAATCGTAGCGGCTGAAGGCGGCATCTTTCGGCTCCGGTTTGGGGCGCTGATCGGAAACAGATTGAATGCCGGCCGAAACCTGCCGATTGCCACTGCCGCCCGGAAGCTTGGGTGCTTCGCTCGCCAGCACCTCACCGGCCTCGGCGGCCTGTTCCGGCGATGCCGGTTCCGCGCCCTGGGCTGAACTCAATTGAGCACCAGCGGTGAGGGCCGAGCCAGCCGCCGGCCCGGCCGGGTGCGCGAAGTCGATGGCCACGGTGTCGCTGTTGATCGCGTCCTGGTGCTGTTTCTCGCGTGCCAAGGCACGCTGCTTCGCTTCAGCCTGTGCTTGCGATACGCCGGAAGTTCGCTTGGGTGCGTTGGGACTGTTGCCATAAATGGCGGTGCGCTGAGCTGCGCTCATTGGCGCGGCGCCATCGGCTTCTGGTCCGGGAGCGATGGCTTGCTGTTCCGCCTGAAGCTGGCGCATCTGATCGGCAATTTCTTGCCGGCGCTCGCGCTCCATGGCGTCGCTCTTCGCCGCAAGCGTCTGTTGGGTCTGAAAGCTCGTGACTTGTTGCGGGTTGGCCGTGGCGGGGCGCATGGGCAGCGCACTCCGCGGCGTGTTGTCCTTCTTACCGCCTGAGATCAGACCGATCAGGTTCGATAGGCCGAACAGCAAAACGACGCCGGCTAGAGCGATCACAATCGGAAAGCGCTTCCGCAGGGGCGCTTTCGCCTCGGGCTGCTCGGGAACGATTGGGATTTGACCTGGCTCCGGCATGCTTAGTTCCCTTCCCCGGCCCGGCGGAAATCCATCCGCTGTTTCCCAATCGCGAGGTATCCCTGTTCAACCGTCTTCGGAACCGTGTACAGTCCCGCGTTGAAATCGAAGTTGATCAGGCTGCCCTTCCCGTCCTTCAGCTCATAGAGCGCCGGAGTTTCCTGGAACTCGCCCCGCAGGTAGGTGAATTTGTTGTCCCGCCAGATCTGTTGAACGCCGAGTTTGGTGCCGGCCTTCTGATCCCACACGTAATCGAAATGCATCGTGCCGGGGTAGGTGCTCCGGTACTGCTCGGCTTCGGCCTCAACCGCTTTGCGTCCGGCCGCTTCTGCCGCTTTGGCTGCATCCGCTTCTTTCTGCAGGCGCTCCAGCTTCTCCTTCACCTCTGCTGCGGGCACGAACACGGGAAGCTGGGACAGATTGTCTTTGGCCTGCTTGTCGCCGGGGGTTACGAACACCTTTGAATCGAAGTGGATATCGGGGTCGCCCGAGACCTCTTTGAGCTGGAAGGTGTATTCGTTGCCATGATCGGAAACGATGTGGACATCGGTGCCGGCGTTCGCAATCTTGGGCTTGATGCTGATAAAGCGGCTGGCAATGTGGCCGCCGTCGAACACCCACCCCACGATGTCGCCGCCGAAGACTGTCGCCACCTTCTCCTCGACTGGAAGCACGATGAGCGTGGATTGCAAAAGTGCGGCGCGAATCACCGGGGGCGTTTCTGTTTCAACAATGACTACAGTGCGCGGAGCACTCGGTTGCAGTTGCCGGGCGGGCTCTGCGGCGAGGGCCAGCCAGGCTGTAGCGAGCACGAGCAGTGATGTTTTCACGGGCGGCTCCTCTTTTCTATTGATAAATGCTGATGGTCAGGCAACCTCGCCGCGGGTGAAGCGCTCCAGCCCTTCAGTGAGGCCGTACAAATTCACTAATTTCGATCGCCGTACCTTATCCTTCGGCCGGGTCGAAAACTTGGCGTAGCTGTTCGGGTCAAGGTTTAACGTGATGACCTTCGTTATTCCGTCGCGCCGAACGTAGAGGGCTTCCCGGTCCCGGAGGTCGGCCAGCAGGTTCAATTGCTGGCTGTTGAGCTTGAACAAATCGCCGTAATACGACTTGTTGAAAGTCGCATCTTGCAAGAACAGGAACGAGGAGCACGAGTTCACGATGATGTCGGCGTTCTCGCCCAGGTCATTCGCCGACTGACCGATGAGCGTGACACCGCCCAGGTTCTTGCGCACCGTCTTGATGGAGTCGAGCGCTCCTTCAAGCAGCTGCCGGTTCTTCATGGCAGAAAAGATTTCCTCGATCAGCAGGTGCTTGGGAACGCCGAGATTCGCGGGATCGTAAAGCACGTCGTCTATCCGCCGAAGTAGCCACACCATCAGCGGTTCAATCAGGTCCGCGTAGTTCTTGGTGTGGATGCGCTGGAAATCGAAACACTGCACCCTCGACAGGCTGAGCGTGTCTTCCACGTTGTCAAAGATTTGGTTGTAAACGCCCCTTCCCACCCATTTCGCCAAGTAGCGGTCGAGATGCTTCGGTAGAAATAGATTCGACAAACGCCGGTTCTCCCGGTCGAGCAGGTAAACGCCGCGCACGGCTTTGTGAATCACGTCATCGTCCTCCGGCTCAAGCTCCGCCCCGCCGTTCACAAGCAGGAGCTTCATGAACGAGTAGAGGAACGTCAAATTGTGTTCGGTCGGCTCGAGGGAAAACGGGTTCACCCGGGGACCGTCGATGCCAACCCGGTCCACACGCCCGCCATACAGCTCGACCGTGCTTTCGTAGCTGCCGCCGACATCGAAGATAAAGGTGAACCCGCCGTACTTCTGCTCCAGCGCGATCATCTGATTGGCGTGAACGGATTTCCCTTTGCCGGTCGGCCCGATCATCAACATGACGCGCACCCCGTCTACGTAGGCGTCCTGGAACAGTGGCGTCCGCGTGCGGGTCTCGAAAACATTCAGGTATTCGGCGTCTAGGTCCTCGGAATACGGATGCCCGATGTAGGGCGCGAACACCGAGGAAAGCCGGGCGTGGTGGTCTTCGCCCAACCAGAGCGGATAAACATTGAAGCGCTGATTGCCGGGAAACATGGCATAGAATCCCGAGAGATTCCCGAGGGTCTCTTCGATAACCGGGGCGCGTGCATCGACGAAGATGCGGTGCACCGCTGGGATGTTGTCCTGCAGCTGCGCCGCGCTGTGGGCGGCCAGCAGCAGCCGCAGCGAGTATTCCCCCTGGGCTTTCTTGTCGAGCGATTGGATGACTTCGCTGAGTTGGTCTACCTTGCCGGTCGCGGCCTTGGCGCCGGCTGTGGTGTCGAGGGCGCGAATGTCGTGACCGCTAATCGCCCACTGCAGCACGCTGTGCTTGAAAAACGAAATGAACTTTTCCTGAGCGTTCACTTCGCTCCGTGCGGCGTCGTCGGATTTCGGCCGCCAGGTTGAACACAACACGCTGTCACAGTCCAGGGTGAGCAAGCCGGAGAACAGGCACGGCCGGGAAGCTTCCGGAGTGTTGGTCAGGGAGAACAACTGCACGAACCGCTTCCCTACCCTGAGGTGATCACTGTGCCAGGAAACGGCGCTCTGGACGATCTGGCGATCGACACCTTCATCACTTCGGAGCTGGTTCCGTTCGGCCCACGGCTCCAGGTTGAACAGATAGCTGAAGAACCGGAAGGCCTCTCCCTTGTCGAGCAGTTTCAGGCCAACGAGTCCCTTGAGGTGGGACTCGAGATTCGTGGCGGTCTTTTGCAGCTCGGCCAATAGTCTCGCGTTGTCATTGGCGTTCTCTTGAGGCCGTCGCAGGAGGTTGGCAGCCGGTGCCTCAAGCGTAAGGCACCAGTGAAGTTGAATGCGGCGGAAACCCGCGTTGCGATGAAGGAACGAAAGTCGGTCGCTCACGAACGTTTCCGTGACCGGGTTCTTGTACGTCTCTTGCCGCGGAAGATCGAACCCGGAAATAACGTGCGTGTATTGATAAAGGCAAGAGCCTTCAGGAAGCCCGTGCAATGCCCCTTCAATGGAGCGTACCCGCGCTTCGAGTTCCTCATCAGTTTGGCCTTCTTCGTCAATGCCCTCAAGTGAGAACAAGCACCCGTAGCCGCCGCCCTTCAGCGCAAAAACATGGGGACCGACGAACCGGGAAACCGGAACGATGCTGCACGCCGCGCCGGCCTGCGCGAACCACGGCGTGTATTTCTCATGCTTGTTTGCGTGGATCATAGTAGGACCTCTGCATAAAGCTAAGCCCCCAAAGCTGGAACATCTTCGGGTGTTTCCGAACCGTCAGCCACGTGCCGAGCGTGAGCATCGGGAAGCTGAGGATTGCCAGCATGCGAAATCCAACGAGGAAAACCGTGATCGTCACAAACACAATCGACATCCAGGCCGTCAGGTCCAGTCCCAACTTGGCCCGAGGCTTGTTCAGAGCCGGGTTGATGGATAACGGTTCTCCTCGCCTGGTAGGGGACATGGGAGTTAAGGGATCGACTGACCGGTGAGGGAACTGATCCAGCCAGCGCCCCAGCCGAGCACGGCAGCTCCGAACAGTGCGCCGAAGAGCCCGGGGACGGCCTCGTTGAAGCGGCCACCCATCATGCGGATGCCGGCGAAGATCAGGCTACCGAAGGCGATGACGGCCCCGGCGAAAATGGCGAACGTTTTGAAGTTCCCCAGGAGCGTGTTGGCCCCGGAGAAATCAATCGTTCCCTGAGCGTGGGCGGCGGCAGCAAAGGCGAGAGTCATCAAAACCGGAGCCAGATTGCGTCTGGATGATGAAAACCTTGGGTTCATATTTCTTAGTACCTTCGTACTAGGAGTTTGCACAGCAGGTGATGTGTTCACGTCTTCTCCTTCGCAAATAGCCGCAAGTTGTTGATAATACGTCGGACCGTTCGACCGGCCATTTTGATGTTGTTGTGACCTGAGAGGTCCCTGGCAACTCCTTTCGAAAGCTCTCAAGTGTTTGTGTTCATTGGAGTAATACAGACGCATCCAAAAAATCTCAATGGAGCATGTACTTTTTTGTGGTGATTTAATGCCGATTCCATTAACCTCCTATTGAAGAACTTTTGGGGTGATTTTGACTCCAATATTGGGCAATCATAATGCGTGTCGTTTTGCTGTGTCAAGCGATTTTCGCATTGGAACTAAAATGTGAATTCTTGTAGAATGCCGGGATGCACATGGGACTGATGCCATGGAGCGAGCGCCTGGAAGGTTGCCCTGAAGACTGAACGGGATGCTCACGACATCAAGGCGTTGAGGCTGATCAGCGATCTGGTAGCTGACGAGATCGAACGTCTGTCAAACAAGTTGAACCTTTCAGTCCTCGATGTTCTGTCCCAGGGTGCCCGCCTGCTGGATGGCTCCGGCTTAGAGAAACACCGTAAAAGCATTCGTAAGTATTGGGAATCGCTTCCGCCGGAAGAGAGGACCGCGCGGGCGTCGCGAGCATCGCGAGCCCGGTGGGCTGCTGAAAAGGCCAAGAAAGGCCAGAGTTGAGATTGGTTTGAGGGCCCTCAACGTAGCAAGCCGCGATTTTTCGGCTTCCTTGTCGTGATTTGCATCGCTGCAGGAGCGCCTAAGAACACCCCCGGCAGGTCTTCCCTTCCCTGCCTTGCAGCTCTGACCGAAACATTCCAGACCAAAGGTGTTCTACGAATACCCCATGGCGGCCTCCAGGCCGGCGAGGCGCGGCTGAAACGCTTGCAGGCGCCGTTTTCCCCACCTGAGGATCGTCTGAACTTATTCCCTGCCCGCGGGAGCGGATGCTCAGTCCTCGAGCATTCCCAGGCCCAGGTCACCGCTGATGTCAGTTCCCGTGTCGTGCTGGAGGATGTCGCAGCCGGAGAACTTGGCGATGGAGAGATTGGGCTTCGCGCTTCGTTGAGGCGGTAAGCATAGTTCATCTGTCTCATCGACACGGCAAGACTTACCCTCGCCTAGAGCGCTGCGAAATGACGCGCGGAAACGATCCGCGTGTTCTGGTGACGCGCTAGGGCAAGCAACCCGCTCTTGTCACCTGTCACCAGGTAATCGGCCTTGCCCGCTTCGGATATGGCCAGCAGAAAGTCATCGGTGGGATCGGGAGATCGTTGCACGCGGGGCAGCACGCCCACATCCTCGGCAAGCCCTTTCAATTCGTTCACAAGACGGCCAGCCTTGTAGGGTTTGATGCGCTCCGCGATCGCAGGCTTGCGGAGCGTTTGACGCAATTCGTCGAGCTGCTCGGCACAGGTCAGGAGCGTGAAATTGCCTTCCTGCCAGGCGCTATAGATCTCGGCCGGGTGTCCCTGTTGGAGCAACAGGGCGGAAACCAGAATGTTGGTATCGAGCACCACGCGCATCAGACTCTGTCGGCCTTCAGTTTGGCGCGCTTGTCGTCGCGAACCTCGCGCACGGCCTCGTCAATGATGCTCTGCAGTTCGTCGGGGTCGGTCTCGGTGTTGCGCGCCTTGATGTCCTGGACGGTGCGATGAAACACACGCCAGCGAACGGCCTCTTCGATGAATTTCGAGAGGTCGCCCTTTTTTGCTCCCTGGGAGCCTAGATAGGTGCGCAAGGTTAGGTTGGTCTCCTTCGAAACCTTGATGTTCCAGCGAACGGCTTCTTCTTTCATGTCGCACCAATGCACCTAAGCGGATAGATGTTTATACACCGATTGTACTTGAAGACGGCAGGCCGGGCTTGCGTACTTTAGGGATGGATGCCCCTTACTGCAACGATCCCCTGGCTGCTGCCTCCGGCGAGGGGAATTGTGAGCGCCAGTTCGTGATCGACATTTTGCAAGTTGCCTGCCGACATCGGGAGCACGCACCTACGAGGGCTCCACGCCGAGAATTGAGCGAGCCCAGGCAAGGCTGTTCGGATCGGAACCTTTATTTGCGAGAACCCTGCGTGCGAGATCCTCTCTCTCCTGTCGATCCGCCGCGAGTCGGCGACTCTCTGCTTCGCGGTACTGATGGAACGCTTCACCTTCAAAGCATTTTGGGATCTGCTTAATAAGGAGACCAACCGGGTTTGTTAAGCCCTTCATCGTGCGGATCCTCTTAGCCTGTTGCTCGGCGAACATGGCCATTTCGGTATCGGTGGCATCGTGGCAATTGGCGAGGCATCCGGAAATGATTTTCCGTGCGGCGTCGTCGTCCACCATACCCATGTGATTTCGCAGAGCTTCGAGGAGCGAGGGGAAGGCCGACGACGATGCTCTTACTTCCGGTTTCCTTGAGCTATTTTCCTTTATAAGGAGAGCCGGGGGTCTTTGACCCGTGGGTGCTTCGGGTTTACGGCCCGAGGGTTCTTCAGGTCTTCGACCCATGGGTTCTTCAATTGGCTCACCTGATCCACCCATGGGTAAACGACCCATGGGTGGATCACCAACGATCATTCGGACTTGCTCTGGCGAAACGAACTGGGTTGCTCGGTTCCGCACAACCCAAATCAACCCAGCGGCGTTTCGCCGTTCCAGAATTTGGCTGTAGTTGAACACCCGATATGTGGTTGGTGAGTTGAGGCGGAAGTTTGGCTGCCTGGCGATTTCAATGGAAAGTTTCAGCTGGAGGTTGTTTAGAAGTTTTCGGGCGTGTTTGTGATCGGTCGAGATGAGCTGGCAGAGCCTTGCGATACTCAAGTCGACCAAGTAGCATCCCTCCTGCTCGTGGTGTCCAGAGCGCTTCGCGTAGGACCAGATTGTTGTATAGGCTACCTGCTCTCCGTTCGTGTGGCCGTCTTGAACGGTGCGGCAGCGGTGAAAGCGGCGTTTACCAACTCCGGCGATGTCGTATGAGGGGGTTGCATCCGAGGGTTGATGCGGATCAGATGTTGGCGACTCGAAAAGGTCAAGGTCCTCTATAGGCGCACTTTCCATAGCGGAAAAGGGCCTGGTTGCCTCGGAGCTTCGCATATCGCGGCGGCTGTCAGGTGTTGGAGCCAAACGCACCGAAAGACCCATGGGTGATCGACCCATGGGTCCATCACTCTCAGTGGGTGGATCTGAGGGCGGAGCCGTTGAAGGTCCTAGGGGCGTATGAGCGGCAATTGGAGCAGACGAGACGAGCTGGACTGAAAGACCCATGGGTGGTAGACCCACGGGCGCATCGCTCTCGGTGAGTGAAGCGGAGGCCGGAACGGTTGAAGGACCCATGGGTGGTAGACCCACGGGCGCATCGCTCTCGGTGAGTGAAGCGGAGGCCGGAACGGTTGAAGGACCCACGGGTGAAAGACCCATGGGTGTATCAGGGGTAAGTGGAGTAATTGAGACGAGAGGGTCTGAAAGACCCATGGGTGGTAGACCCACGGGCGTATCACTCTCGATGAGTGAAGTGGAGGCTAGAACGGTTGAAGGACCCACGGGGGGTAGACCCATGGGTGCATCAGTGGCAAGTGAAGCAGTCAAAACGGTTGGGACTGAAAGACCCGAGGGTGGAAGGCCCGCAGGTTCATCACTTGCAATCGAAGCGGTCGGAATGGCATGGAGGGAAAGACCCATGGGTGGTAAACCCATGGGTGTATCCAGCGAGACTTGGGGTGCTGAATCCGAGTCGCCTGCTCGGCGCATAAGTGCAGGAGTATTAGGGATAGGATCGGCCTGATAGACCACTGGATTAAGGGCGGGCAGGGAAGACCCCGTCTCCTGAAATGCAGTGCGCAGTTCCGGTTTGAGGTGCGAGAGCATCCCGTCTAGGCTCGAATTGTGGGCAAGGTAGTCGAGATCGAGGATCTCGTCTTCAGGCTTGCGCCGACGCTTGAGCGCTGGCATGTGGTTCCTCGATAGTTTGGATTAGGTGCTCCGCAAGGATCATATAATCCTCAAGGGCCTTTGATTTGGGTTCGATATCAGAAAGAAAAGCCTTTTTGCGGCCTGCTCGTTGTATGGCCTGATCCGTGCGAATCGCTGGAAGCACCGGAATCGCGAGCTGTTCGGACATCTTCTGAAGGCTGCGCAAAACAATGTCAGTGGATTGTAGGCCGCGGTGCACCTTTAGCGGTACTAAACCTACGATCCGCATTGGAATCTGTTGGTTGGCGTTCTGGAGCATCGTGAGAAGGGCTCCTTGGGCGTGTATCGTTGCATAGGCGCCTTGGACACTTAAGACATCCATATCGATAGGAATGATCGTGTTCTGGCAGTACACTGCGGCACAATTCTGGAACAGGCTGATAGATGGTGACGTATCCACGAGAACGATGTCATAATCCCTTTCCGCTTCCCTCATTAGAGTGGCAAGAATGAATTCGCGCAGGGTTTCCTTGTACAGCATGATTTCGGCCTCATTTGTGGACCGATTGCTGGCAAGGATATCCAGCGAACCGCCTTCAATGCCGTCCATATGAACCACGCAATCGCTCAGGGTGCGTCGTTCGATGAGGAAGTTGTACAGATGGTACTGAGGATTTAGTCCCAACAGCGATTGAATGCTACCCTGCGGATCCATGTCGATCACCAGAGTTCGCTTGCCCTTCTCGGCGAAGCATCGCGCCAGCGTAACGACCGTGGTAGTCTTTCCGACGCCGCCGCGTTGGTTGCACACTAGAAGTCGTATCAAGTTCGTTCTCCCTTGCGATCAGTTGGCGAATCTCCTCCAGTTCATCCCTGGTCCAAAGCCTACGATTTTTTCCTTGCATTCCGGCAGGCGGTTGAATCCAATCATTCCGGAGCCAGCGTTGAAGGGTTCGGACGGAGATCTGCAGAACTCGGCAGACCTGACCGTCCAAGAGGAGGTCTTTGTTTTCGAGCAGTCGCTTCGCCATGCCTAAAACAGAAGCATATAGGAATGATCGAGGAACGTCAATAAAAATGCGACACATTTGCACAGACGCCTGGTCCGTCATATGAGATGGTGCGTTTCATCCATTTTCAAAAAGTGCGACACATCTGATTAGGCAGTGACAAAGCGGTTTAGAATGTTCACGTAAACTCTTGCCAAATAAGGGGTTCTGCAACGCTTCCATCGGTGTGGTACGAACCAAACGCGAAGAACGGCTGCGCGCGCACTAATTGTCAACTACGGAAACCTCGAAGCTTCGCTGGTCGTTGGCCATGCCGGGCGAAAGTTTAAGACGCCTACCGGTTGGGCCGTCGCCTCCGAGGGAAGAGACGCCGAAGTCGTGAAAAAGGCGGTGCTGGACATTGGCGGCGACCGTAATTCGCGACTGGTAAGCCGGTGGGGCAGGGAAGTCGCTCAGCCCGAATCGGAATCGAAAACGATGCTCAATTCCCTTAATCCTTGCGATTTCGGGGTCTTCACGATAGCGCGGGGATCAAGTAAAGCGGCTCTCCGTCTCTCGCTTGATCGAGACCGATCTCGCCGGCCTTCGTCATTTCGAGCATGGCGAGAAACAGCGGCACCTGGCTGGTCGGTTTCTTCAAGGCGGCAAAGACCGAATCGGCTGGGACGGGCTCCCGGGGCTGGAGGGTTGCGAGGCGTCGGCGGAGCCACTCGACCATCTGTTGCGGTCGGACCTCGCGGCCGGGCAGCGGCAGATCGGGCAGTGAGCGGGCCACCTGCAGGGCGTCGTCGACCATTTCGCAAATCTCCAGGCGGCTGATCCGGCCGGGATCGGTTTCTGCATCCTCCACAGCTGGATACTCGGGTTGAATCAACTCCTTGGACCGCGGATTGGAGTAGGTCTCGTTCTCCACGAGCAAGTGTTCCCCTAGGTAGCCCGCGACCGCCGTAACTGCCTCATAGCTGAGGAGTTCTTCGACTAATGGGCTTCTCGGATCGGCGCCGGGGGAGGATGCCGGAGGGGTGTCGGGGTTGCCGTCGGACCGCTCCTTCCGATCGAGTTCCTGCTGGTGTTGCAGGATCTGGGCGGACTTGATGTGAATCAGAGTTGCGGCGACAAAGAGCCATTCGGCGCTCAGATTCAGGTCCAGTTGGTCGGCGGTCCGCAAGTAGTCCAGGTATTGGCGCGTGAGCTGCGCAATCGGAAGGTCCCGGATGGAGAGGTGCTCGCGACGGACAATCTCCAGGAGCAGATCGAGCGGCCCGTCATAGCAGGGCAGGGAAGGGACGGGGTCGCTCATGGCTCGTCGTCGGTCTCCCGCCAGCCTTCGACGAAGGCTTTCAAGCGTTGGGCGTCATTTTTGCCGATGGCCGCCAGCGCCGCCATTTGGGACCAGAAGTCTTCATAGCCGTGGAAATTGAGCTGGAGTTTACCGGGCGCGATCAGCTCAAAGGCCGTGGGCAGGTCGGCGTGTTTGTACTGGCGCACCCGGGGGTCTACCGCGAAAGTCTCGCGGGCTGCTGATTCGAGCGCCTTGCGTTCGGCCACCTGTTGATACAGGCGTTGCTGGCGTTCGACCTCGGCTTGATATTCGCGGCCGGCGAGGATGGCGCTCAGGCGTTCGATGAGCGCGAGGCGGTCGAGCAGCCAGCTGCCCCCGGCGCGGTGGGCTTTCCAGTCGCGCATCATGGTCTGGGCCTGGCGCTCTCCGACTTCGAACAGATCCTCAATGCTGCTGCGGTCGACGACGGTTTCCGGGCGGGCCTCAAGCGCGGCGAGGATTTGCGGCAGACGCTTATGCCACGTGGGTTTGGCGGGAATTGCGGGTTACCTCGGTTGCTCTATGATACTGCGGGATCCCGCAGTTTAGCGCAAAGAAGGTGTGGGGAAGCGCAATAAATAGCGCGTGATAATGCGCCTTATCGCAACTGATAAGAGAAGGTTATCAGTTGTGAGTACCTCTTTCGTGCTAAAATCCTCCTGCTGGCCCGGCTCACAAACCTTTAGGGTTCGCCGCGGGGCAGGGAGGCCTTTATCGCGCCGCATGCTCTCTCGATTGCCGAACGGCTCGTCCAATGGCCGTGCCCTCGGCCGACCCGCCCGCGAGCCGACGACCAGGTCGTCGAACTATTCCTGACGGTCTGGCAGCACGGCCGGTTTGCCCAGCGCGCTGACTGGCTGCCTCAACACCTCCGCAATGTCGAGGTGATCGCGACAGATGCCGCTGGGGTGAGGGTAGCGATCGAGCACACCCGGTTGTTCGCCTTCGAGGGCCACAAAGAGCAGGAAGAAATCCTGCGGCCGATTGCCGGGCGCCTGGAGGCCGATCCGCGGCTGGACCAGTCGGGCCGGCGCTATGAGCTGTTCTTCTTTCCCAAATTTCTCGGCAGGCTCCTGAAAGGCTTTCAGCCCCAGGTCGCGGACGTTCTTACCGAGTGGGCGGCCACCACGCTGCCTACGCTACCTGTCCGGGAGCGCGTTTATCGCTGCGACGTTCCGATCATGCTGCCCGATGGCAAGGAGCCCCGGATTAGGGTTGAGGTGGCGGTTGTGCAGCGGTCTGGGTCCATCCGCCCGGTTTCGGTGAGCGGGTATCTGCCGGATGATCCGCAACGCATGGTTCCGCTGATTGAGCGGGCGCTGAAGTCCAAACTTCCGAAAATCCTCGCAGCTTCGGCCCACGAG
>Ga0118677_10011063_pt1 | contig 13630 bp, 11 predicted proteins | sample AliMusrvi5mmetaG_FD_86154 | JGI IMG/M metagenome (GOLD analysis project Ga0118677, IMG submission 86154)
CGTTAGTTGGACGGTCACCGGCGTGCCGGCGACGACCAAGTTCACCTACACGAACTCCACGTCCGGCCTCGCCAACTCCGGCAGCGGCACGGTCACCGGTACAGACGTGGTCGCAGGCGCGACCGAGACCGGCACCACCGTGACCATCACGACGAACAACGCCTACTACGGCAACGTCACCACGGGCTCAAGCGTGACGATCGCCGGCGTCGCCGTGGCGGGTTACAACGGCACCTTCACGGTGACCGGCACGCCGTCCGCGACGCAGTTCACCTACACCACCACCTCGGGCCTCGCGGCCTCGGGTGGCGGTACTGTGACCAGCGTCGATGTCAATGCCCTCGCGAAGTCTCGCCTCAACGCGTTCTTCGCGCACGGCGGCGGCTACATCGCCACCAGCACGTCCAGCACTGGCTTCACGTTCCTCTCGTCGGCCAGTCCGGCTCTCATCGCGGGCAGCCTCACGCAGAACAGCACCTCAGGCCAAAGCGCCTACGGCGGCATCGCCCAGTGGGTCAATACCGGAGCCGCCAGTCCGATCTCGGGTGCGTACCCGAGCACGGACAACATGTTCTTGCCGCAGTACGTGACCTACTTCTCGGCGGTCCCCAGTAGCAATGTGACTGTCGACGCTACGTACCCGAGCGGCATCGCCACCATGGGCGCCGCCAACGGCTTCATCTCCGGCATGTGGCTTAGCCGTGACGCAGCCGCCAACAGCGCGGCAGTGCTCGTCCACGGAACCACCACGGCCAGCAGCCGCTATGTGGCCTATGCCACGAACCCCTTCTCGCGCTACGACGCCGAGAGGGTGTGGCCGCTCATCGCTCAGGCCGCATTCTGGACCGACCTCACCGACCAGGGCGACATCGCCTTCACCATCACCGCCACGGCGGGCGCCAACGGCTCCCTGACGCCGAGCGGCGCCAAGATGGTCGCCGTCGGCAACGACGAGGCCTACACGGTCAAGCCCGATGCCGGCTATCACGTGGCCGACGTACTCGTCGACGGTGCCTCCATCGGCGCCAAGACGACCTACACCTTCAACAACGTCGCCGACGCTCACAAGATCTCGGCGAGCTTCGCCTGGACGCCGGTGCCGTGGAACGTCGCGCTGACGCTCTCCAAGTCATCGGTCAAGTCCGGCCACAAGGTCAAGTTCTCCGGCTCGGTGGCCAGCACCCTGAAGGCGCCGGGGACCGGGACGGTCACGATCCAGCGCAAGAAGGGCAACGGATCGTGGGGCAACTGGAAGACCGTGAGACTCAACAGCAAGGGGAAGTACTCGGTCACGGTCAAGATGTCCAAGAAGGGCAGCTGGTACTTCCGCACCAAGATGGCTGCCGGGTCCGGTCAGCTCCTGGGATACAGCGCCAGCAAGAAGCTGAAGGTGCGCTGAGTCCCAAGCGAACGTGACGCGCCGCGGGCAGACCGCGAGCGCAAGACAGACGAGGCCGGCTCCCGATCCTGGGAGCCGGCCTCGTCCTCGTGGCCCGTCCCCGTGCCCCCGCGCGGCCTCCGTCACTCAGCGGCGCGCCGGAGATCAGGGCCGACCGCAGGCGATCTGCAGTCGCCCCGCAATGCAGCTCAGGCTACCTGCACGCTCGGAGCCCGCAAGACCGAAGCGCTAGAACGATCGGACGGCACGCACTCTACTGATGTAGCCCTTGCTGCTGTTGTACACTGCGCCAGTTCCGAAGTCTTGGCTCCATGCCTCGTCCGACCCGAACTCGGACGAACTCCAGTAGACGCGGCCGGCGGACCACTCGGTCACGAATCCACCTATCAGCGCCTGGTTGGCGTACAGCTTGCTGAGCTCGTCCTGGCTGGGTAGGTACCAGTCGCTGTGGCCGCCCTCCTTCAGCTGGACGCAGAGCAACGCAGCGGCACTCAGACACCCTGGCTGAGCGACGATTGCGGCGGTGTTCGAACGGCCGGTCCCTATGGCCGTCCCGAGAGATCCGACTTTGGTCGATTGAATGTTGCTCCATGCGATCCCCGGGCTTTGGTCGGCCAGGGCAGCGATCAGTCCATGCGTCTCCCCCGCCACGTAGCCAAGGTCTCGAGGTTGAAAGATGTAGGCCACCTTGCCGCCCTGGTAGGTATCGCCGATCTTGACCGCGGGGGCGATCGTCACCGTGAACGCGAGGCTGGTGCTCCAGGCGCCGCTGCCGCCGGCGTTGCCGGCGCGGACCTTCCAGGTGAGGCCGACGTCCGCGGGCAGCGCCTTGCTGCTCGTCCACGAGAGCTTCTTGAGGCCGACCTGCTTGAGCACCTGTGCGCTTCCCTTGTAGACGCGGACCTCGTACTTGGTGGCGCGGGCCGCTTTGCTCCAGGTGAAGGTCGGCCTCGTGGTGGAGATGGTGCCCGTGGGTGCCTTGGCGACGGGCTTGCCGGGTTTGCCGGCGGCCGAGGCGGCCGCCGGCAACCAGAGCATGCCGAGCAGAACGACCATGAACGCGAGCGTGATCCGTTTCATCTGAGCTCCCCCGCCGAGCGTCACTGGCCAGTCCATGTCCGACCGGCCGCTGCAGTATGGAACCGCTTCACCGTATCAGAGTCGCCGGCTGGATCGCCTCAGCCGAGCGGTGCTGCGGCCACCCGCGCCGCGAACGCGCGCAGCGCCGGCGCCGCGTAGCGGCCGACGAACGGCGTGCCGTGGCCAGTCGCCAGCACCCACGGATCGAGGTCGGCTAGGGCGACGACCGACGCGGCCGCGTCGCGCCAATCGCAGGTGACGATGGTCGGGGGGCCCGAGAGCCGCGGCTCGCGGCGCGCCAGGTCCCAGAGCCAGCCGGCGCCGCCGCCGCCAAGGCGGCTCGACCAGGCCATGGTCAGGACGGCGTCGCCGGCGATCAGCGTCTTGTCGGCAGGCCGGAAGAAGGCGACGTGGCCGGGCGTGTGCCCCGGCGTGGGCACGCAGACCCAGTCCGGCAGCCCGGGCACTCCCGCCTCGGGGTCGAAGGGCCGGACGGCATCGCCGAGATCGCTGTCGCGCACGAGCGCCTCCATGGCGCGCCGTGGCAGCACCCGGGTCAACCAGGCGACCAGCGGCTCTGGGTAGAGGGCCGTGCCGTCCATGAACGGCAACTCTCCCGCCGGGGCCAGGATCGGCACGCTCCATGCGGCGGCAAGGCGCACCGCGCTGCCGACGTGATCGGGATGACCATGCGTGACGAGGATCGACTCCGGCCGGCCGCCGGCGCCGCACAACCCTCCGGCGGCCTCGGCGATGGCCCTGAAGGAGCCCGGGAAGCCGGCGTCGATCAGCACCCAGGACTCCCCCGAGCGCACGAAGTAGGCGTTGGCGCCGCGCAGCGGCAGCCAGTGCACTCCGGGGGAGATCTCGAGGATCGCCATGGCAGAAGGATACACGCCATGCCCTTGGTGAGCGTCGGACGTTCCGAACCGGCGCCCGCCCGTTGGCCCTCCGACCGCCGCCTTGTGGAGGCGGGGGACCGCCGCGGCATCGAACCGCCGACCTCCTCCGTGCAGGCGCATCAAGTTCAGGCCGTCGTTGGCGCCATACGCGGGCGGCTCGTGCGCCGGCAGCCTCAGGCCTGCAGGACTGCCTCGACCTCGAGCGTGATCTTGATCTCCTTGCCCACGACCCAACCCCCGGCCTCGAGCGCCTGGTTGTAGGTGAGGCCCCAGTCCTCGCGTTCGATCTTGGTCTCGGCGCTGAAGAACGCGCGCTGGCCGCCCCACGGATCGGCCGTCTGGCCGTTGTACTCGATCGCGAGCGTGACCGGCTTTGTCACGCCGTGGATGGTCAAGTCGCCGCGGATCTTCCAGTCGTCGCCGTGCTCGTGCTCGACGGCCGTGCTCGTGAAGCTGAGCTCCGGATACTTGTCCACGTCGAAGAACTCGGGTGAGCGCAGATGATCGTCGCGCTGCTGGGTGCGTGTGTCGATGGAAGCGGCCCTGATCTTCAGGTCCACTGACGAGTGCGCGGGATCGTCCGCGATCGTGAGGGCGCCCTCGAAGTCCGCGAAGCGGCCTTTGACCTTGGCGATCATGAGGTGCTTCACCTGGAACTCGATCGCCGTGTGAGCAGGGTCGACGGTCCACGTTCCGGCGGTGGGGAACTGCACGCCCTGCCACTCTCTCGTTGCTACGCCTGCGATTGCCATCAGGGACCTCCCGGGATCTCCGACCGGTAAGTCCTATGGACCGGCAGGATGTACTTGCACTTGCAAATGTCGCACGTGTGACCTTCCCGACCCCGCCGCATCTCACACAAGAGTCACGTCGTGGCGAATCTGATCACCGTGAGCACGAGAAGCTACTCGCTTGTCGGACTCTCGACCCGGCGCAGCGCGAGAGCCACTCCGGCCGGCTGCCGCAGATCGCCGGGCGTTCAGCGTGAGTCCATGACTGGCGGTTGCCGCCGAGGACGCCCGAGAACTATCGTAGAGCAAGAAGCAGTGTCGGCTTCCTGCTTGCTGGTCTGCTCGGCACGAACCATTACCCGGCGCAATTCGCTCAATACGTCCGCCCAGTAGAAACGGTCACCCATCCAGCCGACGATTTGGTCCACTTCGTCCTTCGTCTTCTTCAGGTCGCCGTAGGCCTTCTTGAACGAGACTTCCTTCCCCTTTTCCGGCTCGACGTGCTCCTTCACCTTTGCCAACTCTTCGTCTTTAACCCCGGCCAGTTTGTCGAACAGGAAGCCCATCGCCGCCACCACCGCTACCAAGCTGAAGACGGTGGCGATGAAATAGGGCTTTTTCTGATTGAAGCTCTGCCACCGGAGGGTGCTCGCCGGCATCAGATTCAGCTCCACCGGACAATGCGCCAAGTTGCGCAGGCCCAGGCCGACCACCTCGCCGAGCGAATGGGCCACTCGCGCCAGCTCCTCCAGATTAAGGGACGGGTCGAGCTGAACGTTGCGGAGGGGATTGAAGTATTCGACCGGCACATTCAATTTCTCGGCAAAGAACTGCGCCGTGTACGGCATTACGGACGCCCCACCGGACAGGAACAGCCGCTGCGGCGCCGAGCCGCCCTGCTGCCCGCGGTAGAACTGCATGGTCTGGTTGACCTGGATATGCAGGCGGGTCATGAACTGCCGGGCCATCTTCGAGATCGCCGCCTGATGCGGGTTCTCCGGTTCTTCATACGCGCCGCCCAAGCTCACGAAGCCCTCGTCAATCTTAAGCTTCTCCGCCACGTCGAACTTGAGCTTTGACTCGTTGGCAAAATCCTGTGTGATCGAGTTGGCGCCGAGGTTGATGCCGCGTGAAAAGACCTTGCCCTTCTCGAAGAAGAGGAGATTGCTGGTCTTGGCGCCGATGTCCAACAGCATCGTGCAATCTTCCAAATCGCCGTAGTTATAGCGGAACGCGTTGCAGAGGGCGGCTGGCGAGACATCGGTGAGTTGCAGGCGCAGCCCGCTGGCCTCGGTCACCCGGAACAATCCTTCGACAATGTCCGACTTGATGGCGACCAGGAGCACCTCAAGCTCGCCGCCGGTGGTCGAGCCCAGGATCTGGTAGCTCCACACGACTTCTTCGAGTGGGAACGGCACGTTCTGCTGCGCCTCGTACTGGATGATCTGCGTGACCTTGCTGGGATCGACCGGCGGCAGCTTGACAAACTTAGAGAAGACGTGGAATCCCGGGGCACAGACGTTGACACTCTTGGCCTTGATGGCCTTCTCGGCCAACAACCCCTGCAAGGCTTTCAGAATCGCCGCCTCGCGTGTGGTCTCCTGTGCCCCTTCAGTTCCGAGCGACTTGATGCCGTACTGCTTCAAGCGCAAGCCGCCAGCTTCATTGACCTCGAACTCGGCCAGCTTGAGGCTGCCCGCACCGAAATCAACGGCGAGAAATGACTTTGTATTCAGCATTTACTGTTAAGGCATAGGCCGACAAAACTCTTGCCGCCCGCGTCGGGTAAGTCTGCGGTCGGCCGAAGGTGCATACAGAAAACCCCAATACCGGTCAAATAGAAAGAGAAAAAAAGGGTTCGGCGGAGAAAAATGCAAAGGGGGTTCACGCGCAGGAAATCTGGAAATAATTGCTGTATCACGCCGCGCGGTTTCATGACCAATCCACACTCCTTAACAAGAACCGTGCCAACACGGTTTGTGCGGGATTTACAATGGGCAAGGCGCCCAACGGGGTGGACTTCACGCAAAACGCGTGCGGCACGCGCACCGTGAAGGGCTAACACACGAGCAGCCCCCGGAGCAGGGCCATCTCACGCACCGCCTAGCCGTAACTTAGCTGTAGCGGGGGAGCACGCCCGCCCCGGGCGTCGTGACTGGCGCCCTCGCCAGTCACCTTCGCGGCTCCCAAAACGGACTCACTGCTCAGTGACGCAGCGCGCGGCCCAGCCACCCGGCGAGGGCACCGACTGGCCACGCCCGGGGCGGGCGTGCTCCCCATTTCCTACTGCATGGTTACGGCTTAGACCTTGCTGCGGAAGTATTCGAGGGTCTTGACCAGCCCGGCTGTCAAGGGAACTTCGGGTGCCCAACCCAGGATCTTCCTCGCCCGCGTAATATCGGGCTGGCGCTGCCGCGGGTCGTCCTGTGGCAAGGGCCGGAAGACGATCTTGCTGCGCGAGGCGGTGGCGCGGATGATTTCCCTGGCAAATTCCAGCACGGTCATTTCTGCGGGGTTGCCGATGTTGACCGGCTGGTCATACGAGCTCAGCATCAGCCGGTAAATTCCTTCAATCAGATCGGATACGTAACAGAAACTGCGCGTCTGCCGGCCGTGGCCAAACACCGTGATCGGGCGTTGTTTCAGCGCCTGGCTAATAAAAGCCGGCACCACCCGGCCATCGTGCAGACGCATCCGCGGCCCGTAGGTGTTGAAGATACGAACAATCCGGGTCTCAACGTGATGCTCCTGACGGTAGGCCATCGTCAGCGCCTCGGCAAAACGCTTGGCCTCATCATAGCAGCCGCGCGGGCCGATGGAATTGACGTTGCCCCAGTAGTCTTCCCGTTGCGGATGCACCAGTGGATCGCCGTAGATCTCCGAGGTCGAGGCGAGTAGAAACCGTGCGCTTTTATTCTTGGCCAGCCCCAACGCCTTGTGGGTTCCCAGCGAACCGACTTTCAGAGTCTGAATCGGCAGCTCCAGATAATCAATCGGACTGGCGGGCGACGCAAAATGCCAGACGTAATCTACCGGTCCGTCCAAGAAAATGAACTCCGTCACATCCTGTTCGATGAACTTGAAGGCGCGGTTGCCGCCCAAGTGCGAGATGTTATCAACCGCGCCGGTGACAAAGTTGTCGATGCCGATGACCTTGTGCCCGCGCGCCAGCAGCAGATCAACCAGGTGGGAGCCCAGGAAACCCGCGGCGCCGGTGACAACGGAGGTAGGTGATGCGTGATGCGTGATGCGTGATGCGTGAGCCGCCATAAAGCCGGCGGCGCTGGTAACCACGGAGGCAGGCGCGCGGGAGGGGAGGGGTTTCGTTTTCCGTTTCATCGATTGCTTCGGTTTGACAGCCGGCAGATCACGCATCACGCATCACGCATCAGGTTTCATCCCTCACTTCGCGCCGGTGGCGGCGAGCACTGCCGGCAGGGTGCGCCAGAGGATCTTGAGGTCGAGCCAGAGGGACCAGTTATCAATGTATTCCAGATCCAGCCGCACCCACTCCTTGAAATCGGAGACATTGTTGCGCCCGCTGATTTGCCAGAGGCAAGTTAGCCCGGGTTTGACGCTCAGCCGCCGCCGATGCGCCAGGTCGTTGAACCGCCGGACTTCGTCCACGGGCAGTGGGCGCGGGCCCACCAGGCTCATCTCGCCGCGCAGGACGTTATAAAGCTGCGGAAGCTCGTCGAGGCTGTACTTGCGCAGGATCTTCCCGATGGGCGTGACTCGGGGATCCTTGCTTAGCTTGAAGACCGGGCCGCTCATCTCGTTCATCGCCGCCAATTCCTGTTTGAGCTGTTCGGCATTGGTGACCATGGTACGGAACTTATAGAGCGTGAAGGGCCGGCCGTTGAGTCCGGACCGCTGCTGCCGGAACAGCGCGGGCCCGGGCGAAGTGACTTTAATCAGGAGCGCAATGAGCGCAAGCAGCCACGAGAGTGCAACCAGCAACACGAGCGACCCAACCGTGTCTATCACCTGCTTGACCAGGGTCGGCCAGGAGGATTCCGGGGTGGAGCGGAAGACCAGCACGGGCCAACCATAGAAATCATCGAAGCTGGTGCGCGAGAATTGAGCTTTGAAGAAATCCGCCACCAGCCAGGCTTCGACTCCCTCCAACTCACAAGCCCGGATCGCAGCTTCGACTTGTTCGAAATAGGCGTGTTTCGCGCTGACGATCACGCCATTGACCGAGTGCTCGTGCAGCATATCCACGAGGCGTTGGACGGGCGTCTCGCTCAGGTCCACGCGCGCCAGGATTTCGACTTCCGCCGCCGACTTGGAATTCAGCTCCATCTTCATCCGAGCGGTTTCTTCACTCGCGCCGACGAGGATTATCCGCCGCCGGTACTGGGCCTGCGCTAGCTTGGTGCCAGCCACCCAGCGCATGACCTCTTCCTTGGCGAGCACGAGCCCGAAGGTGATGAACCCAAACCAAATGACCACCCACCGCGCGACGGGCGGTATCTTGAAAAGGAACATCGTAAGGACCAACCCGAGGCTGGTGTAGCAACAGCCCTTGAACAGTATCCAGGCAGTCGTCCGTCGCGGACAGAACGGCGCCCGCGCGTAAAACCCCTGTCCCTCCAGAATCAGCGGCGCGGCGGGGATCAGAACCGCGTAGAGCCAAACATAGGTTTCAAACGGCTCGGGCCACTCCTTGAGGCGAAAGAAATCAATAATCTGTTGGTTGCCTCGCAGCGTGTAAGCCAGCCAAAAACCGACCGCGAACAGGCAGGCATCCATCACTTGATGGATCTGCATCCGGATATGGCGGTCGCGGCGTAGCATGTGCTCCGTTGGAGATCAGGGCCTGGCGGCGCGCGCCTGGTCGGCCGAACGGGGGATTAGTTGAAACTCCGGCGCTGAAGCGTTGATAAACTGCGTCAGGCGCGCGAACGCCGCCTCTTCCTGACCAGGCGCGCAGGTTGTGAAGTAGGCGATGGAGGCCCAGCGCTGCAAAATGCCAGTGCGCAACAGGTCCCGCGCCATCCACCACATCCGCTGCGAGTGCCGCGCGGTGAACTCGTCATCGGCCACGAACCACATCACGTAGATGCCCCGGGTGGTCCGCTGTTCGCCGCCGATGGTCGCTTCTCGCGAGGCTACAAATTTCATCACGGGAAGATCATAAGGGAATGGCCGTTCCATGCGCACAGTGGTTTCCTTCGAGGCCACCTGATCGATGCGCCAGCCCTGACCTTCCAGGCAGAATTCCGACTTGTGGATGCTGGTGCGATCGCTCCCCATCAGCACGACGTTGATCGAGGCTTCAAATCCATCGGGGGCCCGGTAAAGCCTCTGGCCAAGACTGGTGTCCGGTGGCAGCCATGCCAGGACTCCTTTGTCCACTTCCACCGCTTCGGAAGTACACCCCAGAACATGCTCAGGCAACTCGATTTGCAGCCTGACGCTGCCCGGAATCGAGCTGGTCTTGACCGCGGGCCGTCCAAGCTTCTGGCCGCCTTGGAGCCCCGTCAGCAGGGCCGCGGCGCCACCCATCAAGCCGAGCGCCAAGACCATGATGATCCACTTTTGCTTGTTCATGTCATTCCCATGCCGCCGGCTCGCCCGCCGGGCTGGCAAGAGTCAATGTGTTGCAAGGCTCCATACTAGCTGGCCCACCGGTGAAGGAAAGTCTTTTCCGACCGGGATGGGAAGTCCGGGTGAGGGCACCCAGCCTATAAGATGTCGTTCTTGAGGGGGATGCAGGCCGGGCGCCTCCACCCGGCGATGGATGGCAGGGCCATAATTAGAATCGCTGTTTCCAAGCCCGCTGCTCACTAGCGCGCGCTCCTTTCCCAAATGACGAAGGCGTTGAGCTGGCAGGCTGGCTGGAACCGTTGCTCACGCAAAAGCTGGGCCAGGGCCAATTGACCGTCATGGAGGTCGGGCTTGGAGGCGATGATCACCTGCGGCAGCGGCAGATGGCTCAGGGTTCCAGGCGCCGGATTCAGCACGAGCTGCGCTGCGTCCCCACGGCCGGGGTCGGTGGTCAGCGGCAAATCGTAGTACTGCGCTCCTACACCTGCCGCATTCCACCAAACCAACTGCCCTTTGCTCAGGGCCGATTTCGCCCACGCAGCCGCGGCGCGGTAGTTGTCTTTTTCATGGAACGGCGACAACCGCAGGGAGAGACAGGACAGCAGGCTCAGGCCGCAAAAGGCCAGGGCTACGACCCGGGCCCACGCGCCGGGGCGCGACCAAAGCCAAGCCAGCCCCGAGGCAGAGAGCAGCAAGAGAATCGGAACCATCGGGGCAAAGTGCCGCCCCAAAACACGAAAGTGCGACACGCAACCCACTGCCACTATAAAGGCGGGAGGCACCCCGCAGCATAATGCCGAAACCAGGTGCCTGAGATTCCTGCCTCTTACCTCTTGCAGCACCGCCGCGCCCATTACAATCGCAATTGCGACTCCGTAGAGCGCCAGCCAGTTTAGATGAGGCCGCAAGGCCGCCATACCGGCGGTGCGCAGCTCTAAACGCCCCGGCCCAAGCCCACTAAAGCCCAACAGTTCATAGCCGACGAAGCAAACGCTCTCCAAAGTGGTCGTTGCCGAAGCCGACGCCCGCGCGCCGAGGCTGAGCGCCCAGAGATAATAGCCAGCAAACACCACCAGCAGCCCGCCGGCGGCGAGCCACAGATACCAATACCGCTTCACCAGGCTGACGACCCGGCGCAGGGACAGGAGCGCCGCCATGGCTGCAAGCGCCCCGACGGCCCACACCATGCCCAACAGGCTGCTACCGCATAAAACCACCAAGCCAAGGAGGAACAAGGCGAGGTGGAAGCCGGAAGTGGTGGGGAACATCCAACATCCAACATCCAACTTCGAACACCCAATGGGCCGAGCCTGGCTAGGCATTGGATGTTGGATGTTGGATGTTGGATGTTGGATGTTCCCTTCCAGGTTCGCCCGGGCCAACCTCACCAACGCCGCCACCATCAGTAGTGTGGCCCCCAATTGCATCGTATATGGCCGTGCTTCATCCAAGTAGTACCACGCGAACGGGCAGAGCAACACGACGCAAGCCACGGCGCTGCAGCGCCGATCACCGTTGGGAAAGGCCAGGATGAACGCGACGGCTCCCGCAAGAAACCAGGGCACGTTGGCGGAATGCAAGCTCCACTCACTTGCTCCGAAGAGCCTGGCCCACCCCCATACGTAGAACATGTAGAGTGGCATCTCGAGATCGGCGCTGCGGTCCGTGGATAGCGCCTGCCACCAACCGCCCAGCGTTGGTGGCACCGCCTTCGTGGCCGTGCATGCCTCGTCTATCCATAGACTCCGGCCGCTGATGGCAACGCAGCCAACCACTATGACAGCCAAGACGGCCAGAACCGTGCGCCAGTCCCGGCAAGGGCTGGCCGCAGGGGGATCAAATGGCCGGTTATTCACGTCTCGAGGGTGGAGTTCAGACCAGCTTCTCCTGGGCGCGCCAGCGTCTTGGAGTGCGCCGGCCCTCTGGCGCTTTTTGGGTCACTGGACGCCGACGCGGAGTGTAAAAGCGCAGGAGGGCCGGCGTACTCCAAAACCTCGCGGCGCATCGTAAGGCCCGGTTGGAATGACTGGGGCCTCAAGTTCGCTAGTTCTTTCCAAACCCGAGCGCCGCGGCCTGCGTTGAAGGGCTAGGGGTGGGAACCTGCGTTGGTCGTTCGCTCAGCCAATGCCCCAGCAGGAGCAAGCCGCCGAACGCAGCCACGTACGGCAAGAGACTCAGGACGCCATACGGCCCGCCCTCATGCACGTAAGAGCCCCCTTCCTGTCCCCAGATTTCCGCAGCAATAATGATGGTCATCATCCGCAGAACGTTGCCCAGAACCGCCAGCGGAAAGGCCGAGGCAATCAGCAAGCCACGCTTCCACCAGGTGCGAAAGCTTAGCATGGCATAAATAATGGCCACGGCGAGAGTGGCGAACAGGCTGCGAATCCCGCTGCATGCGGCGGCCACCTCATACTGATAATGCTCGGTGGGATTGAACAGCTTGGTGCCTTCCCTCTGAATATCGATCTGGAACACATAGCCCGAAATCAACTCCACAATCTGGGACACCTTCATCCGCAACGGAAAGGTGATAGCCACCGCAGACCACCCCAATGGCAGGCAGAAGGCGAACAGGATAAACGGGAAGAAGCTCTCGCGCAACCATTCCGGGCCCCAGGCCAGCCCTGTCAAGCCGTAGATACCGATGAACAGGGCGACGATGGAGATACGCGGTTGCTGGACCATGTAGCCCACCACATGTAGGCCTAACGCCAGCGCCACCAGCAGGAGCCCGGGCCACCACGTGCGCAGCGGCAGTTTCATCAACTGCTTGCGCTTCCACCAGAACAGTGCGATCACCACGAACGGAATCAGTTTCCCATGGCTGTCATCGGATCCGTTGGCATCGGGGTTGGAAACATAGGCTATGTGCATCCATGTTAGCAGCGAAGGCGTGTTGATGTAACCCAGCGTCGCATTGCCCAGGAAATGGAAGAGCGCCAGCCAGGCCGCCAGCAGGACCAGGAACAGCGCTTTGTTCGGCAGCCGCTGCCAGCATTCCATGAACTGGATACGGAAGTCCTCGAGAACGCCGTTACCTGTGTCTTTTTCCATGCACGTAAGATCTGATCTGGCTTATTGAATCGAGCCTATTGGATACAAGAGCCGCCGGACCTGCTCAATTAAAATCGGGGGAACCGCACAACGTACCAATGACGCTGACCCTGAAACACGGTCGTTGTGGCAGTAGCCGTCGCCATCAACTCCGCCCCCGTCCGCTTCTGCCACTCGGCCAGGGTCGTGTTGTTCTGCAGCAGGTTCACCTCCCCCACCACGGCGTATTCTATATGCCGATGGCGAATCTGTTCAGGCGATTCGCTCAGGAGGATGTGTTCGACACGCCGGCTGCCGAACGGCCGCCAGAGCGATATGTCCAGGTCGTCAGCCGTGCCCATGAAGCCGACCACCTCCAAGCCCTGCGGAAGCAACGCCCGGACGTTGGCCAGCGGGTCCGAGCGCACGTTATAGACGCTATAAACCGTCAGAGCTCGCTGGAGCAAACGTTGGTTGGGTTTCCAGGCCGTCAGCCTGGCCAAGATGGTCTGGGCCGGCCATAACGGGCGGCCCGGCACCAGCACTACTACCGGCACAGCCAGTAGGACCACGCCCCACGCCAGCGTCCGCCACCAGCAACGCTGGACGATCACCGCCTGCCCCGCACCCAAGAGCACCAATGGCAGGAGCAACGGATAGTAGGCTGACAGATGGCGCGGCAGGTCCATCATCGCGGCCTTCGCGAAATAGGCCAGCAATGAAATCCACGGCGCCACCAGAACCAGCCAGCGCCATATCGCTGGGAGCGCCGGCATAGGAGCGCAGCCTTCAGGCTGCAGAACCCCGCCAGTACGCACCATTTCCACCGGTTGTCTGATGCTCCTGCCGATACCCGTGCTGCTGCAGCCTAAAGGCTGCGCTCCAGCTCTTGCTCTTGCTCTTGGCCTCCCGGCGATCCAGCCCGCTAC
>Ga0118677_10011064_pt1 | contig 13630 bp, 6 predicted proteins | sample AliMusrvi5mmetaG_FD_86154 | JGI IMG/M metagenome (GOLD analysis project Ga0118677, IMG submission 86154)
GAGGCCAATCTCTCACACATGCCGTTGCTGACAGTTAGGAACAGTGGAAGCAGCAATAGCAGTTTCATTCGATCATGAGAGGGGGATATTCGGTCGTTAGGGAATGCCGCATCACACCTGCCACGGGGCACGCATCGCCCGGGAGCGGAGGCGGTTGGCCTCGGCGTCATTGACAAACTCAGCCTTTTGTAGATCGAACTTGAGGCTTCGTTTCAATTGCTCGCAGATATCGGCAGCCAGGCAGATGTTCATGGACCGAAGCATGACCTCAGGATTTGCCACGGTGGGTCGGCGAGAGCGGATGCAATCCAGGAAATCCCGCACGTGGTTCAACGGTCGTTGGGTCCGGCCTGTGTAGTCTGCCAGCACTTTCTTGAACTCACGCATCAGTGCGGGTGATGAGACATCGGGTGCCGTGTAACCGTCGGCAGCCGCCGCCCATCCATCGGGACCATCAAAGCGCTCGCCGCAAGATCCGTGCCACAAATTGCACTGGTCAGAGACCGAGCCACCGCTGCGGAATAGCACCAATTTCACCCCGTTGGACAAGCGTGTGTTCATCGAGACATCGGGCCCCTCATACTCGAAGTCGATGTGGGACACGTCAGTCATATCGAGTCCTGCCAGAGCTTGGGCAACTGTGTGGGCACCCCACATCGCCACGTCTGTCGCCAAATCATAATAGTGGTACCACCCACCGCCATTCACATAAGCGCTGTTGTATGGCCGCCAGGGGCATGACCCGAGCCAGGCATCCCAGTCCAGCTCCTCCTTGGGCGGTTGCGGTTCCTCTGGCAACCAATTGCGAAGCATCCCGTCGCGCCAGCGGATGTCGGCATAAGCGGTATGAATCTTGCCCAGGCGACCCGTGCGAGCCATCTCGATGGCGAACACATGATTGGGTTCGCTGAGCCGCTGTGCCCCGGTTTGATAGACCCGGCTATAGCGCCGGGCGGTTTCCACAACCATCTGTCCCTGTGCCATCGTTAGGCAGGCTGGTTTCTCACAATAGACATCTTTGCCGGCCTGCATGGCCAAGGTGGAAGCCGGAGCGTGCCAGCGGTCGCCAGTGGCTATCAGGACGGCATCCACGTCGGTCCGCTCGCTCAGGAGTTGGCGCATATCAATGTAAGCAGCACAATCCTTGTTGCCATTCTTGGCGTCAACCGCATTCTTGGCGCTATCACGGTTGCCTTTGCGCACGTCACAGACGGCCACAAACTGCACATCGGATTCACCCAGCATGCTGCCCAAATCATAGGAGCCGCGGCCCCCAATCCCGATGGCCCCCATCACGATCCGCTCGCTGGGCGCCACCGCGCCGCCGCGTCCTAACGCTGAGGCCGGAATGAAAGTGGGAATCGCAAAGGCACTGCTGGCGGCAAGGTTGCGTGTGAGAAACTGACGCCGACTCAGCGGCGTGTCTGACAATTTTGTGTTGGATTCGGTCATATTCGTGGGAGTTGAATGATGCTATTGCTCGAAGTGTAGGCACATGCCGGAGCATATTACCGGGGTGATTTTTCGGATGTTTCACATATTTGTGTTGATCGGCATCGTTTCAGTCGGTGGCTTAGCAAGAGATGGAAGACAAGCGAGAAGATCTACGCTTGGATAGCAGGGGGCGCGTGAGGAGCGACGTTCCTTGTTGGAATCTTGTTATTTCCTTAGACTTCGCTTGCCGCGAGCCAGCGCAACGAGATGAGTTCGATGCGGCGGCCAAATGTCTTGTTGGCGGCATGGGTGGGCGGGGTGAGGATATCGGCGGCTTCCGAGTTATCGACGAACTCGCGGCTGCGGCGAACCACCGCCTCGCATACGGCATGGGCGAGCACCTTGCCGGTGGTGTCGCGGGCATCGCCGTAGCCGCGGATGGTGAAGGTGTCGTCGCGCACCGACAGGATCGGGGCAAGAGGGCGGAGGATGTCGGCTTGGCGGGTCCATCCGGGCAGGCCATAGGCGCTGTAGCCGACGGCGGCTGCGGGAAACTTGTATTCGGCGGCGGCGGGTTGCGGCGGCGCGGCCACCGACTTGGTAGAGAGCGACTGCATGGCGGCGTATGGGTTGGTGGCGGCCTGCTTGCTTACCTCGTTGAGGGCAGCTTGCAGGGTGCCGGCCAACGCCAAATCCCCGGATGACAACTGCCGGTTGACAAACTCAGCCAACGACAGAAACGGCCCGCGCAACCGGATTTGCCTAACCACATCTTTGGCCATCGCGTCGAGAAAGTACGAATCCAGCGTCCGGTACCCGGCAAATTCACTGGCCTCTGGAAAATTGCCCGACGATCCCGCCTGCCCGGCGCGGGTGTCCCCGGCGATGCTGAAGCGGCTGCACGCATAGTCTTGCTCGCTCGAAAGCGCGGCGTTCCATGAATTGCCGGTCTCAATGATGTAGGGGACGCGCTGGTGGCGGGCATGGCCTAACAAGGCTCGCCAAGCCTTCACCGAGGTGGAATTGACGTTGAACATCCCCTCCACTTCGAAGCGCGAGGCGATGGATTTCCAAGAATCCGTCTTGGCCACATGGTCGTTGTAGAGGCCGGTGGCCTTGGAGGCACTAACTGCGGCAAGCGCCTGATCCTCACGAAGCGGTTGATAGGCACGGTTGCCAAGGGCTGTCTTGCCGGTTAGAAAATCCGTGTAGGTCGCCTGCAACGATCGGCCGGAGTTGCCGAAATTGCTAGGATCCGGTGCGATTGATGAGACGAACCAATCATCAAACAGCAGGTGGTTGGCGCAGTATGAATCGTCATGCTGGAGATTGACTGCCAGGCCGGCGTCGGCGGTGTTGACCACCGCGTTGGCAGGCAGCAGTGGGCTGGCGTCCGAGTTGCCTATCAGGTTGAAGGCAAACGGTGGGATCGGGTTTTCATAGCGCAGGTCCCAGTTGACCAGTTCTCCTAATGAAGCAAGCGGGCGCGACGGCAATTCATCGATGACGCAGCGGGATAATCCGTCGGCCTTGTTGAAGCCGGTGACGATGTAACCGCGGCCGGTTTTGTCGCTGGCGTTAGGCAGCAGGCTGTCGCCCCCGGCGGGATGCTTGACGAAGCTAAAGTCAAAGGGGGAATTGACCGGGTTGGAGGTGCCGGCGTAGTGGCGTCCGAGGTCACCCAGATCCTGGAAGCCCATGGTGGTGAAATCGACAAACGGGCTGGACTGCACGAATCCCTTGGCGGCCAGGTGGGTGCGGCTGGCCATTCGTGCCCCGAACACGGTCGAGAGGAATGGCATTGGGTTCGTTAGGCACTGGCTCAGAGTGGCCTCGGCCATTTGCGTAAGCGGTTTGTAGATGGCGGCAGAGACGTCCGGTGTGCAGACCATTCGATAGGCCAGATCCCAACTGCCGGCAACTGTCATGTCCAGATAGACCGTTACCCCGCTGGTGACCTGAAGATATGCTTGGTTGTCGCACGCGGTGTCGAACTTGGCATCGGCCTTGATGCTTGTGCCACTGGGCAGGGCGAGTGTGTTGCCGGCATTGTCCTTGACTAGGAAGTAATTCCCCCCGCCGTTGCGATAGCCGACGGCGAGCGGGATGGACGAGCCGGCGGGTACCGGGCTGGTGGTGGTGGGGCTGAAGAGGCGGGTTTCGCCTGGTTTGAGAGTGAAGGGTTCATTGATCTGATCACTCAGGGAGCCGGACCCGGCAAGTGAGGGCGTGTTGTTGGTGCTGCCGTCCATCACCGAGTTGTAGTTGGAGTTGGCGACGCCGTTGATCGTGTAGCGCAGTGCCGCGGGCAACGGTCTTGGGATGCCAAAAGCCAACGCCGGACAGGTGATTTCCATGTTGTACGGGTTCCACAGGGTGATCACCGGCGTCAATAACAGCCGCGGCTCGAGCTTCGTCGGATCCGACGCCACCGCCCCCGCACAGTGCGAAAATACCCACTGCATCCGCGCAATGACCGGCAAAATGCGCACCCGGTGCAGGAACGTGAAGCTGTCTCCAACGACGGACACCGCCTGGATGGGAATCTTCATGTAGCCGCTCGAGTTGGCGGTGATGCGCTTGTAGGCCGTGGCAAAATCGACCAGGTTGGCCCAACTGGTGACCGCGCCGTGTTGATAGATAGGGATAGTGTCGCCGTTTCGATAGGCGGCCCACGGATAGAGCATCGAGGAGGCTGGCACCGCGTTGCCTGGTGCGGGCCGCGTGAATTTGGCGTCCGTCGTGGGCGTCAGGCGGAACAGAGGCAGGTTGCTTGTCGGCTGCGCGTCCCATTTTTCAACTAGAAGAGAAAGGTCCTTGCGCCAGGCCCCGGTTGCGGTGTTAGTCAGCAGCCCGACGGACACCGCCGAGAGGTCATGGAAAAACTCGCGAGATGTCGTGATGTCCGATTGGGTCGCGATGATGTCTGCCTGTCCCAACGTGAGCGCCTTGTCCGCCAACGTGGGATCCTTCAACACAGCCTCCAAACGGAACGGCAGCGGATCGGCCACGGCATGGGACTTGGCCAGCACTGCCCAGCGGGCCGCCGTGTCGCTGCTGGGTTTGTACGGCCGCGGCAGGCGTGCTTTCTGGTTTTCGCCGCCGATCCACCACGCCAGCGCCCCATTCTGGCGCGGGTTTGGCAATTGGGTCGGCGGCAAGTGGATCTGTAGTTTGTCACGACCCGTGCCGCTGCCAACGGTGCCGTCGCCTAGCAGCGTCACCTTGCCAACCGTCTTTGTGGTATCTGGCAGGGTGATAGGGTCCTGGATGCTAGCCGATGTCAGCCAAGCCACGAAGCGTTTCTTTTTCTCGCCGCTATAACTGCTGCCGGGTGGGCGGGGACGGCCGGCAAATGCGCCGCTCGTTTCGTGATCACTGCCCTGCCAACTCTTCCATACCCCCAACAGCAGTGGACTGTCTTCCGATAGAATGTCGGCCCGCGCGGTTACCCGCATGTCCAAACCCACCTGCTTCTGCAACTCGCCCAGCGCCAAGATCAGCGACATCCGGGCATTGGCCCGGGCCGCCGCCATCGCCTCGCCATGGGAAATTTCACGCAGCGCAACACTTGAAATCGTTAGCAATCCGACCACTAACAACGTCAGCAGGACCATCAGCGCAAGAGTGATGATCAAAGCAAAACCGCGATCTGGCCAATGGAGGACGGTCGGGCGCGACTGATGATGGATGGTGGTTCGGGAGATCAAGGAGGATTTGCTTGGTTCATTCGTCCTTTCCGGTGAACTCCAGTGTCAGTCCCGGATGCGTCGAACGCGCAACGATCTTGTCCGTCCACGGGCTTAAGAGTCGCAGGTTTCCACCAACTGTCGAGGTGATCTTGAGTTCCGTCACCTTGCCGTCCTTCTGCACAGCTGATACCAGGAACCCGCCCTGTGCACGCAGGTCGGTGAATTTCGCATCCTGCTCCTTCGGCCAGCAGGGGAAGACCCGAATGATATCCCCGACACTCTGCATCAGGAATTCAGTAACAATGGCCGCCACGCCAATGCTCTCCGGCATGAACGTGCCGTGTCCATGCCCTTGCCACACAAACAGGCCATTGGGAAGTTCCCGGCTCTTGAACCATGCCTTGGTATCCGGTACCGCCTCCGGCATCGACAGCCGGGCTTTGGCAATATTGAACATGACATGGGAATTATTGCCATTGAATGTTGTATCCTTGATCGTGCGGCGGAACAGGTCCTTGACAGGCTCCGGTGAAAACCAAGTGACTTGTTCCGCAGGAAATACCGGGGAGGCTGGAACTGTTAGATTGTGCAAATCGACCTCCTTGTATTTGCAGCCAGCCCAATCCACCACCACAGGTTTGCTGTTGGCATCCATCGCCACCGGATAGTCCGCAAGCAGGTCCTTCATGGCCAGGCACTCGTCTGCCAGTGCCTTGTCTTTGCCGAGTTCACTGGATGCCTTGGCAAATGCCGCAAAGGTGTAATGCACATAGGCGATATCGAATGGACAGTTATTGATACCCAAGCTGCCATGCTCGGGGCTGTATGACGGCCCGAGCAAAACCTTTCCTGAGGCATCCTTTCCGCACTGTTTCATGAACGAAAGATAGAACCTCGCCGCCTCTCGAAGTGACGGATAGATATAGGTCTCAAGATAGGCCTTGTTTGGATCACACAGGTGTTTGTGCCAGAGATTCTGCGCCGTCATTCCGACCATGCCGATGGTCATTCCCCATGGACTCATCACCAATGAGCGCTTGTTCACGCTCTTGCAGGCGGCGGGATCGGGTTCATGCAGAAACTGACTGATCGAGTAGTAAACTCCCTCACAATCAAAAACCTCCTTGGCCTGCCATTGGGCCCGTGGCAACAATCGGCTTACATAAGCGATCCATGGGTCGGCGAGGGCTGGTTGATTGGCGGAGATAACCGACCAGAACGGCTGCCATGAATTGTAGTTGAAATGAAAATCCGCGTGCCATGGCGTCTCGTCAGTTGCCAACGGAGGCATCAACGCTGGAGGGAATTTGCCACCAGGCTGTGAAACCGTCCTGGCGAAATACATCATTCGGTACCACCAGTGTTGCAGGTCGCGGTCGGCCAGTTCCACGCCACTGTGGGCCCAATAATCGCGCCAGGCATTCTCATGCCCGGCAATCAATTGTCCCGGTGAGCGTTCGAGATCAGCCGCGGTCTTCTTCGCCAGCGCAATGGCGGCATCGAGCACACTCCCAGTGGTGATATCAAAGGATGTGACCAAAGCGACGACCTTGGTGTTGGGAGTCCCGGCCACTGCCACAGAGTATTCCATCCCCTGGTAATCGACGTCGGCCGGCAGTACCACATTTTCCCAGTTGACCCCGTCGGTCGTTCCAAACTGCCCGCCATGCCCGACCTTGATGCTAAGCACCTCCTTGGTATCTATCAGAATTACATTTCTGTCGGCCAGCACCCGGACCGAGGTTTTGTCTCCATTGCCGGCAGTGAGGGTTGCAACCGCATGCTGCAAGTCCAGGACACCTTGGGCCACCGGCGAGGTTCCAGCAATGCGGATCGTTGCCGCGCACAGCGGTTGGGGATAGGCATTTGCATAGCTTGGCGGAGCGCCCGTCGAACCGGACACCGCTCTTGTGCGGACATTCACCTTAGGCAAGGGGCCGTCCTTTGATGTGTCGACCCGTGCATCCCAGATATCGTTTTTGGTGATTCGGAGCTGAAGGCCGCCATCATCGGCCCATACGATGCCGTAGAGATCGCCATTGCCGATGATGAGGCTCTCACTTTGCCCGTCAGCCATTTTTGATAACGTTACTCCTGCATCCAGCAACGCCTCAGGGTATGGAATGAACGGCTTGGGGGGGCCATCCCCAGCGTGCAGGGATGACATCCATATTGGCAATCCGACAAGCAGCACCAGTCGGGAGATTAGGTGGTTAGGTCCGGGTTCTAAATATCTTGTCTTGTTCATCGTTGTGTTTCTGATTTGAGAAATCTATTTATCATTGGATGTAGGGAGGACCACCCCATTATCGAAGCAAGCCTCGCCGCCAGTGGTCCGCAGGCAGATGCTAGCGTTGGTCCCCGGGCACCGGTGAAGTCATGGAGGTGGCCATCTCGAACGTCGGATAGATCCGGAACTGCGGGTGATTCTTGTATTGCAGGTTCTTGCGGCCCCAGTAGGTGCCGTAATATTGACCGTTCGTGTCCACCCAATTCGTCACTTTCAAAAACTCCTCGGGTGTGAGTTTGATGCCTTTGTGGACGTCCGCCAGCTTGGCGGCCCGTTGAGCTTTTTCGGGATCCGCTAGTTTCACCTTGCCCTTGCTGAGCATCGCCACTAGGACGCTGGCATGTGAGCCGAGCGACTTGGCAGGCAAGTAGGCAACATTGCCGGTCTTGGGATGATTCTCACCAATGATCGGTCCCAGCACGCCATTCTCGCGGTTGCTTACCAGGTTCGTATAGGACACATTGAATAAATCCGTTAGATCCCCGCTCAGGTTGAGTTTGCCTTTGGGTTCAGCCCCGCTGTGGCATTTCAGGCAGTGACTGTCCCAGACCGGTTGGACGTCGTGGGCATAGTCCAAGGGGCGGCATGCGGCCTTCTCGCCCGGTTGTGGGCCGGGGATGGACGGTTGCCTGACAAACGCCTTTTTCACTAGAGCTGAGCCGTCGTAGCGCGTCACGCCGGAGGGTGTTTCATGACAACCGACGCAGCTTCTAACCTCACCAGGCATATAGTTCACAAATGTACGTTCGGTCTGCACCGCCATAAAATTCTCGTCAAGTACCTGGAAGAAGATATTAGCTTCGGCAGGAACGACAAAGTTGGCAGAGCCGTCGTCTTCAACCGGCACCACGCCTCGTTGGACTTTCAGGCCGAGGTGGGTATCCTTGGTGATGCAGGCATATTGCTGGTCGTACTCATCCCCGCCCCAGTTGCGGCGCGTCGCCCATGGCCGGGGAATTTGCTCAAGGATCCGGATGTACTTGATCGTACCACGCGGCACATCCTCCAAGCCACAATAGACATCGGACACCATGCAAGCGGCTTGGTTCGCCTTGGCAAGGATGGCGTTGCGCGATGATGAGAGCTTTGGTGGGGTCGGGCGCTGCTTAAGCGGGTAGGGGAGCCAGCACGAAATTCCCGGGTCTATGAAGATGGGTTCGGCGTCCCCTGACTCACTTAGCAGATAGAGTCCGTAAGCCTTGGGATCCGCCCAAGGAGCTCCGGCAGGTTTGTGAGCCACCATAAAGAGCTTATCCGAGAGTGGATAGGGGTCTTTGAACAGCCGTCCTTTGGTGCCATCATTGCGATATTGTTCCCCCTTGGGGTTTGTGAACGTGTAACTTGTCTCCTCAGTGACATCGACATCAGGTGTCATATATGTCATGGGTTCCCGGGTGCGGATATTTTTCGTCAGATCGAGGCGGATCACGGTGCCCATGGCATTTTGGACGCAATGCGGCGTGCCGAGCATCACATACTTGTCCGGGGCGTCGGGAATAGCACGGCTATAAATGAATGTGGGCGGCAGGGCTATATCGTTGCCATAGATTTCCGATGAGGCGGTGCCATCGGGCTTCATGGCCCACAGGCCTTTGACGCTCACGGCCCCTTTGTCCACGTATTCCCAGCGGGTGTACATGACGCGCCCGTCGGGCAGCATCACCGGGGATGCCTCGCTGACTGAACTGTTGCTGAGTTTGCGCATGTTCTTGCCGTCAGCGTCCATTCGATAGAGCACGGTGGTCGTGAAGTTGTCCGGTGGGTCACAAAGGATTCCATACTGGCAACGGGTGGATATGAAGACGATCCCGCCATCGGGCAGATAGCATGGCTGCATGTCATCGGTGCCATGGTGATATTCTGCAGTGACACGAAATTTTCTCACAAGTTCCTCCTCGTCGGGAGGTGGGAACGTCAGTTGATGAAGGGCCGTGCCGTCGGCATTGACCTCATAGATGCGGTAGCCCAGGTTTGGACCGGCCTTCCATGCGAAGACCATGCGTTTTGCGTCAAACGACACGTCAAAGCGTTCGAACACGCCGCCTTTCAGTTCGGGTGCGATCTCGCGGACGCTGCCTGATTTGAGATCGAGGATGCAGAGGTTGCCGCCAGGCGTCCAGCTGCCGTTGACGTACTCGGTGTAATAGTGGTTGGAATTGTATGTGTAACGCTTGACAAACGCAATCCTGTCCACCCCATGTTGCCCGAGCTTTGCAACCACCTCGGGTTTGAGAGGGATATTCTCAGGAGATTGGGCGTTGGCCCACGGCGTGAAGCCTGCAAGCAACGTGCCTGCTACGAGTGGAAATATCTTCTTCATGTGTATGTACCCTTGTGGAATTCTAACTATTTTCTGACAGCGTCGGTCGGCGGTGTTAGCGGCAGGTCCAGCCAAGCCAGGCCGACGTCGCGGCGCATGTGATCCGTGCTGTCAGCGCCGGGTCCATCGTAGAAGATGGCCAAGCGTTTACCGACCTTGATGACTGACGGCATACCGATGCATTTCCGACTCCAGGCGCAGTTCTTAGCATCGAGAACGACAGCTTTGTTCTTTGCATCCCATGAATTCAAGTCCTTTGACCAATAGACCCAGACGGCGTCGGTGTATTCTCCGCCGTCCAAACCGATGTGGTTGGTAAATAGGAACCATGTGTTGCTAGATGGTTCGAAATACATCGAGGAATTCTCGATCTGCTCCTCCGGTGGAACAATTGGCTTGGGATCGATCACCCACGGGCCGTTCAGATTCTTGGTGCGGGCAATGCCGAGCGTTCGTTTCATGGATGCACTGAAAAACATCAGGTATTCGTTGCCTTGCTTCACAATGTGACCCGGGCTGGCTGTGTCTGCATAATAGGTGCCAGGTTTTGTACGAAACGGGATCACGTCGGGCTCTTTTACCCACGGCCCTGCCAAGGAATGGCTTTTTGCCTTCAGCGTTAGATACGGAAACGAGGGGATCAAGTCAGGAGGAGGACTCACATTTGGCGTTCCCAGATAGAACATATGCCACTCATTACCATCGAAATAGACCCATGGCGAGGAAGCCGCGGCAGAGTCCGCTTCGCCAGGCTTGCCGAAATCAAGGATGGGGCCTTTCTTTTCCCATGTTTTGAGGTCCTTGCTGGTGGCGAGGCACGCCAGCCACCCTTTGGCCCCGGCACCGTCATAGAAGAGATGATAGACTCCATTTTCCTCGAAGATCAATGCCTCGCGGGCACCCAGGATGTCGCATTGTCCAGGTCCGTCACCATGTTTGAGCACGACTCCCTGATCCTTCGCATCCATGCGCATAGTCGCCGACGGCCGGCCATCAGGATAGACCGTGGCGCGGTTTGCTGGTGGCTGTGGTTCGGCAAGCGCGAGATTTCCGGCAAGTGCTAGAATGACTGCTAGGTTCGAAAATTGTGTTAGTTTCATAGTTGTAGTTTCTATCCTTCGCGGATTGTTGTGGATTCAATCGGCCTTCATCATCCGCACCGGGCCGAGCAGGCCGGAGGGAAGGAGTGCGTCAGTCTTTTTGAAGCTCTTCACGTTGGTATGCGTTAGGCGCTTCTCAGGTGGCAGTGAAGCATCGCCGATGAGGCGGTTGGGCCAGAAGTTGGTGACACGAACTTCCAGCAGATTGTCCTTGGGCTGGACTGCGGTGGTGATATCAACACGGAAGGGTCGCGCCCAAAGCACGCCCAAATATTTCCCGTTGAGTGTGACTTCGGCCAGGTTTTTCACGTCGCCCAGATCGAGGTAGAGCGCAGATTGCGGAGGAATGAATAAGGACTCAGGCATGTTGAATGGCTCGTAACGGTAACTGGCAGTGCCCGAGTAAAAGCGGATGCCGTCTTGTTCAGATTTTGACCAGTCGAAGAGTTTCTCGAAGCGCGTTGATTCGGGCCCGCCCCATGCAGGATCAAACTTGACCGTCCAGCCGCCGTTGAGCCCGAAGGGTTCCGACCACCTCGGACTGTTGCCGGTTGCTGACCCCTGACGGTCGTCGGGGATGGGCTCGCGGAAGATTACGAAGATTGAGCCGTGGGGTGCGAGATCCAGTGGCACGGTCGTGCTGCCGTTAGCCTGAGAATAGGCCATGGCCTTGTGCATTGATCCGTTGACTGGATCCCACAACTCCGGTTGCTTTCCAGCGACTCTGAACGTGCAGTTGGCGGCTTCCTCACGGTTCAGGCGGTTAGCTACAAAGTAGATCTCAGCATCGCCGTCTCGACGATGGATGAAATCAAGAAACGCGCCCTTGTCCTTGCCGACGTATTGGAAATCCGGTGCGATGCTTTTGTCGGTTAGGATGTCACGCAGGGTTTTTCCCCAGACGATGTGGCCTTTGCCGACGCTTCGTTCAGTGATCGATTTTCCGTCGCAGTCGCCCCAGACGTTGGCTGCCAGCGATTTTACAAGCTCATCGCTTCGAGGGTAGTTGTTTAGTCCGGGGTCCTTTTCCGGCCGAGGACCCACCACGGTGGCACCGTCCTCGACGAGTTGCTTGATTTTCTTGAGAACTTCCACTGGCATAAAGTGGCGCTCCGGCAATGCGAGCGCCTGGTAGCTCATCCCGTCCGGCAGCACGATGCGGCCGTCCTTGACGCTCATTCGCGTCAGGAGCACTTCGGCGTTGCAGACGTCATAGTCGTAGCCTTTGCCCAATCCGGGATCGAGATGCTTAGGCTCAACCAAGTTGGGGGCCCAGTCCCCGTTGTACTAGCAGACGTCGGCGACGAACAGACCTTGCGAAAGCAGCCACTGGCAACGGGATATATAGGATGTCCAGGCCCCGGCTTGATTCCACCAGGTAATGTTAGGATTGAAGTGGGTTCCGGCGAAATACTCGTAGCCGGGCTTGCCATCCTCCGGACGGCTGCTCGTTGCGGTGTGATGGGTGAAGCGGTTGATGCCCTCGCAGAAGGCGATGTCGGCAGTGGGCTTGAGTTCGGCCGGGCCTTCTTGCCAATGAGGGCCGATGCTGGTGAATGCTTCGGCCATGACCCAGCGTTTGCCGTAGATATGGGCTGCGGTGGCGGTTTGTTTGCCGTTGGTGTTTTGGTTAGTTCCTTCGTGCCAGTGCTCGGATTGCCAGAACTCGCCCATGGGGATATCGCCGCGTCCGAGGTTTTTCAAGGCATCCATGGGCACGACATCGGGGCAGCAGGGGCCGCCGGACTCGGGATGGATAGAGACACCGCGGGCGTGTGCCAGATCTGCAAAATGCCCGTAGTGATTTTCCGCGAGGCAATCGGCGATGGTTTTTCGCATGTCGTAGAGGAGTCTGTCGGATACCTCCGAACTGCCCACCGTGTGGCCAGCCAACGCCGGGAGGTAGGGCTGGGCATCATAGCCACGGTATTTCCTAAACTCTGCTAGAAAGTTATTTGTCCAGTTTGGTAGTCCTACTTCCCAGCTGTCGTCGTGCAGGTACTTGAGAGATTTGCCAACCAAGGGGGCGGAGTCGTCCAGCAAAATGGCTGCCATCGAATTGAAGTGCAGGTCCATTGCGCTGGCATCGAGCCAGTCCATCTCTGGGCCTTCGCCACCCTTGGTGCCGCAACTAACCGACCGGCCGGTCGGCGTGTAACCGGTGCGCACGATCGTCCACTCGCCTGCGGGCACATCCCAGATGAATGATCCATCGGGTTGCGTGCAAGCAGTCACGTCCACGATCATTGCGGGATCGATGGACGGGATTTTTGGATCAAAGGGTGAGGTGCCAAGTGGTGCTTCCACGGCGGCGCGAATCGACCCCATATCGAATGCCGAAGCGCGAGCGGCTTTGACGGCTAGGAGGGTATTTTTGGTGGGTTGCAGCGGCTTGTGCAGTCCGACTTCGGCTATCTGGCAATTTTCCACGGCATATGTTCCGGTAACTAGAATGCGGAAGATACGGGAGTGTGTGACGGGCAGTTGGATCAGTTGGTCGCCGTCGCGCTTGAGACTCACTTGCTTGACGGTGGTGAATGTCTTGGCGTCATCCGAGGTTTGGATATCCACGGTGCTCGGCCCATACGGACTGCGCGGAGTGATCCACAGTGTTTCGGTTGTGACTGGTGCCGGGTACTCCAACTGCAGCCACTCGGGGTGCTGCGGTGTCGGCGCGTCGGCTGCCTTCCAGCCGTCGGATACCCACATGGATTCGGGGTCACCGTCAACCGCCTTGTCAGCAGGAAAATTCTTTTGCGAGCTGCTGGCCGTCACCTGAGGCGTAGGGCTAAGC
>Ga0118677_10011065_pt1 | contig 13630 bp, 7 predicted proteins | sample AliMusrvi5mmetaG_FD_86154 | JGI IMG/M metagenome (GOLD analysis project Ga0118677, IMG submission 86154)
GACCATCGAGACTCGCAGCGATCAATCGCTGCGATGGTTGCGGCAGCGGCTTACGCAGGATGACGAACACTGAAGCTAGCGGCTCGAGGTGGAGTGGCAACTGCAACCGCTTGTCTGAAGTCTTGAAAACGGCGGGCTTTTCGACCACACCCGATTCAGGCCAGAAAAGCTCCGGCGCTTTGCCCGCCACGCGAAGATTGACGGTCGTCGATACCCTGTTGGTGGATGGATTGGCGATAAAATAGATGTCCGTGTTGCCGTCACGGCGATGCGTGAAGCGCAACGTGGCGTCCGCTTGAAAATCAGGCGGCAGTCCGATGGTGGAGAAGGCTTCCTCCATGCTCTTACCCGCGCAGACGCGGCCGTTGCCGACCAGGTGTCGGCTATTGGTCACACCGCCCCAGACTTCCGTAGCGAGACGCTTCACTTCGGCGTCACATTGCGGGAAATTTTGAAGACTCGGCGACCGGGTCGGCGGTGAGCCAATGATGGTTGCGCCGGCTTTTACAAGGTTTCGGATTTTTTTAAGCACTGCGGGCCGCATGGTCTGCTGCGGCGGCAGCACCAAGACGCGATAGGTCGTGCCGTGCGGCAGGGTGAGCAGTCCGTTTTTGACGCTCAACTCTTTCTCGATGACCTCCGCATTGATGTAATCGAAGTCATACCCGGCCGGCAATGCCGGCTGGCGGATGCCGGCCATCTTCGGTGCGTCCTCGCCGATGAAATACGCCACGTCGGCCACATGCTTGCCGGCCTGCAACATTGCCTCGACGCGCGCGTCCTGGCGGGCCGACAGCCCGCCCTCCACGCGCAAAAGCTCAGCGTATCCAAGAATGCCGTTGAGCGGCGTACGCAGTTCGTGGGTGAGCGAATCGATGAGCGCGGTGCGCAGGCGTTCTCCTTCGCGGGCGGCCTCCATACGCGCTGTAGCCTCAATGGCCAATGCGCGGGTGAGAACGATGGCCACCTGAGCGCTGACGGCCGTGGCTACCTCGCGGGAAAGCACGCCTGGACGCCAGCCCAGGGCTCCGACCGTCCGCAGGCCCAGCATCAGGGGCATGGCATTGAAATCCCCGGGTATGTTGAGCGTCGAGTTCGGCCCATGGGTCATGGCCCGCAGGCTGGCCTGGATGCTCATGGGCAAATCGGAGGCCGAAGAGTAAAAATGCTCCTGGTCGCGGACGTAGAGTACGACGGCATCGAGCGCGAAGATGCGGTGGATGAGCCGGGGAACTACCTGGACCAGTCCGGCCGGGTCCTCATGCAGCATCATTTCCTGGCTCAATTCATAGAGCCGCTCCACGTCCTCGCGCCTCTGCTCGGCCTTGCGGGCCTGCTGCCGGGCCTGCTCTGCCAGCCGGCCGGCAACCACGCAACTGGCCAGAAACGCGACGAGGGCCACCCACTGCTGAAGACCGATAATCTGCAGAGTATGAAAGGGAGGCAGGAAGAAGTAGTCGAATGAAGTTGCGCACAGCAGGGCTACATAGAGCGAGAACCAGATTCCCGCCTGCGCAGCCGACCAAACCACCAGGACCAGGAAGACCATTCCGGCGGTGGTAGAGTTGGCGTTTGTAAAGACCAACACCACAGTTGCCCCAACCGCGGTCAGGGTGGACATCGCCCAGTGAAAGAGCCGGATTGAAGAGGGCTGTACCGCCATATCTCCCCCACCGTGCATCATATCCTTTAAAGCGAGTGATTTAAGCTTCGAAAGAAAGAAGAAAGCAATGCCTGCAAGAATTCTGGTTATCGATGACGAGTCTCAGATTACACGGGTGCTGCGAGCGGCACTTTCCGCACAAGGTTTCGACGTACGCACGGCCAACGAGCCGGAAGAAGGCCTCCTCCTGTTCAGAGACTGGGCGCCAGACCTGGTGATTACCGACCTGATGATGCCGGGCATGAGCGGCGTCGAGGTCTGCCGGGCGATTCGCACCCATTCGGCGACGCCGATCGTGGTGCTGTCAGTCCGCGACCACGAGCGATCGAAGATTGAGGCGCTGGATGCCGGCGCCGACGACTACGTGACCAAGCCCTTTGCGATTCAGGAGTTGCTGGCCCGGGTGCGCGCCCACCTGCGCCGCGCACCGGAGCGTACCACTGCGGCCATCGAGGCCGGGGATTTCAAGCTGGACGCTGAAGGCCACGCTATAACGGTGCAGGGCAAGCCCATCCACTTAACCCCGAAAGAATTCGACCTGCTGCTGCACCTGGCGCGGCACGCGGGCAAGGTAATTACCCACCGCGCGCTGCTTACGGCGGTGTGGGGAGCACAGTCTGCTCACCAGCCGGAATACCTGCGTGTCTTTGTGGGCCAACTGCGCAAAAAGCTGGAAGCCGAGACGGGCAAACAATACATCCAGACCGAGCCGTGGGTCGGTTATCGCTTCATGCCGGAGGGCTGGAGCGGGAACGAGGAATAGGCGTTGGCCGGGCCCAGCAAGTCAGCCCCGCTTCGCGGGTTTAGCTAGTTAGCGAGTCAGCGGGCTGCCTTGACTCGCGACCTTTCCGTTTCAAATCTGTTATTCCGATGTGCGTTTTTCAGAACGACCTGAATTAGTGCCAGCAGGGGCCTGTTGGTCTGCGCCCTTACGGTTTACTTAGGAAAACCTTTTGATAATCAAACACAGCCTGCGCCACACTCACTATGGCGTTTGATTCCAGTGCGGCGATCTAACGCCTGCTGGAATTCGACACCGGAACCAGGAGCCCTACGATGCAAGATTTTTGGATGTTGCTGTTCACGGCAGTCTTCTTTGCCCTGGCGTTTCTCTACGTCAAGGCATGCCAGAAGTTGAGGTAGCCCATGCATTCCGACTTGATTACTGTAGTCGCGCTTGTCTTGTCCATCCTGCTGCTTGGTTACCTGGTCATCACCCTGCTGTATCCGGAGAAGTTCTGACATGTCTGCCAATGGCTGGTTGCAGTTCGCTGTTTTCTGCGTGATCCTTCTGGCAACGGTTCGTCCCGTGGGGCTTTACCTGGCTCGCGTTCTCGAAGGAGAGCGCACATGGCTCGACCCGGTGCTGCGTCCCTTTGAGCGGCTCATCTACAGGCTATCCGGGGTCAACGCCGACCATGAGATGAACTGGCGCGAGTATGCGTTCGCGATCCTTGGTTTCTCGGCCATCAGCATGCTGATGACCTACGCGATTGAGCGATTGCAGAACCTGCTGCCTTTGAATCCGCGCGGGCTGGCCGCGGTTGGGCCGGATCTGGCGTGGAACACCGCCGCTAGTTTCACAACCAATACCAACTGGCAGTCGTACGTGCCCGAAACCACCATGAGCTACCTGACAGAGATGGTGGGCCTGGCATATCACAACTTCGGCTCGGCGGCAGTGGGCATCGTGGTGGCCGTGGCGCTGATCCGCGGCATCAAGCGGACAACTTCAGGCACCATCGGCAACTTCTGGGTCGACTGCACGCGCACGTTCCTTTACATTCTGCTGCCGGCCTCAATCATTTATGCGCTGCTGCTGGTGGGCCAGGGCGTCCCGCAGAACCTGAAGGACTACACCACCGCTCATCCGCTGGAGACGCCAGGGCAGGCGCAGATGATCGGCCAGGGACCGGTGGCATCGCAGGAAGCGATCAAGATGCTGGGCACCAACGGCGGCGGATTCTTCAACGCCAACAGTGCTCATCCATTCGAAAATCCCACTCCGTTTTCAAACCTGCTGCAGATGCTCTCGATCTTCATTATTCCGGCGGGCCTTACTTACACGTTGGGACGCATGACCGGGTCGCCAGGCCACGGATGGGCCGTGCTGGCAGCCATGTTCATTCTCTTTGCCGCCGGATTCACCACCGTGTATTGGGCCGAGGCGCATCCACATCTGCTCATCCACCACGCAGCGCAAACCGGTAGCGCGACTGCCCCGGCAGGCAACATGGAGGGCAAGGAAGTCCGTAACGGCATCGCTGCCAGTTCCCTGTTCGCCACCGTCACTACGGATGCAAGCTGCGGCGCGGTCAACACGATGCACGACTCGCTGACGCCGCTGGGCGGCATGGTGGTGCTGACCAACATCATGCTGGGCGAGGTGATCTTCGGCGGGGTTGGATCGGGACTCTATGGAATTCTCATCTTCGTGGTGCAGGCGGTGTTTATTGCCGGGCTCATGGTGGGCCGCACGCCGGAGTACCTGGGCAAGAAGATTGAAGCCTACGACGTGAAGATGACCATGCTGTACGTGCTCATCTTCCCGCTGATCATTCTTTCGCTGACGGCTGCTTTCGTGCTGTCGCCAACCATCGGCCTCAGTAGTCTGAACAATCAGGGACCGCACGGGCTTACTGAGATTCTGTATGCCTATACCTCGGGCGCGGGCAATAATGGCTCGGCCTTTGCAGGGCTGAATGCGAACACCTGGTGGTACAACGTGGCGCTGGGCTGGGACATGCTGTTTGGGCGGCTGTTCATGATGATTCCCGTTCTGGCGCTGGCGGGCAACCTGGCCATGAAGAAGAGTGTTCCACCTTCCCCGGGCACTTTCCCAGTAAACGGCGGATTGTTCACCGTACTGCTGACAGGCGTGATTCTGATTCTGGGCGCACTGACGTTCTTTCCGGCATTGAGCCTGGGACCGATATTGGAGCACCTGGTGCTGAAGGCTGGGCAGCTGTTCTAGCCCATCACCGACACCGCAACACGACCGGAAGAAACGGACTGACATGGCTGAGAAAACGAGTCTTTGGAATACGGAAATCATGGCGACGGCGGCGCTGGACTCAGTGCGCAAGCTCGATCCACGCGGCATGGTCAAGAACCCGGTGATGTTTGTCGTGGAAGTAGGCAGCGTGCTGACCACGGCGCTGCTGATCGACAACATCGTCAACCACCGCCCGGGCTTCGGCTTCAACCTGCAAATTACGCTCTGGCTTTGGTTCACGGTGCTGTTCGCCAACTTTGCAGAGGCAATGGCCGAAGGCCGCGGAAAGGCCCAGGCCGACACCCTGCGCAAAGCTAAAGGCGAGACCATCGCCCATCGTTATAAAGCCGATGGGGGGTTCGAGGAGATTGCCAGCGGCCTGTTGCGCGCGGGCGACATTATCTACGTCGAGGCCAACCACTATATCGCCGGCGATGGCGAGGTGATTGAAGGCGTGGCTTCGGTAGACGAGTCGGCTATCACCGGCGAGTCGGCCCCTGTGATCCGCGAAGCTGGCGGCGACCGCTCGGCTGTGACGGGCGGCACCCGCGTGCTGTCTGACTGGATCAAGGTTCGCATCACTTCCAACCCCGGCGAAACATTTCTTGACCGCATGATCGCACTCGTCGAGGGCGCAACACGGCAGAAAACGCCAAACGAGATTGCGCTGAGCATTCTGCTCTCCGGACTTACGATCGTCTTTCTGCTGGCGGTGGTTACGCTGCAGCCTTTCGCCATTTACTCCAAGGCGCCGCAAACTGTATTTGTGCTCGTATCGCTGCTGGTGTGCCTTATCCCCACCACCATTGGCGGGCTGCTGTCGGCCATTGGCATCGCGGGCATGGACCGCCTGGTTCAATACAACGTGCTGGCCATGAGCGGACGCGCGGTAGAAGCCGCCGGTGACGTGAACACGCTGCTGCTGGACAAAACCGGCACCATTACTCTGGGCAACCGCCAGGCCACGGAGTTCCTTACTGCTCCCGACGTGAGCCCAGAGCGGATGGCCAACGCCGCGCAGCTTGCTTCGCTCTCCGACGAGACTCCCGAAGGCCGGTCGATTGTGGTGCTGGCCAAGGAGCAGTACAACCTGCGCGGGCGCGACCTGGGCGGCATTCACGCCGAGTTCGTTCCCTTTACCGCGCAGACCCGCATGAGCGGGGTAAACCTGCCGGGAGTGCGCATTCGCAAGGGCTCGGTAGACGCGATTGCCCGCTTTCTTGAGGAGCAGGGCTCCGCATTGCCACCAAAAGTTCGTGAGCAAGTCGAAACGATTGCCCGCGCAGGCGGCACGCCGCTGGTGGTGGCTGAAAATGCAACCGCCCTGGGCGTGATTCATCTCAAGGACATTGTGAAGGGTGGACTGAAAGAGCGGCTGGCGCGCCTGCGGGCCATGGGCATCCGCACCATCATGATCACCGGCGACAATCCGCTGACCGCGGCGGTCATCGCTCGCGAGGCCGGGGTGGACGACTTTCTGGCCGAGGCCAAGCCCAAGGACAAGATGGACCTGATCAAGCGCGAGCAGGCCAAGGGCAAGCTGGTGGCCATGACCGGCGACGGCACCAACGACGCGCCGGCGCTGGCCCAGGCCGATGTGGGCGTGGCGATGAACTCCGGCACGCAGGCGGCGAAGGAAGCCGGCAACATGGTGGATCTGGATTCCAACCCGACCAAGCTCATCGAGATTGTCGAAATCGGCAAGCAACTGCTGATGACGCGCGGGGCGCTGACCACCTTCAGCATTTCAAACGACGTGGCCAAGTACTTCGCCATCATCCCGGCCATGTTCGCGGGCGTTTTCCCGGTGCTGAACGCGCTGAATATCATGTATCTTCACTCGCCGCAGTCGGCCATTCTGTCCGCGGTGATTTTCAACGCGATCATCATCGTGGCTCTTATTCCGCTGGCCCTGAAGGGCGTGAAGTACGAGCCCAAGGCAGCCGATATTCTGCTGCGCAACAACCTGCTGGTCTATGGCGTGGGCGGCATCATTGTGCCCTTCATCGGCATCAAAGCCATCGACATGTTCCTGGTCGCGGTGCACCTGGCATAAACAAGGGACCGTTCATTACGGCGGCCCGCAAGGAGATTGACCATGCATTCCACATCCACGCTTGCCAAGGTTTCAGCGCCGGCGGCAGTTTCGACGAAACACTCAGTCTGGAAAACCTCAATTCGCTTTACGCTTGTGACTGCGCTTCTGCTGGGTCTTGGCTACCCGCTGCTGGTCACAGGCATCGCCGGGGTGCTCTTCCCGCATAAGGCGGGCGGCAGCCTGATTCTGAAGGACGGCACGATTATCGGGTCTGAGCTTCTGGCGCAAAGCTTCACCAGCGACCGGTACTTTCATCCCCGGCCCTCGGCCGCGGGCAACGGCTATGACGCCACCGCCTCGGGCGGATCGAACCTTGCGCAATCGAGCAAAGCGCTCGTGGACCGCATCAACGGCGCCATCGACAAGCTGAGCGCGGAGAATCCCGGCAAGCCGGTGCCCATCGATCTGGTGACCACTTCTGCCTCAGGCCTGGATCCCGACGTCACGCCGGATGCGGCTTATTTTCAAGTTCCCCGCGTAGCCAAGGCCCGCGGCTTCTCGGAAGACCGGATGCGGACGCTCATTGAGCAGAACACCAGCAGCCGCCAGTTCGGGCTGCTGGGCGAACCGCGCGTCAACATTCTGGCACTGAACCTGGAACTGGACAAGCTTACCAAGTAAAAAACTGCGGCTTCCTGAATAGAAAGGGGGGGGGCAATGGCCCTCCCCCATTTTTTGCCCCTTGCGCTTCTCGCGACTTTATTGCCCGGTTCCGCTCAGCGTCACCTTTTGGGGCGAGCCTGTTGCATTGTCAGTCACGGTCACCGCACCAGCCAGCGACCCTTTCGACGCCGGCGTGAAGGTGATGGTAATGGTGCAACTTGCGCTGGCCGCCACGGAGCCGCCGCAGTTGTTGCTTTGCGAGAACGAAGCTGCGTTGGTTCCGGTAATGCTGATACCCTGCCCCTGACCGTTCAGCAGCAGCGTGCCGGTGCCGGTGTTTTTGAGGGTCACGGTCTTTGCCGCCGCAGAGGCGCCAACCGCGGTGCTGCTGAAGCTCAACGTGGTGGGCGTCAGGGTTACAGTTGGCGTGGCTCCTGTGCCGGTCAGCGTGACCTTTTGCGGAGAGCCGGTGGCGTTGTCAGCCACGTTAATGGCTGCCGACAGCGCGCCGGACGCCTTGGGTGAGAACGTCACAGTGATAGTGCAGTTGCTGCCGGCTGCAACGCCCTGGGCGCAGGTGTTGGTCTGCGAAAACGAAGTCGCCCCGGTGCCTGTGAGAGTAATCCCGGTGACGGTCATCGGCGCGCCGCCCGTGTTGCTGAGGGTGATGTTCTTAGTGGCCGCCGAGGTGCCAACCGTGGTGCCGCTAAAGGTAAGAGACGTGGGAGACAGGGCGGCAACCGGAACGGTTCCCGAGCCGCTGAGCGTAACTTTCTGGGGCGAGCCGGTTGCGTTGTCGGCGATGGCCAAAGCGGCAGAGAGGGCTCCCGAGGCTTTGGGAGTGAAGGTCACGGTGATGGCGCACATCCCGCTTGCCGCTACGCTGGTACCGCAGTTGTTGGTCTGGGAGTACGAAGTGGCGCCGGTACCGGAAAGGGTAATCGCGGTGGCGGCCAGGGTCAGTGGGGCAGTACCAGAATTGGTCAGAGTGACCTGCTGGGTAGCCGCGCTTGTGCCAACCGGTGTGCCGGAGAAGGTAAGGCTTGTGGACGAAAAACTGACCGCTGGGGCCAAGCCGGTGCCAGCTAGCGCGGCTTGGAGCGGCAATCCACCCGTGGTGCCTGCGATATTCAACGTGGCCGAAAGGTGGCCGCCTGCCGTGGGCTTGAAGGTTACAGAGACGGTGCAGGTGGCGTTCGCGGCCAGGGTTGTTCCGCAAGTGGTGGTCTTGGAGAACGAAGTGGCGTTGGTGCCGGAGATGCTGATGGCGGTGCTTGCCAGCGCCAGGGCGGCGTTGCCGGTGTTGCTCAGAGTTACGGATTGAACGGGCGCGCTGGAGCCCACCGCAGTATCGGCGAACGTGATGCTGTTTGTGGAGAGTCCGGCAACCGCACCGGAGCCGGTGCCGCTGAGGGAAATCGTCTGCGGTGAGCCTGTCGCGTTATCAGCCAGGCTGACCGTTGCCGTCAGCGTGCCGACACCGGAGGGCTTGAACGTAACAGTGATGACGCATGTCGCCTTGATCGCCAAGCTCATTGTGCAGGTGTTGGTCTGGGTGAACGAACTGTTGCCGGCGAGGGATACAGCCGGGCTGTTCCAGGTAAGCGCCGCCGTGCCCGAGTTGGTGACCGTAATTTTTTGCGTGGCCGCGGCTGCGCCAACCGCCGTGCTGGCGAAAGTAAGGGTAGATGCCGACAGGCCTACTGCCGGAGCGGCAACAGCACCTGTGCCGGAGATGCTTATTGTCTGCGGTGAATTGGCGGCGTTGTCTGCCACGGTGAGCGTTGCGGAAAGCTGACCAACCGATGAAGGCGTGAACTTGACTGTAATCGGGCAGGTGGCATTCGCAGCCAGGGTCGTGGCGCAGGTGTTGGTCTGTGTGAACGAGTTGTCGCCGGTCATAGAAACGGCCACACCGGTAAGCGGGGCATTGCCGGAGTTCTTCAAGGTAACTGTTTGGGCGGTTGCCGCCGTTCCTTGAAGCGTTGAAGCAAACGTCACCGTGCCCGGGGCAAGAGTTACGGCCGGAGCAATCGGGCCCGGCCAATTCTTCACCACGTTGGCCACGTTGAGCGAACCAAGGCCGGTGGCAAGGTCGTACCCGGCAGCGGCAGAGTAGCCGCCAACGAGGCCTACCGTATCTGCAGTGTGCGTGGGCTTGCAGTTGGGCGATATGTCTCCGCCAAAGCCGTAATCGCACGGCATGGCAATGGTGTACTTGTCCACATCGTTGAAGTAGCAGGATGCGGAAGAGGACGTGACGGTTTCGGAACTGCAAGCCGAGTATGTCTGCTTCGCCGCCAGGTAGTAAAGGCCAGCATTCGGGCTGCCTTGCGGCGTGCCGGATTTCTGATTGATGAGGGCCATTACTCCGGCCATGGCCGGAGAAGAAACCGATGTCCCGCCGACTTCTTCTCCTGAAGGCTCGGAAGAGGACGAATATGTACAACTGCCGTTTGCCAAAACGCAGATGAGATAGGCGCTGCCGGAAAATCCGTTGGAGGCGAAGAAGGAAACATCCGGGATGTCGCGAACCTGGTCGGTGGGAATGCCGGTGACGCCAGCCTGCCAGGCGGGCTTCTTGTAACCGTCGTTCACCAGTGGCACGCCCGAGGTGGTCGATGTACCCGTACAACTGGATACGTAACTGCTGTCGTTCATTACACAGTTGCTCTTGCCGCCGCCACCGCCCACCGTGTCCACGAGCCAGGAGAAGTCGGGCCTAAAGTCTGAGTAATAGTTGGCAATGATGTTGCAGGCCATCTCGCCGTCGGAGGGAGTTGCGACCGAGATGCCTGAATCATTCAGCAATGACGCCATCTGCTTTGCCAAGTCGAGGACTTCCGGGTTGGCGCAGGAGTCGTTCCAGGGCACTTCAGGGACGTATCCCTTGGCGTTGGCTCCGCCCTGGCTAGCGGTGTTGCTGGAATTCCAGTAAGGCGAAGCAGTGCTGCCCCAATTGAAGTCGGTTCCACCGACCGCCGTGTTGTAGGGCGTAGACGCCATGCCGCTGACTGAAAGGCCATACTCCGCCTCGTAGGGATTGCCGTACTGCGAACTGCCGCCCTGGTCGCAGGCCGGGGAACCGGAGTCGCCGGTGGCGACGAATACGGCGATGCCTTCGGAGGCGGCAGTTTGCCACAGGTTGTAGTACTCGGCATTGCCGACGCTGCCCATGCCCAATTCGCACTCGCCGTAGCTGACGTTCATCACCGGCGCCGTCTTGTTCTGCACAATGTAGTTTTCCGCGGCCCAAAGGGTGTCAGTGGTCTGCGAATCAGAGCCAGCAGTGACCAGCACGATGCTGGCGCCTTTGGCCACCGCGCCAGCCCACTCGACGTCAAGGGTATTCTCAAGTTGATCGTCGAGAGTGCAATAAGAGGTAGGATTGACGGCGCATTGACCGGGGTCGGTTCCGTTGGCGATAACCACCGTCACCGGGTTGGCCGGCAATTTGAAAGCGCTGCGGAATGCCACCACATCGTTAAGGTTGATGTTGCTGGTTCCGGCAATGGCAATGGTCTGGCCGGTACCGTCGATTGCGGGATTTGCGTTCCACAACGGAAGTACGTTGTAGATGATGGCGAAATCGTACGGGGCCACATCTTCGATCAGATTAGAACCTACCGTAATCCCAAACTCGGGGCGAGGGCTGGAAGGCGCTGCCGTACCCCGTGCGAGGGAAAGAGGCTCCTGGGTGCCGCCGACCCGCTCCCATTTTCCTGTCTCGCGGTTCAGCGTTACCGGGCTTCCTACCCGGTGCAAGGGATGCGGGAAGAAGTTGTGCAGCGCTTTTACCCCGGCAACGGACGGTACAAGCGCGGCGGGAATCTGTGGGTCGGTCATGTTGGCGATGTGCTGCCTGCCCTTGACCTCGAGGTTGTGAATCTCAGTATGGAAAGCGCCTTCAACCTGGGCAGCCGTACCGCTGAAGCGGATGGACATGCGGTCCTTAGTAATCTCATCTACCGAAAAGCCGTGGGAGCGCAACCAGCCTGATGCGGTGTCGATGTCGCTCTGCGCGGGGCCGAACTGCTCTCCCACCTCTTCCGGCTCAAGCCATTTGTGGAAATTTGGCGAAGTGCTGTCGTACTGGCTGGCGACAAACTTGTCAAAAGCTGCTTGCTGCTCTGCGCCGCGGCTCAACACCAGGATGAGGTCGGTCATCGGCGTTTGTGCGTTGACCCGTCCGCGATCATTCTGCGCCTTGGCCGCAGGATGCGTATTGCCCCTGAGCGTAAGCAGTTGGCTTTCGTTGATTCTGTCGACGATGCGCGCAGTTGGCGCGACGCCTTGAGCCATCAAAGCCGTTGCAGAGAGAATTGCGCCGGATGCCAAGAGGAGGGAGAACGTACGCAGACGTGCCATAAAAGTGTTCCTGGACCCTTTCATCGGGGTATCACCCGAAATGCCGAGAAACTGCCGCTTCATTTATAGAAACTGTGGATGCATCTAGAAGGATACCGCTAAAGAACCGCAGCGTCCTCCAAGAAGTTTCAAAATCCAATGCCAGACAAGACGCTTTTGAGGCACTGCACAAGGAAGGACCGAAAAACGCCACACCAACTTAGGTAAGCTTGGCGTGTATGGAAATGATTCTTTGGTAGTTAGACACGGGCTGGCCGGGGATGTTACGCATCGGGAGGCACTTTCATGCGGAATCTTCGTAACCGGCGCACAATGTATCTAATCAACAAGGTTTGGGCATTTCTACAGAAAAGCTTAAACCCGTAAATTGCAATAGACAATTCGTGTTCCTATCGAATATGATGGCTTTTTCCCGGATAGGAGCAGGTGCCTCGGATGCGCGCATCGCTGTTTATTACCTGTTATAACGACACGCTCTACCCGGAAACGGGCCGCGCGGTGGTGAGACTGCTTGAAAGGCTGGGCGTTGAGCTCGATTTCAATTCCAAACAGACCTGTTGCGGGCAGATGCACGCCAATACCGGATTTCGCGCCGAGGCCTTCAGCCAGGCCAAGCGCCTGGTAAGGCTCTACCAGGACACGGAAACCATCGTGGTTCCCTCCTCGTCCTGCGTGGCCATGATCCGGGATCAGTACCCAACGCTCATTCACGAGTTGGGAAACGCGGAGTTGCAAAGCCAGTTCACTGCCCTGCTTCCCCGCATTTACGAACTGAGCGAGTTTCTTATCGACAAGCTGGGCGTGGACGATGTGGGCGCGTACTTTCCGCATCGCGTGACCTACCACGCCAGTTGCCACGGGGTGCGAGCACTGCACCTGGGCCAGCGGCCCTTCCGCCTGCTGGGCAAGGTTCGCGGTCTGCGGTACCTGGAACTGCCGAATATCGACCGCTGTTGCGGGTTCGGGGGAACGTTCTCGGTTAAGAACGCCGAAGTTTCTTCGGCAATGCTGGCCGTGAAACTGCAGGATGTGGTGGCTACCGGCGCCGAGTACTGCACCGCCCTGGACAACAGTTGCCTGATGCATCTTGGTGGGGCCATGCACCGCCAGTATGCGGGGATGAAGACGATCCACATGGCGCAGATTCTGGCCAGCACGGAAACGTCGCCCGTGGAGGTGACAGCATGAGCCCGGCCGCAGAAGAACATGCCATTCTCGATCCCGCGCTAGCCAAGCCGTTTCCACAGGCCGTGCTGCCGGTGCTGCGTAATCCGCAACTGCGCAAGAACGTGGCCCATGCCATCGATGTGATTCAAGGCAAGCGGGCCAAACTGGTGGCCGAGAAGGCCGACTGGCAAGAGTTGCGCACCGCTGCCGCCGCCATCCGCTCGCACGCGCTGGATAATCTCGGCTTCTACCTGGAGCAGTTTGAAGCGCGCTGCACTGTGGCCGGAGGCCATGTCCACTGGGCAGCCGATGCTGCCGAAGCGCGGCAAATCATCCTCGACCTGCTGAGGCAGGAAGGCGCCAGCGAAGTCATCAAGATCAAGACGATGACCTCGGCGGAGATTCAGCTAAATCCCTTCCTCGAGGCATCCGGCGTGCGGACCTACGAGACTGACCTGGCCGAGATCATCCTTCAGCTTGGTGACCAGGAACCCTCGCACATCGTGGTTCCGGCGCTGCACATCAATCGCGCCCAGGTGCGAGAAATCTTCGCGCGCAAGATGGGCCTCGAAAACCTTTCGGACGATCCAAAGGAATTGACCAACGCGGCGCGCACTTACCTGCGCCGCAAATTCCTCGACGTGCCGACGGCGATCAGCGGCGCGAATTTCCTTATTGCTGAAAGCGGCGGCGTGGCGGTGGTGGAGTCGGAAGGCAACGGGCGCATGTGCCTCAC